>Ga0070727_10001603_pt1 | contig 23585 bp, 17 predicted proteins | sample tdAd472_FD_66722 | JGI IMG/M metagenome (GOLD analysis project Ga0070727, IMG submission 66722) | Marine sediment microbial communities from the Atlantic coast under amendment with organic carbon and nitrate - tdAd47.2 | ecosystem: Environmental > Aquatic > Marine > Coastal > Sediment | place...
CAGCCTCTGCTGCTGGGACCGGGAACGATCCATGTGGCGCACAAGCTCGAGGAGCGCGTGCCGAAGCAAGAGATCACCGACGCCGTCGAACTCTACCAACGGCTGGCCAAGCAGCTCAAATCAACTACGACTACGAAGTAACTTCTCAGACGCGCGAGGGGGCTGCGTCTGAGGAATCCGAGGGGGAACTTGCATGCAAAAGAAGATTGAAGTCGGCGTGTTGGGCGCGACCGGAATGGTCGGCCAACAATTCGCCAACCAACTGCGTGACCACCCGTGGTTTGATCTCACTTGGCTCGGCGCCAGCGAGCGATCGGCGGGCAAACCCTATGCCGAGGCGACGAACTGGGTGCAGGACCAAGACATGCCGGACCGTCTCGCCGGGCGGATCGTGTCGGAAGCCAAGCCGAAGGGCGAGAGGCCGCGGCTCGTCTTCTCAGCAATGGACTCCTCGGTAGCGGGGGAGATCGAGCAAGCGTTCGCGCATGCCGGACATATCGTCGTCTCCAACTCGAAGAACCACCGCATGGACCCCGACGTGCCCCTGCTGATCCCCGAAATCAACTCCGAGCACCTGGGGCTAATCGAGACGCAACGCAAGAACCGCGGTTGGTCCGGCGCGATCGTCACGAACCCGAACTGCTCGACCATCACGATGACGATGGGACTCGCTCCCTTGAAGCCGTTCGGTATCCGCAAGATCCTGGCCGCCACCATGCAAGCCATGTCGGGCGCCGGATACCCCGGCCTGCCGTCCATGGACATCGTCGCGAACGTGATTCCTCACATCGGCGGCGAAGAAGACAAGGTTGAAACGGAGTCGCAGAAGATCCTAGGCACGTTTGCGAACGGGTCGATCGAGCATCTCCCCGCGGCCGTCAGCGCTCATTGCAACCGCGTACAGGTCATCGACGGTCACTTGGTTTGCCTCTCCGTGGAACTGGAAGAGAAAGTCGGCGTCGAACGGCTGATTGAAGCGATGGAGGCTTGGCGCGGCAAGCCTCAGCAACTCGACCTGCCGACCGCGCCCCGTCAACCGGTCCACGTACGACGTGAAGAGAATCGCCCGCAGACGCGCCGCGACGTCATGGCGGAAGCCGGCATGGCCGTCTCCGTCGGCCGCATGCGCGACTGTCCGCTGCTCGACTACAAGTTCGTTGTGTTGGGCCACAACACGATTCGCGGCGCCGCTGGGGCCGCGGTTCTCAACGCGGAACTGATGAAGGTCGAGGGCTGGCTCGACTAGGCCCCCGCACCTAGACCGCGTCGGACAGCGAGGTGAACCGGAACGCGTTGGCCCGTAGCGCCGGAACCATCCTGCTTCCTACGCGGACCGACTGCCCCAACTCGTCCAGATCACCCAGAACGCGGACCATACTGTCGTTGAACCGGAAGTTCTTCACCGGTCCGACAATCTCCCCGTCCTCCACCCAGAACGTGCCGTCGCGCGTCAGTCCCGTCACCAAAGCCTGCTGCGAATCGACGGTTCGGATGTACCAGAACCGCGAAACCAACACGCCCCGCTTGGTCGTCTGAATGATCTCGTTCAGCGACTTCTTCCCGCCTTCGAGAATGAGATTCGACGCGAATGGGCCGGGCTCGCGTTCCTGCTTCTTGGCCCAAAACCGCGAACTAGAAAGCGTCTTCAGAACTCCTTCTTCGACGAACGTCGCGGCGGTTACCGGGTAGCCGCCCGCCGCATAGGGGACCGACGGAACGAGCGCGTCCGCCGGGTCCGACCGGATTCCCAGCCGCTTGTCAAAGACCTGCTCGCCGAGACGCGTCTTGCCGCCTGACGCCGTGAAGACGCTACGCCCCTCTTCGGCTCGTCGCGCATCAAAATTGAAAGTGCCCAGCAGGTCCGATGCCGCGAGCGGCTCGAGAATCGCTGGATACTCGTCCGGCTTGCGCTCGGCCGCGTTGCGCGAGGCCGTCGCCTTCTTGACGGCAATCGCAGCCGCCTCCCGAAGGTCGAGCGATCGGAATGCTTGCGACTGCATGCGGGCGTACCCGGAACCGGTCTCGTCGGACGTCCTCGCGGTCATCGAAAACTCAACGCTGGTGGACGGATGATAGACGAACAACTCGTTCGAGTTGGCGAGCGCGGTGGAGGCGACACGCTGATCGAGAAAGCCCGCAGCCTGCGTCTTCTTGTCGCGGGCGTACTCAACGGCGTCGCGGATGCGCTCGGCGCGATGCTTGGGTCCCGCCGCGGCCGTCTCTTCGTCAAAGGCGTCGACCTCGGCATACTCCTGCGGACCGAGCAAAGGCATGTACTCGCGGTCCTCCGGCGAGATTGCCGCCAACGCCTCGGCGTCGGCCACCACTTTGCGGGCGCCGGCTTCGTCGAATCGTCCCGAACGCAACTCCACTTCTGCCGAAACCGACGCGCGCCGCTTGCCCTTCCAAGCCGTCACAGCGAGGCGCATGGAGGTCGTCTCGCCCGCCGTCGTCGCCTCATTGCGAGCAAAACGCAGGAAGCCTCGTCGGACCTCCGATACGCGGACTTCGACCTCGGGCGCCTCTGCGTACCCCAGAACCTTCTTGGTGATCTTGCCGGCTTCGTCGCGCGTCATGCCTTCCTCCCGGTATTGATCACGTTGACTTGGCGGAAGCGGGTTGGGGAGCAGCCGTGACTCACCGCGTTGATCTGCGCGGGCTGACCCTTGCCGTCGCGGAAGGTGCCGCCCAGCCGGTACTCGTCGCGGCTCGCGATGCCGTCGCACGAAGCCCAGAATTCGGGCGTCCGGGCCTGATAGGCGACGTCGCGCAACATCCCCGCCTTCTTGCCGTTGCGAATCTCGTGGAAGACCTGTCCGCCGAACTGGAAGTTGTAGCGCTGCTGGTCGATCGAGTAGCTGCCGCGTCCTTCAATCAGGATGCCTTTCTTGACGTCGGCGATCAGATCGTCGGAGCTAAGTTTTGAGTCGCCCGGGTCGAGCGAAACGTTGGGCATGCGCTGAAAAACGACGCTGTCCCACGAGTCGGCGTGAGCGCATCCGCGCGACTTCACACCCTTCATCCAAGCAACCTGCTCTCGCGTCGACTGGTATTCCACGAACACGCCGTCCTTGATCAGATGCCACTGCTGTGAAGGAACTCCGTCGTCGTCATAGGCGACCGTGGAAAGCGCATGCTCCTGGGTCCGGTCGGCGACCATGTTGACCAGCTCGGAGCCGTAGCGGAACTTGCCGAGCTTGTCCGCTGTGAGAAAGCTCGTCCCGGCGTAATTGGCTTCGTAGCCCAGCGCGCGGTCCAGCTCCGTAGCGTGACCGCAGCTCTCGTGGATGGTGAGGAACAAGTGGTTGGGCTCAAGCACCAAGTCATACAAGCCGGGATCCACGGGTTTGGCCCGGAGCTTCTCGACCGCCTGACGCGCCGCCAGCTCCGCCTCGGCCGGATAGCCATGTTCGTCGATCGCCTCCCAACCGCGTTGCGTCGGCTGCGCCAGACTCGCCCGCGATTGTGCGTCGCCCTTGGCTCGGTCAATCGCGGTGACCGTGAATCCGCCGCTGGTCCGGACCAGGTCTTGCTGGATGACCGACCCGACCGAGGAGGCGAAGAACTTGTCTTCGCGCACGAATCCCAGAGAACTCGAAACGAAACTCGCGCCCTTCACTGCCAGGGCCGCCGAGTTCGTCTCCAGCAACATCGCGACCTTGTCGTCCAGCGCGACCTCGAACGGATCCACCTGAAACCCAGAACTCCAAGTGGCTCCATAGGCTTTGACCGGGGCGAGCCGGATCGGACGTTGCTGCAGGACGGCATTGGCCTCGGCGATCTCGACCGCCTTCGCCACGGTCCGGGCGAGTGTCGCGCCGGCGAGATCGCTCGTCGCCGCAAACCCCCAGGCCCCCTTCTTGAGCACCCGCACTCCATAGCCGAAGCTGCTCGTTGAGCTCACTCCGCTGATGCGCTTTTCGCGGGCGAACAGATTCTCGTAGTCGTAGCGGCTGATGCGAATGTCGGCATAGTCGGCGCCGGCCTTCTTGGCCAACTCGAGCGCGCGCTCGGCCATGGCCGGTCGATCGGTCTCGGCGGCGCGCGCACGGGCGGCCGCGGCCAGGGCCAACGTCGCGAGAAAGTCGCGGCGGGTGGGAGTCATGCCCTACAGGATACTAGTCGTCGCCCCCGTCACAATAGATCCGGGTATTTGTTTTCAATTAGTTGCGGGATTCTGGGCCGGTCACAAGTTGACATGTCGCCGCACTCTGTAAGGAGGAATACAGTTGGCGGCCCGGAGGTGACGGCGTGAAATCAAGCAGCAGCGTTCGAGCACGGCTCGACAAATTGCAGGGGTACTTTGAGGCCAAGAGATCCGTCGTCGTACGAGCCGTATTCGGCGAAAACGCTGAATTTGGAAGCGTGCGCTTTCGCCACAAGGGGGGCAAGACGGAGGTCCTCGAACTCTGCGAGCCGGAACCCATCGAGAGTGACGGCCATGCGCTGAGCGAGCCGCCCACTAGCGCCGATAGCCGAACAACCAACGAGTCGTCGTGGAGCCCACATTCCGGGCCGAGTGGAGCGCGCCGGCGGGAATGAGCAGTTCGTCCCCCGGCTGCGGGCGCCGGACGACGCCTTCAATCTCAAACTCGACCTCGCCCTCGATGGCTAGAACCAACTCGTCGGTCTCGTGCCGAAAGTCCTCCCAGCAGCGTCCAGGCGGGTCGGTCCACGTCTGGCATGAGAAGCCGCGCGACGCCCACTCTCGCCGGACCGCATCGATCTCCTTGGAGCTCATCGGAGCGTCTCGCTTGCCATGGCTGTCTGGAATGGCGAGTTCTTGACCTCGACGCGCAAGACGGTATCGGTCAGCCAACAGCCTCCACAGGGAGGATCTGGTTGCCGAGAGAGAATCCAAACATAGGCCGCCTGTTCACCCTCCGCATCGACGATTGTGACCTTGATACGCGCCATGTCGTTGACTTGGGTCGTCTCACTGAGGCTGCGGGCGCGATGATTGAGCAGCGGCGCATAGGCGGGAGCGCGAAGCATACGTATAAAGCGGTCGATGGGACCCGTGGTCTCCTGGTTGCGCGGCGAGGCGAACCGAAAAGCCGTGCGCACGCCGTCATCCTCAGCCGGAGCGTCGTTGTGCTGCAGGGCTTCGAGCTGGGCTTCCACCACCTCGCGCGGCGTTAACTTGGGACCCGGCTCAGGCGACGGCCCGGCGTGCGCCGCCGACGCCGAGAGTGCAACGCCCGCGACGAGGCAAGCGGTCATCCAGCGACTGTCGCGCACATTCGTCACCGTGACGACTTAGACTACACCGTGTCGCCGTCCGGCGCCGAGAGTGGCTGTCAACCGCGGGTCTCACCGCACGCAGCCTTCTTGTTCGGACGAGGAGGACTCGACGAATCATGAGACGCAAACTACTCGGCGCGGCCGCCGGTCTTGTCGCGCTGGCGCTCCAGCCTCGGCTATCAGCGCAGGAGGACGATGACCCGCCCGATCTCGGCCCGCCTGATCTCGCCGCGGTCGAACGCCGCCTCGCTTCCATCGAACGCGTGTTGACCGAGAGGAGCCCTGCGGGCGCAACCCCTGCCGCAGCCGCGTTACACCAACGCTTGGAGCGCTTCGAATACCGATTGCGGAGGCTGGAGTCCAGAGTTTCGTCGATGCGCCGCTAGTGATCCGGAGGTCGGGAGGCTTCGAGATCAAAGACGGCCGCCCGCCCGGCCGCTCGATCCCCCTCCGGCAGTCCGTGCTCGGCGTTCCACGCCGCGGCTTCTTGGGCCGACGCCTCCGCAAACCACTGCTCGTAGTACGGACGCTCGGCTTCGTCGAGCAGCGCATCGAGCTTCTCCCACAAGCGCCGACGCGTCTCCAAGTGATTCGGGTCGTCGATCAGGTTCTCGTCCTGATACCCGGCACGGTTCTCCCACAGCCGGTGCTCCCCTTCATGTGTGACTGCATAGGTGAACTCGGGCGTCACAATCGCGCGCCAGATCAGCTCGTGTCGGCTGCCGCGATTGTTCATGTTGGAGGGATGCGCCAAGTAAATCGCATCGGGCTCTTCGGCGGGCCTGGGTGCACCTTCTAGCAGATAGGGCGCCAGGTTGGTCCCGACGAGCGTTTCTAGATATTCGCCCGCCTCGCCGGGGGGCTCGATCCCCGCCAACCGGGCCAGGGTTGGGAAGACGTCCATCGTTGAGGCCAACGTCTCCAGTCGCACACCCGCCGAGATCCGCCCCGGCCAGCGAATCAGGAAGGGGACGCGCGCCGACTCGTCATTGGGGTGTCGCTTCTGCCCGTACGCCACGCCGTCCACGCCGGTCATGCCGCCGTGGTCTGACGTATAGACCAAGATCGTATCGTCGGCGATCCCGAGCTCGTCGAGCTTCGTCGTCACCCGCCCCAGGTCGTCGTCGACGCCGGAGATCAAAGCGTGATAGTCGCGATGTTGTTTGAACCTCCGGAGCCTGTCCAACGGGTGGAAGGGCAACGTCTCCGCGTCTGGATAGAGAGCTTTCTTCGATTCCGGAGCGTCGTGAAACGGACCGTGCGGAGGGTTCAACGAGAGCACCGCAAAGAAGGGCTTCTCGCCCGTCGCGACTCCGGCGACCCAGTCCAGCGCCTGCTCGGTCGTGCCCGTCGCATTCGACTCGCCCTCCCAAACCTCCGGGCCCTCGCCGTCGACGAAGACGGGATTCTTGCGGTGGTTGTTGGTGCCGTTCCAAACCACTGACCGGTCGAAACCAAAGGGTCGCGCGTCATTGCCGCCGAGGTGCCATTTTCCAAAATGTCCAGTCACGTAACCGGCGTCGCGAAAGGCATGCGCGATCGTCCCGCGCGTCTTCTTGCCTTCGGGCATGTCCACTCTCTCGCCGAGTTTCATGTGGTTCGCCATCAGGCCCTGCTGATAGGGCCAGCGGCCGGTCATCATCAGCGCCCGGTAAGGCGTACAGATGGGCAGGTTGACGTAGTAGCGATCGAGCGATGCACCCTCGCTCGCCAGCTTCTCCATATTCGGAGTGACGACGGCGGGCGTCTGCGTGAGCGACATCGCCCCCCAGCGGTGCGTATCGCTTTGGATGTACAAGACGTTCGGAGGCCGGGTTTCCACGACCTCCGGCGGGGAGCACGAAAGCAGCAGGAGAGCGGCCACGGTGGGAGTGAGAGAACGCATCGCGCACTAGTGTACTTCCGGCGGACCTTCCTTCCCGCTAGAATGACCGGCGACGCATGAAACTGGATCGACGACTTTTTCTATCGACGTTGGCCGCGGCTCCGCTTGCGGGATCGGACTCCGCCGCCGCCGAGAACTGGGAGTGGCGCGTCTACGGCGCCGACCCGGAAGCGACTCGCTACGCTCCGCTGAGCCAGATCCACCGAGAGAACGTCAAGGAACTCCAAGTCGCCTGGACCCACCATTGCGGCGACCACAGCAACCGCCCGCAAACAACCATTGAAACGACGCCCATCGTGGTGGACGGCACGCTCTTCTTGCTGACTCCACGGCTCAAGGTACGTGCACTCGACGCGGCAACGGGCGAGCAGAAGTGGGAGTTCGACCCCGAAGGCGGCCGGAAATCACGGCGCTCGGCAGGCATTGGGCGGGGCCTCACCTATTGGCAAAGCGAGGACGGCTCTGCCAGGCGAATCTTCGCACCCAAGCGCGACACGCTCTTCTCGATCGACGCCGAGACCGGAGAACTCGACCCAGGTTTCGGCGAGGGCGGCGTGCTCAACCTCAAGCAGAACCTCGACCACGACATGCAGGGACTGTCCTTCAACTGCTCTAGTCCGCCGGTCGTCTGGCGCGATTTAGTCATCGTCGGAGGGGGCGGAGGCGAAGGACCGTACCCGGCCGCTCCGGGACATATCCGAGCGTTCGATGCGCGGACGGGCGAGCGACGTTGGATCTTCCACACCGTCCCCCGCCCTGGCCAGTACGGATACGAGACCTGGCCCGAGGACGCCTGGAAGCGGGTGGGCGGCACCAACAACTGGGCCGGACTGTCGCTCGATTCGGAGCGCGGTTGGGTGTTCGCATCCTTGGGATCTCCGGCGTTCGACTACTACGGCGGGGACCGCAAGGGCCAAAACCTGTTCGGCAACTGCGTGCTGGCGCTAAACGCCGATACCGGCGAACGCATGTGGCACTACCAGGTCGTCCATCACGACATTTGGGACTACGATCTGCCCGCGCAGCCGGCTTTGATTACCGTCGAACGCAACGGTCGGCCCGTCGATGCAGTCGCTCAGGTCACCAAGCAGTCGTTCGTTTTCTTACTCGATCGCGACACAGGGCAGCCGCTGTTCCCGGTCGAGGAAACCCCGACGCCGCCCTCGGTCATTCCAGGCGAAGAGACTTGGCCCACCCAGCCGATCCCGCTGAAGCCGCCGCCGCTCAGCCGGATCGACCTGACGCGAAACCAGATCACCGACATCTCGCCCGAGTCGCACGCGGAGTTCACCGCGCTCTACGACAATACCGACGCGGGAAAGATCTACGAGCCGACGACGAAGCGCGGCACATTCGTCCACCCGGGCTTCCGGGGAGGCGCCTTGTGGGGCGGGTGTTGCTTCGACCCAGAGCGCAATTTGCTGTTCGTAAAGTCCGACGAGAACACGAACCGGATCACGCTGGCGGATGCGAGCGAGGGCGAGCCGTTTGAATACAACCTGAGCGAGAGAACGCTGGTCCGCGACAAACAGGGTTATCCGATGGTGAAACCTCCGTGGGGCTACATGACGGCGATCGATTGCGACGAAGGCGAGTTCCGTTGGCGAGTCGTCCACGGCGAGTACGAGGAGTTGACCGAGCAGGGGATTCCAAAAACGGGCACGCCGTCGCACGGCGGCTCCATCTGCACGAAGGGCGGACTGGTCTTCATGGCCGGGCGCTTCGACCGCAAGATGCGCGCCTTCGATTCCGATACGGGTGAAGTGCTCTGGGAGCACCAGCTCGCAGCCGGCGGATTCGCGACGCCCTGCACCTACATGGCGAACGGCATACAATATGTAGTCATCGCAGCCGGCGGCGGCAAAGGCGACTCGCCCTCCGGCGACGAGTACGTCGCTTTCTCGTTGGAAGGTTGAGTGCCAGAGACGTCAAGGCTTCCGTCACGCTGAACGTCGGAGGGCGCCCCGCTAGCCGACCACTCACGATCGCCCCCCACAGTCGTCACGGTCCGGTTCCTGGAAGGGCCGGCGGTCTGAGCGGCCCTTCCAGCGCGGGGCCTATTCCCAGTGCTGCCGCCGAATGCGCATGAGGTCGGGGTATCGATCGTCCGTGTCGCCTAGGATGTTCTTCTGCTCGAGCAAGTCGCTCTTCAACCGGCGCGCTACTGGAGCGTACTCCGGGGCTGCGTAGACGTTGCGACGTTCGTGTGGATCTTCCTTCAGGTCGTAGAGTTCCCAGCCTGGTTCGGTCGTCCGGTCCACCGCGCCTTCCGCATCCAGCGGGAGGCCATAAAAGAAAATCAGTTTGTAGCGCTCGGTGCGAATCCCGTAGTGCGCCGGGTTATCGTGGTGCGCCATGTGCATCCAATAGCGGTAGTACACGGACTTTCGCCAGTCGGCCGGCGTCTCGCCCTTCAAGATTGAAACGAGACTACGGCCTTGCATCTCGTCGGGAATATCGCCCCCTGCAATATCCAGAATCGTGGGAGCGAAGTCTACGTTGGCCGCCAGCGCTCTGGTCCGCTCCCCGGCTTGGACGAACGGCGGATAGCGAACCAACAGCGGGATGCGCATCGACTCCTCATACATCCAGCGCTTGTCGATGTAGTCGTGCTCTCCGAGCATGAAGCCCTGGTCGGAGGTGTAGACGATCACCGTGTTGTCGAGGTCGCCGCTCTCCACCAGGAATTCCAGTAGACGCCCGATGTTGTCGTCGACGCCGCGAACCGTGCGCAGGTACTTCTTCAGATACCGTTGGTAGGCCGTCCTTTTGTACTGCTCGGCCCCCAGCGACTCGTCGACAAACATGTGATGCCCCATGTTGCGTCGCTGGTTACGCTTTCCGATCGACGTGCCCATCCCTTCGGTCGCCTTGGAGCCGTGATTCGGGGTCGCCCAAAGAGAGTCGGGCTCGGGGATGTCGATGTCTTTGTAGAGAAAGTCGTAGCGTTCCGCATTCTCAAAGTTGTCGTGTGGCGCCTTGAAGTGGTGCATCAAGAAGAAGGGCTTGTCCGATTCACGGTTCTTGAGCCAGTCCAACGAGAGGTCCGTGACCACGTCTGAGGAATGGCTTGAGTCGTAGCCGCTGAACCGCTCCACGTGATCGGGCCACACGCCGCCCGAGACTCGAAGGATGGGATTGAAATAGGAGCCCTGACCGGGAAGGACGGCGTAGTAGTCGAAGGCGGGTTCGTTCTTGAGGTGCCACTTGCCGACCATCGCCGTTTCATACCCCGCCCGCCTCATCTGATTGGCCAGCGCCTGACGGCTCGGCGGTAAGGCGCCGTTCAGCGTGCGGACTCCGTTGACGTGGCTGTACTGGCCGGTCAGCAGGGTTGCGCGGCTGGGCGTGCAAATTGAATTGGTCGCGAAGGCTTGCTCAAAGAGCATGCCCTCAGCGGCCAACCGGTCAATGTTCGGCGTCGGATCCAATTCGGCCAGTCGGCCCCGGTAGGCTCCGATCGCGTGCGCCGCATGGTCGTCCGACATGATGAACAGGACGTTGGGTCGGCCGATCGCCGATGAGGCGGTCGCAAGCAAGAGCGTTAGCCCTGAAACGAGCGGGGTGAGATTCGTGAGTTGCATCCGATAGTGGCGTTGGAGTTCAGCGTGTTGACGTTCGGAGCGCCCCCCACGGGGGCGTCGACAGAGCCCGGCATTTACGGCAAGGTCTACTCGAACAGGGTAGACGCTTTGTCTAGGCCAACGGGTGTTTCCGGGAGTTCGCGCCGCTCTCAATACCGGCGGCGGACGTACCTAAGCACCGCCCAGAGGGCGGTCCACTGACGACCTAAGTTGTTGAGGGGGTGTGGCGCGCTCGGGAGGATTCGAACCCCCGACCTTCTGGTCCGTAGTTCGACGGGCGAGTGTCCATGGCGCTGTCTGAAGCCCTGTTTTCAACGGTTTTCTGATGAGGAATAAGTCCTAGCCGTCCAATGCGTCCATACTTTCGCGGCGTCTTGGCTTCCAGCGCGGCTTCCAGGCCAAGACCATGCTCTGAGCGCTCGGGAACGCGCGCTCGGAGGGAGCTGGGCGCTTCCGGCTGTTGGTGCTCAGCCCTTATTTGGCAGGTTCGCCTAACGATGGGCCAACGCCCGGCTTGACGCTGGGACAGTGGTCGGTCCCTTGGCCCGACCTCTATATCGGAGATCAACAACACTCAGCTCGGCTCCACGCCAACGGCAACGACAAAGAGGAAATTCTGTGACTTCTATAAGTCACAGAAACCTGTCGCGCAGAAAGCGCAATAAGCGCAATAAGCCGTCCTGCTTCGTACTCATGATCGAGATGAGCGCAAGAACTAGAGCCTTGCCTCGCCATACTCGCCTTAGCCGCAATGTCCGGCTGCTGCATGCTGCTGCTCGTTCTCCAATGGTGCGGGGTACCGACAATGCCACAATCACCGGGCCTCGGACATGCCAAGAGCGACTGTCTTCAGCGGTCTCGGTTGGCTGGGCGACGTGCTTGCCTACTAGGGCAAGAGCAGCGCCTCGTGCGTCATCAAGTACGTCCCGCTCAGCCGGATCTCGCGCCGATCGTCTACGAATCGACCACAGTAGTCGAGAGCACGTCGCTCCGCGGCTTCACGGGCTTCTTAAAGCACTCACTCGCAGTTTTCGGATCATACGAGGGCCAAGATCTGGCGCCACGCCCCGGCCAGTAGCAGCTGGCCGAATACCAGAGCCGGGGGGCGCGAGCACGTGGAAGTTCAACCGAAACCATGCCGCATGCCCCCCCACAGTCCGTGCCGACATCCGGGTTGCGTAGAGCTTACGAGAGATGACTAGTGCCCCAACCACCGGCGTGCCCCTCATCGGTTGACCGTGACCGGGGAGCCCCTCGGAGCGGGCATACGTGGCCAAATGGCAGCGTTACAGCATGCGGTTCCTGGACGGGCGGCCTCTGTGCAGTCCGTCGCCCAACGAGGAACGGGAGGCGGAGGACGGCTACTTCAGCGCGGGGCGATCGACGTCGGCGACTGAGATCGACCGAATCTATCCAGTCTCACGACGCGGTCTGTTCTGGGTCCGTCTAACCATCAAGGGCCGGGCAAGACGCACCACAGCCGCAAGACGAGGAAGGAACAGATTGAAGCTCAAGCAGCCAGAGGTAACCGATGACCCGGCGTAAGCCCTGCACTCTCATTCCATTCGCCGGCGGGGCGGCAGGCCTGGGCTCTCGCCTTGTAGAAGACTCAGTGGAGGTCGCCCCCAGCCCGGCGCCCCTCCCTCCTCTCCGCTCTTCGGATCTGACGATCACGATCCGGGTCGAGTTCGACCCGAAGAAGCTGGCAGCACAGGTCGGTAAGGTCGTGCGGGGCTGTGAGGCGATCCAGGCAGAGTCCCAGGGGGGAGGGTGGGTCCAATCGTACCGGTCCCCGGCCCCTAGACCACCTGGCAGGCGGACGCAAAAATACGCGACATAAGAGCGAAAAAGTGCGAGCCGGTTTGACCGCCAAGGCGTTGACCGGAAAAGGGTTACGCGACGGGAGCGCGGTGACGGCGTAGCGGCGTCAGCACCGTACTGATATCGCCTCTAAGTCATATAAGAATCATTAAGTTATGTGGGTGACGCACCGAGCCCTCGGACGCGGGCCCGATCATTGTTGCGGCGATGAAGATTCTCCATCGAGTCTCGCCGCGGGCCCTCCTCGGATTCCCGTCCAGTGTGACCTCGAAGACGACAAGTTCGAGCTGCTCTGGTGCCGCATCCGGACGTTTCGGCCGGTCGAAGTGGCAGACTCTTGCTCCCGAAAGCGGGCATGCCGATCTCGTCATGCCCGCGTATGATCGTGAGCACGCTGGCGGGGCCGAGTGCGGGCCGACCGCCGTCGTGACGCCCCTCTCGCTAGTGCTCCGCTGGGGAAGGGCCGACTCGTGAGAATCGCGCGAGCGTGGATCGGAGCACTGCCAGCGTAGTGCGGTTGCAAAGAGTGCAGCGTTGGCACCCGGAGGAATGTCGATCCCGAACCCCACCGAAGCCCGTGTTGAGGTTGGCGTCGGATTGGTTGAGCCAGACGCCCGCGGAGGGCTCTGTGACGGCCCATCGCCCGCCGCGAAGCAGCAAGACCCGGCTCAAGCCATTCCAGAGCGAATAGTAGGGCTCGTCGGACTCGATATGGATATCGCGTTCTCACTACAGCGAGGCCGAGGTGGCAAAATCGGCTTTGAGTTTGGGAGGGTGGTGTTCATGGCTTCACTTCGACTTGTTCCGTTCGGAACCCTTACGTTGCTCACGCTCATGCTCTTGCCCTCGGCTTCCTCGCCGCTCAAGGCCGCAGGCGACGAGGACATCGCGGAACTGCAAGCCGCGCATGAAGCGATGGTGCAAGCCAAAGGGAGTGCCGACGCTGGGGAATTGGCGGCTCTCTCTCATCCGCAAGCCGTCGTTTTTCTCCGTGGAGCGGCGTTCCCTTTCGACAGCGATGGCATGCCTAGTGAGATGGTTCGATCCAGCTGGGAGCATGGATTCGATTTCGTTGAGAGCATTTCAGTCAGCGTGATCGATCCGATCTATCGAGTTGTGGGGGACACGGGCGTCGTTACTTCACACGAGCGTCTCGTGGTGAAGCCGAAGGACGGTGCGCTACGCACTTACAACAACCGAGTCACCTCCACCTACGCAAGAGCGGACGGCCGGTGGTTACTGGTCAGCCACCATGAGTCGCCGATTCCTGACGGGAACCTTTAGTTTCCGTCGACCCAGTGATTGAGACGGCTCACTAGCTAGCGTAGGAGCGAACTCCAGACGACGGCAAAGAGTGCAAATACGAACCCGACGCGGCCGAAGCGATCGAGGCTCTTGATGGTGGACTTCTCGACCCTCGGGAGCAGCACGGCGACCGATGTCGCCTTCAGCAGCGCGCAGAAGACGAGCATCAGCGAGCCAAGCGTGAAGAAATCCATCCGGGTCAGGTATGAGACGCGCGGCAATTCGCTTGCAAGCGAGAATTGATAGGCGATCAGCGTCAGCATGGTCGTCAGTCCGACGCCGATCTGCGATTGACTAGATTCGGGCGGCAGGACGAAGACGCAGCCCGACATTAGAACGATCATTAGCAGCGGCACGACGGACTTGATCAGCCAATAGCGCGAGTCGCGGTGCGCGAGCATCGATACGCTGAACCGGGATTCCTGCCCCGGACGGTCTGGGTAGGGCGATGCGGTGACGGCGATCTCCGGGGGATCGACCTCCCATCCGCTGAGCGAGTACGCCTCCTCCGCACCGGTCACGCCCGGAAGAGCCTCGAATCGGATCTGCTCATCGTCGAATATGATCGGCGAAAACGAAATCCCAAGTTCCTGCTCGTCAAAGGGAAATTCGCGGTAGTCGAGCGGAACGGCGACTTCTAGGATCTGACGTCGGATAAGGGTCACCACGCCGACGTTGTCGACCAATGTGATGTCGTCGTAGAGCTGCTGCTGTGACCGCAGACTGAGCGCCTGGATTGGGGGAAACCACAACTGATCGGGAGACAAGGCGCAAGAGACCGAGACGTCGCCGCGTAGTGAATCAGCGAGGCGTGGATCGTGCCAGCGAAGCACGCTATAGGCGTCGAGTCGCATCGATTGCCGAGCGTCGTCCAGCGCTAGGATGTCGCTGATGTGGACGCCGACGCCCACGATGGTCGGACCGCCATCCGGGGAGGGGCGCTCACGCGATAGCTGCTCGGGGGCGGGACAACGACCGGACGCAACGGGCTTGGTATTGCGGAACCGGTCGACCGGTTGGGATTGCGCCGAGCCTGGGACCGCCTCAATGACGAGGACGGCGAGAGCGAAGCGTAATACCCATCGAATTGCAGCAGAGGGTCTTAGTTTCGTTCTGAACATCCGGACGCCGTGGGCCTGCCTATTCTGCCGTTTCGCGGCTAAAGGTACAAGTTCCCCGTCTACTGGACCTCGCGCGAAATCAGAAGCAGGGATACGTCGTCATCGAACGGCTTGCCGCCGCCGTGCGCACGACTCTGCTCGACGAGTTGATCCAATCGTGCGTCGACGGAGCCGAATTCGTCTCGGAGCGATTGGTCGAGCCGCTCTCGATCGAACGGTACGCCGTCGGAGTCGCTGACCTCCGCCAGGCCGTCGCTGGTCAAGAGCAGGGCGTCGCCCGGCGCAAGCTCCAGCTTCCGGCTGTCGTGGCAACCGGGAGGGCTTTCGGGCAGCAGGGCCAGGGGCAGTCCGGTCATCGCCAGCGTCTCCACTGCGCCGGAAGCTCTGCGCACGCGTGGGTACGGTAGTCCGGCGTTGGTCATCTCGATCGTTGAGCCGCGGAGACACGCCACCATTGCGCAGGCATACAGCCCCTGAGGCATGAAGCGACGGAGCCGCCCGTTCATCTCCATCAGGATTTCCTCAGGCTCGGCGCTCACCTCGGCCGCCTCGCGAAAGCTGAGCTTGAGCACGGACGCAGCCAGAGCGGCGGGCAGTCCGTGGCCGCTGACATCAGCCAGCAAAACGAGCGTGGTCTCGGGCGATGTCCATACATCGTAGAAGTCGCCGCCCAGTTCGGCGCACGGAATCCAGCGACCCGCGATCGAAAGCGGCGGGGCCTCCGGCATCTCGGACGGCAGGAGGCTACGTTGGACCCGCGCGGCCATCTCAATTTCGCGTTTGAGGTGTCGGTGCTGATCGTCGAGGTCGCTATACCGCGAGAAGAGGGTATTCAGCTCGCGGGCTCCTTCTGCGAGCGACTGTCGGAGGTTGCGTTGTTCGAGGGCGTTACGGACGACGAGCAATAGGTTGTCGTTGTCCCAGGGTTTCTCCAAGTAATGATAGAGTCCCGCTTCGTTGATCCCGCGGATCGCGTTTTCTTTGTCTGCGTACCCTGTGAGCAGGATGCGCGGCGCGTCGGGCTGGAGAGCACGGACTTGCTTGAGGAATTCGACGCCGTTGATCTCGGGCATCATGAAGTCCGAGACGATCAGATCCAACGGCTCGGCAGCCGCGATTTCCAAGGCCTGGGCGGGCGTCTCGGCCGTCCGCGGATCGTAGTCGGTCTCGATGGTGAAGAACGCTTCGAGGCTCTTCAACATGAGGGGATCGTCGTCCACGATGAGCAGAACGGGCGGACGGGCGGCAGCATTGGAAGGCCGAGGCTCAGGGGCGAGATTCGTATCAGAAGGAGTCATGGCTGAACGGCGAGAAAGGCGCCGGGAGGACTTGCGAAGCCGCCGGGTATGCTGATTCGAATGGCGAGGTTCCCGCTTGGCGCATCAATCGGGACTCGAATGTTGATCTGGTACAGACCGGCAAAACCTGGGGCAACGCCATGATAGGTCACGTCCACGGCTAGGCCGCCCAAATCAATTTGCACGTCGTCGATGGTCTCGGCGGCTCCGCCGGGCAGTTCGCCCGGCAAGAACGAGGGAACGGTCGGACCAAGTCCGGTGACAAAAAGCGTAACGACGTCTCCCGGGCGGACCGGCTCAAAGCCCTGCCCTGGGCGGAAGCCGGGCGGGCCCACGAAAGTCCCCCGGGTCGCGTTGCTCGCCGCGACAGGGTTCACGCCATTCGCATTGTTGGCGAAGAAGAAGAACTCTGGCGTAGCGCGGGCGATGCGCACCATGAAACGATTGCCCCGGGTTTCGTCGGCCCGGTCGCAGTTGCGGATCAGTTGGACGAAAACGTCGCCGCTCTCGGGAATCCGAGGAGTCTGGAAGTTCACTTGGCCGGCAAAGACGGCAAAGATAGGCGAGCGTTGATCGGCGATCTCGACGCAGGTGTCGCCGAGATTGGTCGGTACGCGATTGTTGATGAGGTCCGCGTCAGTCAAGCGTCGATCCGTGCCGGCGGGCGCGAGTTCGACGCCGAAAATCGTCGCCAGCGTGTTGGACGAGATGCGGTTGACGGTCGGGATGCTCAACCCGGCGCCCACGACGGCTGTGATCTCAGGCTGCTCCCCGAGCGATTGGCCTGATCCGTAGACAATGCCGACGGCGCCGCCGCCGTCTTCACCTGGAACGCCAACGGAGAGGTCCGCGGCCCCGTCGCCGTTGAAGTCGCCGGCGGCCACATCAGCGCCGAAGCGGTCGCCCCCTTCCGAACCTCCGATCAAGCCGTTCTCGCCTTGCTCCCAGCGCTGGTGCCCTTCGCTGACCAGTCCGGCCATCGAGCCGTAGATGGCGTTGACGACCCCGGAATTCCCGTCCTCGCCCCGTACGCCGACTGCCAAGTCGTCGTAGCCATCTCCATCGAAGTCGCCGCTCGTCGTCGAGATGCCGAACAGATCCTGAGCTTCGGAACCTCCATCAATCCCGCCGCGCCCTTGCTCCCAGCGTTGGCTGCCTTCGCCGGTGAGGCCGCCCGAAGATCCATAGATCGCATCGACGCCGCCGGCGTTCACATCCTCGCCGGGAGATCCGACAGCTAGGTCGTCGTAGCCGTCTCCGTTATAGTCGCCAGTCGACAGCGACCGACCGAAGACGTCGCCCTGCTCGCGTCTACCGTCGATCCCGTCGCGGCCTTGACGCCAGCGCTGATTCCCGGCAGAGGTCAACCCGGTGCTCGATCCATAGAGGACGTTGACCTCGCCTGTGGAGCCGTTCTCGCCGGGAATGCCGATTGCGAGATCGTGGAAGCCGTCGTCGTTGAAGTCGCCTGCGGCCAGGGTGCGCCCATAGAGGTCGCCGTCTTCCGAACTCCCGTCGATGCCGTCGTCGCCCTGACGCCACCGTTGATTGCCGGCACTGGTGAGCCCGAATCCGCTGCCGAAGATGACGTGTACAGAGCCTTCGTCGCCGTCTTCGCCGGGCACTCCCACGGCGAGGTCGTCGTAGCCGTCCCGGTTGAAGTCTCCGATGGCCACCGCGTCTCCGAAGCGATCACCTGCTTCTCTGCGACCAATGATGTCGCCGCCCTGGCGCCAACGCTGGTTTCCGCCGCTCACTAGACCGGTTCCGGAACCTAGGATCACGTGGACCGCCCCCTGGCCGCCGTTTTCTCCCGGGGTCCCGATGGCGAGGTCGGCGAAACCATCGTTGTTGAAGTCGCCGGAAGCGACGTCGAAGCCGAACTCGTCGCCGAGTTCAGATCCGCCCTCAATGCCGTCGTCACCCTGTGCCCACCGTTGATTTCCGGCAGCGGTCAAACCGCTGTTTCTACTCCCATAGAGGACATGGACCGATCCCGAGGCGGCGTCTTCGCCCGGAACGCCGACGGCCAGGTCGGCAACGCCGTCGTTATTGAAGTCCTCGGTCGTGACCGAGAAGCCGAACTCGTCGCCAAGTTCCGTCCCGCCAATGATTCCGTCGTCGCCCTGGTTCCAGCGTTGGTTTCCTTCCGGAACAAGCTGAGCGATCGAGCTTGGCGCTGAGAGGAGGCCGAGGATGAGTCCGACAAGTAGAAGTTTCATGGCGTACATGCGGAGGAGAAAGAACGATTGGATTCTCAGAACGTGAGCGCTAAGCGAATGACGAAAGCGTTGGCGACGTCCACGAAGAACGCCCCCACGAGCGGCAAGATGATGAAGGCGGTCGGCGCGGGACCCTGCGCCTTGGTGACGGCGCTCATGTTGGCAATGGCGGTGGGCGTGGCGCCGAGTGCAAAGCCTCCGAACCCGGCGCTCAGGACGGCGGCTTGGTAGTCGCTACGCATCAGCGGGAAGAGAATCCATCGGATGAATGCGATGGCCCCGAGCGTCTGCAGAGTCAGGATGCCGATGAGCGGCCCGGCGACGTCGGCGATCGTCCAAAGTTGCATACCCATCAGAGATATGGCCAGCGCCAGACCGAGCGAGAAGTCCGAAACCAGCGCCAAGGCCCGCGTTCTGGCCGGCCAACGAAGCTTCGGAAGCAGCTTCGGCAATGTATTCGACATGGTGATCGCGACGAACAGGCACGTGACGAACAGCGGCAGTTTCAGTCCTAGACTGGAAGCGGCCTGGTTGGCGAAGAAGCCTAGGATGATGGCGATGTGCAACGTGAGCACGACCGACATCAGATTCAAATGGTTGATGTCTTCGGTGTCCCGGGAGTCAAAGGCGATGCCTACGACGTCGACCCTTGAGCTATCCCCCCGCAACTTGAAACGATCGATCAGGTAGCGTGCCATCGGCCCACCGATGAGACTGGCGACGACCAGGCCAAGCGTCGCGCAGGCGATTCCGATCTCCATGGCGTTTTCCACACCCAGGGTCTCAATCTCCGGCGCCCACGCGATCGCCGTCCCGTGCCCGCCGATCAACGACGCCGATCCCGCCAGAACTCCGACTGCCGGAGCGACCCCGAACAGCATCGCGCCGCTCATGCCGATGATGTTCTGGACCACGATGAACGAGAGCGTGAGCGACAGCAGTACCACGAGCGGTCGACCGCCCTCAATCAGGTCCGAGATCCGCGCGTTCAGTCCGACGGCGGTGAAGAAGTAGACCAAGAGTCGGTCTCTGACTTCCATATCGAAGACGAGCACCAGGTCCCAGATCAAGTAGATCAACAGGGAACCGACGGCGGCCAGGAGCCCGCCGCTTACCGGTTCGGGAATGCTGTATTCGCGAAGCAGCGGAATGCGCTTGTTGAGCTGAACACCAGCGAAGAAGACGACGATTCCAATGGTCGTCACCAAGAACTCGTCGACCTGAAACTTCTGCATGAGCGCCTCGAGGTCCCTACTGTTCCGTGAGTTGGCGATCGAACGACGCGCCAGCACGCCCGGGGCCTTCAGCCGGTCGGGACGCGGGCGACCGACAACACAGATCTGCCGCTGAGCTTAGGCTCGCTTATCGAGCGCCCCTGGTCGTGCCGAACGCATACCCTTCGGATACCGGTTCATTGCCCTTGCGACCAGATCAGTCTTTCTCGGACGGCTGAGGTCGTAGATTCTGGCCCTGAGCGGGAAAAGGGGTTCAGAAATCAGTTTCCGAGGCCAGCCTCGCGCAACCCATCGAAGTAGCGATCGTGCAAGGCGGGGTCGCCTCCGAGGAAGAGGGGACGCAGGTCTCGATCGGGTACCAGCGTGGTGGGCCAAGACTCCAACGCTAAATCGAGGTGCGCATTAGCCTCCTCATCACGACCCAGGTGAGCGTCGCTGGACGCCGATAGAAGATGTGCAAAAGCCGCCGCGTGCGGGCTTACGTCTCGCTCCAATACACGCCGAGCCCAGTCGGTCGCCTGAGCATAGTCTCCCGCGGAAAAGTGCGCCCATGCCAGAGACTCCAGCCAGCGAGCGAACCGCGGATCGTCGGGGCTCTCGGCCATTGCTCGTTCGAGACGGGTGACGGCTTCAGCCGGGCGCCCTCGAAACGCCAACAAGCGGCCGACGTCGGCCATCCTGGCAGGGCTTTCCGAAAGGGCGCGGAGGTCCATGCGATCCAGAGCCTGGTCGAAGCGAGGGTCCAGGCGCATCGGGTCATAGTCGGGGTGGCTCCTCATCCCGATCAGCCAGACCTCTCGCTCCTCAACGGCGGCCTCTAGCCAGGCAAATGCGTACGGAGTCTCGGCGACTTGCGCAGAAAGGACAACCTCCGCCTGTTCCGAGTCCAGCAAACGTTCGGCGGAGGTCAATAGAGCCCGCTCGTACTCGCCCTCCTCCCACGCTCGATCAGCCGCCTTGAGGGCCGCTTCGCAAGGGGCGCCGCACAGACGGTAGAAATCCATCCTGGCGCTATGACCGTCCTTGAAGCGACCCAGTCGATGGTACGCGGCCGCCTCATTCCGATCTGCATAGCCGGGGACGAGCCGACGTAGGTCCTCAGCCTCCACGATTACGCGCTCATAGAGTCTCAAGTGATAGAGGTGATCAATGCGCGTAGCCCGCCAATAGGCGTCTCTCGGCGCGACCCTCAGTAGCCGATCGGAAATTTCCATCGCTTCGGACTGGCGCTCTTCTACTCGCAAATAGATTTGGTAGAGGTTCAACACGGAGGGATTATTGGGACTCAATCGTATGGCGCTCTTGAACGCACGATCGGCCCCGTCCAGATCGCGCTCATGGATATACGACACGAAGCCGAGCACGGCGTGGGCCGGTCCGAGGCGGTCGTCGATCGCCAGTGCATCTTCGGCGCTCCTTCTCACTCTCGGAAAGTAGTCGCTATTGAACACCGCTCGACGCAACTTCAGCAGCGCCAGCCAGGCGTGGGCCTCGGCCAAATCCGAGTCCAATTCGAGCGCTCGCTCGAATTCTTCGGTGGCAAGCGGCGCCCACTGCTCGACGTCGGCGGGAAGACCCAACCTGGCCAGGCCGCGTAAGTAGGCGTCGTACGCTGCCGAATCGACCTCGCGCGGAGTCTCCATCTGGTCTGTCTGATCGGCGGAGAGGTCGAGCTGGAGTCGCCGGGCGACCTCGCGCGCGACGTCGCTGCGCAGGCGGAGTACGCTGCTGTCCTCGCTGTCGAAGCGATCGGCCCAGAGGTGCGTATCATTGCGGGCGTCGATCAATTGCACCGTGACTCGAAAGCGGCCTAGTTCATGGGTGACGGTTCCTTCAACGATTCCGTCAACACCGAGTTCCTCGACTACAGCCTGGAGCGAGGGCCGCGCTCCCTTGTAATGCATTGCGGATGTGCGGGAGATGACCTGGAGGCCGGGGAGCTTCGCGAGTTCCGTGATTAGTTCCTCGGTCATGCCGTCGGCGATGTAGTCCTGCGCCGGATCGCCCGAGAGGTTCTCTAGCGGCAGCACGGCGATCGTGCGAATCGGCCGGGCGGCGTAGTCTCCGCCCGGTCCGGTCCAGGTCCAGGCCAAGGATGCCAGCGTGGCCAGGGCGGCAACCGTCGCCAACGCGATCGTGTAGCGCCTGTTCGGCGTCTGCCGCGGGGCGGCAGCTCCCACAGCGGCGACAGGCGGCGGTGTCGGACCTGCCGGCTCATCGGCTTCGGAAGGGTCTCGGTGGACGGCTTGCGCGATGGGCAAGACTCGGGCGATGGTGCGATAGCCGCGCTTGGGAATCGTTTGGACGTAGTCGGGATGCTTGGCGTCGTCGCCGAGTGCCCGCCGAATCTGGTTGACGCGCTTGGCGACCATGCTCGGCTCGCCGCCGGTCGCCCAGACGCGATCCAGCACTTCGTCGGTGGTAACGACTTGTCCGTGACGAGCGAGCAGACAGCACAAGACGTCCATGGCCAGGGGTTCAATCTGGCGCGCTTCGCTCTCGCTTGAAAGGCGATTGAGATGCGGCTCGACGATCCAGTCGCCGAACTTGTATTGAATCTGCACTTTCTGACTCATGCCGAGCCTCAGAACTAGCTCTGCCCCGACCGGTCGACGGAACGGAAACGGTATCGAACAGGAACGCCGCCGGTAGGATGCTAAGAGGCCCACGGCACATACTGGAGACTCACATAGAATAGCGAGTGTTCGGCGGATCGCAGTCCGAAAGGACGCACGCGGTAATATTCGGCATACAGAAGGAAATCTCTACGATGGCCATGCCTAAATTCGGGAACGTTCTCTTGATCCTGCTCGGCGCTGCAGTATGCGGCAGCGTGTTCGGACAGGGCACGCTCGAAGAAATCATTCGCGGCGAGATGCAGATCTCGAAGGGAAAGAAGTGGCTCAAGCGAGATACGGCGGAGGCTGAGGCGTTCACGGCGCTCGTTGCGCAATACACGGCGGCAAACGAGGAATCCCGGGAGGCGATGACGCCCCAAATCGTCGAGACGTTACAGCGCGAAGTCGGGCAATCGATGGAGAAGCTGGAGCAGGCCAAGAAGGAAGCGGGCCGAAGCTCAATGGAGGCGTTGGGGCAAAATATCACGCTGAAGCGCGATGAGCACCGTGCGGACAACGACCGTGATCACGCCAAGATCGACGCCGTGCTCAGTTCGCTAGCGCTCGCGAAAGACAAGAAAGACAAGAAGGACGACATCCAGGACGCGATTGCGATCGGCGAGAGGGCGAAGCGTCAGAGTGAGATATTGACGGCGTTTTCCTCTCCCGACGGCATCGACGCCGTGGCCGCGGGGGCCTATCTGGTCGAATTCCAGCAAATTCTGGCCGCTGACATGGAAGCGACTCAGGCGGAGATCAAGGAAGATCGCCGCGAGGTCGCGGAGGACAAGCGTCTGGCTGAGATCAAGCGCAAGAAGAAACAACGAAACAAGCGCTAGGGTAGGGCGTGCCCCCTAGACGAAACCTGAACAGTCGTATGCGTAAGTCTTGCAGGATGCTAGGTTTGGGGCGGACTCAAGTTTGAGAACAGTCGGAATACACAGTAAAAGAGGCGGGGCTGCTTGGTTCTTTCGGGCGTTCCAGGTGGTCGCCTTCGGTTTGATGGCGGTCTCGATCGTGTCAGCTCAGGCGCAGGTCGTACGCATCGGGAGTGTCCTGGACGGCAACGGAACTTCGGACCTAGGGCTCCGCGCGGCGGTCCAAGAGGAGGTGCTCAGACTGCTCGGCTCTCGCTACGACGTCTCTTTCCCCGACGACAAGCAGTTCCTTGGCGATTGGACCGTCGACGGGACGGCCCGCAACGTGGACCTTCTGCTGGAGGATCCCTCACTGGACGCGGTCATCGTCTTGG
>Ga0070727_10001607_pt1 | contig 23567 bp, 18 predicted proteins | sample tdAd472_FD_66722 | JGI IMG/M metagenome (GOLD analysis project Ga0070727, IMG submission 66722) | Marine sediment microbial communities from the Atlantic coast under amendment with organic carbon and nitrate - tdAd47.2 | ecosystem: Environmental > Aquatic > Marine > Coastal > Sediment | place...
GTCCGCCGAGCATTATCCGACGCCCGACGACTGGGCTCGATTCGCCGTGCCTTTCATTCTGGGAATCCGCCCGACGGACAACGGACGGCAGATGACCGTCTCGCCGTGACATATCTTGAAACGAGATTGCGGAAGGGTCGACGCGCAACGGTCCTTGAATTGTTATCAGCCGCCGAGCGCTAGCTCGCGGTTTTCCCGATCGTTGAGAACCGGACGCTAACGCGTGCCGGCTCATGGGCCACAACTCGGGGACCATTGGACGCAAGCCCTCAGGTCATACTCAATCAGATGCCCATCGCCTCCGAGAACAGCTCATTGAGTTCGACGTCGCCGACGCTCCTGCAACGTGTGCGCAGCGGCGATGCGGATGCGTGGCGTCGGCTGACCGATCTCTACGGACCGCTGGTTTTTCACTGGTGCCGGCGGCAGAGCGTGGGCGAGCACGACGCCGCCGACCTGACGCAGGACGTGTTTGCGTCGGTCGCGCGAGCGGTTCGCCGTTTCGAACAGCGGTCGACGGGGACGTTTCGCGGCTGGCTGTGGACGATCACGCGAAATCGGATTCGCGACTTCTTCCGCCGCCGCGCTGCCGAGGCGGGAGCGGCTGGTGGAACGGCCGCCTGGCAGCAGCTTGCAGCCGTGGCGGAATCGCTGTCGGACAACCCGGACGAGTACACGGATCAGGCGCAGCTGAATTCGCTGCACCGTCGCGGCATTGAACTGGTGCGCTGTCAGTTCGAGGAACGCACCTGGCAGCTCTTCTGGCAGACTGTTGTTGAAGAGCGGCCAACATCGGAGGTCGCTGCCGAGTTTGAAATCTCGGCCAATGCCGTTCGGCAGGCTCGTTCGCGAGTGCTCCGCCGATTGCGTCAGGAACTGGGCGACGTTCCGCCGTCGTAACTCGACCGACACGATACCGTCTACTGGCTGTCTCGCTTCGGTCGGTCGCGACCGTCTTCGAGCCGAAAGTCTGCTGCGTTCAACGCCGTTTTGAGATCCACCTTACCCGTCAGAAGATCGCGCAGCTCCTGCGGTGAAATCTTCTCGGCGGGCAGCCTGCGGATTGTGCCGTCGCTCAGGGCAACGGCAGCAGGGAGGTACGAACTGCTCACGCCCTCAGCGCTCGACGCCGCAAGATCAAAGTTCATTGTGTCGAGATGAAGGTCTCGCGGTTCAGTCCACGGCACATCAGCGCCAACGTTCTCGACAATCAGAATCTTTCGCCCGCCGAATGGTTCATCCGTCGGTTGACTGCCGGGCCACATCGTGTCAGGACCGACGACGACCAGATAGTTCGTGAGCGAGCCGGGTTCCTCGTTGCGGTCGTGCAGCGCGTAAGTTCGCGGTCGCTGATCGAGCAGTCGGTGATTGTTCGGACCATCCCAGGGTTCGCTGAAGTCATACTGGTCGTACAGATCACCGGCATCCAGATAGGGCAGAAGGAGAACCCGCCAGCTGTGCGCGGGCCGACTGGTCTCGTCGGCGACGAAGGCCGGAGGCAACGAGCCCCATTCCTCGTGATAGTTGGCGACCGCCAGACTGAGTTGCTTGAGGTTTCAGAGATCGCTGCTGCGCTGAGCCGCCACGCGGGCTCGATGCACAGCCGGAATCACGAACGCCGTACAGCCTCCAACCAGAAGCAGACCGACACACAGGCCAATCTTTTTTTGCTTACTCATGGTGACCTCAGCTCAGAGAAAACGGGCGGCCCGTTAGCAGCCAGAGGATGAATGTCAGTTCGCAGATTCCTGCAGAGCGCCGACCAGTCCTCGGAGGAGAGAAATCCGCTCCGGAGGAGTGAGTTCCTCGCCGCGGGCGGGGACCATGACGGCCAGCGGCTGACCCGCAGAGGTGGCCTCGGCTCCGATCACCTGCAGCATCTCCTCGGTCAGTTGAGGCGACTTCTGAAACGCCAGCGCGAACTGCAGCGACTGGTCGGCCTTCCCGGCGGCGACCAGTTCAGAGGCAAGCCGCAGCGCGGTCTCCTGCTGGAAACGCTGGTCACGGTCTTCGCGATTGGTCGCGGCGAACTGTTCCAGCACCCCGGCGGCCGCTTTGAGTTTGCCACTGGCGATATTCTGTTCAACGACCAGCCCGGTCGGGACCGAGACATCGTTGTTCTTTCTCAAGCGGTCAACGGTGACAGCCTGTTCGACCGCGGACTTCAATGCGTCCTGCTGGCTGGCCTGAAACTGAGCGTACAGCCGAGCGGGCAGGCGCGTATCAAACCACGGTTCGGCCTTGGCAGGCTCGGCGTCGGCAGCCGCCCGGGCGCTGATTTCCTGCCAGACTTTCTCGCTCAGGCCCCAGTCGGCTGCGGCGGCGAAAATCTGCTGCTGGAGTGTCAGCCGGGACATGGCCACATCGTTCAACCGATTGCAGCGGTTTCGATATTCCAGGTACGCGTTCTGAGCGTCGCTGTCGCTGAGCAGGTTCAGGGAGACCTTCAGCAACGCTTGAATCTGAGACGCGCCCAGCCGGTTGATTTCGGCGAGTGGCGCCTGAGTCTGAACCGGGCTTGGCGAGATGGCCCGCGCCCAGTTCTGAGCAAGCATCACCGATTTCCAGGCGGCGTCGGTTTGCCCGCTGACCTGTTGAGCATGGGCGATCTCGGCCGCGGCAACAGACGCAGCCGTCAGCGGTTCCGCATCAGGCAGCGACACATTGGTCTCGGTCTTCAGATTCGGCATGGGAACTGTCGACGGTGTTCCGGCGGCGCTCAGAGCTTTGACGGCGCGGGCCAGCAGAGCCGATGCAGACGCGTCCTTCGAACTGGTGGCCAGCACCAGCTGGCAACGCGCGAGCACGAACGCCTGCTCGGCAGGGGACAGCCCGGAGATCTGCTGATCGATCGCCGGTTGTGCGGCAAGGCCCTGCGTCAGCAGTTGCCCCTCGGCCCATGCCGAGATGCATTCGGTTTTCGACTGCGGTGTTGGAGCCCGGTTCGCCCAGGCGATCGCTGTGTCACTCTGTCCGCGGCAGCTGAGTTCAAACGCGATCGTGGCCCATTGTGGTTCTGACCAGCCGGTGACGGGACGCTGCTGAAGTGCCGCCGCGAAGCTCAGTTGCGGAGCCACCAGTGATCGCGACCAGGTCTCAACAAACTGACCGAGTTCCTCGACATTGCGACGCTCGCGCAGAGCCGAGATGGCATCGTCAGTCCGGCCTGCTCCGGCCAGCAATGCCGCATAACCGGTCATCGTGCTGACGGTGATCGTGCCGTACTCGGGCAGCGATTCCAGTGGTTCCTGGATGCGTTCGAGGGTCGCGTTCACCTCGTCGGTTCGTCCGGCCATCAGATGCTGCCATCCGGTTTCGACCAGCGGCGGCACACCGTAGAACCTGAGCGACTTCCCAACGATCTCCAGTTGCTGGAGCTGCGTGTCGACGCCGGAGAAATCTCCGGTCAGAGCCTGAGCTTCCGCAGTCATGCGGCGACAGTACGGCTTGCGCGAGTTCCGATCGCGAATCAGCGAGACATTGTTCATCAGTTCGATGGCCTCGGCGCGAAGCTCGTCCGCAGTCGGCCCGGCTGGCTCAGGGGGCTGAGGTTTGGGATCCGTGTCGCCGTTTGCCGTGACAGTGGTCGTCGGGTCGAGCCCCGGATCCGGCACGGTCTCGCCGCCACCGTTTGTCACCGGCGGCGGCACGTAAGGAGCATCCAGTCCGGCGGTCGACGGCGGCTTGTTCAGAAACCATGCCACTCCGCCGATGGCCAGCATGACGACTGTCACGCCTCCATAGAGCAACAGCGGGCCGCCAGACTTCTTTTCTTCCGTCACCGCTTCAACACGCGGGGCTTCTTCGGCTTCCTCACCTTCCAGCGGCGGTGCCGTGAAGATCGGAACCAGGCATTCCTTATTCGCACAGCGGACTTCGCGCCCGGCCGCCTTTTTCGATTGAAAACCAGGCGTCTCGCACATCGGACAGACAATGCGATGCAGCTTGCCCTTGGCCGGCTTCGGCAACAGAGCAACCGCCTTGCTCATCACCGGAGCGGAAACGCCGAACGGATCGTCGGGGTCTGCCGCAGGAGCTGTTTCCGCCTTTTGGCTCGCTGCTTTCTTCTGCGTCGGCTGAGGCTCCGCGGGCTTCGCAGCGGCCTTGCCCGGCTTTGCCGACATGGACGCTCCGCAGAACGGACAGTCAACGGCATCGTCATCGAGAACAGACTGGCCACACGAAGGACACGTAGGCAGATCCATAAGTCAGCTCGTCAAAGTTGCGAAGGGATTTCGAGAATCAGCTGGCGAAATGCGGGCATCGTCGAGACCGTCGTTCCTGACAGAAACGCGAACGCGCCGACCGTCTCAACGAAGCCTCGCAGCTTAGCACCAAAGAACAGCTGATGACAGGAGTGCCCTCCCGCAGAATCTCGCGCCCATCGAGCCCCGACGTTCCGCTGATGCCATGCTCCGAACGAGCCGCCAGCGAGTACGAAAACGCCCCTGATCCGAATGCTCAGATCGGGGGCGTCCTGCAGCTACAACAGGTTGACGACGCGGTCGGCGAGTCCTTTCTCACCGAGGACGACGTTCAGGTTGCCGGTTGAGGCGATCTTCTCCAGGACTTCCAGCTCGCGGAGCCGCATCAGTGTTGGGTTGTCAGCCAGCACCTTCGCGGTGTTGGCCTGGCTGCGCATTGCGGACGTTTCCTCGCGACGCACGATGAGGTTCGCCTCGGCGGCTTTCTTTGCCTCCGTGACCTTGTTCATCAGCTCCTTCATGTCGCCAGGCAGGATCACATCCCGGATGCCAACCGACGCGACCTGCAGGCCGAGTTCGGCCGCCCGTCGTCGGACCTGCGATTCGATCTCGCTCGCGACCGCGTCCTTGTCAGCCAGAAACGCATCGAGTTCGCGCGCTCCCACAACGGCCCGCAGAGCCAGCTGCACCTCGCGGTACAGAGCCTGCCGAGCATCGTCCGTTGCCGAGACCGCCTTGCGGGCATCCGCGATGCGGTACGACACGACGGCGTTCATCCGCAGCGAGACCTTGTCCGACGTCATGATCTCCTGACCGCTGACGTCAGCCATCGTCTCACGCAGATCCACCTCGACGATCTTCGCGTCGCCGGTTCCCTTCCAGAACGCGTACAGACCCGGTTCCAGCGTGTCGATGTACCGTCCGTCGATGAACAGAACGCCGACGCTCTGCCGGTTGACCGTGCAGATGTCGAGAACCTGACCGACCATCGGCGACCGCGCGATGACCCGCAGGTCACCGTGCTCGAAGCGCACATTCCGCGCATCGACGACCTCAACTTCCACGTCCTTATAGCCGGTCCAGTACGCATACAGGCCCGGCGGAAGAACGTGGCTGAAGCGACCGTCGATCGAAACCAGACCACGCTCGTGATCCTTCAGATCGACGATGACCGCGCAGTTCTGCAGCGCTCCGGACTTGACGATGACGTCCAGCTTCTCGTGCTGCAGCCACGGATTGCGGCGCGACACGACATCAACCTGAGTCTTCAGACGCGGGTCAAACAGTCGGTGCGTCCCCTCAGCGAGCAGCCCGCGGAACTCTCCGTCATGGAAGCGCAGGCCGATCTCGTAGCTGCGAATGCGAACGGTTTTCATCGGAAACATCTGCCACCTCCTTTCCATGGGTGACGTTTGCCGTCTTTCGTAGCTACCGTCGCCAGACGGTGGAACCCGCAGTCTTGCGACTGCAGCTACGGTTAGAGTTAATCGTCAGAGAGAAACCGTCGGGAGATGAGTCGTTCGCCAATCACACGTCGGCGCACGGAGTGTTGCTTGAGCAGTCTCGCACTGGTGAGGTTCGTCGGCATTGTCGACCGATCGGCGATCACGTCAGACGTCATCGCGAATCGGGCGAGCCCGCCGGCTGGCCTCACCGTTTGAAACGGCGGTATCCACACACTGCATGGTGCGCCGCTCGTGCTGCAACCAGACGCCGCGCCTCGCACCTGCAGCACCGACGATTCTCACCGCGATGCTGGACATGCGGGACGACACTGGCCGCCGATCAAGCGACCGCTCATCTCCTTCGGGCCTTCCTGGTCGGGACGTTTACAGCGTCTCGAAGAGTCGGTTACCAGCCGACAGGTGGAGGTTGGTACGGGAGTCGAACCCGCGACAGCCAGATTCTGAGTCTGGTGCTCTACCCGCTGAGCTAACCAACATTGATGCGTCCCGTCAGAACCCATGTCCGGAACACGCAGAACCCAGCCAGAGACCCGGCGGCCTGCGCGCCGCTGGAAAGACCGCATCAACGACCTTGCCTGAAAAGAGAGACCGGTGAGAATCGAACTCACTGGTAACGGGGTTGCAACCCGCCGCCCGGCCATCGAGCATCGGTCTCGTTGGAGTTGATAGTGGATGGTGGATAGTTGATAGAGTGCGTCAGTCGTGCTGCCATCAACAATCGCCTATCACCCATCAAATGAATCTGTCCTCGCCAGGAGTCGAACCTGGTCTTCGACCGTCGCAGGGTCGCGTGCGAATCCGCCACACTCCAAGGACGTAAGGCAACGGTGCGAGGATTCGAACCCCGTGGGACAGGTTTGGAATCTGTCTGCTCTCCCAGGAGCACACCGCTGTGTCGAATACGGAATGCGGAGTTGGGAATGCGGAATGAATAACCATTCCGCATTCGCCATTCCGAGTTCCGCATTTCCGTTACTCCGCCAGTTCCACGTTCCAGTAGCTCTCGCTGATGAAACGTGACCAGCTTTCAATGCGGACTCCGCGAGCCGCGTACAACGGTCGCCACGTTGGGCGGACCGGTGTTGACCGCAGCGGCATCTTTGCCTGCTCCGGAGTCCGGTCAGCCTTGCGCGAGTTGCAGTCGATGCACGCCAGCACGCAGTTGGTCCAGGAAGACGTACCTCCCTGAGCCCGCGGCAGAACGTGGTCGATCGTCAGTTCCTCGCTGCCGGGCTGAGCACCGCAGTACTGACACATGAACCTGTCACGCTTGAAGACATTCCGTCGCGAGAACGTCACAGCGTTCGTCGGAAGACGGTCGTACTTCGTCAGCGTGACAACCTCCGGAACCCGCAGCGGGAACCGGCGAGTCTGGATCATCAGATCGCCGTCAGCCGGACGCAGTTGCGACCAGTCCTCCCACGTGTACTGCTGATAATCAGCCGGATCGACGATCCGAGCCGTGTTGTTCCAGACCTTTGTCAGTGCCTTCGCAACAGTGGCGACGCCGACAGGCTGCCAGTTGCGATTCAGCACCAGCGTTGGTCGTTCAAGAACAGAGGCAACCATCGATCCCATCCTTTGCAAACAGACTCACATGCCGTAGTGATGTCCCGATTTGAAAATGCATCCCTACGGCAATCGGATGCAAACCCTTGGTTTGCAGGGTGACCGAGCGGAATCGAACCGCCGCCAAACAGATTCACAGTCTGTCTCCGGAAACCAGCACCGGACCCGGCCACAGCGGAAGGAGCGAGAATCGAACTCGCAAGGCACGTGTGCACGCACTCGACCGGCTTCCAACCGGCTCCCGTCACCATTCGGGTTGCCCTTCCGTATGTTCGCGCGAGGCGAACTGTTTCTGAGTAGCTCGACCAGGATTCGAACCCGCCCTTTTCAAACGAACACTGGCCTCGGTAGAAGCGAGGATGATCTCCGTTTCACCATCGAGCCATGCCAACGTGGAGTAAGCGGAAGGCATGGGATTCGAACCCACATGCCCGCGAAGGCACACGCATTAGCAGTGCGGTCCGGCCAACCGTATCCGGCTACCTTCCGTTCTTTCGTCGTCTTTTCTTCATGGCCTTCCATGTCAGTGTCGCGTACAGCCGGTCGAGCTTCACAAGCTCGACATGGCGGACGTCAATAATCTGCGACCGTGATCGCGGTGTTTTGACGAGCACGAATGGCAGGCAGATCGCTTTGATGCGCATCGGAGTGCCGGCGTCTTCTGCCGACATCCGAAGACAGACCAGTTGATCAGGAGGCAGCGTGCCGGAATCGCAGCACCACAGGAAAGACGGAAGCTCCACAGTCGTCGCCAGCGCGGCGACGTGGTCTCCACATCTCAGATCCTCCGGCGCGACCGTGGCTGCCACTGTCGTGTCGTGGTTATCAAGCAGTGCTGTTGGCATGGTGTTCATAGTGGACCACCGGGGAGTCGAACCCCGATTTCCTGGTTGCAAGCCAGGCGTCCTCCCATTGGACGAGCAGCCCGGTTGAGGTGAGCAGGCGACGAGCCAAGGAGAGGAGGAAATTGGGAATCATCGTCTCCCTCTCTTCCACACTCCCCACTTCAAATGGCGGGTCCGGGAGTCGCACCCGGTCGTCGAGGCTTATGAGGCCCCGATGAGCACTCGCTCACCCGCGTTGTCAGTAGATAGTCAATAGTTGATAGTTGAGAGCCTCAGCCGCGTTCGGTTCGGATGAATCGATCAACTCTCGACAATCAACCATCAACTCGAAGTGACCAGAGGGAGACTCGAACTCCCACGCCTCACGGGCACGACGTTCTGAGCGTCGCGTGTCTACCATTCCACCATCTGGCCAGTTGAAAGTGGACTCTGAAGGAAGTGAACCTCTCGTCACCACCTCACTTGTTTTGTGACAACGGTTTTACAGACCGCCGTGAGGATCAAAGCCCGCTTTGATTGAGTGTCCAGAGTCCAGAGCCCTGCGACGGGTTCGCGTGATTTGTGCTGGCTCTCACCTCTGGACTTTCAACACTCAACTCCAAATAGCACTGGGAAGATTCGAACTCTCAACCTTCTGGTCCTAAGCCAGACGCCTCTGCCAGTTGGGCTACAGTGCCGTGTCTTGTGTGAAGTGACCCATGGGAGAATCGAACTCCCGTTTCCAGGTTGAGAACCTGACGTCCTGACCTTTAGACGAATGGGCCGTGGTTGTTCTGCAGTAGTACGGGCGGGAGTCGAACCCGCAGACGATCACGAAGGTTTCGGGCACCGACCGCAGGTTGGTCGCGTCGCTTTACCGGTTTGCGTACCGTGCCGCTCTGTTGTGTTATGCAAGGCGTCCCCGATGGGATTTGAACCCACGATCTCCACCGTGACAGGGTGGCGAGCACTCCGGGCTGCTCCGCGAGGACGTATCTGTTTCCGTGTTTCAGTTCTGCTGCTTGTCGCGTTGCGTTCGCTGCTCATTCAGCAGCCGCGACGAGTCCAACCCGAAATCGAAGTCGTCAACGGCAGCAGAGACGTCTTTGTAGAACCGTCTCCGCTTCCGGTTTCCCTGCTTCTTGATGTCTCTTTTGAGTTGCCGCAGACGGCGTTTGTCATCGTGCATCGGACTCCAACTCCTGGCCGGCGACTGGTCGCACAATCTCAGTGAAATGATCCTGGGTGGACTCGAACCACCGATCGTCTCCTTGTAAGGGAGCTGCCTTCGCCGCTGGGCCACAGGACCGTGTTTTGTGTAGGGCCGGTTCCCACCGGCCGTGAGCATGAGCATCATTGAATTGGCCGGTAGGAACCGGCCCTACGATCATCAGCGGAAGCCGTGGGACTCGAACCGGGCACCGCCCGAAGGGTGGTCGCGGACAATTTGCCCGCACCTGCTTTCGAGGCAGGCTCCTCATCCAGCCGGATGGCTTCCGTAAAGCTGCGGTGGCAGGAATCGAACCTGCGTCAAGACGGTTAACAGCCGCCGGCCCGTACCAGCACGAGCACCACCGCACCAAACCGGGCGTTTGGATCGGATTGCCGAATCAAGTCTGTTCCGAGACGAACGCCGCGCCGGCACGGACGACTTCCTACCACCCAATCCAGTCAGGACGGCCGGATTTGAACCGGCGATCTCGTGCTCCCGAGGGCACCGACGCGCAGCGTTGGTCCGCGGATTCCCAGACTTTCCCACGCCCTGATAGGTGCAGACGCAAGGTCTGCCGAGAGCGCCCAGCGGGAGTCGAACCCGCACTTCCGCCATGGCAAGGCAGCAGGCTACCGCTACATCATGGGCGCTTGGTGAATGAACCAGTTGTCGAAAACGCAAAGAGCACCGGACCAACCTGCGGTCGGTGCCCGGACTCGAACCCACGTTGCCGCATTACGAGTGCGGTGTCCTTGCCGCTGAACGACCAGTGCTTTGGGAAATGATCAATGAGCAGGAGCCAATGACCAACCAGCGATGCTGCTTCTGGTTATTGAAGTGTGGACATTGAGCATTCCATAAGTGGGACCGGAGGGGCTCGAACCCTCACCTGTCCGGTTAAGAGCCGGATGTGCTGCCGCTAACACCTCGATCCCGTGTTGTTGTTTCTTCGCCAGTCGGCCCGGACGGAGTCGAACCGTCGTCGTGCCCTGATAAGGAGCCTGCTCTCACCATTGAGCTACGGGCCGTTCGACTCGCGCTGCCCAATGAGGCCGGAGGGACTCGAACCCTCGCCGTGCGGTTTAAAAGACCGCTGTGCTGCCGCTACACCACGACCTCGTGAAAGGTGTGGGTATCTGTTTCAATCGCTGCAGCGTCGGCATGGCAGACTCCCTGTTGTTGTCGTGTGACTTCCGAATAGCCCGAGAAGGAGTCGAACCTTCGTCTCCGCCTTATCAGGACGGCGTCCTCAACCGTTGAACGACCGGGCTGCTTCTCTTCCGTGACTCAAGTCCGGGTGATCGGATTCGAACCGACAATCTCGTGGTCCCAGGCCACGCGGGTTCCCAGATTACCCCACACCCGAATGTGCTTTTCCTCAGTCGGAACGGCAGGATTTGAACCTGCGATCTCCCGGCCCCCAGCCGGGCGCGATGACCAGACTTCGCCACGCTCCGATAACGTGATTGCACCTAAGTTGCCCGCCCAGGATTCGAACCCGCCCTTTTCAAACATGAGAGGGGCGACGTTCGAAGCGTCGCGTGATGTCCAGTTTCACTAACAGGCCATGTAGTACCCCGTATGGGAATCGAACCCATCCCTCCGGGTTGAAAGACCGGTATCCTTCGCCAGTAGACCAACGGGGCGTGTTGAATGCGCAACGTGAGTGTGAGTGGGTCGGGAGGCGCTCGAATCCTCGTCTACGGTTCTTCAGACCGCCGCCAAACCGTCTCAGCTACCGACCCGCTGAGAGTTGCCAACAGGCAACAAAAAAAGCCCGATGTCGCGTGACACCGGGCTATGCAATCGCACAGAGAGACAAGCCTGGTGTCACAAGCGCAAGGGGAGCGACGTCGGATTTGCCGACTGATCGGCACACCGCCCATCACCGCTCCGTTCGCGTATGATTCCTGTCCTCAAAAGCATTTCTCGTCTTCCCCGATTGTGTTGCCTGGTGATCAATGCGGCGGGTTGAGTTGACTCCATCGCATTCGCCCCCCATAGATGCGCGAGCTGCGGAGTTTGTTCGCGCGAATTCTGCCTTTTTCGAATCCCGTTTCCGGTAGCCACAATCGAGCCAGACTGACCAATGAAATCTGCGATCGTTACCTGCCTGTTTCTGATATCCCTGCCGATCGCTGCTGCAGCAGACATGACAGTCACGACGGAGTTTCCCGGCGGTTCTGCTGAAGTGAAGGTCGTTGACGCGAACTCAGGCTTTATCCACATCACGCCGGAAGTGCGTGCCGAGCGAGGCTGGCCGTGCTGGTGGTACATCAGAGTCGACGGCGCTGTTGCCGGACAGTCGCTCTCTCTGAAGGTGACAGCCGGTCAAAGTGAGTTCAGGCCGGGGCGCGTGCTGAATGCTGCCTGGTCACAGCCTGACCGGGCTGCGGTGAGCGTCGACAATGTCGCATGGACGCAGACGTCGACATGTCACAAGGCGGACGGCGTTGCCACATATACGATCGATGCGCCGGCCAGCACGTTCTGGATGGCCTGGGGGCCGCCGTTTCTCCCTTCCCATGCCGATGAGGTTCTGCAGTTCATCAAATCACGACTGTCACAGTCCACAGTGTTTGAGCTGGCGGTGACCCGCGGTGGCCGGACCGTCCGCGGCATTCGCATCGGCGGCACGGGCACCGAGGACGCACGCACTTATGGAGTCTGGGTTCAGGCTCGGCAGCATGCCTGGGAAGCAGGGTCCAGCTGGGTGGGCCGTGGTTTCGCAGAATGGCTGACCGGAGACGATCCGTCTGCAGAGAAACTGCGTCGCATTGCCACCATCTACTATGTGCCGATCATGGACGTGGACAACGCTGCAATCGGAGCCGGTGGCAAAGATGCCGTGCCCCGAGATCACAATCGAGACTGGGATGACAATCCCCACTATCCGGAGGTCGCTGCCGCTCAGCAGCGAATTCTGGAGCTGAATGCTGCCGACCGGTTCGACGTGTTCCTTGATCTGCACAATCCGGGGGGCGGCGAGCGGCGTCCTTATTTCTTCGGGCCGTTCAATCTCGATGCGCTGCCGGCCATCCAGCAACAGAATCATTCACGCTGGCTGGCAGTTTCCCGAGAGGCCATAACCGGCCCGCTTCCTCTTGAGCCGCAATACAAGTTCGCGACTTACGTGCGCACCGATGAAGAACGAAACCGCATGAGCGCCAACTGGGTGCGAAACCACACTGCCGATCATGTTCTGTCGACCACTCTGGAAACGGTCTGGAATACGCCACACAGCACTCAGGAAGGCTACAGGACGGTTGGAGCCCAACTCGGACTCGCAGTCTCCAGATATCTCGAATCCAATCCTCGTGGCCGGTAGCCGCGGCCACTCAGCGATGAATGCTCGCCCCTTTACGATGGCCCGACGAAACACACGCCAGTCGGGCGCGATATCAAGTCCGTGATCTCATTCTCTGACGACCGGCGCATTGACGATCTCACGGTGAGTTTCAATGGCGCACTGTCGTCCCCAATCAATTCGAGGAGTACCGCGCTGCCGTGAAATTGGCGCGAGCGTGGCAGACAACTGCTGCCCGTCGAGATCATTGACCTGGTCGCTCGTCTGATTCATCGACCGTCAGCCGGGCCACTTCGCCGCGGAGTCGGACTTTGTTGCTGACCGGCTTGCCGACCCGGACATCGTCTTCAGTAAAGGTGGCCATCAGGACTTCGCCGCGGGGAGTGCGATCGTAGTCGTAGACGATGTGAATCGTTCCGTCCGGTGCCTGGACGCCGTCGGGATACGTCACCTTCTCACGTTCGTCGAGCATCAGCCCGCCCTGCCAGGTCCGACCGTCATCATCCGAGACGAACGCCATCAGCTTTTCGCGCCGCGTTCGTTCGTCGAGCGGTCCGTGTTTGACGAGCAGCAACGCTCCGGAATTCAGCCGACGCACAAAGAAACGGGCTGTGGGGTGAGGGATCGACGTCTGCTCGACCGGCGACCAGGTTCTCCCGCCGTCCCCGGACACCGTTTCCGCGATGCCTCGCCGACGCACGAGCATCCAGAGCGAACCATCCTTCCGTTCGACGATCATTGGTTCGTCAGGCCCACGGGTTTCCGGAGGCAGCACGTTGGCTGTCCCACGGAGTTGGAAAGTCTTTCCCTGGTCGCTCGTCGCGTAGACCTTGATGCTGTCGTCCGCCTTCCACACCGACGAAGTCAGCAGCCAGTCGCCGTTCGATAGAACGGTCGGCTTGTTCAACATGATGCCGTCGCCGAGACGTCGCGGTGCGGACCAGCGCGGGTTTTCCGCGTCGGGGTTGTCGCTTGTGATCGCCCAGATGCCGTAGCGACCGTCCTGCTGACCGAAGCTCTGTCCCCAGAAGGCCCACAGGCGTCCGGTCGGATCGATCCAGATCGTCGCGGACATCGCACGCACGCCTTCCCGAGGCAGAATCATCAGCTTCGGGTCTGACCAGCGACGGCCACCACTGTCACTGCGAATCAGCACCTGATAATTGCGTGGGCTTTCCACATCGCGCCCGTGGATCACCCACAGCCGTCCCTGAGCGGTCCGTGCGATGCCCGGCACTCCCTGACGCTTTGTCGGTGGGATGTGGAACCGCCACGGGTTGATGATGACGTGCGCCGGTTCCAGAGCGATATCCGGATCGAGTTCTTTCTCTGCGGACGCGCAGAACGGGCAGGCGAAGACCAGGACAATTGCCAGGGCGAAGCATTTCAATTCAGTTGCCTTTCCACTGCGGATTCGGCTGACTGGGAAGTTTCGCCGACGCTGCCTGCATCCAGGCGAGCAGGTCGTCGAGCAGTTCGTCACGCCGGTCCGGTTGAGACAGCGCCAGATTCTCGTGCTCACCAGGGTCTGTAGAGATGTTGTAAAGCTCGGCAGCGTTGCTTCGATCGAGCTTCCCGCGTCCGCCGTCGAGCTGCCATTCTTCATGGTAGAGGTGCAGCTTCCAGTCACCTTTGCGAATGACGCTGACCGGCCGCGTGCGAAACACGGGATCGCGGCCGCGGGGAACAGGACCGTTCAAATAGCCAGGGAAGTGCCAGAAGATCGCTTCGCGTTTCAGCTTTGGCTCGCCCTGGAACAGCGGAACCAGACTGGCGCCATCGAGCGGAGAACTCGGCAGCTCAGCATCGGCGACGTCAAGAAACGTCGGGAAGAAATCGACGTTGAGCACCGGCACGTCGCAGGTCGATCCGGGCCTGACGACTCCCGGCCAGTGAGCGATCATGGGAACCCGGATGCCGCCTTCGTAGTAGCCGCCTTTTTTTCCACGCAGAGGTTCCTGCGAGACGTGAGTTCCGCCGTTGTCCGACGTGAACACGATCAGCGTGTTCTGCTCGACGCCCAGCTCTTTCAGCGTCTCTCTGATCCGGCCGATGCCCTCGTCAAGGTCCCGCAGGCAGGCGGCCAACAGCGGGTCTCCGTGGCCGAGTTCTCCGGGGGCCTTGTTCTTAAAATGCTTGAGTGTTTCCGGTCGACCCTGCAGTCGCGAATGCACGGCATAGTGTGAGACGTACGCAAAGAACGGCCCTTCGCGATTCGCCTCGATGAAATCGCACGCCGCATTGGTGATGGAGAAGATGCCTTTGGGATCGGCGGGATCGTCGCTGTTCAGACTATGCTGCGAGACCTTGACCACGTCGAAGCCGGCCCGTTCCGACTTCCCGGTTTTCGTGTCCTTGAGATGGCACTTGCCGAACAGCCCGGTCGCGTAGCCGGCTGCCTTCATCGCCTCTCCCATCGTGACGGTCTTCTGCGGCAGACTGCCCTGATTCGGGATGGGCAGCAGACGCATCAGTTCGACCGGTCCCCGCTTCGTACTGCCCACGGCGTAGACATCATGCCGGGGCGTGTACTGGCCGGAGAGCATGCAGGCGCGGCTCGGCTGACAGTTTCCCGCCGAGGAATACGCGTGGCGAAAGACCATGCCTTCAGACGCCAGCCGATCGAGATGCGGCGTTTCGCAGTAATCCGATCCAGCAAAAGCCGGCTCCTGCCAGCCGAGATCGTCGGCGAAGATGAGCACGATGTTCGGCTGCTTTGCCGAGGCTGGCGTGACGTGCAGCAGGCAGGCCAGCATAAAGACGACGATTGGCGATACCGCGACGGGACGTTGCATGGCAGGCATTCGTGATGAGAAAAGGGCTGGGATTCAGTTCTGGTCGAGATCGTTGGTCGCGTTCGGCTTCCATTTCGGGTTCGGATGATCGGGGTGCAGCCCGAGCATTCGTGGCGTCGTCGACCGGACCGGTCCCCAGTTGATCGCGTACGGATGGTCCCGGCAGAGTTGCTCCATTGACTTCCAGTTGGAGAGCACTTGACCGGCGATCGCCGTGTCCCTCGTTCGCCAGTAAGACTCCATCGAACTGATCGTATTGAGCAGCAACCGGGAGTACGTCAACCCCGCACGGACGAAGGCCAGACGCTGACGATACACGTCCGGAGCAGATTCGACCTTTGAGTCCGCCTCCAGCAGATGCTGCTCGGCCTTGAGCAGCACTTCATCGGTGTAGACTTTTGGAAAGTTGAATGCACCGCCGCCGTAACCGTGCTCCTTGACGTACGCCATGCGTGCGTTTTCCAGCGTCTCGAAGTACTCCCGCACATCGGCGGCAGCCGGACCGAAAGCTCGCTGGTAGTAGTCAGCGAGCACGGCTTCCGCATCCTGCGCGGGATTCCAGACCAGTTGCGCCATCACGTAATACTGCGGGCCCTGAGTCGCCCAGTGCTCCCACACGGAATCAATGTAGAGGCCGACGCAATGGTTCCGGGCCGCGAATTGAATGTTCTCGATCGTCTGTCTGACGGAGAGATCCGGGAGGCCCTGCTGCCACCCGGCCGGGCTGCCGGTATTGGGACGCCACATGACGTGCGGGGCGAGTTTGCCCCACGCGGCGAGCTGGTCGCGGTGTGTCGTGCCCCATGTCGAGCCGCGATCGACCAGGTTCGTGCGCCCGAAGAAGTTCGCCACGCTGACCATGATGACGTTGTTCGCGGGCCGCGCTTTGATCGGAGCTGGCCGCGAATGACCGTAGCACAGCATCATCACGCGATAGTCCTTGTCGGGATAGCGCTCCTTCAACAGCCCGGCGAGATGATTAGCGAACGTCACATGGCGGTCTGAGAGCGCCGGGCGGGTTTCGCGGTACTTCTTCCAGTGCATCACACGCGGCTCGCCATCGGGATGATCCCATGCCCGGCAGTTCTCACAGACACAATGCCCGCTCGACCAGCCGTCGTTGGGCGACGCATTGAACTCCGTGAGCGTCGGATCCTTTTCGAGTTTCGCGGCAACGTCGTTCAGCCACTGCTCCCACACGGCAGGGTTGGACTGGCAGAGTTTGATGTTTCGCGGGCTCGGGAAGGTGCCCCGTGTTCCATCCGGCTGCAGAGCAAACAGTTCCGGACGCGTCTCGAAGAACCGTTCATGCCAGTCGCCAAACGCGTGGCCGCCTTCGCTCTTGAGCGAATCGAGCTGCAGCCTTTGTCGTCGCGTCCACTGATGGGACCGACCGTAGCCCTTGTTGCTCAGAGCCGAAAAGTTAAAGACGCCGCCGCGTGCCCGAATCTGCGGGTGATCGTGAAACTCAATCGGTGCCAGGGTGATGCGTTTGCGTTGCGGAACGTCTTCCCCGAGTTCTCCCGGCCAGAACCAGCGGATCCCGAGCTGATTCTGCAGAAACGTGTAGATGGCATTGACCGTGCCATACTCCTGCTGGCGTCCTTCGATCTTCTGGTCAATGCCTTCCACGGAGAGATGCTCTGGATTCCAGCGGTCGCGACCGGCAATCACGACATGGTTCCCGGTGGCGGCGATCACGACTTCTTCAGGATGTCTGAAGTTGAAGTCGATGTTCGGGAAAAGTTCCTTCAGCTTCGGCTGATATCCAATCCAGATGGCGCGGTCCGGGGTCGACTGAGGCGCGCCTTCGATCAGCCTGGGACGTTCCCCACAGATCTTCTGAATGTAGTCCGCCAGTTCGACGGCGGCTTCGCGCGTCTTCGGCGGAGCATCCGCAAACAGGACCAGCGGGGCGGGAGAGAGCCCCTGTTCGATGTCGACGAGAACGAACTCGCTGGCGTCGACCGTGGCTGGCATCAGACAGAAAAAAGCCACACACATAAGTGTTAAATGCAGGCGTCTGGCTTTACATCGCTTCGACCGGATTGACTGGCACTTCACCATTCTCTGCTCCCTGCATCATCTTTCCGGGGACAATTCGAATGCCGGCAATCGCGGTGTTGCGCGAACGTGCCGTCAGGCTGCAGCCGGGACGTTAAGAACTTAGCGTCGTTGTGAGGGTTTGCCACTCAGTCAGTCGAGCAGGGCTCTCGTCGCGGTGTGAGCTGGAGATTTCCGGACCGTTGGCGATTACGCGTCTGGCGAGGTCAATCTCAATCGTTCTGTCACGTTCCATGCCGCCGCAGGCCGGGGAACCGGGGAGTGTCTCAGTCGCGATTGTGCAGGGTGTTGAACGAGAGGATGCCGTCGAACTCCTGCCGGAGACGCGTGAGAACCCGTGACCGGGCCATGCGGATGGCGGCCTGCGACATGTTCAGCTCGACCATCAGATCGGCCGGCGCGATGCCTTCCATCGTTGTTCGCCAGAACGCCTGCCAGGTATTCGGTTGAAAGTCGTTGCGGATCAGATCGAGAACCCGGCGAGTCAACGCGGCTTCTTCGGATTCGTCGTCGGACGCGAAGACGTCGGGAGCTAGGTCCGGGGTATCGCCGATGCGACGCATCGCCGTGGTCCCCCCTGCGGCGACCGGACGATCGGCATGACGGCGGAAGTGGTCGGCGATGCGGCGACGCGCGATGACTCGCAGCCACCCACGAAAGGAATCGCCGGGGCGATCGCGGCGGAACCGTGTCAGTTCGCGTGAGACCGACAGGAAGATGTCCTGAACGACATCGTCGATGTCACCCGGCGACAACGGCGTCTGACGACACCAGTGGATCACCAGTGGCGAGTAAAGATGCACGATGTTCCGCCAGGCGGCGTCATCCTTGTCACGAGCCCGTTCAAGAAGGCTCAGGGACGTCGCCCATTGATCGGTTGGAGAGTCCGAGGACATCGAGAGTGGCCCGCTCTGAAAAACTTTCATGAAACAGTTCGAAACGCACAGGTTACTGCGTTTTCGTGTTGCGCGTCGACGATTCCTCCTGAACGCGGACCGGCAGGCTGACGATTCTCCCGCGCGATGCGGGGTTGCATGAAAGGTGGCTGTCGATTGATGTCGATTGGCGTCTTTCTTCACGCTTGCCTTGTGTGGGTTCTTCGGCCTTGAGTTGTCAGAATTCGCCGGGCGAGGTGTTTCAGCGGCGACGGCGACGTCCCGCGGGCTGCCGTCAGGGAACGTGCCGGAAACAAGTTCCCTGAATCAGCCGCCGGGCGTTTGTCCCGCTTCACTGGTTGTAAACCGAGGCGAACGTTCGCCTGCGAATTGGGCAACCACCAGATCGGGAACCTGTTTCCGAGACATTCCTCAGACCAGTCCTGGCTGCGGTTGTCGAGATGTTTTGCCGACCTCCGGATGCCCAGGCCCTATTTCGAGGACTCGCAGCTTCCACAATGAACTCAGCTTCGGAACCATCCCGGCCAGGCGGTTGCTCAGAATCTGAACGTGTTGCGCAGTTCGTCAAAGGGCTGCTGCCAGAGTCCGACGCTGCATCGGTGGCGGCCCACACTGACGCGTGCCCGGATTGTCAGCAGGTGCTGGCCGAGTTCGATCAGGAGCAGGATGGCCTTGTCGCCTGGCTGCAGCGTGCCTCGCAAACGCCGCGAATGGAACCTCCGGACGCGCGGGAGGAAGGACGTGCAGTCGACGAAACCGAGATGCTCACCGCGCTGCCTGGCACCGGTCGCGCCGAGGCATCGGCTTCTGACAGCAAGGCTTCCGACAGCAACATGAGCCGATTGATCCGGCGACTCGAACAGTTGCCGCATCAGCGGCCTGCTGAGCGTCCTGACTGGAACGAGTGGGCGCGCGACACGCTTGAGTTCGGGCCGGATGGTCCGCCGGGGTTCCCTCAGTATCGGCTGGAGTCTGTGCTCGGGGCCGGCGGAATGGGGGTGGTGCTCGGAGTCTTCGACACGTCGCTGAACCGGGCTGTCGCTCTGAAAGTTCTGCGTCCGGAACTGGCTGGCGACGTCGCGATGCGCGAACGATTTCTGAGTGAAGCTCGAGCGATGGCAGCGTTGCGGCACGATCAGATTGTCCGCGTCTTTCAGACCGGGACTCTCTCGGCGGGAGCGCTGGGGTCGCTGCCGTTTCTAACAATGGAACGGTTCAACGGTGAGACACTGGCGCAGCGTCTGACGCGAGGTCCGGCGCTGACGCTCGGTGAGTCTTTGCAGGTTGCGCGCGACATTGCCAGGGCACTGACGGAAGCTCACCGGAACGGGATGGTTCATCGCGACGTCAAGCCGGAGAACGTGTTTCTCGACGGGACGGTCGATCGCTTTCAGGTCAAGCTGCTGGACTTTGGACTGGCCCGCGACGTCTCGAAAGCGGACCTCGACGACGAACATGGCTGGGTGCTGGGCACACCGGCCTATATGGCTCCCGAGCAGGCTCGCGGAGAAACCGCGACCGAACAATCCGACCTGTTCAGTCTCGGCTGCGTCATGTACCGCCTCCTGTCCGGACGGCTGCCGTTTGACGGGGAGACTCCGCAGGAGATGCTGCGTGCTCGTTTGCAGCAATCGCCGGTGGCCCTGCAGACGCTTGTGCCCGCGCTGCCGCGGGAGTTGACGGCGAGTGTTGACGGGCTGTTGTCTGGAGATGCGGAGCGGCGACCGCTGTCATCAACCGAGGTTGCTCGCAGGCTGGAACGACTGGCTGAGGTCCACCGGGGGAAGGCTCCGAGGCCGATGCTCAGTCGAGCGATGGCGCTGGCGGGCCTGGCCGTGTTCATCGTCGCCGTCGCGATTGCCGTCGGGAACTACTTCGGGCATTCGTCGAGGGAAGCAGACAAGGCGCCCGATACCGGAAGTCTCGCATTCTCGGCGGCTCCCGGTTTGACGAGCCTTGATCGGAAGTCCGATTCCGGTGAGCAGTCACTCGAACGTGCGGATTCGTCACCTGAAACTGCGGACTCTGTTCACAGCCCGACGCCGCTGCCCATCGAACCGCTGGACGCCGACTGGCTGACACGAGTGTCGATGCTGGCTCCCGACGCGCAGGTGGCGGAAGTCGTTGCCGAGCTGAAACGCCGGAATCCCGACTGGAGCGGGCAGTTCGAATTTGACCTCCAGGGCTTGGCGATCAATCGATTCCGCATGTTCCCGCCGGGGTTGCGGGATGTCGCTCCGGTCCGCGCGTTTCCGAATCTCAAGCACCTGCAGTTTCCCGGAGGGGAAGAGGGTGGAGAGGTGACGGATCTGACGCCGCTGAAAGGCATGTTTCTGATCATTCTGGACTGTGGCAACAATCCGATCGCAGACTTCGGGCCGTTGCGGGGCATGCCGCTCAGTATTCTGCGGGCCAAGTCGACGCGCGTGTCCGATCTGAGCCCGCTGTCGGAGTTGCCGCTTCGCGTGCTGCAGCTTGCGGAGACTCCTGTCGAGGATCTGGCTCCCATCAAGGACTGCCCGCTGTGGCTGTTGAGTTTCTGGGGGACGAGCGTCCGCGACCTCTCGCCGCTGGCCGGGTTGACGACACTGACGCGGCTGGAGTGCGAACGAACGCTGGTGACTGACCTGAGCCCGTTGAGTGGCCTGAAGCTGAAGCATCTCGCCTGCCAGGAATCGCCCATCGAGGATTACTCCGTGCTGGCGGAATTCCCGCTGGAAGAGCTGCACATCACTTTCGACCGAAGCATCCACCGCGACCTGCTGCGCTCGATCCCGACACTGAAGAAGATCAATTATCGACCGGCGGGCGGGTTCCTGAAGTAGCCGTTCGACGCGGAGCCCCAGCAACGGCTGGCAGCGCTACTTGGCCCGTCGTGCGTCACATGGTTTGCGGAGCCCGCGGCTGTGTGTCCCACGTGTAGCGGCTGCGTGGCAGGCGGGTTACTCGCCGAGCACTTCGGCTGCGGGCTGGCCGTTGATTTCTTCGAGCGTTTCGATTGAGCGCAGCAGGTCGCGATGCTCGGCGGCAACGTAGTCCAGTTTCAGACTGACCAGCGGCAGCGTCGCCAGCGGAGCCCAGTCGCGCGGGAAGATCTGCTGGCATTCGAGTGTTTGCAGCGAAAGCCCACTCAGCGGCGACAGGTCGCGCACCGGCAGGTGGCTCATGCGGAGCGTCTTCAGGTCTCGGAGTTCCGTCAGCGGACTCAGATCCCGGATGTTGTTCCCCCAGATCGCCAGTTGCTCAATTGGCATCCCGGCCAGCGGTGACAGGTCGGTGACCTGAGTGCCTCCAATCTGCAACTCCTTCAAAGGCATTCCCGACAGCGGCGTCAGGTCGCGGATTTGCGTCCAGCCGGCACGCAACCTCGTCAGACGGAAGCCCGACAGCGGCCTCAGATCCTGAAGTTTTCCGCTGCGACTGGTGCGCCCCGGACAGGCGAACCATTCGAGATCCGTCAGCACGGAAACCGGCGAGATGTCGATGATCGTGTCCGTCGGCATCACAAACCCCAGCACCCGACCGTCTCTGACAGCGACATCCCGGGCTGTTCCGTCGAAGTCCGGGTTGCGACGTCGCATTTCAACAATGACCGCGCTCATTTGCTGATGAGCCGGAAGTGACTGCACAAACTCGGCCCAGCCCGGAGCCAGTGGCTCGAATCTCGCGACGACTTCGGGCACGGTCGGGAGCACGGGCAAATTCTTCTCGGGCAGATTCGTGTCAGTCGGCGTGGTGGCTGACGGCGTAGTGGTTGACGGCGTGGCGGCTGACGGCGTGGCGGCTGACGGCGTGGCGGCTGACGGCGTAGTGGCTGACGGCGCGGTGGCTGGCAAAGATTCGACCGGCGAGGCTGAGCGGGCTGCGGCATCCATTCGCGTCGTCTGAGTTTCGCGACGTGCCGGGACATCGCTCGCGCGGAACGTCTGGAATCCAGTCGCGAGAACAAGCGCTCCGCCGGCCAGCACGGCGCCCGCAACTCGGGACGATTTCCGCCACCGAATGCTGCGTTCGACTCTCGCCAGCCGAGTTGCCACCGTTGACAGTGTCCGAGTGCCTCCCGGCGATCGGTCGGTCTGCAGGTTCTCGTGATCCTCGCCGCCGAGTGTCAGCAGTTCTTCGACAAACCGAATCAACACCGGCGGAGCCTGCGGGGCCAGTGTGCTCAGTGGTGGCGGCCCGGTGTCAGCGGTCGATGAAACGATCAACTCGGTGCCTGACAGCATCCGGTGGAGGATTGCGCCGAGCCCCCAAAGCGCCGCCCTCCGGGCCGCATCTTTCGAGCCCGCTTCGATTGGACGGAAATCACGCAGTTTGACGACGAGCTTCCCCGGCTGGCCGTTAACGACTCCATCCCGCGGACGCTCCAGCCAGACGCTGTCGGCATCGAGCGACAGCGGCGTCAGGCCGATCGATTCTGCCGTCACCAGTGCATCGAGAAGCTGGCGACCGACCTGCAGCGTGTCGGCGATCGATGGCGGAAACCCCGTGAGCCACTCACCGAGTGATCCGCTGTGGAAGCATTCGAGCACGCAATACGGATCGGCCCGGTCGTCCGCGATTTCGAACACGGTCGGAAGATGCTCACAGTCAGCCGCGCCGAGCGCTCGAACCGCGTTGAGAAACGTCTGACGGTCGGCATCCGTCGCGTCTTCCGGCAGCCAGTGCAGAACGACCGTGCGGTTGAGCGACTCGTCCTGAGCCTCAATCAAGCGCACGCCGGCATCCCGTCTGATCTCCCTGAGGATGCGAAAATTGCCGAGTTGTTCTGACCCCATTTCCTCTGCCCCGGAAGAAGCCGCCCGTTTGAGACGCAGCCGAGTGCGCAGCCCGATTGCCAGTTTATAGCCATCTGCAGCCCGGCATCTGCCGGTGTAAGTTTAGTACCCGGAAAGCCAACCGCTCTGCCAGTACTGCCGCGTCTTCAGCGACGCGTCAAATGGGCGGTTTTCCATTTTCGTGTTGCGCTCTCGCGATCGTGTGCGAAGTGCGGTGTTTCCTGCCCTGGGAACGGGGGTGTCACCGGGGAAACACTCGTTTTTTCATCGATCGCGAGAACGACCTTATGTTTCTGAAATCCTGGCTCTCCCTGCTGCAGCAGTCCTTCGTTCGTCGCTCGCCCCAAATCCTCCGCAGCCGTCGGCACAGTCGGTCAAACCGGCACGAGCTGCTCAGTCGGCTGGTGGCGACATCAGGAGTTGCCACGGTCTCGGAGTCGCTCGAAGACC
>Ga0070727_10001610_pt1 | contig 23531 bp, 15 predicted proteins | sample tdAd472_FD_66722 | JGI IMG/M metagenome (GOLD analysis project Ga0070727, IMG submission 66722) | Marine sediment microbial communities from the Atlantic coast under amendment with organic carbon and nitrate - tdAd47.2 | ecosystem: Environmental > Aquatic > Marine > Coastal > Sediment | place...
GATTCGAGTGTATTTGCTGACCATACCCAACATGGGGGTAATGCGCTGATGTATGCCATGAGTGAGCGAGCTTTACAAATTATCAAAGGCCAATCCTTTAGCAATCCGATTAGCCTACTCGATGATATATTAGAAGAAGTATATGAGTATGGTAAGAAAATTACACTTCATCCCAATTTGCGAAAGACTTTTGCCCTCAATGCATTGGTAGGGGTAGATAATGCCGCTTGGACTTTGTATGCAAAAGAAAATGGGATGACCAACTTCGATCAGCTTGTGCCTTCAGCTTATCAAGCCGGCCTCTCGGCCAAGCACGCCAAGGTAGCGGCTATACCGGCACTTGGCTATGGTACGCCCATTGAAACCATTAAAAAAATGGCGGACGAAGGCTTTTTTATTATGAAAATCAAGATTGGTGCACCGGGTGACCAAAAAGAGATGTTGGAAAAAGATAAGGCTTTTATTAAAGCCATTCATGAAGCCATTGGTCATTACGAAACACCCCATTCTCCCGATGGGAAAATTCCCTATTATTTTGATGCGAATGGCCGGTATGATAAACAGGAAACACTACATGAGTTTTTGGACTACGCAGAGAAGATTGGTGCATTAGATCAGATTGCAGTCTTGGAAGAACCTTTCGGTGAACGCAACCAGGAGTCAGTGACTGAGCTTACCGCGCGAGGCCCTCGTGTAGCGGCCGATGAAAGCGCACATACCGATGTAGATGCACTGGATCGTATCCAGCAAGGGTATAATGCGATTGCGGTAAAAGCGGTAGCTAAGACGCTTAGTATGACCATGAAGATTGCTCAAGTAGCTTATGAAAATAAAACGCCTTGTTTCTGTGCCGATTTGACGGTAAATCCTATTTTGGTAGAATGGAATAAGGTAGTTGCCGCGCGTTTGCCAGCTTTCCCCGACTTTGATATGGGCTTGCAAGAAACGAATGGTTGGCAAAATTATAAGTATTGGGATAAAATGAAAAGCTATCATCCGATGCCTGATGCTAGCTGGGTACAGCCACAAAAGGGAGTGTATGTGACAGGGGACGACTTCTTTGCGCAAAGTGGTGGAATCTTGACGCCTTCTGCTCATTATGAAGAAATGTTTGCTAAAAAATAATCTTCTCTGACAATTTTTGTGCTTGAGTCAGCTGAAAGCCTTGAGCAACGCCCATTATCATTCGCTTATGTTCTTCGTTTTAAGCTGACCACAAAAATTGTCAAAGAACCAAAAATAGAAAATGGAACGTCGATTATTTCTCAAAAAAACAGGAACGATCGCCGCTATTGGTGGCATCTTACCTACTTCTGTTATTAAGAGTCAAACCAAATCAATGGGGAAAAGAAAATTTAAAATGTGCCTTAACCCTGGCGCTATTGGCGTAAGTGCCAAGCAGGATACTTTGTTGGATATGGCCATTAAATATGGCTTTGAAGCGATTGTTGGTCTACCCACTGACCTGGCCGCCATGTCGGATAAGGCGATGTCGGTCTTCTTAGGTAAGATGAAGTCAAACGGAATAAGTTTTGGGGTAGCCGGTTTACCTGTTCAGTTCAGAGAAAGCGAGTCAAGGTTCCGCGAGGATCTCGCCAAGCTTCCCCAGCTCGCCCAAGCTTGCCAAAGAGCAGGCATCAAAGGAATGGGCACCTGGATCATGCCTACTAATAAAGAATTGACCTATCTCGAAAACTTCAAGCAGCACGCTAGTCGGTTGAAGGAAACGGCGAATATTATCGGGCATTATGGCCTTAGTTTGGGGCTAGAGTACGTAGGTCCGAAGACATTAATGGCCCGGAATAAGTTTGCTTTCATACATACGATGAAAGAAACGAAAGAATTGATCGCTGCCACAGGAGAAAGCAATATCGGAATCCAATTGGATAGTTTCCATTGGTTTTGTGCCGGGGAGACTGCTGCCGATTTGTTGACCTTGGATCGAGGCGATATCATAACCGTTGATCTCAATGATGCACGTAGTGGTTTCTCAGCCGATGAGCAAATAGATGGGAAACGAGAATTGCCTGCCGCTACTGGCGTAGTAGATGTAAAAGCCTTCTTGGAAGCCTTGATACAAATTGGCTATGATGGCCCCGTTCGCGCCGAACCATTTAACCAACCTTTACGCGACATGGATGATGATGCGGCACTCAAAACGACGCATGCCGCGATGAGTAAGGCCTTTGGTTTTGTGGGGGGATAGGAAGAAATAAAGTCTAATCATCAAAATATAAATGAAAAGCCTTGTCGCCCTTGTGGGACAAGGCTTTTCTTCGGTAGGGGTAGAAGATTAAATGGATCATTCTTGCCGGTGCTTACCTAATATTCAGATTGAATCAAGGTAATGCAAGCTACTTGGCTGTCAGTTAAAAACAAATTGTTTCAAAATATATCTATTTAAATGTTTTGTAAACAAATTGTTTTGTGTGTATATTGCTAACCATAACTGACACTAATCGTAAACATGCCATGAGAGAACAAACTTGGGTGGAGCTTCAAGCGGAGGCCCCACTCGCTGTTAATGCCTGCGTGCATTACTTCCAAGATCGCTATGCCAATTGGCGCGTCAAAATAATGGGTATAGACGCACTGCTATCCTATTTTGCTACTAAAGAAATAGAGATTGTCATTTCTACCTTTGGGATACCCAACCGAAAAGACTGGTACTACGAAATTTTCCTTGAGGGTAACTTACTACAACACGAAAGAGACTTTTCTACCTACGAATTGGCAGCTACTACCGCGATTACTATTGCTTTCCAGGAGTTAGAGAAAAAGTATTAATCGACCCTACCTTCCCCTCTCCTAAAGGGCAACCACCAAGCGTGTCATTACCCTTTTATTCATTACACACTACTCATTCTCCATTACCCCTTATTCATTTTCAATTACCTATTATTCATTTTTAATTATTCATTCTCAATTACCCATTATCCACCCCTATGAATCGACGTATTATACATCTAGACTTAGACTGCTTTTTTGTGGCTTGTGAGGTACTGAAAAATAGTGCGCTGCAAAACAAACCTATCCTGATTGGTGGTAAGTCGGGCCGAGGAGTGGTGGCTTCATGCTCATATGAAGCGCGTGCCTTTGGCGTGAGGTCAGCTATGCCTATGCGGTATGCTTTGCAGTTGTGCCCTGATGCACAAGTGATTAAAGGTGATATGGACTTGTACTCCAATTACTCCAAACTGGTTACGACTATTATTAGAGAAACCGCCCCTACTTTTGAGAAGGCCTCTGTGGATGAATTCTATGTAGATATGACAGGCATGGATCACTTTCACGCTAGTTACCAATGGGCAAATGAGTTGGTAGAGATGATTCGGAAGGAATCAGGCTTGACGATTAGTTTTGGACTTTCAATTAATAAGACGGTTTCCAAAATGGCTACCAACGAGAGTAAGCCAAGCGGCCGCTTAGAAATAGCTCCTACGGCAGTCCAACCTTTCCTCAATCCGCTTTCAGTAGCCAAAATCCCTATGATTGGTAAAAAGACATTCTCTACGCTTTCACGCATTGGGATTCGGAAGATTAAGACGTTGTCGGAGATGCCCCATGAGTTTATGGAACGGCTCTTGGGGAAAAATGGGCGGATACTTTGGGAAAAAGCCAATGGCATAGACACACAGCCTGTCATCCCTTATGTAGAGAAGAAAGCCATTTCTGCTGAGCGTACTTTTTCACAGGATACCATTGATATCAAATACATCAAATCCCTTTTGATCAAACTAACGGAGGGTTTAGCTTTCGAATTACGGAAATCAAAAAAGCTTACTTCTACGATCACTGTAAAGATTCGGTATACCAATTTTGATACCTATACCCGGCAAAAAAGGATTGCTTATACGGCTAGTAACCATCGTTTGATTAGGATTGTACATGAGCTATTCGATCAACTTTATGAAAGGAGGATGCTCATTCGTTTGGTAGGGGTAAAATGTACGGGCCTAGTAAGCGGTCATCCACAAATTGATCTCTTCGATGATCCACCAGAAATGATTAAGCTTTATCAGGCCATGGATAGTGTCCACAAACGCTTTGGAAAGGGCCTGATTCAAAAAGCAGCTTGTTTGCCCGAAAAGGGAATGGTCAATAAAAGGCGAAGTAGATGATCATTAACTGCAAAAGTTGGCATAGCCTTCGGTATGGGACTATTCAACCAGAAGCCTTGGTGCAACTGGCCGTTGACCTGGGGTATGAAGCGATCGGCCTGACCGATATTAATACGGTAACTGGAGTCTACGATTTCATAAAGGCCTGCCGAAAGTTAGGTGTAAAGCCAATTGTCGGAATCGAATTTAGGCGCAAGCGGGCGAATGAACTGCTCTATGTAGGTTATGTGATGGATGAAGAAGGCTTTCACGAACTCAATCAGTTCTTATCCTATCATAATTTGCGTCATCTTCCATTGCCAGATACTCCTCCCCCTTTTGATCATGCTTTCGTCGTGTATCCCTATCAAGTCAATAGGTATCGAGTATTAAGACTTAATGAATATTGGGGGATTCGATTTGATCAGGTGAATCTTCTTTTTAAGGCGGGTAAAGGTGTGATAGAGAAATCGGTTGCCTTTCAGCCCATTACTTTTCAGGACCCGATTGAACATCATTTTCATACCGTTCTCAGGGCTATTGACAATAATATAATCTGGAGTAAAATAGATCATTACACGACAGCTCAAGCGGATGAATACCCTCTTCCTATCGATCAGTTTTTGAAACAGTTTGAAGCTTACCCTCAGCTTATTCGAAATACCTGTTTTCTTATTGATCAATGTAATTTTGATTTTGATTTTGCTGCCCCGAAGAACAAAGAAACGTATACGGGCAATCGATACAGCGACAAATTATTACTTGAAAGCTTGGCCCATAAAGGGCTGGCCTTTCGTTATAACAAGCACAATAAAGTAGCAAAAGCCCGAGTGGGAAAAGAACTCGGTATTATTGATAAATTAGGCTTTACAGGCTATTTTTTGATTGCCTGGGATATTATTCGATATAGTAAGAGTAGAGGGTTTTATCATGTAGGGCGAGGGAGTGGTGCCAATAGCATCGTGAGTTATTGTCTGGGTATAACCGACGTTTGTCCTATTGAACTCAACCTCTATTTTGAGCGCTTTCTTAATCCCGCTCGCCTGAGTCCACCTGATTTTGATATTGATTGGAGTTGGCGAGAGCGAGATGATATTCTCGACTATATCTTCAAGCGGTTTAATTCGGACTGTACTGCGTTTATTGGTACGATTGGTACATTTAAATATCGGTCTACCTTTCGAGAATTGGGAAAGGTTTTTGGCTTGGCGAAGAATGAGATAGACCAGCTTACGAGAAGTCCTATGGATCAGCATAAGAGCGATTCAGTTGTTCATACCATTCATCATTATGCAGATAAACTCAAAGGTTTTCCCAATTTGCGTTCTCTACACTCCTGTGGTATTCTTATTAGCGAGAAACCGCTCACCTATTATACGGCTTTAGAGATGCCCCCCAAGGGCTTTCAAACCGCTCAATTTGATATGTATATCGGGGAAGATATCGGTTTTGAAAAACTGGATATACTAAGCCAGCGTGGGATTGGGCATATCTATGACTGTGTCAATTTGGTCAAAGAGAACCAGGCCATCGATATTGATATTTTCGACCTAGATAAGTGTAAACGGGATGAAAAAGTCAATGCGCATTTGCGGGTAGGAAATACCTTGGGATGTTTTTATATTGAAAGCCCAGCCATGCGAGGTTTACTCAAAAAGCTCAATTGCAATAACTACGAGACCCTAGTGGCGGCCTCTTCCGTTATTCGCCCGGGAGTAGCCCAATCGGGTATGCTACGAGAGTATGTACGTCGGCACAATCACCCAGGGACTTTTCAATATCCTCACCCTATTTTTGAAGCGCAATTGGGCGAAACATATGGCGTGATGGTTTTCCAAGAAGATGTGCTGAAGATTGCCCATCATTATGGTGGGCTTGACTTGGCCGATGCCGATATATTGCGGAGGGCGATGTCGGGAAAAACACGTTCGATTAGCCAGTTTAAAAACATCAAACAGCGCTTTTTCGACAACTGCAAAAAAAAAGGCTACCCTCCGGCCCTCACTCAAGAAGTATACCGACAAATAGAATCTTTCGCAGGCTACTCTTTTTGTAAGGCTCATTCGGCTTCTTACTCGGTAGAAAGCTATCAAAGTTTATACCTCAAGGTGTATTACCCTTTAGAGTTTATGGTAGCCGTTATCAATAATTTTGGCGGTTTCTATCGAACCGAGGTGTATGTTCATGAGGCGCGTATCGCAGGGGCCAAAATAGAGCTTCCCTGTGTAAATCAATCGATAGTTAATACTACTATTCATACCGACCGTGTATTTATTGGTTTTCAGCATGTAAAAAGCCTACCGACTAAAACAGCAAAAGCGATTGTTGAAGAACGTACTCGCAATGGAGCTTATCACTCCTTGGCTAACTTTATGGAAAGGGTAGCCATTGGAATTGAGCACCTGGAAACACTTATTTTCCTAAAAGCTTTCCGTTTTACGGGCAAAAGTAAACAACGACTAACGATCGAAGCTCGCTTGTTTTTTACTGGAGAAAAACCCAAAGATCAATTGGCCCTCTTTCAAGCAGATCGAAAGGAGTTCAATATTCCCAACTTGGATACCACTGCGGTGGAAGACGCCTTCGACGAATTGGAGTTTTTAGGTTTTATGGTCAGTTACTCCCCCTTTGAATTATTACAGACGGCTTTTCGTGGGCCCGTCTTAGTAAAAGATTTCTTAGCCTATGAAGGGAAATATATCAAACTGGTAGGCTACCTCGTCTGTATCAAAGATGTGCCTACCGTCAAAGGAATGATGAATTTTGGGACGTGGATAGATGTGGAAGGTAGCTTGTTTGATACGACTCATTTTCCCATTGAGTTGAAACGTTATCCTTTCAAAGGGTCGGGTTGTTACTTGCTATACGGGAAGGTTGTTGTAGAATTTGGCTACCCCTCCATTGAGATCAAGAAGATGGCTAAGTTACCTATGCTTAGCGATCCCCGCTATGAGGATGCTAAAGCGAAACCTTCTTTCCAACACCTAAAACGATCACTTCAACATGACCATCAAGTCATTACTAGAAAGCCACATCCTTCCAAGGAGGAAGTGGATCGTCTATTTGGCAGGGAAGCGGAGGGGAAGTTGGAAATCGGAAATGGGAAATCGGAAGGGAGAAGTTGAAAATTCGAACTTCCGATTTCCTATTTCCGACTTATAATCAGCCCAGTAAGAAGAGGAAGATTAAGGGAAAAATAATGCCGAGTAGCGCCAATTTCCAACCCCGTTTTCGGAAGCTGTTATTTCCTTTTACGATGAACATACCTGTGATAGCGATGGTGAGCATGGCTAAGCCAAAGACATCAGAATAATAAATCCACCAATTATTGGTTGTGACGTGTAATTCGGTCATTTGGCCGAGTATTGGGGTTTGTCGAAATTCCCCGATCTCACCCTTGCCAGTGGTCAAGTCTACGGCTACATCATGATCGGCGTAGGTTATCCGAAGTACATTTTTATCATCTATGGCGTATCTTCTCAGCTGATCATCAATTTCATATTCCTGTGAGAAGGATTTTAAGTAATCATCGGTCACTTGATCGGCGGTGACTTTGGATTTTAGAACGATTTCTTCGGTATTGTATTTGTACTTTATGGGGTGCCACACTCGCCGGTGATTGAGGAAAATACCTGAGAGGGAGAAAGAGATAATCAGTCCGACATAGAAATAAGCGATGTCACGATGTGCATTCCTGGCTGTTAGTTTCATGCTTGTTGTTTGATTATAGTACTATTTCCACTATTAGAAGATTAGTGAAAATAAGAAAATAGGGCTAGATAGTGGATACCTAATGTTGGGTAATTAGTGAGTGTATTTGGCTGAAGCGGCCTTGGAGTGTCTGATTATCACTCTATCAAGTAGCTAATATTTTTGTTGGATAGCACTAGCTTGTATTTTTCTTTTTGATTCAGGGGGAGCCTTAGCCGTCGTTCAATGGTGTTTACTTCGTGGATATATAGCGGGACGGCCTTGGTGATGTCATCATTTTGTGCGTAGAGAAAAACCTTACAGGGGCAGGTCATCATTATTTCTGGTAACTTAATCGTTGTTATTGGGTTTGTCTCTACGATCCAATGTGGGAAACCCTCAACGTATTTCGTACGTGGGTGGAATACGAATAGATCATACCAATTGGTATTTCTTTCTACATCAAGTGATTCTCCATTAGCATTTAATAGCACCATGGGTTGGTCAATATCAACGTGCTGGAAAATCGAATCTTCATAGATGCCTTGACTACGCTCATAGTATTGGGTTTGATTGATGGTCAAAGGATCTTCTCCTGTGAATTCCTTTAATCTTCCTGCTAAAGCATATTCCCAGTAGGTACCTGTTTCTACTTCTTTGATATGATCCCAACCGCAAAGGACCAATGTCTTTCCTCTTTTCCCGTCGGCTTCTATTTGTTTTAAAATATTTTGGGCACCCATTATTTCTCTTTCCTCTCCGCTGCCTTGGTCGTAGCCGATAATTTCAAACCCATGCTGTACCGCTTCTCTTATGAGTTGGCCAAACTCAGGTTCTTTAAGGTAAAATCCAGAACGAGTGGTCGCGTACCCTCTTTCTTCTATTTCGGTATCATATTGTTGGCCCTTACTGGTCATACCAATCGCTTCAAGTGCCAAATACTTAAATCCTAATGTCGCTAAGGCAGGCAACAGTCTTCTTACAAAATTTCTGTGTTGTGGAACAGCATGTGCCTCATTGATGAGTACCCATTCATGTTTTTCAGCTTCGCGAATGATATAGTCTGTGGCTTTCTGGAAGGTATATTCTTCTTTTATTTGATCCCAATCACTAGGGCTTATTCTTTCTATAGTATCGGCATTGCTGCTTAGTGCATCAATCAACTTTTTATGGGCACCGACAAAGGAATAGCGCGTAGCCGCCAAACCTCCATCTTTAGTGGCCGCGAATAGTTGATCAATCTCATGTTCAAATTCATACTCACCAAACGCAAATTCAATTTCTCGGATGGACTTAGATCGGCAACTGCCCAACAAAAGAAGTAGAAGAAGAAATAGATTTGACTTCATGCTAGTTATTCTGGTTCTAAATCAGTCCTAACGACTATACAAATCCAATCCCATTTTTTACTTTTTTATTGTATTTCTCTACATCAAATTGGTACAAATAGGGCGCTTTGTGTGCTCCACCACTTTTTAGCTTTTCATGGCGAATTAAGATATCCAGTTTCAGCATTTTCCGTTGAAAATTTCCACGATCTAGCTTTTGTTTCATGATCCCCTCATAGAGATTTTGTAGCTGAGACATGGTAAACTTCTCGGGCATTAAGTTCAACCCGATAGGTAGATAATTGAGCTGCCGGCGAAGGTAGAGTAGTGCTGTTTGGAGAATTTCGCGGTGATCAATGATGAGAGGAGGGAGTTCGTCGATGGAAATCCATTCGCATCGATCAGAAAAGAGGTCTGCTTTCGGGAGGACATTTTCTATCTTAACCAAGGCAAAGTAGCCGGCTGTAATAAAGCGCTGACTAATCCAGGCTTGCGCTTTTGGACTGAGTTGGTGTAATGATTTTAAGTGCTCTTTGTGATGAGCATTCCGATTGGCTTTACCAAAGAATTGGAATTGTTGAAAATAGAGTTGCTCAAGGCCTGTCCGTGCTTTTACTATTCGATGCACCGCCGTATCTAAATCGTATTCTTTTTCGATAAAACCACCCGGCAACATCCAGTAATCAAATTCTTTCGCTTTTAGTAAGAGTGCTTTAATGTTCTGTCCATCATAACCTAGAATAACGGCATCGGCTGATATTCCGGGCATAAATCTGTTTATAGCTGCTTCCATGTACTTGAAAATATTCATTTCCAACACAGAAGAGTTATTGTGTTCATTTGACAAAATAAGGGTTTTTGATTATTATTGTGTCAAATTTACAAATTAATCACGACATGAAGAGAGCTATCATCATTTTAGGCATACTAGGTCTGCTAGGGTTTATTGCATTTAAGGTGCTTTTTGCTAAAGAGCGCTTTGTGAGTGTTTTGGTTTTTTCTAAAACAGAAAGTTTCCGGCACGACAGTATAGAAGAAGGGAAGGCGGCCATTATGGCATTGGGAAAAAAGAATGGTTTTCGGGTAGACACGACCGAAGATGCTTCCATTTTTAAGGAAGTAAACTTGCAGCAATACAATGTGGTTGTTTTTCTAAATACAACAGGGGATATTCTAGATGAAGCGCAACAGTTAGAATTCAATCGCTTCATCCAAGCTGGCGGTGGCTTTGTCGGTATTCATGCAGCAGCGGATACGGAATATAATTGGCCTTGGTATGGCCAATTGGTGGGCGCTTATTTTAATGGGCATCCTAATGATCCTAATGTTCGTGAAGCAGATATCCTGCTGATCGACGGCGAACAAGAAAGTACTAATATGCTGCCAGAAGTTTGGCATCGTAATGATGAATGGTATAATTATAAAGAGATTCAAGAAGACCTTACGGTGTTACTCCGGCTAGATGAAACTTCTTATGAAGGAGGAACAAATGGAGACAATCACCCTATTGCATGGCAACATGAATTTGATGGGGGGCGAGCTTGGTATACGGGCTTGGGACATACCAAGGCCTCTTTTAGTGAAGCTTTGTTTCTTGAACATTTGTTAGGAGGGATCAATTATGCAGCAGGCCCTGCAACGGTACTTGATTTTAGCAACGCCAATATTGCGCCCGAAGAGAATCGCTTTATAAAAGTGGTGCTGGAAGATAACCTACAAGAGCCCATGGAGTTGGTGATGTTGCCGGATGGAAAATTACTTTTTATCGAACGAAAGGGGGCTGTTCGTTTATTTGACCCTGCAGTAGATAGTTCAGCTTTGATTCAAAAAATAGAGGTGTCCTCAAAGTTTGAAGATGGCTTATTAGGCCTTGCGCTTGATCCAGATTTCACCAACAACAACTGGGTTTATTTCTTCTACTCCGATCCTGATAAATCGCAACAAAACATTGCTCGTTTTACAATGGCGGCCGATTATCAATCGATCGATATGGCTTCTGAGAAGATTCTCTTGGAAGTACCTACTCAAAGAGAAGAATGTTGTCATTCGGCGGGAAGCCTTGAGTTCGGTCCCGACGGTTTGCTTTATATTTCATTGGGAGACAATACTAATCCACACGAATCTGATGGCTTTTCACCCAGCGATGAGCGAACGAATCGTAGTCCTTGGGATGCGCAAAAGTCATCGGCCAATACCATGGATTTAAGAGGAAAAATCCTACGTATTAAGCCGGAAGCAGATGGCACCTATTCGATTCCTCCCGGCAATCTGTTTGCGGAGGGTGGAACGGAAGGAAGACCTGAGATCTTTGTTATGGGGTGTAGAAATCCATTCAGAATTTCTATTGACCAGCGCACCAATTATGTGTATTGGGGAGAAGTGGGCCCCGACGCTGGAAAGGACAGTTTAGGGCGAGGGCCTAGAGGATACGATGAAGTCAACCAAGCTAGAGAAGCGGGATTCTATGGCTGGCCCTACTTTATTGCCAACAACCAGCCCTACCATAAATACGACTTTTCGGTACAAGCTTCCTTTGATCCTTTTGATCCTGAAAAACCGATCAATCAGTCGCCCAATAATACAGGGGCAAGAGAATTGCCACCGACGAACCCTGCTTTTATCTGGTATCCTTATGCTCCCTCTAAGGAATTTCCTGCAGTTGGAGACGGTGGGCGCAATGCGATGGCTGGCCCCGTATTCTATGTAGATGACTATGCTGAAAACCCCAACCGCTTTCCTGCCTATTACGACGGCAAGCTATTTATCTATGATTGGATAAGAGGTTGGATCATGGCTGTGACAATGGATGAAGATGGAAACTTCAAACGGATGGAGCGTTTTATGCCCAGCTATAAGTTTAGTAATCCAACCGATATGATTATGGGGCCTAATGGTGATATGTATTTATTGGAATACGGTTCAATTTGGTTTTCAAAAAACCCGGATGCCAGACTGGTACATATTCAGTATAACTCGGGTAATAGAAAACCAGTTGCACAAATTGATGCAGATCGTACAGTCGGTGCTGTTCCCTTGACGGTTAATTTTAGTTCTGCTAAGACAAAAGATTTTGATGGCGATGAGTTGTCCTATGCTTGGTATTTTGAGGGTGATGACAAAGTGAGTTCCACCGAAGCCAATCCGGTTTTTACCTTTAAAAAAGCAGGAGAATACAATGCGCGATTAGTAGTGACCGATCCAGACGGAGAAAGTTCAGAAATGATTACGGCCATATTGGTAGGTAATGCTATGCCTGAACTGAGCTGGGATTTTGTAGGCAATCGTAGTTTTTATTGGGATGGCCAGCAACTGGATTATAATGTGATGGTATCAGATGAAGAGGATGGTCAATTGGGTAATGGCATAGATCCCCAATCGGTGGCCATTAGTATTGATTATTTGGAAAGAGGATATGATGCCAATGAGGGGGCTATTGGACACCAAGCCTTGCAAGAGGCTTCTTTGTTTGTACTCGGGCAAAAGCTGGTCGCACAGTCTGATTGTAGTGCTTGCCATCAAATAGATAAGCAATCCGTAGGTCCTGCCTATAAGGACGTCGCAGAACGGTATAAAAATGAAGCTGATGCTACTGCATATTTAGCGGGTAAAATTATTTCAGGTGGCGGTGGTGTTTGGGGTGAAATTGCGATGGCGGCTCACCCTCAACTATCAAATAGTGAAGCAGAACAAATGGCCAAATACGTACTTTCCCTTGCTGATAATGCCAATGTACAAGCCAGCAGCCTGCCTACTAAGGGGCAGTATATTTTTGATCGTCATAAACCGGGCAATACGGAAGGTAAGTATATTTTCCGGGCCTCTTACCAAGATAAAGGAGGACAGCAAATTGGACCATTGACGGCTCAAAAAGAGATCGTTTTGAAAAGCCCTAAGCTGATGGCGGCGAACTATGATGTAATGGTAAAGTCGATGAAGTTCGTTTTGACGCCTGAAATGTCACAAGGGATGGTAGAAGAGGATTTGGACATATTGATTGCTCAAAATAATGGCCATGCCGTATACGAAAACTTAGATTTGACCGGCGTAAAAGGAATATTAACCCATTATTTAAAAGCAGGTGCTTTCATGGAAGGGGGGACAGTTGAATTTAGGTTGGATGCCGTAGATGGGCCTTCTATTGGAAAACTAGATTTATCCTTTGGGATTACCAGCTTGGGGGAAGATGAATCATTTACTGTGATTGAAGCGACTGAAGGTGTGCACGACCTTTATGTTACCTTCTCCAATTCGGGTGAAAAACCAGTGACTGGGCTAATTTCCTTCTATTTCAGTAATGAGGTCATGAATAATTAATACGCTAAGCATTAACATTGAACAACCCACTATTATGAAACAAGTACTCAAAACCAGCCTGTACATTTTCCTTACACTATTGGCTATTGCAGTCATTAATATGTCCTTCTTCATTTATAAGGTAAAGAAGGGGATTCCCGATTTTGAATCCACTCCCCCAAAAATACCTACTGAAATGAATGACTTTGCTGTTTTAGTCTACTCTAAAACGAATGCTTTCCGCCATAGCAGTGCGATTGAAGCGGCGATTCCTGCTTTTGAAAAAATGGCGAAAGAAAATGGCTGGTCTATTTTTGTTACCAATAATGGAGCGGTATTCAATGAGGAACAATTGGCCGAGTTTGATGTCGTGATCTGGAATAACTCCACAGGAAAAGTATTGAAGCCAGTACAGGAAATGGCCTTTAAAAAATACATGGAAAATGGCGGCGGTTTTGTCGGTATTCATGGGGCAGGAGACGGCTCTCATCGATGGGATTGGTATGAAGATGAATTGATTGGGGCCCGTTTTAGCCATCATTCTTTGCAACCACAATTTCAAGTAGCTGACATGCATTTGGAATGCGATTCGACCAGTACTTTTAGCTGTCAAGGTTTGCCGCTAAAATGGACGCGTAGTGAAGAATGGTATGTCTTCCTTAGCAGTCCACGCGATAGAGGTTTCAGGCCTATTTATACAGTAGATGAAGAGACTTTTAATCCTAGTGGTAACCTAGGTTCTCTCATTAAGGATAAAGACTTTGGTATGGGGGATGATCATCCTATTGTTTGGTACAAGGAATTAGCGGGTGGTGGCAGGAGCTTTTATACTGCTTTAGGACATAGCGGTACGGCCTTTGAAGAGGTTAAATATTTGGATTTATTGAAGCGTGGGATTATGTGGGCGGGACAATAGGGGGGGAAGTTGGGGAGTCTGTAAGTCAGAAAGTCGGATGTCTGTAAGTCGAAAAGTCATACGTGGTTGGTTTGTAAGTGTTTGATTATTAGGGTTTAAAAATGATTTTGTCATTTGCCTTGGCTGATGCAGGTGCCTTTCATCAGCATCGACTAGAATCTGTATTCATAGGGGTTTCTGTCCTATCTCTAGCCTCTCGCTGTTGGTCTCTCATATCTAATTATCGGGGTGACAAAAATCACCTCATTCTGTGATCAATCTCACAGTAAATCGTTTTGTATAGGCTTACCTTTGAAGTATAACAAATTCAATAGTTAAAATCTAATTAGTATGTGTTCCTCACGTTGCCCATAGAGAATATGATCGATTTGCTATAAGTTGAAACATGAAAAAATGATCATATTTAAATGTAAAAAAATGAAAGTAGAACAAATTTATACTGGATGTCTAGCAGAGGCAGCCTACTATATAGAAAGTAATGGAGAGGCAGCTATTATAGATCCTTTGAGAGAAACAGAGCCCTATCTAGAAAGAGCTAATGCAGGTGGGGCTAAAATTAAATATGTCCTAGAGACTCATTTTCATGCCGATTTTGTGTCGGGGCATCTAGATTTAGCCAAAAAAACAGGCGCTACTATTGTTTATGGTCCTACTGCGCAGGCGAGTTTTGATACCTATGTGGCGAAAGATGGAGAAGAATTAAAGGTAGGTAATGTAACGATAAAAGTACTGCATACGCCAGGACATACCATGGAAAGTACGACCTACTTGCTAAAAGATGAGTCGGGTCAGGATTATGCGATTTTTACCGGTGATACTTTATTCCTAGGAGATGTGGGCCGACCTGATTTGGCCATCAAGCAAGGGGAATTGACACGTGAAGATTTGGCGGGATTCCTTTTCGATAGTTTGCGTAATAAGATTATGCCTTTGAGTGATGACGTGATTGTGTACCCAGGCCATGGTGCAGGTTCGGCTTGTGGTAAGAAAATGAGTAGTGAGACGCAAGGTACTTTAGGCCAACAGAAGTTGGTGAATTATGCATTAAGAGCCGATATGACAAAGGCTGAATTTGTGAAGGAAGTGACTACCGGTTTAGTAGAGCCGCCCCAATATTTCCCCAAGAACGCGATGATGAATAAAATGGGATATGAGAGTATCGATCTAGTGAGAAAGCGAGGTACACAAGCGCTAACGGTACGCGCATTTCAAACCGCTTGGGAAGAAGAGGAAGCATTGGTCATAGATACACGAGACAGGGATAGTTTTGCTAAAGGCTTTATTCCTGGGTCAATCTTTATCGGTTTAGATGGAAGCTTCGCAGTATGGGTAGGGGCTTTAATTACGGATTTAAAACAGCCGATCCTATTTATCGCAGAACCGGGTAAGGAAGAGGAAGTAGTCACGCGTTTGGCTCGTGTGGGCTATGACCATTCAATTGGGTATTTGGAAGGTGGTTTTGAGAGTTGGACAAAGGCCGGAAAAGAGGTAGATACGATTAAAGAGATGGAACCTGAGCGCTTTGCTGATCTTTTTGATGGCTCCAATTTAGATGTATTGGACGTGCGTAAGGCTAGCGAATTCAATGCCGAACATCTAGTCGGAGCTAAGAATTTTCCACTTGATTTTATCAATCGCAACATGAATCAGGTAAGCCGAGAGAATGTCTACTACTTACACTGTGTGAGTGGATACCGCTCACTAGTAGTAGCATCCATCTTGAAAGCTAGAGGTTTTAGCGAAGTGATCAATGTGCGAGGCGGTTACAAAGTATTGGTGAATACACCATTAAAACGAACGGATTACGTAGCGCAAGCTACGGAATTATAAAAGCGCAAGCTTAAGTAGCATACAAGGCAGTTTATTATTTGATAGCGGTCGACTCTTTTAGAGGGCCGCTATTTTTTATACACCCATTGCTGAGAGGGCCGTGGTATTGGATGTCAACTTCTATCTCCGCTTGAGTGATGTGCTCGGGCTTAAGTGTAATGAGTAAACGCTTTTTTTCTACCCGATGCATGACGGCTTGGCGATTGATCATAACCTGATCAATTTGCAAGCTTCCACGTTTTAATACAATGGTTTGAGCTGCTTTGTCTAAGAGCTGCAAGCGAATAGAGACCTCCCCTTTGATACTTTTATCGGCTATGTTAGGCTCAATATTGGCTTGATAATGTAGAACATCGATTTGAGCGATTCCCTGGGCATTTAACCCACCTAAACCTAAACATAAAGAAAGAGAAAGCCATAGCAAGCTAATAGGTGTTTTCATTTTAAACATGTTCTTATTCTGTTTTATGAATAAGTCGTTTTCTGAGTATTTCATTGAGCGGATTCGAAAAATAACGAGCTACCGCTTCACCTAACAGACCAGAAAGAATAACTCCCAGAAGGTACAGCAACCAAGTCCATTCCCCACTTCCTCCCCATTTTTTGAACAGGGAAACCAAAATGACCACCACAAACATGTGAGTCAAATAAACTTCATAGCTATTTCGCCCCAAGAAGCTCAACCAGCGGAAAATTGCATATTGTTTTTGCTGTCCAGTAGATTGGCGATGCTGCATCCAAATGAGGACCATTGCTACACCGATGGCCAGAAGACTTACGTTCAATCCTATCATGGTAAGTCCTGCTTTGTAAATGATTTTCCGAAAAAGAAAGACCATAATAATACCAGCCCAACCTAGGACGGCTAGCCAAGGCATCACCTTTTTTGATAGCCACCCCCTTTTGCTAACAATAGCAGCTATACACCCCATTGCAATCGCATCTATATAAGCTAAGTGATTGCGGTCTCCCAGCTCATTACCCTCAAATAATTGAGTGCGAGCAAATGGAGAAAGGAGCAAAAAGAGTGAAACGAATCCGATGAAGTTGCGCTCGCTTTTCACGAAAAGACATACTAATGGAAAGAAAAGATAAAAAGTCTCCTCAATCGATAAAGACCATAATATATCCCAGGCACCGGGTAAATAGCCCACTTGTATTTCCAGGTAGTTGATATGAAAGGTAAGGGCAGCTAGGACCGCTCGCCAGATGGAAGTCCGCTCCTCATTGATGACAAAACCCGGCGTTTGGGTGAAATGAAGGGCAAGCAATAAGGAGAGTAATAGCACTAAAAGGGGAATGATGCGGGCAAAACGCAGACTATAAAATTGACGTAAGTTGATTTGGGGCAGACTTTCCCATTTGTTGAGAGCAGAAGTAGTAATCAAGAAGCCCGATATCACAAAGAAAACACAAACGCCATAGAATCCACTCCAAAAGAAAAGGCTATACCACATCTTGGGGAGTAGACTCCCAATATAAGTTTCACTGAACGGAACTCTAATATTAAAATGTAGCAATAGAACAGAAAGAATAGAAAGGCCTCGGAGAATATCAATGCCTGTATTCCTTTTTGAAATAGAACCGGGTGTTACTTTCATTATAAACAGTCTGACTAGGGTTTCGCTTGTATTTGATGCATGGCACTAATCATCACGGCAGCCATATGTTTGCATTTACCTTCAAATGGGCAATCACAGCTACCATATAAATTTCCACCCTTCTGCTGGATTTGTATGCTATAAACCGCATTACCGCTGACGGTAGCTTGAATGTGCTCTTGTTTAATCAACAGGTTTTTAATCCAGCCTTCATAATAATAAGTAAATCCCCTGCCTAAAATAGATACAGGAAATAAGGTCGTCAGCTTTAATTCATCCAGTGACTGAAAGGCTTGTTTCAAGCTAGTATTGGGGGCTGATGAAAATAGTAGTAACTCATCCATGAGAAAGTGATTGACCTGCCCATAAAGGTAGAAATTTTGACTACTTCTATAGTCGATTAATTAATCCAAAAGGATTTTTCCTGGAATGTGCCTTTTTTGCTCCCATGAATTTTTATAGCAAACGATTTCCTATGAAGCCAATATTTTTGATGGCAGTAATTAGCCTGCTCTCTTATCAGTGTACTACGCTCAAGAGTACTTCTGCTCTTGAAGGACGCCAATCTCAGTATCTATTCCAATAAGAAGCATTTATGAAAAACGGGAAACCACTATTAATAATGGTAATGGGTTTGGCCCTATGTACTTGCCAAGCTGAGGAAGAATTTACAGACCCTATGTCTTCGACTCCTGTCATTGAAAGTCGAGTGAGTAACTTTCAATTGGATACCATCACGACCGACTTATTTGTACCCTTTGGTATGGATTGGTTACCAGATGGCCAAATGCTAATAACGGAACGACCGGATGGAAAATTGAGTTTGTTAGATCCTGAGCAAGGAGAACTAATAGAGGTCTGTAATCTTCCTCCTGTACATCAGCGCAAATATGTAGGCATGATGGATGTATTAGTCGATCATGGGGAGGAGGAAAATCCTTGGATTTACCTCGCCTACACAGTCGGACGGGCAGATAGTGCTACCACCACTGCAGTAGATAGAGCCAAACTCATCGATCATTGTCTGGAAGAAAGAGAGCGCATATTCTTAGCCCAGCCTTATTATAAAACGGGCGATCATTATGGCTGTCGATTGCTATTACGGGATGGGTTTCTATTTATTAGTATGGGGGATCGTCTAACTCGCGATTCGGCCCAAAACTTATCTACACATAATGGTAAGATCATTCGTCTTCATGAAGATGGTCGTCTACCTGCAGATAATCCTTTCCTTTCGACCCCACAGGCTAGACCGGAGATTTGGAGCTACGGCCATCGCAATCAGCAAGGCATGGATTTCCATCCTCAAACTGGAGAGTTGTGGATACACGAACATGGGCCCAAAGGTGGAGATGAAATCAATATAGTTCGGCCAGGGCGGAATTATGGCTGGCCTATTATCACCTACGGAGAAGAGTATGAAGGAGGCCCTGTAGGAAAAGGTCTGACACAACAAGAAGGCATGGAGCAGCCGGTGTATTACTATGTTCCATCTATCGCGCCAAGCGGGATGACTTTCTATACTGGAGAGGCTTTTGCGGCATGGAAAGGTGACATTTTTCTGGGGGCGATGGCGGGCCGACACCTCAATCGGTTGGTCATAGAAGGGAATGAGGTGATAGAGGAGGAGCGGTTATTGGAAGACTTGCATTGGCGAATTCGGTGTGTGAAGCAAGGGCCAGATGGGGCTTTGTACATAGCTGTGGATCAGGGCATGATTGTACGATTGCGGCCAGTGTAGACTTGGTCACTTCCTGACAAATATGGCGGACTCCTGTTCCTTGGTTGATGAAGAGAGGAGTCCGCTATTTGAGCTAGCTAGGGAAGGCTTAGAACATGCCGTTGTTATGAGCCATCTCCGCGGGGACTTCTTGTACTACATCCCAATGCTCTATCATTCTACATATTACGGCGATATTGACCACCGACTTTATACAAGGCATTAGTGATCTGCCCCAAAGAGCAATGCTTTCCTGCCTCCATGAGTTGTTCAAAAACATTCTCATTCTTAAGCGCTACCATTTGCAACTTTTCCAAAGCGACTTGGGCTTCCGCAGTTTTCGCTTGGTGGAGGTTTTCTAGGTTACTAATTTGCGTTTCTTTTTCAGCTGTTGTAGCGCGGATAACTTCCTTAGGCGTAACCGTAGGAGACCCTTCTGCCGACAAGAAAGTATTCACCCCGATAATGGGATATTCACCCGTATGTTTCAGCATTTCATAGTGGAGACTTTCTTCCTGAATTTTGCCCCTTTGGTACATCGTTTCCATAGCGCCTAATACCCCTCCTCTATCTGTGATCCGGTCAAATTCAGTCATCACGGCATCTTCTACCAATTCGGTCAACTCTTCGATAATGAAGGCCCCTTGTAGTGGGTTCTCATTTTTAGCCAGTCCCAATTCGTGATTAATGATCATTTGGATCGCAACGGCACGGCGCACACTCTCCTCGGTTGGGGTAGTAATAGCTTCATCGTAGGCATTGGTATGAAGCGAATTACAGTTGTCATAAATCGCATAAAGAGCCTGTAAGGTAGTACGAATATCATTGAATGAAATCTCCTGCGCATGTAAGGAACGACCCGAAGTCTGAATATGATATTTGAGCTTTTGTGAACGCTCGTTGGCATTGTATTTATACTTCATCGCCTTCGCCCAAATACGCCGAGCCACTCGCCCAATTACCGCATATTCAGGATCAATACCATTGGAAAAGAAGAAAGATAAATTGGGCGCAAAATCATCGATATGCATTCCTCTTGCCAGGTAATACTCCACGAAAGTGAAACCATTGGCTAGGGTAAAAGCGAGTTGAGAAATGGGATTGGCGCCAGCTTCTGCAATGTGATAGCCCGAGATAGATACGGAGTAAAAGTTCCGGACGGCATGATCAATAAAGTAGGCTTGTACATCTCCCATGAGTTTCAAGGAAAACTCGGTAGAAAAGATGCAAGTGTTTTGTGCCTGATCTTCTTTGAGAATATCTGCTTGTACTGTTCCTCGCACTGCTTTCAGTGCTTTAGCTTTTAGTTCATTGTAAATGGCGGGTTCTAGCACTTGATCTCCGGTCAATCCGAGTAGCTTCAAGCCCAATCCATCGTTACCTTCAGGGATTTCACCTTCATAGCTAGGGCGTTTAAACCCTTTGTCATCATATAATGCCTTGAGCTTAGCCTCAATCAGGTGTTCGAGTTGATGCTCAATAATATATTTTTCGCATTGCTGGTCGATAGCTGCATTCATGAAGAAGGCACAAATCGTTGCAGCAGGCCCATTAATGGTCATCGAAACGGAGGTCTTAGGATCACAGAGATCAAAACCCGAGTACAGTTTCTTGGCATCATCTAAGCAACAAATGTTGACTCCTGAATTTCCCACCTTCCCATAAATGTCGGGACGATGATCGGGGTCTTCTCCATAAAGCGTAACCGAGTCAAAGGCGGTAGATAATCGGTTGGCGGGTGTGTCTTTGGATAGGTAATGAAAGCGTTTGTTGGTGCGCTCGGGGCCACCTTCTCCAGCAAACATTCTAGTGGGATCTTCCCCCTTGCGTTTAAACGGAAATACACCTGCCGTAAAAGGGAACTCACCGGGGACATTCTCTTGGCGACTCCAGCGCACAATTTCCCCCCAATCCTTGAAAGTAGGGAGGGAAATGCGAGGGATTTTATTGTGTGAAAGCGAGGTGGTATACGTCGGCACGCGAATCTCTTTATTCCGGATGGTGTATACGTATTCATCTGCTTTATAGGCCGCTTTCTTGGCTTCCCATTGGCTTAGCACTTGGTGTGTTTCGTTATTGAGTTCTTGCTCTAATTCGTTTTGAGCTTGCTCAAGTGTTTCTTGCACCAATGGAGCGGTGTCTCCCAGTGTTTCTTTGGTCAATTCAAGGCCATAGAGTTGACTAGCTAGCTGGCGCTGGCGCTCCGTTTCCGCATCATATGCCCGAATCGTATCGGTAATTTCTGATAGGTACCTTACACGACTAGGCGGGATGATATTGATTTTTTGGCTGCTAAGGTGCAGTTTGTGGGCAGCCTTGGCCATTCTATCAGGGAAAAGTTTTTTGACTAAAGCTTCAAAAAGTAGATTTGTGCCAGCGTCATTAAATTGCGAAGCAATCGTACCGTAGACAGGCATGTCATCGACAGACTTATCCCAAAAATCATGATTGCGTTGATATTGTTTTTTGACATCCCGTAAGGCATCTTCTGCGCCACGTTTGTCAAATTTATTGAGCACAACCAGGTCGGCAAAATCAAGCATATCAATCTTCTCCAACTGGGAAGCAGCCCCATATTCAGGTGTCATCACGTACATGGATAGATCGGCATAGTCTACTATTTCTGAGTCCGACTGGCCTATTCCAGATGTCTCCAGTATGATGAGGTCAAAATGAGCGTATTTCAAAACCTGTAAGGCTTCTCCCACATGTTTAGATAGCGCCAAATTAACCTGGCGAGTCGCAATCGAACGCATATAAACTCGCTCATTGGCGATGGCGTTCATCCGAATTCGGTCACCAAGTAAGGCCCCTCCCGTCTTCCGTTTAGAAGGATCGACGGAGATAATCCCGACTTTATCATCGGGAAACTCTTGCAGATAGCGTAATACTAGCTCATCGACTAGACTAGACTTTCCTGCCCCTCCTGTTCCTGTAATTCCTAAGATCGGTGCTTTGTTTTCCTTGGCTTTCTTTATTAGTTCTTGTAATGGTTTCTCCTGTTCCTCAGGATAGTTTTCAATCGCTGAAATGAGACGGGCAATTGATCGATAATCCTGTTTTGCACTCTTCTTCCACTCTCCATTCAACTGTTGTCCCACAGGAAAATCACAAGCTTCCAATAAATGATTGATCATTCCTTGCAAACCCATGGCACGCCCATCATCCGGCGAGTAGATCCGGTCGATACCATAGGCATGTAGCTCTTCAATTTCTGAAGGCAGTATGGTTCCGCCGCCGCCGCCAAACAACTTGATATGCCCCGCCCCTTTTTCTCGCAAGAGGTCGTAAGCATATTTAAAAAACTCTAGATGTCCGCCTTGGTAGGAGGTAATAGCTATACCCTGTACATCTTCCTGGATTGCTGCATTGACAATGTCATGCACGGGGCGGTTATGCCCTAGGTGAATGACTTCTGCCCCAGAACGTTGAATGATCCGGCGCATAATATTAATGGCGGCATCATGACCATCAAATAATGATCCAGCGGTGAGAATTCTGATTTTATTTTGGGCTTGGTAGGGCGCTATCTTTTGCATCTGATTTTTTTTGTTGAAAGGTTGAAGTAGGAAGTGGGAAGTGGGAAGTCGGAAATGGGAAGTGGGAAATTCCGACTTCCCATTTCCCACTTTACCTAAACGTCTCTGCTACGATCAATTCTTTCGTTCCATGCGTGTAACTATAGAATCCTTCTCCTGACTTTACGCCTTTCTTACCTGCTGTCACCATATTAACTAATAATGGACAAGGCGCGTATTTAGGGTTGCCGAATCCTTCATACAATACATTACAAATGGCTAAACATACGTCCAAACCAATGAAATCAGCCAGTTGTAAAGGCCCCATTGGATGTGCCATACCTAACTTCATCACGGTATCAATCTCGGTCACCCCTGCCACCCCTTCAAATAAAGTATAGATGGCCTCATTGATCATAGGAATAAGTATCCGATTAGCTACAAAACCCGGATAGTCATTTACTTCCACCGGTACTTTGCCCAATTGGCGAGATATTTCCATGATTTGGCTGGTGACTTCATCGGAAGTAGAGTA
>Ga0070727_10001611_pt1 | contig 23531 bp, 14 predicted proteins | sample tdAd472_FD_66722 | JGI IMG/M metagenome (GOLD analysis project Ga0070727, IMG submission 66722) | Marine sediment microbial communities from the Atlantic coast under amendment with organic carbon and nitrate - tdAd47.2 | ecosystem: Environmental > Aquatic > Marine > Coastal > Sediment | place...
TTGTCCTCGTACTTCCGAAGGAAGGCGTCGAAGGCCTTCTCTGCGTCCTCCCGGGTCTCGGCCAGCCAGATCTCGTGGAGGTCGCTCTTGACCTTGGACTGGATACTCTTGGGCATCGCGTTCAGCACGTTCCCTGTCTTGTGGAACCAGCAGCGCTGTCTCTTGGTCGTCGGCCAGAGCTTGGTCATGGCAGCCCAGAAGCCGAGCGCGCCGTCACCGGTCGCCAGCTTAGGCGGCGTCTTGAGCCCGCGAGCCTTGAGGTCGAGGAGGATCTCCTTCCAGCTCTGCTCGCTCTCGCGGTAGCCGTCGCGGATCGCGAGCAGCTCCTTCTTCCCGTCCTTGGTCGCGCCCATCATGACCAGGATGCACTGGCGGTCGTCATCGAGGCGGACGTTGCAGTAGATCCCGTCCACCCAAACGTAGACGTACTCCTTCTCCGAAAGGTCGCGGCGCCCCCAGTCCTTGAACTCCTCGTTCCAAGCGTTCTTCAGCTTGACGATCACATTCGCGGAGAGCCCCTTGGCGTCTGGCCCGACGAGCGCCTGGAGCGCCTCCGAGAAGTCGCCCGTGGAGACGCCCTTGAGGTAGAGCCAGGGGATCAGCTCGTCGATGCTCTTCGAGCGACGGAGGTAGCGCGGGAGGATCCACGAGGAGAAGCGGATCGCCTCCTCGCCCTTCGCCCCCTTGTCTTTGACTCGGGGCTTCTTGACCTCCAGCGGCCCTGCGCCAGTCAGGATCGTTCGGGGCTCGTGGTAGCCATGGCCAACGACCCGCTGGTGCCCGCTCTCTAGGCGAAGGTCAGCGTGTCGTTCGAGGAATGCTGCTCTCTCGGCCTCCAGGGCCTTCTGCAGCATTTCCTGGGCTCCCAGCCGTGCGAGGAGGTCTATCGCCTTCCGCGCGGTCAGGAGCTCCTCCATGCGGGTCTCGGTGGTGATGGTGGTATCGTTCGTCATTGGTCGGCGTATCCATCCGGGGTGTTCCCGGTCTCTTCTGTTGCAGCAACAACGAAGAGGATACGCCGCCTTCAATTCCGGAGGACGTCGGTCAGGCCGATGCCCTCATCCCCAGCTTTCGAGAATATCCCTCGGCCGGCGGGTGTATCTCGGTGCGGTAGTGGTACTGGTCTCGGCGCTGGTTCACGGCCCGAGTCCGGCGCGATTGCGACGGCTGAAGGCGCTGGTCGGCGTGAGCCGGCGGACGGTCGAGCGCTGGCGGCGCTGGTGGTTGTCGACCTTCGTGTCCTCGCCGGTGTGGGAGGACACGCGAGCGCGACTGGTCGACGTCGAGGCGGCGCGGCTGCCGGCGTCCCTCCTTGACCGGTTTGCCGGCGACGAAGGCGCCCGACTCAAGCGCTGCCTGGCGCTGCTCGGCCCGCTGACGACGCGGTCCTGCGCTGGCTGGAGCCCGCTTTTCGAGGGGCGCTGAGAACCCGCAGAAGACGCCCCGCGCCCCGATCTAAACCAGGAGGCATGAGTCGCAGAGTCGAAGGCAGCCACGCGAAGTGGGCCCGGTTTCGTTTCTCGGTCGTCGGACCGCTCCTGGCGGCGCCCCCGGCGCGGGGGGAGCTGCGCCCGGAGCTCGAACGCCTGGCCGCGAAGACCTGGCGTCACCCGATCTCGGGCGAGCCGGTGTCGTTTGCGGTCTCGACGATCGAGCGCTGGTACTACCAGGCTCGCGCGTCGACCGATCCGGTCGGCGTGCTCCGCCGCCGCGTCCGCAAGGACGCGGGGCGTCAGCGGTCTATGAGCCAGCCGCTGCGCGACGCGCTGCGCGTGCAGCACTCCGAGCACCGGAGCTGGAGCCACCAGCTCCACTACGACAACCTGCTCGCGCTGGCGAAGGCGAAGCACGAGCTGGGCGAGGTCCCCAGCTACTCGACGGTGCTGCGCTACATGAAGGCCGCCGGGCTGCTGCGCGAGCGCCGGCGTCGCAAGCGGCGCGAGACCGAGGGGAGCAAGCAAGCAGCCGAGCGCTTCGAGCGGCGCGAGACGCGCAGCTACGAGCGGGCCTACGTGGGCGGGCTGTGGCACCTCGACTTCCACGAGGGGAGTCGACCGGTGCTGACCGAGCGGGGCGAGTGGGTCAAGCCGTGGCTGTTTGGCTGCCTCGACGATCGCTCGCGGCTGGCTTGCCACCTGCAGTGGTACTACGCCGAGAGCGCCGAGACGCTGGTGCACGGCCTGGTCCAGGGGCTGCTCAAGCGCGGACTCCCCGGGGCGCTCATGACCGATCGGGGCGGCGCAGAACGAGCCGGCGAGGTGGAGGCTGGACTGATCGCGCTCTCGATCGCCCACGAGCTGACGCTGGCCGAGAGCCCGCACCAGAACGGGAAGCAGGAGTCGTTTTGGGGCGTGGTAGAAGGACGGCTGCTCCCCATGCTGGAGGGCGTCGCCGAGCCGACGCTGGCGCTCTTCAACGAGGTGACGCAGCCCTGGGTCGAGCTGGACTACAACCGGCGCAAGCACAGCGAGCTGCCTTGCTCCCCGCTGGAGCGCTGGCTGGAGGGGCCGAGCGTCGTGCGCGACAGCCCCGAGCCCGAGGTGCTGCGCGACGCGTTTCGGACACGGAGCGGCGCTCGCAGCGACGCGGGGACGGAACCGTGAGCCTCGAGGGCCGGCGTTTCGAGGTCCCCTCGCGCTACCGGCACCTGGAGCGGGTCGCGGTCCGCTACGCGCGCTGGGACCTGCGCCGAGTCCACCTGGTCGACGCCCGCAGCGAGACGGTGCTCTGCCGGCTCTTCCCGCAGGACAAGGCCCGCAACGCCGACGGCCTGCGGCGCTCCCGCGAGCCGACGCCGGATGGGGTGCTGCCCGAGGCGCGGCCGAGCGGCATGGCGCCGCTGCTGCGCCAGTATGTGGCGGACTACGCGGCCAGCGGGCTGCCGCCCGCCTACCTGGCCCACCGCGACCGCCGCGACGACGACACCGACGAGACCACCGACGAGAGCGACGACGAAACCGAGGAGCACCCCGCATGAACAAGAAGCTGCAGGCCCTCTACGGGCTGAAGTGGAACCCCTTCGCGCCGGACGTCCCCGTCGAGGCGCTCCTGACGACGCCGGCGCTGGAGAGCTTCTGCTGGCGGATCGAGAACGTGCAGCTGCGCGAGGGCGGCTTCGCCTTGGTCTCGGGTGACCCCGGGCTCGGCAAGAGCGTCTCGCTCCGGCTGCTCGAAGAGCGCCTGTCGCATGTCGGCGGTGAGGCGCGGGTCGCGATCCTCAGCCACCCGTCGAGCAGCCTGTCGAGCTTCTACCGCGAGCTGGGTGACCTCTTCGGCGTCGAGCTGACGCCGCGCAACCGCTGGGGCGGCTTCAAGGCGCTTCGCGAGCGCTGGCACGAGCACATTGAGAGCACGCTCATGCGGCCGGTGCTGCTCGTCGACGAGGCGCAGGAGATGCAGCCCAAGGTGCTGACCGAGCTGCGGATCCTGAGCAGCACGCGCCTCGACTCGCGCGTGATCCTGAGTGTGGTCCTGGCCGGCGACCGGCGGCTGACCGAGAAGCTGCGCTGCGAGGAGCTGGCCGCGCTCGGGAGCCGGATCCGGCTGCGGCTTGCCCTGGAGCCGGCGTCGACCGGCGAGCTGGCGGCGGTCCTCGATCACCTGCTCAAGTCGGCCGGGAACAAGGCGCTCATGACCTCGGCCCTGCGCGACACGCTGGTCGAGCGCTCGGCCGGCAACTGCCGGGTGCTCGCCAACCTCGGCGGCGAGCTGCTCGCCGAGGGCGTCCGGCGCGAGTCGAAGCGGCTCGACGAGAAGCTCTTCCTGGAGCTCTACGGCGGCGGCGGTGGAGGCGACGGCGGCCCGGCACGCGCCCGGAAGCGGCGGCGGTGACGGACGCGCTCCCGGTCCGGCTGGCCCACGAGCTGGAGCGCCGGCCGCAGGCCCGGCGCTGGCTGGTCGAGGGGCTGTGGGGCGAGCGCGCGGTCGGGATCGTGGGCGGCGAGCCCAAGTGCTGCAAGAGCTGGCTGGCGCTCGACGCCGCAGTCTCGGTGGCCAGCGGCGCGCCCTGCCTGCGGCGCTTCGCGGTCCGCAATCCCGGGCCAGTCCTGCTCTACGCGGCCGAGGACGCCCTGCACGTCGTCCGCGAGCGACTCGAGGGGATCTGCGCCGCCGCCGGCCTGACCCTGGCTCAACTGCCGCTCCACGTCATTACCGCGCCCGTGGTCCGCCTCGACCTCGAGCGCGACCGAACCGCGCTGCGCGCAGTCGTGGAGGCGCTCGCCCCGAAGCTACTCGTCCTCGACCCCTTCGTCAGGCTGCACCGCGTCGACGAGAACCAGGCCGGCGAGGTCGCGCCGCTCCTGGCCTACCTGCGCGAGCTGGAGCGCCGCTTCGAGACCGCCGTGCTCCTGGTCCACCACGCGCGCAAGGGCGGCCACGCCCGCGCCGGCCAGGCGCTGCGAGGCAGCTCGGAGCTGCACGCCTGGGGCGACTCCAACCTCTACCTGCGGCGGCGCGGCGACTCGCTGACGCTCACGGTCGAGCACCGGGCCGCGCCCGCTCCGCCACCGCTGCAGCTCGCGCTGCGCGAGGCGCGCGGCGGGATCTCGCTCGTCGTCGACGAGTCGTCGGCCGCACCCGAAGCGGCACCCGAGCCGCCGAGCTCTCGCGAACGTGTCCTCGCCGCCCTGGCCGACGCCCAGCAGCCGCTCACGACGCGCGAGCTGCGCGAGCTATGCCGCATGCGGACCGCCACCCTCTGCGACCTGCTGCGTCAGCTCGTGGCTGACGGGGTCGTCGCGCAGAGCGCGCTCGGCTACGTGGCGACCGGATAACCTCACCCGTTTCCGCTTCCCGTTTCCCGCCACCCCTTAGAGGCGAGGGAAACGGAAACGGGAAACGCTCGGACAAGTCCCGGTGAAACGGAGGCCGGCTCTGCTGGAGAGCAACCGGCCGAGGGATAGCCGGGCCGACGGTGCGCCGAAGGCCACCACGAGGGCCTCGGCGACCAACGTGTCGCCGGGGCCCTCACCTTGCCCTCGGACACCCGAGCCATGCCTCAAAAACTCCGGGGTCCGGGGCGGAGCCCCGGCGAGGGGGCTCTCACCCGATCCCCTCGATTTGCGTGGAGGGCGTCCCCTCAATGAACGTGCTCACGCTCAAGGTGGAGGGTCGTGCAGCCTAGTTCGCCCACAAGCCACAACTGACGCGCCACTTAGCTGGCCGCAGCGAGTGCGTCCGTCGAGATCCTCAGCAAGCCCATTGCGCATGCTTCCCGCCCCTGAAGGTCGCGTTGCGACACGTTACGGACGCCCTGGTCAGGACACCGTCACTCCGCGTCCAACAGGTCCAGCGCCACGCCCCCCTGCGACACGTGCGCGTAGCTCCCGTCCGGATTCAGCCGAATCGTGAGCATGCGCGGCAGCTTCCCCGGGCCGGCGGGCCCGTCGTTGAGCGGCCCCAGCTGCCGGCGCTCGCGCAGCTCCGCCAGCAGCTCCGGCGCGGCGGTCGGCGCCCCCTCGTCCAGCAGCTCGCCGTGGACCACGTCGAGCAGCACCCGGTCACGCCAGGCGACCTGCTCCACGTCGAGGTCGAGCACGAACTCCGGATCGCGGTAGCCCCAGCTCACCCGCCAGGCGCGGGGGCCGAGGGTCTCGACCTGGACCACCCGTCCGGCCGCGGTCGGCGCCGCGTCCCAGAGCAAGATCTCCGGCGGCCGCTTGGGCCGGCTGGGGGGCGCGTCGGGGGGATCGAGCCACACCCCGAGCGCGGCGGCGCGCTCGCCCACGGGCACCAGGCCCACCTCGGAGCGCAAGCCCGGAGGGGTCGAGCAGCCCACCCCGAGGAAGACCGCGAGGGCTCCCCAGCGCCGGAGTCGCGAGGTGTTCACCGTCGCTACCCGAGCGAGTCCAAGAGCGAGCGCGGGTGCGTCTTGGGGTTGACCCCTTCGTGCACGCTCTCGATCTTGCCCTCACCCGAGATCACGTAGGTGTTGCGGTTCGGGTAGGGCTGCCCGGCGACGTGGGCTCCGTAGGCCTTGGCGATCGCCTGGTCGGTGTCGGAGAGCAAGGGGTAGCTGAAGCGATACTTGGTGTGGAACGCCTTGTTGTCCGCGGGCGAGTCGTAGGACACGCCCAGGATCTGCGTCCCCTGCTCGGCGTAGCGCTCGGCGAGGTCGCGGTAGTTGCAGCCCTCGCGGGTGCAACCCGGGGTGTCGGCCTTGGGGTAGAACCACAGCACGACCCGCTTCCCCGCGAAGTCGGAGAGCTGCACGGGGTTGCCCTCCTGGTCCTGAGTGCTGAAGGCGGGGGCGGGATCGCCGACGTTGAGGCTCATGGTCGCTCCTTGAGAGGGTCAGGTTCCGCGTTGGTTGCTGAGGCTGTCGAGCCAGCGCGCGGTGCCCACGGGGTCGGCCACGAACTGGGCCTGGAACTGCTGCCACAGCTCCTCGGGCTGCTCCGTGAACCACACCACCGAGTCGGGGCCGCGGCGCACGGCGAGGATCGAGAGGGTCTCCGTCCGCTCGGGGGGCTCCTCGCGATCGCCGCAGGCGTAGTCGATCAACGACTGCTGCTCGAAGTACTTCGGGATCACCACGTGCTCGAGGCTCTCGAGGGCGTCGACGATCGGCTCGCTGCGCCAGAACGGGAGCTCGCAGCTGAGCAGCTCCCGGACCTCGGCCGGCGCGTCCTCGACGAGCTCGGCGAAGGCGAGCAGTACGCTGTTGTTGCGCTTGACTCGATCGGTCTCCGCGGGGTCCAGCTCGCCGTGCTTCTCGATCCCGTCGAGGACCTCGCGCGGCGTCAGGCCGCCGCGGCGCAGGATCGCGTAGAAGGTCAGCGGGCACACCCCGTAGAGCACGCGCAGCGCGTTGCGGCGGACGAGGGTCCGCCGGGTCTCCTCGGGGTCGGTGTGGATCGAGTCCAGGGGGAACAGCTCGACCTGATCTCGCCACTCCTCGGGGAGCACTTGCCCCGGGACCGGGCTCACGTCCGCCGAGGCGAGGGCGTCGTAGCGCAGCTCGTCCTTGTGCTGGAACAGGTCGGCCCCCGGGTAGTAGCGCAGCGAGGCGGTGGAGACGTCGCCGCGGATCTTCGGGTGCGCGCGCCAGCGGGCCGCGGTCAGCACGGTCTCGTTGAGCTCCTCGTCGGACTCGTCGGGGAAGCCAATGATGATCCCCGTGCTGGGGGTAATGTGCTGGCGGGCGGTGAGCTCGATCGCCTCGCGGACCTTGGCCGGCTTGAGCTTCTTCCCGGTCCACGCCTGCCGCTCGGCGCTGAGGCTCTCGATCCCGAAGAAGATCGAGCTGCAGCCGGCGAGGAACATGGCCTCGGCCAGCTCCTCGGTGAGGTTGTCGGTGCGCGAGGTGCAGCTCCAGTCGACGTCGACGTTCCGCCTGCGGATCTCCTCGCAGAGCTCGAGCACGTAGGCCTTCTTCGCCACGAGGTTGTCGTGGAGCAGCTCGAAGCGGTTGCTGCCGGTGGCCTGGATCGCCCACTCGATCTCGTCGACCAGCCGCGGCGCCGACTTCACCCGGTACTTGCGTTGGAACATGTTCGTCGTCGAGCAGAAGTTGCAGTTGTAGGGGCAGCCCCGCCCGGCCTCGATCGGGAGCACGGTGTTCAGCACGAGGTAGTCCCGCGGCTCGACGAGGTGGTAGGCGGGGAAGGGCAGCGCGTCGAGGTCCTCGACCACGCCCCCCGAGGGGTTGCGCACGACCTCGCCGCCCTTGCGCCAGGTGAGCCCTGGGATCAGGGCCAGCTTCTCGGGAGGGTTGGGGTGGGAGAGCGCGCGCAGCAGCTGAGGGAAGGTGCGGTCCCCCTCGTCCCGGAGCACGTAGTCCACCGACGCGAACCGCTCCAGCACCTGCTCGTCGACGAAGGTCACGTGCGGGCCCCCGAGGACCACCGGGACCTGCGGGTGCTTGCGGCGGAACTCCTCGACCAGCTCCATGGTGATCCCGAAGTTGTAGGACCAGGTGGTCAGCCCCAGGAGATCGATCTGCTTGCTGCGGCGAGGCAGGCGGCGCATGAACTGGGTGCGGGCCGAGCGGTCGGGCTTGAACTCACCCGACTTGACGAACAGGTTCAGGTCGACCACGTGCGCCTCGTGACCCTCCTGTTCGAGGATCGCGGCGAGCAAGAGCAGCCCCAGGGGCGGCTGGACGTCGTACTGGATCCCCATGTAGGGGGGCTGGACGAGGTAGACCTGCATGCTGCGGATCGTAACCTGAGCGTTCGCGGCTCGCCCCGGTTAGCCCCCTCTGTCGCGCGATCCGACGCGCCGATCTATCCTGGGCGGGGGAGTTCCTACCGTGCTCGAACGCATTCTGATCGGCGCCCTCGCGCGCAGCGAGACCTTGCGGTCCCTGGTCGAGGGAGAACTGGAGCGGCTCTCCGAGCAAGGGTTCCTCAGCCTGGAGGACGCGGCCGAGCTCAAGGGCGAGCACGCCAAGCGCCTGCAAGAGCTCGCCTCCGGCGCCAGCGGGCACGCCTCCCTGGCGCTGCAGGGGCTCGGCGCGGGCCTGCGAGCCGCCCTGGACATTCCCAGCCGCGCCGAGATCCAGGCCCTGACCGAGGAGCTGCGCCTCGCCCGTGAGCGCACCCAGGAGGCGTCCGACTCCTGACCCTCCTCTCCCCTCGCGACGACCGACTGCTCGAGCTCCTGGTGGCCACCGACCACCTGAGCCCGGAGGACGCCGAGTCCTGCCGAGCGGAGTTCTCGCGCGCGCGGGAGGACGACCCAGACCTCCGCTTTCGCCGCTTCCTCCGCGAGCACGACTACGTCTCGCCCGTGGTGCTGGAGGAGTTCGTCGGCAGCGACGAGCACCGCCCGCGCTCGGGGGTCGGGGTGCTGCCCATGCCCACCGGGGCGGAGGCGCTGGTCGAGGACGCGATCAGCGCCGACGAGGACTCGACCCACCGGGTCGAGCAGGAGGTGCTGGCGCGGGCCTCTGCGCGGACGCTCAAGGACCTCGCGACGCCGGGACGAAAACAAGGCGACGAGGGCACCAGCCATTTCGACGGGTCCACCAAGCGCTTCGACGCCCACGCGCTGGCGGCCGCCTCGCGCGGGCACCACCCCCAGGCGTTGTTGATCGGGCTGCTGATCGGAGGCGTCGTGCTCGCCGCCGTCGCGGTGCTGGCGTTCACCTTCGGCAGCGGTGACCCTCCCGCCTCGAGCGGGCCTCCGACCCAACCGGACCCGGTCGTCGAGGATCCCCCGATCGAGGACCCGCCCCTCGACCCGACCCCGCCGCAGACCGACGACACCCAGCGCGCCCTCGAGCGCCAGCTTCGCCGCGCGACCGTGCTCCAGGAGAGCGAGGACTACCAGGGCGCGCTGCAAGTCCTGGCCAGCCTCAACCCCCAGCTGCGGGTGGCGCACGCCGCAGAGATCAAGGCCCTCGAAGCGCAGCTGCGCGCGGCCGCGGGCTTCCGCCGCGAAGTCGACCGCGCCTTGACCTTCGTCGACGAGCTGAACCCCGAGGCCCAACGCGGGGTCGGACTCGAGCAGCTGCGCGCCGCGCTGGGCGAGGCCCCGGGGCAGCTCGTCGAAGCAACAGCGGCGCGGCTGCGCGCGCGGATCGCCGAGCTCGAGCAGGCCCCCGCGGACCCCACCCCGACGGTCGACCCCGACGCGGAGCCCCCGGAGCGCGCGGCCTATTTCGCCAAGCTGGTCGAGCAGGGTCAGGCGATCGTGGCCACCCTCCGCGCGCGAATCGAAGACGAGAAGCGCGAGCGCAGCGAACGCTCGGGGGCCGCGGTCGAGGTCGCGCGGGCGCGCACCGAGAAGAAGCCGGTGAGCCTGACCCTCCCCTCGGGCTACCGGATCCAGGACGGCACGATCGTGGGCATGGACTCCCAGGGCATGACCCTCGCCGACGGGGCCAACCGGATCCCGGTCGCCTGGGACCTGCTCAAGCCCAAGCAGGCCTACACCCTGCGGAGCCTCGCGGTCCGCGAGGACAACGGCGAGGACCACCTCAAGCTCGGGGTGTGGTGCCTCACCCAGCGCCAGTTCAAGCGCGCCCGGGAGGCGTTCAAGGAGGCAGCGCGGCTCGACAAGACCCTCCGCCACCGGATCCCGCCGGTGAGCAAGATCGAGGCCGAGGCCCAGGTCTTCGGCGGCGACCTCTCGCGGCGGGGGTCGAAGGTCAGCGTGAACTACGGCTTCTCCGAGCAGTCCGAACAGCGCGACTGGCAGGCGGAGCAGGGCGCGCGGGTGCGCCTGCGGAACGGGCTGCTCGAGGTCGAAGGCCGCGGCATGTTCCTCGCGGGCCTGAAGGAGGTCGGCTTCGAAGACGAGGTCAGCGCGGAGTTCCTCGTCGGCTCGGTCAGCAAGGGGAGCCAGGTCCTCTGCGGGGTGCTCTTCGCGCCCGGGACGCCCGACCAGAAGGCCTACTTGATCGGCCTCTCCCCCGGCGGCAAGCCGACCCTCGTCGTCCGCAAGCGCGGGCGCCTGCGCCAGCTCGCCCGCTCCAACGCCACCGTCAGCGACAACCGCTTCCGGATCCTGATCAAGGACAACCGATTGCGAGTGCGCTCGGGGCACGAAGACCTGATCAGCCAGCGGATCACCCCGGTGTGGGACGGCGCGCGGGTCGTTGTCGGCGGGCTCGCGGTCCGCAAGCAGGACGAAGGCGAAGCCACGTTCAAGGCGATCCGCGTCAGCGGGCGCGTGCGAATCGAGTGGCTGCGCAAGGCCTTCGGCGCCCTGGACGACCTGCTCTACGGGAGCCTGGTCGCCCTCGACGAGCTCCCCGTGTTCCGCCGCCCGCGGGGCACCCTCGCCGCCGCGCCGTTGAGCTCCGACGACGCCTTCGGCGCGCGCAAGGCCTCACCCAAGGCCCGCGAGGCCTACGCCCGGGGCCTCGAGGCCTGGGAGCGCGACACCCCAGAGAGCCTGACCCTGGCCAGCCAGGCCTTCGACGAGGCGGTGCAGATCAGCCCTGGCTTCGCCTCCGCGCTCTACCGCCGGGGGGTCGCTCGCGAACGGCTGGGGCGCCTGCGCCTCGCGCTGGCCGACGCGGAGGAGGCGATCGCCGCCTGCCCGCACTTCTACGAGGCCCAGACCCTGCACGCCCGGCTGCTGCGCGCCCAGGGCCGGCTCGACGAAGCGCTGGAGGCCGCCAACGGGGCCGTCGGTGTGCGCCCCGACTACGCCCCAGCGCGCCTGGCGCGGGGGAACATTCACTTCGCGCGAGGGGACCTCGAGGCCGCCCTCGAGGACCTCGAGCTCGCGGTGGGGCTCAACCCCTGGGACGACCGCGCGCGCACCCTGCGCCGCAACGTGGCGACGGTGCTCACCGGCCCCCCCTGGGGCAAGCGCCGCTTCGACGCCCGCTCGGACCACTTCGTGGTCGAGACCGACACGTCCCACGACCGGGCCGAGTTCTACCTCGAGCAGCTCGAGGCCGTGCACGAGCACTACGCCCGCCTGTTCGGCGTCGACCGTGAGGCCCCGAGCTCCCCGGCCAAGGTCCTGATCTTCGACACCCGCGAGGGGTTCCTCTCCTACGCCGCGCTCACGACCAACGACCGCGTGGAGTCGCTCCTCGGCTGCTACCTGCCCCGCTACCGCCAGCTGCTCCTGTTCGAGGACAAGAACGCGACCCAGGAGGAGACCCTGCGGGTCTTGTTCCACGAAGGGTTCCACCAGTTCATTCACCCGATCGTCCCCGAGCTCCCCTTCTGGCTGAACGAGGGGCTGGCGGAGTATTTCTCCACGCTGACCGTGGAGCGGACCGGCGTCCGCGGCGCGGGGGCGACGATTCCCAGCCGCAACCGCGACCTGGCGCGCTTCCTGCGCCAGGGGGGGCCCGTCTCGTTCCCCCGGCTGATGAACCAGTCGCCCGGCGAGTTCTACTCGGGGCAGGTCGCGTTCAAGTACGCGCAGGCCTGGTCCATGGTCCGTTTCTTCCTGGGGCCGGACGCCAGCCCGGACGTCCGCCGGCGGTTCGTGGCCTACGTCAACGACTTGCGCGGGGGCGCCAGCCCCAGGCGGGCCTTTCTCGAAGCCTGGGACGGCACCGACTGGAAGGCGTGCGAGGACGCCTGGCGCAAGACGCTGAAGTAGGGGCGCAGGGGACCTCAGACGGACCCCGCGAAACCAGCCACCTCGGGGTGCCCGAGAGGCCCCCAGGGGCTACACTCACACTCGAGCTGAAACCGTGGCAAGTCCTTACGACATAACCTTCCTCCGGTTGCTCATGGATCGTCAGTTGGCCCAGAAGCCGCAGGCGATGCAGTGCATTCAGGAGATCGACTCGCAGGCTCAGCGAGGCCGCACGGTCTCGGCTGCTCAGCTCGTGGTCCAGCTCGGGCTCGTGGACGTCAACCAAGCGCGCGAATTCGACGCCCTGGCCCGCCGCGAGCTGCAACACGCCAACGGAAAGGGCGGCGCGCCTGCGCCGACCCCCGGGCTCCCACCGACCCCGAGCCTCCCGCCAACCCCGAGCCTCCCGCCGACCCCGGGCGCGCTCCCGCCGACGCCGGGCGCCCTCCCGCCGACGCCGGGCGCGCTCCCGCCGACCCCCGGCGCCCTCCCCCAGCTGGCGCCGCTGCCGCCTCCGCCCAGCTTCGAGCCGGCCCCGCTCCCGCCGCCCCAACCGAGCCTCACGCCGCCCCCGCCCCTCCCTGGCGCCCCGCCTCCTGGCCCTGCGGCCGCCGCTCCGCCGCCAGCCCCCGCAGCGGGAGGGGCCGAGGACGAGGAGTACTACGCGCTCGAAGGCGCGCTCGCCGGCTACCAGACTGGCCCCAAGCTGGGGCGCGGCCCCGTGGGCACGACCTACCGCGGGCGGCGCAGCAACGGCGACCCGGTCGTGGTCAAGGCGCTCTCGAAGCGCTTCTCGAAGCACCCCGAGGTCGTGCGGCAGGTCGAGGACGACATCGCGCGCTGGAAGGGCTTCGCCCACCCCGCCGTCGTCAGCGTGCTCGACGTGGGCCAGTCCAACGCGCGCACGGTGATCGTCTACGCCCAGGCCCGGGGCGAGAACCTGGCGGAGCTGCTCGAAGCCAGCGGACCCATGGCACCGGTCATGGCCATGCGCGTGATCTACGACGTCGCGATCGGCCTGGCGTCGGCGCGGGAGAAGGTGAACCTCGCCTGCGGCGACGTGCGCGCGGACAAGATCTACTTCGACGGCAAGCACGCGCAGCTCGCCGACGTCGGCCAGTGGCGCGCGTCGTGCCTCGGCAACGGCTTCGGCAAGCACGGAATGAACTTCGGGCACCCGGCCTACCTCGCGCCCGAGGTGCTCCAGGAGTCGCAGCCCAGCCCGACGCCAGCCGCCGACGTCTACGCCCTGGGGATCCTGTTCTACGAGCTCCTCTGCGGGCAGCAGCCCTTCCGCGGCGAAGTCGTCGACGTGCTCAGCCAGCACCTGGAGGCGCCCCTGCCTCCGCCGCCGGAGAAGGTCCGCTTCAGCTCCAAGCTCGCGGCGCTGATCCTGCGCATGACCGCCAAGAGCCCCTCGCAACGCCTGCCCGACGCCGCGGCGGTGGTCGACTCGATCACGGCGCTGCTCGCGGGCAAGGGCCTGCCCCCAGCGCCCAAGCAATCGAACCCGGTCACCGGCGACGAGTGGGAGCGGACCCAGGCGCAGAACCGCGCCACCGGGCGCTGGAGCCGTTCGCGAATCGACGCCGCCCCGGCCATCGGCCCCTCGGAGTTCGGCAAGGCCCTCGAGCTGGGCGCCGCGAGCTCGGTCAGCGGCTCGTTGGGCTCGGCGATCCGCCCCAAGGAGGCCGGGGTCGAGATCAAGCTCGGCAAGAAGCTCGGGCGCGGCGTGTCGGGCACCACCTACGAAGGCACGCACACCAAGTTCCCCGGCAAGCTCGCGATCAAGGTGATCAGCAAGCGCTTCGCCCAGCACAAGGAGCTGCGCAACGAGATCAAGGGCGGGCTCCGCCGCCTCGTCGGCGCGGACATTCCCGGGGTCGTGCCCGTGCTCTCCCTCGAGGAGTCCGGCGGCCGCGACCTGCTCGTCTCACCCCTGATCCCGCACGCCGACACCCTGCGCAAGCGCATGCAGGACTCCGGCCCGTTCATGCCCTCGGTGGCCACCGGGTTCATCAAGTCGGTGGTGGCGGCGCTCGCCGCCGCGGACCGCGCGGGCCTGCACCACGGTGACCTGCGACCGGGCAAGATCCTCATCGACGGCGAGGGCCAGGCCCAGCTGATCGACTTCGGCTTCGCGCGGGCGTCGTGCCTGGCCGCGGGCTACGGCAAGATCGGACAGCCCTTCGGGCACCCGGGCTACCTCGCCCCCGAGGTCGTGCAGGAGTCGAAGAAGCAGCCGACCCGGCAAGCCGACATGTATGCGCTGGGGATCACCTACTACGAGCTGATCTGCGGCAAGGCGCCCTACACGGGCGAGCCCAAGGACCTCCTCCGCCAGCACCTCGAGGCCCCCCTCCCCCGACCGCCCGACGACGTGAGCCTGCCTGGCGCGGTCGCCAACCTGATCACCGCGCTCACCAGCAAGACCCCCGAGAACCGACCCACGACCTGGGACGAGGTGCTCGAAGAGCTGAACGAGTGCCTGGGCCTCGACGGCTCGGCCTTCGATCGCCCCTCGGCCCAGATCGAGGAGTTCGACCCCCTCACCGACGACGGCGAAGAGCCGATGGTCGAGGTGTGGGAGATGACCTCCGAGATCCTCGCCAAGCCCTCGGGGAACTGGGACAAGTCGAAGATCACCCAGGCCAAGCAGGTCGGTCCCGACGACATCGCCGCAGGGACGGTCGACCTCACCGCCAGCGAGGGCGAGAACCTCGTGGCCGCGATCAAGGCCGCCGAGGCCTCGGAGCGCCCGGGCGCGACCACGACCCGCAAGAAGGGGGGGAAGCGCCGCGCCGGCGGCTCAGCGAGCTCGAGCAGCTCGGGCTCCGAGGGCGGCGGGGGCGGCAAGCAGCTCGTGCTGGCCCTCGGCGCGCTGCTGATCGTGATCGGCGGGATCGCGGCCCTCGCGCTCAACGCCGGCAACGGCGAGCAGACCGCCAACAACGACAACAACGACAAGAACAACCCGGTAGATCCCCACGGCAACGGCAACGGCAACGGCAACGGCAACGGCAACGGCAACGGCGACGGCAAACCCAAAGACGTCGACACCTCCGTGGACCCCAAGAAGTGGGACGCCCTGGCCAGCGACCTCGAGCGCGAGGTCACCTCCGAGCTGCGCTCCAACGACTTCAAGGACGCGATCCGGGTCCTCGACGACGTCGACAAGGACGCGCTGGAGCAGGGGGTCGTGGCCGACGCGGTCGACCGCCTGCGCACCGACGTCCAAACCAAGTATCGCGAGGAGCTGGCGAAGGCCGAGAGCGAGCTCCTCGAGCACGTGCGCTCCGGGCGGGTGCGCGACGCCCACCGCCTGGCGAGCCGGGTCAAGGGCTGGGCCCTGGAGGTCGCCGACGGCCAGGCCCTCGCCGACCGAATCGACGTCGAGCTGCGCACGCTGCACGGCGCGGTGGCCGAGCTCAAGCTCGGCGACGCCCCGCCCCTCGCCGCGCTCCAGGAGCAGCTCGCGAAGGTGCTCGGAGGTTGGGAGACCTACGAGGCGAGCTGCCTCGCCTTCGAAGGCGGGGGCGTGGTCTTGCGCTACCCCGACGGCGGCGCCCAGGCCCCCGGCGACTGGGAGCTGCTCTCCGAGCACTCGGCCGAGGAGAAGGCCAAGCTCGAGCCCTCGACCGACTCGCTCCCCAACGGCGGCCGCGCGCTGCGCCTGGTCGGCGGCCAGAAGCCCACGGTGCTGCGCTTCAAGCTGCCCCTGCGCCAGCTGGTGGACGCCCGGCTGCGGATCGTGATCGGACGCGAGGCCAAGCCCAGCTCACGCTTCACGATCCTGCCCCTGGTGGGAAACCCCACGAGCGACAAGGCCGACGGGCTCGACTGGGGCATTTACCCCATGCCCTTCCACTGCCGCCGCGGGACCTACGTGCGCGACAGCAACAGCGGTCGCGACCTGAAGCTCCTGACTCCCCTGGAGCCCCTCGAGCTGTTGGTGGCCGTCCGCGGCGCCAAGGGCACCGGCGTGCTCAAGACCAGCGCGGACAAGCCGACCCGAGGCAAGGCCCAGATCAGCGTGGACGAGCAAGGCGGCTACCTGGTGCTGGTGCTGCGGGACACCGAGGTGTGGCTGACCGACCTCGAGGTCCGCGGCCTGTTCGACCCCGAGCGCGCGGCCAAGTGATCGTCACGGCATGACCTCGACCACGGCGACGCCAGAGCTCCCGCGCAACTCCCGGGTCGTGCTCTTGAGCCTGGTCCCGGGGCTGGGTCACTTCTACCTCGACCGCTTCAACGCCGGCGCGCTGCTCTTCGTCAGCTTCGTGACCGCGCTGAACGCCCTGTTCCTCGGCTCGACCCTGCACTCCCTGCAGAACCCCGAGCTGGTGCGCAACGCGGCCGGGGTCGCGGTGGTCTTGATCTGGGCCCTCGGCATGTGGCACGCCTACTCCCTCTCCTACGGGACCGACCGCATAGCCCTCTCCAAGCAGCGCAAGGAGCTGGTGCGGCGCGCCCTCGTGCACTACCTGCGCGACGAGCTGGAGGAGGCGCGCAAGCTGCTCAAGCAGGCGGTGGACCTCGACATCGACTGGGTCGACCCCGACCCCCTGTTCCACCTGGGCGTGATCCTCGCGCGCATGGCCGAGCGCGCCGCGCTGCGCAGCGCGAGCGACGCGCGCGCCTTGCGCCGCAAGGCGCTGGCGACGCTCAAGGCCTGCCAGGCCCGCGACGGCGAAGCCAAGTGGGAGCGCGAGGTCGCGGTCGAACAGCGCAGGCTCTCGCGCAAGGGTTCCCGCCGCCAGACCGCCCAGTTCAGCAGCTCGGCCTCCGGGATCGCGCTGTCGGGCGCGGAGTCGACCGACATGCTCCCGTCGCTGGCGCAGCTCTCCCAGTCGGGTCAGCACGTGTCCTTGGGCAAGGCGCTCAAAGAGCGCATGCAAGAGGAGGCGCCCGAGCCGGAGGTCGAGGCCGAGGCCCACGGCCTCACCGAGTCGGGGGAGATCGACCTCGAGAAGCGCTACCCCAGCGAGTCTGCTGCGTTCCGCAAGCTGCTCTTTGGCGACGGGAACCCGCCGATCGACGTCGAATTGATCGACCCCGAGGAGAGCCTGCCCCCCAACCGCCCCCGCTCGCGGCGGCTCACGAGCCGCCGCCTGGCCAAGGCCCGGCTTCTCGAGCGCCTCGAGTCCGAGGACGAGTTCGACGCACTCCGCTCCAGCGACGAGATCCCCCCCGCCAGCGAGCGCCCCACCCGCGGGATCGAGGAGGACCTCGACCCCGAAGCCGACGCCGAGGAGCCCGTCGAGCCCGACGAGCTCGGGCCTGAGGCAGAGGCAGAGACAGACGCAGAGGCAGACGCAGACGCAGACGCAGACGCAGAGACAGAGGCAGACGCAGAGGCAGACGCAGACGCAGACGCAGACGCAGACGCAGACGCAGACGCAGACGCAGACGCAGAGGCAGACGCAGAGGCAGACGCAGAGGCAGACGCAGAGACAGAGGCAGACGCAGACGTAGAGGCCTCCACCCCTGTAGGGGCGGGGTTTATCCCCGCCCGGGCCAAGCCAGAAGCAGAGCCCCCTAGCAACCATGCCGAGGAGGAAGCTGCTAACCTCGGCGACCCGGACGCGGCACCCGCGTCCCCCGCAACGCCGGTCAGCCGGAGAGAGGACGCGTCGTGATCGCCAGCGACGGCCCGCGTGAAGCCTGTGGACTGTTCGGCCTGTTCGGCGATCCAGAGGCCGTGCTCAAGACCTACTACGGCCTGTTCGCGCTCCAGCACCGGGGCCAGGAGAGCGCCGGGATCGCGAGTGTGGTCGAGGGCGAGATCCTCCGGCACCGGGGCATGGGCACGGTGCCCAACGTGTTTCGCCGCGGCATGTTGGACCCGTTGAAGAGCGACCGCGCGATCGGACACACCCGCTACTCGACCACGGGCAGCAGCGCGATCGCCAACGCGCAGCCGCTGGTCGCCAACACGCGCATGGGCGGCTACGCCGTGGCCCACAACGGGAACCTGGTCAACGCCCCTGCGCTGCGCGAGCGCTTCGAGCAGGCGGGGTCGATCTTTCAGACCACCGCCGACAGCGAAGTGATCTTGCACCTGTTGGCCCAGGCCGGCGGCACCAGCGACCCGGTCGAGCGCGTGGTCGAGGCCTGCCATGAGCTGCGCGGCGCGTATTCGCTCCTGGTGCTGACCCCCAGCGCGATGATCGGCGTCCGCGACCCCCAGGGGCTGCGCCCGCTGTGGCTGGGCAAGACCGCCGAAGGCGCCTACGCGTTCTCGTCCGAGACGCCGGCCATGGACCTGACCCGGATCGAGCCCCTGCGCGAGGTCGAGGCGGGGACGGCGGTGGTCGTCGACGCCGACGGAGTGCGCACCCTGCGCTACGCGGACCCCGAGCCCGCGCACTGCATGTTCGAGCACGTCTACTTCGCTCGCCCCGACGGTGTGTGCTACGGCGACTCGGTGGAGCAGGTGCGGATCGAGCTGGGGCGTGTGCTCGCCCGCGAGCAGCCGGCCGAGGCCGACCTCGTGATCGCGATCCCAGACTCGGGCAACGCCGCCGCCATGGGCTACAGCCGCGAGAGCGGGATCCCCTTCGGGCACGGGTTCATTCGCAACCACTACGTCGGCCGCTCGTTCATGCAGCCCTCCCAGGAGTCGCGCGCGCTGGTCGCCGACCTCAAGCTGAACGTGATCCGCTGGGCGGTCGAGGGCAAGCGGGTGGTGGTCGTCGACGACTCCGTCGTCCGCGGGACGACCGCGCGCAACCGCTGCCGCTACCTGCGCGAAGCGGGAGCCAAGGAGGTCCACCTGCGGGTCAGCTGCCCGCCGATCCGCTTCCCCTGCTTCTACGGGGTCGACTTCCAATCCAAGGGCGAACTGATCGCCTCCGAGCTGAGCCTGGAGGCGATCGCCGAGCGCCTGGGCGTCGACTCCCTCGGCTACCTCTCGGTGGAGGGCATGCTCTCTACCGTCAGCGGCCCCCCCGGGAACTACTGCACGGCCTGCTGGTCCGGGGACTACCCGGTGCCGATCCCCGAGGGCCTGGGCAAGAAGAGCTGCGGCGAGCTCCCCGCCCCGGTGAGGTGAGCGCGTGCTGACCCCGGAGCGAGCGCAGTTGTGGATGGAGCGCGTGCGCGAGCTGACCCGTGGCCTCGCCGCGGAGCAGGACCTCGACCAGCTCCCGACCCGGATCCTCGACGCCGCGATCGAGCTGACCGAAGCCGAGCGCGGCTACCTGCTGCGGATCGGCCGCAAGCCCGAGGGCAAGCCGGCGATCAAGGTCGAGGCGGCCCGCGGGTTCAACAAGACCAGCCTCCAGGCCAACAAGCGCGACGTCTCGCGCCGGGTCGTCGGGCGCGTGATCGAGCTCGGCGAGGGGATCGTCTCGACCAGCGACCCGCGCCTGCTCGACGCCACGAGCCTCGTCGATCAGAACGTGCTGGCCTTCCTCTGCGTGCCGCTGTGCCTCAACGAGACCGTGATCGGTGTGCTCTACCTCGATCACAAGGCGCGCGACGAGGCGTTCTTCGCGGCCCAGCTCCCCTTCGTGCAGACCTTCGCCGACCAGGCCGCGCTGGCCTACGAGCGCCTGGGCCTCGGCGCCCTCGAGGACGAGCCCGCGAGCAGCGCGCTGCTCGGGAGCAGCGAGGCCATGCAGCGCGTGTTCGCCCTGATCCAGCGGGCGGCGGGCGCGCACTTCCCCGTGCTGATCGCGGGGGAGCCTGGCTCCGGCCGGCGCGCCGTGGCCACCGAGATCCACCGCGGCTGGGGCTCCTCGCTTCCGCTGCACGCGATCGACGGCGAGCACACCTCTCCCGACGAGCTGGCGCGGGTGCTGACCCCCCAGGCGGCGGGCACGCTCTACGTGCGCGAGGTCGGCCGGCTGGAGCCGGCGCAGCAAGCGGCGTTGGCGGCGCGAGTCCAGGCCGGCGGGAGCTCCGAGACCCCCTGGCGCCTGATCGCCTCCTCCTCGGAGGATCTGCTCGAGCGCACCCGCGCCGGGGAGTTCCGCGAGGATCTCTACTACGGGCTCGTGCTCAAGATCGAGGTCCCGCCGCTGCGCGAGCGCACCGACGACGTGCTGCCTCTCCTGCGGCGCTTCCTCGCCGCCCACGGTCTGGTCGGCACCGCCCGCTTCAGCGAGCGCGCCGAGAAGGTGCTGACCAACTACGCCTGGCCCGGGAACCTGCGCCAGCTCAACGGCGAGGCCCTGCGCCTGATCGCCCAGCAGCCGCTGCCGCGTGAGATCAGCGCGGCGCAGCTCTCCGAGGAGATCAAGGGCGGCGCCGGGGTGGCGGCCAGCAAGGGCTTCACCCTCCGCGACACCCAGCGCGAGGCGATCGTGGCTGCGCTGCAGGACACGGAAGGCAACAAGAGCCTGGCGGCCAAGCGGCTGGGGATCCCCCGCAGCTCGCTGTATCGCCTCATGAAGCGCCACGGCCTGAGCTAGCCCCGGGGTGTCGAGCGCGGACGAGCCGGAGGACTCCTGGGACTACGCGTCCCGCGTGCCCCTCGACGGCGACCCGGTGCAGGACCCTGAGCTGCGGCGCGGCCAGCGCTTCGGCCCCTACGAGGTGCTCGGCGCGTTGGGCGCCGGAGGCATGGGGCTCGTGTTCCGCGTGCGCGATCCGGAGCTGGGGCGCGAGTTCGCGCTCAAGGTGCTCAAGGTCAGCTCGCCCCAGCGCCGCGAGCGCTTCCTGCGTGAGGGTCGGCTGACCGCGGCCCTGCGCCACCCAGGGATCGTGCGGATCCACACCGCGGGGGAGGTCGCCGGCCAGCCGTTCCTGCTCTACGAGCTGGTCGAGGGCAGCACCCCCCTCAGCGAGCGGCTGGCCGAGGCCTCGCTGAACCAGCGCCTGGAGTGGGTGCTCGGCGTGGCCTACGCGGTGGGGCACGCCCACGCGGAGGGGGTAGTGCACCGCGACCTCAAGGCCGAGAACGTGCTGATCGACGCCCACGACCGCCCGCGGGTGATCGACTTCGGCCTCGCCTTCGCCGAGGAAGGCGAGCGCCTGACCCGCACCGGCGCGACCCCAGGCACCCCCCGCTGCATGGCGCCGGAGCAGATCTCGGGCGAACCCGGCCCCCAGCGGGCCGCGCCCCCGGTCGACGTATGGGCGCTCGGCGTCCTGCTCTACCGCGCCCTGACCGGGGTCTACCCCTTCCCGGGCACGACCCTGCTCGAGCTCGCCGGCCAGGTGTGCGGCGAGGCCCCCGAGCCCCCGCGCGTGAAGCACCCGGAGGTCCCGGCCGCGGTCGAGGCCGTGTGCCTGCGCGCGCTGAGCAAGGACCCCAGCCAGCGCTTCGCCGACGGCGCCGCCTTCGGCGCGGCCCTCGAGGCGGCGATCGACCCGCACGCCACCCTCCAGCCGACGACGCGCCTCGCGGCGCTGGCGGTGTGTGGGGCGTTGACCGCGGTCGCGGCGCTGGTGGCGGTGGTCGGCAGCCGCGGCGACGCCCCGGCCGACACCGTCGCCGCAGCCAGCAGCGACGTCGTCGCTCCGCCCTCCGCCGACCCACACCGCGAGCTGCGGACGCGGGCGGAGGCGGCCTGGGTGCGGGGCGACTTCAACGCCGCCGCGGTCGCCTACGCCGAACTCAGCGCAGCGCTGCCCGCCGATCCCGACCCGCGCGCCGCCCTCGCGGGCAGCCGCTACCGGATCGGCGAGCTCGAGCCCGCCGTCGCCGACCTGCAGGTCGCCGTGGAGCTCGCTCTCGCCGCGGACGTCGACCCGACCCCCCGACTGGAGGCCTGGGCTGAGCGCGGCTGGGTGCGCTACGGCGAGGTGTCCCCGACCCAGGCCCCCTGGGTGTTCGACCCCCGGCCCTACGACTTCGGTCGCCCCTGGCCGGGGGAGGACACGACCAACGTCAACGTGAAGATCGCCCGCGGCGGCGCGATCGTGAACAACGTCGAGGCCCAGGCCAAGCTCGGCAGCTGGCTGCAGAAGGGCAAGTGGTGCGAGCGCGACCCCCAGCAGGCGGGCCAGATCCTCCAGCCGCTGGCCTGGCGAGGTGTCCCCTGCGCCATGTACTGGTACTACGAGCTGCTCGCGCACCTGACCCCCGAGTGGCCAGGCGACCCCGAGCAGGCGCTGGTGTGGTTCGACCGCGCGGTCGAGGCCAAGTATGGGCTGGCGCTGAAGGAGCTGCAGAGCCTGGGCCACCCGCGCGAGCGCGAGCGCGTCAGCGTTCGCCGCCGCAGGGGTCGCTGAGGTGGCCAAGCGCAAGCTGCGCCCGAGCCAGGACGTCTACCACCGCGTGCGCTGGGACCCGGCCCTCGACCCCGCGGACTTCGAGCTCGTCTACCGCGACCGCTCAGGGGCGTTCGTAGGCGTACCCCTGGCCGAGTTCGTCCCCGGGGGGCGAATCCCCTGGTCGCGGATCTACCGTGTCCGCCGACGCGACGGCGTCGTGGTGTGGGACCGCGAGGCTCGCCGCGACCTGCTCTTCGGCTCGGGGGACACCCCCGCCGACGAGCGCCTCGGCCCCAGCGCTGACCAGATCCCGGACGACGGGTTCCTCGTGCCCCTCGAGCCCTACCGCCACGGCCCCCGAGGCTGGCGGCCAGGCGCCACGGCCCCCGAGGTCCTCCCCCGGCGGCAGCTGCGCGTGCTCAGCTACAACGTGCTCTTCGACCGCTTCCGGGCCGAGGGCCTGCGCACCGCCGAGCGTCGCCCCGCGCAGCTCGCGCTGCTGGCGGCGAGCGGCGCCGACCTGATCGCGCTGCAGGAGGTGACCCCAGAGTTCCTCGAGGCGCTGCTGGCCGAGGGCTGGGTCCAGCGCGACTACTGGGCTAGCGCCGGACCCGGCAGCGGGGCGGTGGTCCCCAACGGGCAGGTGCTGCTCTCGCGCTGGCCTCCCAGCATGCTGGGGCTGCACGCCTACAGCGGGCGCAAGCACGTGCTCGTGGCCCGCTTCGCCGACGGGGTCGGCGGGCTGTGGGTCGCGGTGGTGCACCTCACGAGCAACATGACCCCACGCGCCCCCGAGGTGCGGACCGGTCAGCTGGCCGCGCTGCGCGGGTTCCTCGAGCGCAGCGCGCGGGAGGCGACCTGGCTGATCGCCGGGGACTTCAACCAGGCCGAGGGCGAGCCCGACGGCGGGCTCGCCGCCGCGGGGGTCGTGGACCTCTGGCCCGCGCTGCGCCCCGACGACCCCGGCGCCACCTTCGACCCCGAGACGAACGCCCTGGCCGCCGAGCTGAGCGAGAACGCGAAGCCCGTGCGCTACGACCGCGCCCTGCTGTATGCCCCGGGCGACCGCTGGCGGGCGCGGGCGATCGAGCTCTTCGCCCGCCAGCCCCTGCCCGACTCCGACCCTCCGCTCTACCTCTCGGATCACTTCGGGCTCTCCCTCGAGCTGACCCCCGGCGACGGCAGCCGCGGCGACCCGGTGCACTCGACCGCCCTGGCGGTGATCCCGCCCCTCGGCGTGTGGCCGTCGCTGCAGGCGCTGCGCCGTGAGGCCGACCCGCGCTTCACCCGCTGGCCGCCCCACGTCAGCGTGCTGTATGGCTTCGTCCCCGAGCCGCACTTGCTCGCGGCGGCGGCCCGGGTCCGCCGGG
>Ga0070727_10001616_pt1 | contig 23503 bp, 24 predicted proteins | sample tdAd472_FD_66722 | JGI IMG/M metagenome (GOLD analysis project Ga0070727, IMG submission 66722) | Marine sediment microbial communities from the Atlantic coast under amendment with organic carbon and nitrate - tdAd47.2 | ecosystem: Environmental > Aquatic > Marine > Coastal > Sediment | place...
CATTTCAGTCTCGCCAAGAGTCCTGAGCATAGCGGGATCAGGTTTGGGGATGATGATCCTCGCGGCGCTCCGCCTCGATGAAGACACGCTGAATTCGCGGGTCAATACCTTTGATTCGCGCGTTGAGTTCGGTAACTGATTTCTCCAACTGCGCGGCCGGAATCGCATCGACGAAATCGGCCGAGACAGTGACGACGATGAAGTCGGGTCCCATGTGCAGCGTCGCTACTTCATTGACACCGAGAATCCTGTCGTCGCTATTCAGCATCTCGCGAATGGCCGCTACGATCTTCGGCTCCGCACTCTCGCCTATCAGCAGGTTCTTGCTCTCAATTGCGAGCAGAATTGCCGTCAGTACGAGCACAACTCCGATACTGATCGACGCCAGCGCATCAAAGACAGGGTTTCCGGTTATCTGATACAAGACGAGGCCAAGGAGCGCGAGCAGCAAACCCAGTAATGCAGCCGTGTCCTCGAATACGACGACGAACAAGGTCGGGTCCTTGCCGCCGGTGATCGCTGCCCGAATGCCGAGCGATCCGCGGCTGCGATTGAATTCCCTGAATGCCACCCACAACGCGATGCCCTCGAATACCAGGGCAAGGCCGAGCACTATGTAGTTGATCGAAATACTCTCGATCGCCGAGGGATGGGCCAGATGCTGCCAGCCCTTGTACATCGAGATCACGCCACCGAGCGCAAAGATCAGCATGGCGACGACAAAGCACCAGAAGTAGATTTCCTTGCCGTGGCCAAACGGAAACTCGGCACTCGCGGGCCGGTTCGAACGCTTGATGCCGTACAAGAGCAGCACCTGGTTGCCGGTATCGACCAGCGAGTGGATGCCTTCGCTCATCATCGCCGCACTACCCGTATAGCTTGCGGCTGCGAATTTAGTCACCGCAATTAACGAGTTGCCGACCAGCGCAGCGTAGATCGCCTTTTTGGAAGATCCGGACATGGGGCATTGTATCCGGCTTTGCTTGCGGAGATTATGCGAATAGAATTGCGCACCTGACCCGATGCGCATATTTGTACTGACATTGCTGCTGGCGACGACCAGTGGCGATTCACGATCGCGTTCCCAATGATCTGGGCGCCGGACAACAATGGCAAGATTCGTGGCGACGAGCCAATTGATTTCACGATTTCCTTCGGCGATATCCTCAAAAACCTGAGCTTCCGGTGCATGACAAGGTCAGGCTGGTTACGGGCGTGCGGCACGTACGCGCCAAGATGGAGCTGGACATTAACAGCACACTTGGTGGTACTGAGATTGTCAACGAGCAGATCACCGTGACGGATGACAGCAAGTTCGATCTGTTGCTCGGCATCAATTTCAACCACTGGTTCAACAACAAGCGGGACATCATGCTGAACTCGGATGTGGGCATTGCGGGTGATTCGGTGGGACAATCTGGAGTTTTTCGACGGCGGCGCCGAGTTCTGCAAGTATGCACACATCGGCTGGTCACCGACCAAAGCGGATCGCTACTTCAAGAACTTTCATTTCATGGCGTGGCACGTCGACGAACGGGAAAAGGTCGGTATTCCCTCGTCGCATGGCATGAAGATCGCCGCAAACTGGTCCTTCGACGACAAGATCTGGGTGTACGGGGTGCGAGTTCGTCTGACCTTCTAGCCGCTCGCAGGTGAGCCAGGCGTTTACGCAGCAGATTCCACAGCGACATCCCAACCCGGAAACAACAGGACAGAAGGGTGGCACTTCAGGGCCCTGGCAAGGGTCTTTGCCCTCTCCACACCGAGGCGAACACGGTCGTTTTCAACTGCTGAGATAGTTGACTGTGGAATTCCACTAATTTCAGCCAATTCGTTCTGACTCAACTCTTGTAGCTCCCTGAGTATACGAACGGACTCGCCAATCGAGACTTCAACATGGCGTTTCGCAGGTCTAAAGTCTTTCATAGCTACTTCCTCCGATAGTCATGAGCGGTCAGATCGATAACCAGCACGAACAGTCGTTCCTTCTCGACGCGATAGATAACTCGATATTGGTCTCCCAGCCTGGAGGAACGGTGACCTTTCCACTCGCCACGGAGCGGCTCGTCGTGGAATCCCTGAATGAGCCGGAGTCCGATGGGACCGGAGATTTGGACGATGTCTTTCCACTTTTCGTACCGTTTGAGAACATCGTTCGGCGTCTTCCGAACTCGACGCTGAACGTTGCGATGCTCGAACACCTGCCACATATACTAAATAGTATATATAACTAAAACAGTATGTCAATGGGTAAGATGACCTTACTTGGAGATTTTCGCCCGCTAGAAGGCGATCCTGCCCCTCAGGTTGAACATCCAGATCGAACTCTCGCTCGGGTTGATCGCTGGGTCCTTGATGAACTGTGTGTCGACGGTCAGGGCGACGCGATTTCCCATTGGGACGCGGTAAAACACTTCCAGAGCGTATTGGTCATCAAGGCCTGGCGCAAATGTCGTCTCGTTTGGTTCACCCCAGTTGAATGCGGCACCAAGAAGTCCGTCGAAGGCCTCGGTCTGGTAGCCGATACCCACACTCAGTGATTTCTGCAGCAGCGAGCCTGCATCTTCAGTATAGGCGCCGCGCACGAACGGCATGAAGTCGTCGTTCAGGTAACGCGATGCCGAGAACGCGAAGCCCCACCCCGACGGTACGTTTGCCGCTTGTTGACTATCCTTGTGCCAGAGCGTGACGTGGTAATTGTCGAGGATGATACGTTCGGCCGATGTCGTGTAGCCGATCTCGACACTCGCGAAGTATTCATTGTCACTAAAGAAGTTATCGAAGCCCTTGAACGGGTCGGAAGGATCGCCGTTCGTATCCGTGAGGCCGGCAATCAGGTAGAAATTTTCATTCAGCATCGTGCCATAAGCGACGCCGACGGACGCGTCGTTGGGCAAGCCGATCGCCGCACTGCCCGTACTGAATGCAAAATTCATAAAGTGCAGCCAGGGACTCGCTAATGCAAAGGCATCAAGGTAATCGGTAACGTCCAGGATGCCTGCGATCAAAACCGAGCGCCCGCTATTCATACGTTGCCGCCAGTACAGGTTCTGGGTGCGGAGGTCGGTGTCGTTGAACGGCGGCTCCTGCAAGCCAACGTAACCGATCTGCCCGAGCGAAAAATCGAATGGTGAGACGCTCCCGTAGGCGTGCCGATGTTCGAACTTCCAGACCAGCGTGCCGTTCTCGATATTGAAAAGATCGAAGGTGCCGAAGATGCGGGCGATGCCACCGGTGCCGTTCTTGTCGTCGAACGTCTCATTCGCTGCGAGCACGACACCCGTGTAATCGACGCTCAGTACGAGCCCCAGATCATCCTTGAGCTTCTGCTTCCAGCCATCCCAGGCTTCGCCGAAATCGCTGGCAATCTGGTTTTCGACGGCGTTGGGGCCACCAAAGCCGGGCCCTGATGACTGCTGCGCCCATGTCGGATATGCCAACACCGTTGTCGCGGCAGCGAGAATTGCCAATTGGGTCATTTTTGTCATGTTATTCGCGGTCCTTGACAACACAGGCGAACGATAAGACCTCAAGAGTGCCTATAGTTTGCGCTTTCGTCCTATAATCATTCTAAACAGGTCAGAAACGCCAACTTCAATATCTCCGACGTTGCTATTTTCTCTTCCCCGCATCTGACATTTCGGCGGCAAGGGCGACAAGAATGACAAGTAAGCTGCCACTGATCCGACTGAGCGCGATCAGTGGGATGCATCGGAGGTCTTGTTTCGGGTTGCAGACCCCAATTGTGTTCCAACAACGAATGAAGGCTACCGGGTAGCCACGGGCGACGATATGGGCATTCAAGTCACGTTTCCGTCGGAATGGCTCTTCGAGCCCTTCGAAAAATCATCATTTCACTCCAGTGCCGCTACCACCTCGCCTGGGCAGCTACCCGAGTCATTGATTGCGTCGGTAAGGGCTGCGCTCACTCCACACCTGCATGAACCAGACTTGAGTGTTGAGAAGGCCGCACAAATCTGTGGCTTCGACAGGCGCCATTTATCTCGTCGGTTGCGCGCGGAAGGCACAACGCTTTCAAAAGAAATCTCGAAGCTGCGAGCCGAGCGTGCCGGGAAAAACCTTGCCGAGACGAAGCGTCGTATAGCGGAAATCGCACAGTCCGTCGGCTTCACCGACCCAACTATTTTTTCACGGGCCTTTAAGAACTGGACTGGACAATCACCACAGGAATACCGGCGTACGCACCGTTCGCCTAATTGACATAGGGGAAGACAATGAAGATCAGAGCGATCTTAAACTTCACGGCACTCGTGCTTGCCATGCCGATGCTGGCAATTGCGCAGGACGACGAACCAAAGCAGACGCTGTTCACGAACGTATACATTTTTGATGGCGTCAGCGAGGAGCGCCTGACGGGTAACGTCCTTGTCGAAGGTAACCTCATCAAACAGGTATCGGCGGAGGCGATTTCGGCACCGGGTGCGACGGTCATCGACGGTAACGGGCGCACACTGATGCCCGGCATGATTGAAAACCATGCACACCTGATGCTTATGGGGCCATCTCTTCCAGCCATGGAGGGTATGACCACGTGGGAGGACTTTGCGATCCACGGGACAAAGATGGCCGAAATGTACCTAATGCAGGGTTTCACAACACTGCGCGACGCGGGCGGCGCCAATGCGGGCTTACAGCGGGCGATCAACGCAGGCACCATCATCGGACCGCGATATTACCCATCCGGCGCATTCCTCGGCGGGCGAGGTGGTCATGCCGACTTCGCCAACTATACGGCGCTGATGGGCGATCCGACCAACTTCTCGCGTCTGAACATGTCGCAAGAGGTTGATGGCGTAGACGACATGCTGAAGGCTGCGCGTAATAACTTCCGCATGGGTGCGAGCCAGCTTAAGGTGATGCAGTCCGGCGGCGTCGTATCGGCCTTTGACCCCTGGCAGATGGAGGGTCGCACCGTCGAGGAGATCAATGCGGCAGTGGAGATCGCCGGGCAGTATGGCAGCTACGCAATGGCGCACTCTTACAAGAAGGCGTCTATTCTGAGGGCGCTGAATGCGGGCGTGATGTCGATCGAGCACGGCTTCGGTTTCGACTGTGAGGTGGCTAAAGTCATGAAGAAGAAAGGCGCCTATATCACGACAAACCTCACCGCCTTTGCACCGGGCTTACTTGACATCCCGGCAGTGAAGAACGTCCCCGCCAGCTTGCGCAAGGCGAAATCCGCGTCAGCCGCATTCGCCGGCTACGTCGACAATATGAACAAGTGCCCGGTGAAGCGCGGTTTTCACACTGACTGTGTGGGTTCCGTTCCTGCTTGCAGCAAGCAGATCGCCTACGAGAAGTATCTTAACGGGGATTACTTCGGACCCTACAAAGCTCTCGTTGCGATGACATCGGTCGGCGGCGAGATCGCAGCAATGACTGGCGAGTTCATGAATCCCTACCCGGACGGCAAGCTCGGTGTGATCGAGAACGGTGCCTATGCCGATATCCTGATCGTGGACGGCAACCCGCTCGAGGACCTGGCGGTGATCGGAACCAATGAGAAATGGTTTGACGCACCGACGCCGCCAGAGAGCCCGGAGACCATCCGCATAATCATGAAGGACGGCAAGATCTACAAAAACACGCTGTAAGCAGTGATTCGAGGTCGCGAAATGCGGCGACTAGGACTGGCATCGAATTGAGACTAAACTAGCTCTCAAACAAGCAACAACAAGAGGGAGGCACCAGCATGATTGACCAATTGTGCAAAGTTTTTGTTCGTCCCGTAATTCTCATCCTGAGCGTATTCTTGCTATCTGCTACCAGTGCCTGGGCCCAGGCGCCGGCGATCAACTGGTCGCTCGATGCAGCGATTCGCCAGATCGAGCGCCAGGCAAAGGATTTCGACACTGCCATGGCACGGGTCGAAATAGTCGAGACTGCCGATGATGGTAGCGAGATCAGCAAATCGACCGGTACCGGTTTTATCCGGGAAGACGGCAACATACGTTACAACATCGACGGCGGCCAACTCGTCACATTCGTTGACCGCAGTACAGTGTCAAATTACGACGCAACGGCCGGAACCGTCGAAGAATACTCACTTAACAAGCACAAAGACCGGCTCGAGCCATTCACCAGGCTGGGATTCAGTACGACCGGTTCTGATATGAAGAAGGATTACCTGATCACCGTGGTTGGTGAGGAAAATATCGGCGACGCCCGCACCGTGGTGATGGAGCTGACACCGGAACGCGACAGTGTTCGCGAAACCGTGCGGCTCATTCGGCTGTACATCGACCAGGCATCGTGGATGCCTGTGCGACAGGTCTTCAAGGCCACAAAAGACGGAACGACACTGACGATGACGTACACGGGCATGGCACGGAACCTGGAGCTAAAGCCGGAACTGTTCAGAGACAAGTGGCCGAGGGACACAAAGACAATCAGAAAATAACGTCAATTCCAATTCAAAAAGCCCAAGGGAGAAGAGATGAAAACCATTATTGCTCGCGCTCTTTGCGTGATAGCTGCGCTCGCGGTAACAACCGCTTACGCATGGGATCCTGACAAGGACAAGGACAAGGAACGGCACGAGAAAGCGCAGGCGGCCAAGGCCGAGATGCTGGAGAACGACCCTGACATGCAGCGCTTCTTCGATAGTTCTGTTGCCCACGTCATTATTCCGACGGTTGGCAAAGGCGGTATCGGTATCGGCGGCGCACGTGGCAGCGGCTACTTGTACGAGGGTGAAGAAATTACCGCTGAGGTCACGCTGTCGCAGTTGACGATCGGCTTTCAGTGGGGCGGCCAGGCCTACAGCGAATTCATATTCTTTAAGGACGACGTTGCGCTTGCCGACTTCAAACGCGGCAATTACGAACTCGGCGCGCAGGCATCGGCGGTTGCTGTTACAGCAGGCGCATCTGCCGATGCCAACTACAGCGGCGGCGTTGCGATCTTCACGCAAGCCAAGGGCGGTCTGATGTACGAAGCGTCCGTAGGCGGACAGAAGTTCAAGGTCGAGATGAAAGAATAAGGTAATGCGTAATGCCTTAGCTTTGTTCGGGCTGCTGTATCTCGCAGCAGCCCTTCCTTTGCACGCCCAGGAAGAAGAGGCGCCAGTCGAACTGCAAGCGCTGCCAGCTGACCTGGAGGCGCAGTTCTATGACCGCATTGAAGCTGTCGATGCGCTGCAGGCGGATGTCGCGGCGCTGCGAGAGCAGCTCGACGACACCGACGGTCTCAGGGAACAGGTTCTTTCCACGCGCGTTGATACGGTTCGGACCCAGGTGTTCGCTGCCACGCTCAAGCTCGCAAGTGACCTCAAAGTGCAGCAGGAAAAAGGGTTCGACGTTGGCGAATTAAAGCAAGAGCTCTTTGCCGATCTCAGCGTATTTCCCGGCCAGGCGGTTAAGGCTTTACTTCGGCTCGGGGAATCAGTCAATTTCAACTACGCCGAGATGGACCCACAGGATACGGTCGTCAACGACAGACGGCTGTTGGTGGCAGTCCAACGACTGGATGCGGTTCTTGATTCGCTCGTCACGTACACCGAGATCGCCGAAAGCATGGACATGGATGCGTCGCCACAGGTCGAGTTCCTCCAAGAAACGCTTGCGGAAGCCACCGCAAATCGCTCGGTCTTTCTCGAACTTGCCCTCAGCCAGGTTAACCTGGCCAAGACTTCGGCCGCCACGCTGCCCAACAATACAGAGTTACCGGAATGGGTATCTGCCGCGACAGCGCGCGTTGCAATAGCGTCCACCTTGCTGCAGAGCGCTGTTACCCTGATGAACCGGCTGGAGCTGGATACCCGGCAGTACCGGCAACAGGTCGTCACAGCGACAGGTGAGTTGACGACCGACGTACTCGACGTAGGTGTCGTTACCGGAATACTGAAAGAGTGGAGCCAGGTGGCGCTCGACTCTGTCATGTCCCAGGGGCCCCGGCTCTTATTCCGCGTTTTGTTGGTGGTGTTAGTACTGTATGCCTTTTCTCGCCTGGCAAAACTCGTACAGAGAGGCGTCGAAAGAGCGCTATCGAGCGGCAGGGTAAGGTTGTCGCACCTGTTGAAACGCATGATCGTTTCGACGGCCAAAAACCTGACCATCTTTCTCGGCATACTGTTTGCCCTGTCACAGCTCGGCATTTCGCTAGGCCCACTGCTTGCCGGTCTCGGTATCGCAGGCTTCATCATTGGCTTTGCGCTGCAGGATACCCTGTCGAACTTTGCGTCCGGACTGATGATCCTCATTTATCGCCCATTCGACGTTGGCGATTTTGTCGAGGGCGGCGGAGTTACCGGCAAGGTCGACCGGATGAGCCTGGTCAACACCACGTTCAAGACGCTCGACAACCAGGTGATTGTTGTGCCGAACAACATGATCTGGCAGAACGTTGTAACCAACGTCACGGCGCAAAGAACACGACGCGTCGACTTGACCTTCGGCATTTCGTATTCGGACGACATCGACAAGGCGAAAGCCATATTGCAGGACGTTGTCGACAACTACGACACTTGTCTGGACACTCCCGAACCCAACATTCGGGTCGGCGCGTTGGGTGAGTCGTCGGTCGACCTGATTTGCCGTCCCTGGGTCAAAACGACTGATTACTGGGATACGTACTGGGATCTTACCGAGATCGTCAAAAAGCGTTTCGACGAGGAAGGCATCTCGATTCCGTTCCCGCAACGCGACGTGCATATGATCGAGCCAGCAAAAGGCTGATTGTCCGTGGTTTACCTGAAGCGAATCCTGTTGCTGACGTTGATTGGCGGCCTGTTTGCCTGCACGGGCCTCGGGCCAACTACAATCCCCCGCGACCGCTTCGACTACAACACGGCAATTTCAGATTCCTGGAAAGAACAGACGCTCCTCAACATCGTCAAGTTGCGCTATGCGGACATGCCGTTGTTTGTCCAGGTCGCATCCGTCGTCAGCGGCTACACCCTCGAGAGCCAAATGAACGTCCTCGGCACAAACTCCTCAGAAGGTGCAATTCAAGGTAACTCGGGAACGCTGGGCGGTAGTGCAACATTTACGGATCGTCCGACTATTACGTATGCGCCGATAACCGGCAGCAAGTTCAATGAGAGCTTCATGACGCCGATTCCGCCCGCAGCGGTACTTTTTCTCATTCAGTCCGGCTGGTCCGTGAATCTCATCTTTCCTCTCGTGGTCGACTCGATAAACGGGCAGCGTAGCGGGCTTGCGGCAGGTGTGTCGCAGCGACCCGGCGACGACGCGTATTACCGTGTCATCGAGCTATTGAGCGAAATTCAGCTGTCCGGCGCCACCGGAATGCAGATCCAGAACGAAGGTGAACTTGAAACAGCACTGTTGATCTTCCACAAACGTGCGCTGTCTGAAGAGGGGCTGGCCGCTGTCAGTGAGATTGCCGAACTGTTAGACATCAAACCCGGGCGCGGATCGTATAGCGTTAAGTATGGCTATCTGCCTGCCGATGATACTGAAATCGCTTTGATCACGCGCTCGATGCTGCAGGTCATCATCAACCTCGCAACACAGATCTCCGTGCCCCCCCAGCACGTCACCGAAGGGCGTACGCCTGCAAGTGAGATTGATCCCCGGCGGCGATTGATCGATGTGCGGTACAGCGTCGAGGCACCTGAAGACGCCTTTGTTAAAGTCAAATACAAAGACCACTGGTACTATATTGATGATCGTGATTTTCGTTCCAAAGTGGTTTTCACGTTCGTCATGGTCCTTTTTTCGCTCACCGAAAGCGGCGAGAGCAGGGGGCTCCCGCTCGTGACAATTCCATCCGGTTAGCTCAAAAATTGCAAATGGAAGCTAATATGAACAAGCTCTTCCCTGATCTGCTTGTGCGATCCTCGTCCTTGATTGCTGCTCTCATTGCGAGCACTTTGTTGATCCTCGGACTGTCCTCCGCACACGCCCAGCTGGCGAGTTCAATCTCGACTGCACCAACTAACAAAGTTGTTCCCGGCGAAGTCGTCTGGGCCGACCTCGTAACTACGGATGTCGAAACCGCTATTGCGTTTTACGCGCAAGTGTTCGGCTGGGAGATACGTCGGAGTGACGATCCCGGGTATGTCGAACTGGCACATAATGGCGGGGTGATCTGCGCGGTTGCGAAATTTGATGACGACGATGTAACGCCCGGCAACGCACGATGGCTAGTGTCGATTTCGGTCGCCGACGTCGACGAGGTAGCCGCGAAAGTCGAGAGTCGTGGCGGCAGCGTACTCGAGCCGCCTGAGGACTTTCCTGATCGCGGCCGGATTGCCGTCATCGGCGACGGCCAGGGCGCCGTATTTATGCTACTGCGCGCGTCAGGCGGCGATCCGTCCGGGGACGGACATGTTGCAGACGCCTGGGGCTGGGCCGAACTCTGGACGCGCGATGTCGAAAAAGCCGTCGCTTTTTATGAAGAAGTCGTCGGTTACCGCGCCATTCGTACGCCGGGTGAAAGCGGCCAGCGCCCGGTGGTACTCTCTACTGGCAAGCAAGCTCGTGCAACTATCGTCCAAATCCCCTGGAATGACGTACAACCAAACTGGCTGCCCTACGTACCGGTCACCGACGGTCGAGCAACAATACAGCGAATTGAATCTGCAGGAGGCAGCGTGCTACTGACCAGCGATGAAGTCGGGGATGATGCGGGGTCATTCGCCGCCATCATTGCCGACCCGACAGGCGGCGTTTTCGCGATTCAGGAAATGGAGGCACGCCAATGACCCGGTCAATAGTCATCGCGCTTTGCATAGCCTTATTGGCAGGTCTTGCCGGCTGCGCCGGTGGCGGCCGCCCGACCGTCAGGTACAGCGTCGGATATGGCAGCTACTACGGCGGGTCTCCCTGGGGCTACTACCCCGGCCACCCGGTATACGTGGGTGGTGGTGGCGGACCCGACATCCCGGACGGTCCCGTTGCAGCGCCGCTGCCCGATTTCGGCATGCCCGATGCGGGCGGAATGGACGACTTTGGCGGCTTCGACGACTTCTGAGCCCGAACGCTAGCCGCTGCAGGTTTGGGGCAGCGCGTACTCGGCTCGTATGTCAATGAGGCCCTGGTAGGCATCTTTTAGCCCTTCGTCGAACTGCGCCTGATCGTTGATCTCACGGTCCCAGCGAATGATTTCGGGAGTTACCGCGCTCAGACTTGCCTCGTCGCCCTGGTCCGCAAATGTCAGCGCCTGAATCCAGAGCCCAGCCAACGCATGGTTACCGTTCTTTGACTTTGCAGCAACTCGCGCATTCGCGATAGCGACTTCTTGCTTGCATTCCGCAAGCGCGACGACTGCATCGAATGCCTCGTTGCCAATATCACGACGAAATTGTTCCAGCTCACGCTGTTCCTGCGCCGCCGCGCGGTCCTTCTCCGCCTTGGTCCTGCTTGAGCCCTCGACCGCGCCACCAATGGCGCCAATCGTTGCTCCCGCGGTAGCGCCACGCGCCATGTGTTCGCCGGGATCACCACCCCATACCAATGCAGAGACGAGTCCGCTTGCTGCGCCAGCCAATGCGCCGGCTCCAGCACCCTTCATCGCACCCTCGCCTGCACCGGCACAAGCAACGGCTAATGACGCGACCGCAAGGACGATATAGTGGCGGACAGCGTGAAATAGACGTGAAAGTGAAATCTGCATAAAGTGTCGTTCCCTCGAAGTTTCCGGACCTGCCACCGCAGTATATCGTGAGCAAAGAAGCGTGACGAAAATAGTTCGAAAAGCATACCTCGCGCTCGCCTGTTGCCTGGTTGTCTGCGACGGTGCGATTGCCGCTGATTCAACAGAAGAACAACCCGCAAGCAAATTCTCGTATGGCAAACAGGGCCTGCAATTCGACGACGGGACGGGCAACAACTTCCTGTGGTTCGGCGTGCGCCTGCAGACACGTTGGGCCGACTCCCATGTCACTCAGGATGCGCTGCCCGGTGCGCCGATTTCGAGCTCCTCCGACTTCGCCCTCAATCGGGGCCGCTTGAAACTTGGCGGCCACCTGGTCTCGCCGGCATTTACTGTTTATTCCGAGTACGACACCGTCGGTAGCCGTCTGCTCGACCTGCGGGCGACCTACAAGTTCACTGACTGGCTGAGCATTCGTATCGGACAGTGGAAGTCCGAGTACAACCGCGAGCGCATCGATTCATCCGGAAAACAGCAGTTTGTGGAACGCTCGATAGTCACCCCCTGGTTCACGCTTGACCGGCAACGGGCCATCATGGCATCGGGACGGCTCGGCAAAGGCTCCCGCGGCGACACAAGCTATTGGTTCGGCTGGCTGAGCGGCGCCGGCCGCGGCGGAGACACTTCCGAGGCTGACGGCCTCTGGTTAGCCCGTGCCCAATGGAACTTCAATGGCCGGGTGCTGGGCTTCAGCCAGAGCGCGATCGGTCGCCCAAAAGAGCCAGCTGGCTCCGTGGCCGTGGCCGCCGTCACCGGGAGATCCGGATACACGGCCTTCTCCAGCGCCGGTGGCGGTCAGCTACCGGGTTTTACTGACGGCGAGCCCGATCAATACCGACTCGAGCAGGTCATGCTTGAAACCGCGTATCAACTTGGTGGTTTCTCCTGGCAACAGGAGCTGCACTGGAAGTCTGTTGACGACAGGCTTAGCGGACGACAGCGCCGTCTCCTGGGCGGTTACGCGCAGGCGGGGATGTTTTTCTCCGAGGTCTTCGACTCGTTTCCCGAGCCTCTCGAGCTGGCGATTCGTTTCGCGCGCGTCGATCCGAACAGGGACCTGACGGACGATACCGAAAAAGAGTACACGCTAGCGTCAAACTGGTTTTTCAAGGGACACCGCAACAAGCTCACGCTCGACCTGTCCCGAGTTATTCGCCGACTGGCTCCCGAGACGGACACAGCTAACCGGATACGGTTGCAGTGGGACTGGTCATTCTGAGACCAGCCCCGGTGGGTTGCGAAGCTCCGCGCGGACTATTCCTTATAAGGCTTGTAGTTGTACTTGACGCCCGAGGCCGAAAACTCGGCCATGAGCCCGAGATTCGTCACCGGAATGATGGCGACTCCTTCATTGTAAGCTGGTGTTCCGTGCGCTCCCAGCGTTACGACGTCGACGCCGGCCTGACCCGCGAACTGCCACTCCCCTCGCTGCAGCGACTCGAGAGTTTCCTTGTCCTTGAAGAACACAATCATGGCGAAGTTCTTCGCACCGACCTGGATACCCGAACTGAACTGCCAGTAGCTGACCGTACCGACCGCCTCGTCCTGTTCGACGACGACGCCTTTTCCATAGGCGCCACCAAACCCGAACGCGACTCGCGTAATGCCGGGCCATACAGCGTATGCGTAGGCATCTTCGAAGAACGGATGACTGCGTTCCACCTTGGTCTTGATTTTCTCAATTGACTTCGCAGCGCGCGTCTGCAGCTTGTCGCCCGAATCAGCCTGCCATTCGGCGGTCGCTACCGGCTGCAGGGCGATAATCAAAAACACAATCAGTGTGCGCAACACTATGCTCTTATTACTCATAGCTTTCGCCCCGCTGCGCATTCGAAGTGTGCAGTAATCCAGTCTGCACCGCCGGATACGTCACCGAGAAGATCGGACGTGCCAAAAATGCCGGAACGATGGACCACCGTTAAGCCCGCATAACAGTTTCGCATCGACTCGGATTTGAACAGCCGCCGCAACGGAAAGTCGAGCTGCAATTCGAGGTAGTTGAGAAAACGTGCCGTATTCTCGCCCTTCTCCGCCTGTTTGCGTTGTTCCGCGATCGGCACGGTCTCCGCATAAGACATGCCGAAGCCGAAACCATAGCGAAAGACCTCTTCCTTGCTCCACGGCGAATAACCGATGCCCTGCGCCATCATGTAGGCAGCGTAGCTCCAGAAGTTGCCGTTACCCTCGTCTTCCTCGAAGTGCCGGTAGACAGCGATTTTGCCGACGAAATCCATACGCGGGCCGTCCGTCAGCAGCTTGCCAAACGTGACGCCACCGATGTTCGTGTCCGCGTAAGTACTTTTGCTGAAATCACCATGATCGATTTCGCTGATGATATTGCCGTCCGCCTGGTAACCGTAGTTGACGCGCCATGACCATTCGCCGGCGCGTTCCGACGTGATAAACCTTTCGGGCTTGCGTACGTTGCCGAAGACGTAGGTTCCGCCCACGAAGACCGCGGTCGTTCCGTCTTCCTCAACCAGCGGGCTTTCGGTGACGGCCGTATCGACACCGCCGAAGCCGAGGTTCGCGAAGAACTGGATTCGGTCCGTCAGCCACCAGGTCGTATTGACGCCCAGGGCATTCCACTGCGACTCACCGGGCGTGTAAGCAGGCCTGTCGGGCAGCCGCTCTTCCGCCTCACTCACACCGAAGTAATAGTTGGTCAGCTTGTCGTCGTTCCAGCCCCAGCTGATAAACGGCGAAAACGTGAAACTGCCTCTGTCAAAATCGTAACGATAGTTGATCGAGGCGCTTTGGCCCTGGTGACGGTCCAGCGCATCGGTCAAAAAATTAGCATTGAGCGCGCCCCAACGACCTCGAAATCGGACTTCTACGCCAGCGTCAACGGTCTGCTTGCGTTCTTCGATCCCTTCGTAAAATTCATTTCGATCAGGGTCGAGGTGTGTAAAGCGATAGCGACCCATCACGTTCAGTTCGAACTTGTCATTGTTAAACAGGTGCACGCCGCCTGCCGTGCCGCGGAAGAAGATGTATTTGCCGTTGTAGAGATACAGCGGCACCAAATCGAAAGTTCGCTGATCTTCATTATCGGTCGCGATGTACAGGTCCGTCCCCAAGCGCAGGCCGCCACCCAAAGCTGCGGTGCCTTTGGGAGCATTGAAAAACGGAATCTCGGCCACTTCGTACTGGGCGTACGCCGGAAATGCACTCGTGACAATCAGGACGGCGGCAATCCGAAACACAGTCGTGCCACAACTTGCTATCTTCAAAACTGAATCCCCGCGTCGTGCTTTTTTGCTTTTCAGTCTGCGAAAGTTTAGTTAGCAAACCGCTGAACAATCAATCTACCTTATATATCAAAATGACCGCAATTGCTGCCCGTTAACCGGTCAAAACGGACGCGGAATTTACGTATACTTTTTGGCCCTCATTCGGAGCATAAATGTCATTATTCGACTCGCCGATTCTACGGTCAGCTTTATTGATCAATTGCTAAAAAATATGCCCAACAATCGCCAGACACAAATGTAAGCTGATTGGACTAAAATGTATTCTCGTTGTATCGACGATTCTCGTAAGCTGACCATCAAAGAAATACCAATTTTAAACAGGACCTGTCCAATGCGAAATCCCGGCGGGCACTCAATGGATGAAGAATGAAATGATGACTATGAATATTCTGCGCAGAACATGCCTGGCGGCGACCGTGGTATTCCTCGCTGGCAACGTCTCACTGGCCCAGGAAGGGCAGGACGATGTCTCGAAAGCACTTGATTCTACGGCGACGCAGTGGTCGATCCAGACCGCGTACCAGGTGATGCCTGACTACCATGACGACGAAATCTCACCGGGAGTCCCGCGCGACGCTGGCCCTACGGACTATCTGCAGGTGCGGATCGTCGCTCCGATGGTGTTCACCAAATTTACATTATTGCCGCGCCTGACCCTGCGTCATTACGAAAACTCGCAGGGCCAGTCAGGAATGGGCAACACAGAATTGTTCGGCCTGATCATTCCCAAGAGCTGGGACTGGGGCAACGGGCGCATGGGTATAGGTCCGCTGATCACGGCGCCCGGAGACAAAGAGGTTGCCCGTGACGAATGGGGCTACGGCCTGGCGGGCGCAATGGTCAATACCAAGGGCAACTGGTTCTACGGATTGCTGCTGACGCAAAGCTGGCGCGGAGTCGATCCGACTGCGCTACCGGCCGGCACCAGCGATACCAACCCGCTCGGACTGGCTCCATTTCTCAATTATCAGCTCGGTGGTGGCTGGTATGTCGGCAACGGCGATATGGTCGCGCAATACGACTGGGATTCGAACAAGTTCTACCTGCCGATCGGTGTCAGGGTCGGCAAAGTGGCTGTCAATCCGAATGGCAGCTGGAATGCCTACTTCGAATACCAGACGAGCCTGATTTATGACGACTGGCCAGGGGCTGCAGTAAAGAACTCATATCGGTTCAACGTCACCTACTCCTGGCCGCTTAGCAAGTAGGCCGTGCATCGATAGGCCATCGTGGTCCCGGTATGCGAAAACACCCTGCGGCGCCGATTCTGAAGCTATTGATTTTGTCGCTGGTGCTTACGCCAGCAATTGCCAGGTCGCAGGAGACAGGATCGAGCCCCGTTCACTGGGCGTACTCAGCCTACTTTGGCACCGGTTGGTATAGCGTCGCGGGAGACCGCGACGTATATGTCGTTCGGATGACGCCGCGCTGGACCCTGAAGGAGCCTTCGCTGGATGCCGACGGCGGCAGAAGCATCGGCATCTACGTCAAATCGCCAGTATCTGTGGGCCTGGACACCTTTGACTACAACGACCCGGCTGACGCGGTCGACATCGACAACGTGTCGTTCCTGAGTGTCAATCCCGGTATTGATATTGAAGTTCCGATCAACGACATATGGACCTTACGACCGTATGCCTCTATCGGTTACGGCCAGGAACTCGGCGGCAGCGATTCCGCCTGGGCCTACTGGGCCGGCGTAAAGAGTCGGCTGGCGTTTCGGTCCGGCAAGCTCAACTGGCGACTGATAAACCTGTTGGGCTTCGTCGGGTATACACCGGATGAAGGTCCGTCCGATACCATATGGCCCGCAATGGCAGGGCTCGAATTCGACTACCCGGTAGGAAAACCGCGAGGCGACGCCGATCAGCTACTGTTGCACTGGCACGTCGCTTACAGCGTCTTCGGCGACAGTCTCAACTTCACTGATACGCCGACCGTGAACTGGGACATAACGGACCAGCTGGAGATCGGCGCCGCGATCGGCAGACGAGATTCACCCATTCGAATCTGGTTCATGAAATTCGACAGGCTGGGGCTCGGCTATCGAGCCAGTAGCAGCGGTGACCTGAAGGGAATCATGTTCGTATTCCGTTCGATGTTCGACGAGTAATGGCACCCTAACGAAGACGAAGGGAGAAGTATCATGCAATTCATCAAATCGAGAATACTCACCGGCCTCTACGTACTGTTACCGCTCATGTTGCTGTGGTTAGGACTTCGCGAAATCGGCGATTTGCTCGCGGCAATGGCGACGCCCATTGCAGACATGTTCCCGAGCAAATATTTCGATGACCTGAAGTGGCCGGGCGTCGTGGCAACGCTCCTGATCGTCGGCATGTCCATTGTGATTGGCCTGGCGGCGAATCTCAGTTTCGTGGCCAGTCTCGGCCACAAATTCGAGACAACGATCCTGTACCGCGTACCGATGTACCGCATGCTCAAGATCATTTCCGGCTCGCTGGTCAATGCCGATGCAAGCGACGTTATGCCCGCGATCGTAAAAGACGGCAGCGGCGGCGGTGAACCCTGCTACGTGATGGAGGAGCATGGCAACGGACTGACAACCGTCTTGGTGCCATGGTCGCCGGCCTCCTTCGCTGGCAGCATCAAAGTTGTTCCAAAATCCAACCTCGAGTATCTGAATTGCTCGATCGACGAGTACTCGCGTTCGATCAGCTTCATGGGTGTCGGAGTTGCCGACTGTCTTGCGCAATCCGCTCCGACGAAAGACCAGGCTGAACGCTAACTCATTCGGTGTCGAACAATGCTCACAGTTCCTTATCATCGTAAGGCCCTTATCGCCGTCTTCAGCGTCGTAATACTGGCCGGCACGCCGGCTGTTGCGCAGCTCGACGACTCGGCGTCGTACACAGACAGGCTTCATCTCAAGAATGGCGACGCGATCACTGGCAACCTGAAAGCACTCGACCGTGGAAAAGTGCAGCTCAAGACGCTGACCATGGACACGGTTTTCATTAACTGGATCGACATCGAATCCATCGACAGTGACAAGTACCTGCGCATCGAGAGGACTGATGGCCGTTTCTATTATGGCGTCATCAAGAAATCGGATATGAGCAACGAGCTGGTAATTGACGATCATGGCCGGGAAGTGGAGGTTCCCATCCTGACAGTATCAGCGATCCAGCCCATTCGCGTGCGCGAGTCATTCTGGCGCCGGCTCGAGGGTGATTTCAGTACAGGAATCGATTACAAGAAGGCGGGTGACATATTGCTGATCAACCTGTCATCCAATTTGCGCTTCAAAGAGGAAAAATACGAACTCGCATTTGGCGCCAATTGGAACGAGACTTCCCGCACCGAGAACAACAATTCGTCACGGGCCGACATTAATGGCGCCTACACCCGATTTCTCAAGAATCGCTGGTTCTGGAAGGCGTCCGGCGCATTCGAGCATAACGAAGAGCTCGGCATCGACTTGCGAACCATCGTCACCGCGTCGGCAGGACGGTACCTCGTTCGAACACCGACCGTTCGATTCGAGTTGAACGGGGGACTCGCCGGAAACTGGGAGGATCGCCAGGACAACACCACGACGACAAGTGCTGAAGGGCTGATCCGGTCTTCATTGGAAATCTTCAAGCACAGCCTCCCGGTCACCCGACTCTCGGCAAGCATAGACGTGTTCCCGGGCATCACAGAATCCGGTCGCCTGCGTGTGAATACGAACGTCAGCTTGCGGAACGAAATCATCCGCTCCGTTTTCTGGGACCTGACGTTCTACAGCACGTATGACAACCGGCCTGTGGAGGACGCCGAAGGTGAGGACTTTGGAATCATGACATCGATAGGAGCCAGTTTTTAGATGCGACTCGATATCCGTCACCGCAAGATACGTCGATTGCTTTTGAGCGGGATGGTAATCCTGGCGTTCCCCGGCTCGGGTCAAATGACGCTTGCAGAGACGGAAACTGCGAAACCCATCGGTAATGTTGGAAATTTCTTCGCGCTGCCTATGGAGCTTGATCTCGACAGTGGCGCAGAGAACGGTGATGCAACCATTCTCCGGATAATGCCGTTGTATGGGTTTCCGACGTTTGAGCGCTGGAAGCTGCTACACCTCGACATCATTACACTGGCTGACGCTCCGGGTGGTACTCCCGCCTTCCCCGGAGATCCCGATGTCCCGCACGCTGCCGGAGTGTCGGATCTTTTGCACACCAGTTTTTTCACGCCGATCCGTTCCAACGATTTCGTTTGGGGTATTGGTGCGATGGTCAGTCTGCCGACGGCCACGGACGAATCCTTGGGGAGCGGCAAGTGGACGGCAGGTCCCGCATTTCGTCTCGCATACCGCACGGCGCTCTGGAATTTCGGCGTGCTTGGCGGTCAGCGTTGGTCGTTTGCCGGAAGCGGCAACCGCAACGACGTCAACCAGTTGTTGTTGCGTGGCGCCATTCGACGGCAGCTACCGAACGACTGGTTTTTCGTATCGGCGCCCCTGATTGCCGCGAATTGGGACGCCCCTGGAGAAAAGTGGATAGTCCCGGTGGGTGGTGGAATAGGCCGCAAATTCGAGATCGGCAAATACCCATGGGCGTGGTCTGTCCAGGGCTATTTCAACGCCATCAAACCGGATTCTGCACCGGACTGGGTGGTTCGATTCGCAATCGTCGCCGCAATTGGATTTGGTAGGGACTGAGTATGAGCGCAAGGATGAATACCCTGGTACGAAACGGTATTGCGGCCGCAAGCCTGATCTTGTTCCTCCTGCAACCGCCAGTCAGCCATGCCGGCTGGTTGGAATCCATGTCCGATTGGTTTGACGAAAACATGATCGATGCCGAAGACGGCAAGATGGACATCAGCGATTACCTGTCCGGCACAACCGGCTTCCTGCCGGTACCGATCATCATCACCGAACCGGCAGTTGGCTTCGGGATTGGTGCGGCCGTCGCGTATTTTCACCAACCGAAAGAGATTGACAGGGACCAGCATCCGCACCGGGGGCCACCGAGCATCAGTGTTGGCTTCGCGGCGGGAACCGAGAATGGCACTTCTTTGTACGGTGGGGCCCATTCGGGCGTCTGGAGAAATGACCATGTTCGCTACCTTGGTGTCGTTGCCGCCGCGGACGTCAACTTGAGGTTCTATCCCAACCTCGGTCAGCAGAGTGCCGTCGATGCAGGAATAGGATTCAACGTCGATGGCAAATTCCTCTATCAACAGGTTCAGTTCCGGCTCAGGGAATCCAACTGGTGGCTCGGAAGCAACTACCTGTACATTAATGCGAAAAACACCTTCGACTTGGGCGGAGGCCCTGATCCCGGCCTGCCGAACCCGTTATCCGATTTTGAACAGGCCGGGTTGAGCGCATTCGTCGAATACGATGGCCGCGACACCACGTTCACGCCGACCAAGGGACTCAAAGGCATTTTCGAGTTTCGCAACTACGACGAACGATGGGGTAGTGATTTCAACTACGATCATGTTGCCGGCTCCTTACAGCACTTCACGCCCTTTGGAGACTATTCAAGCCTTGGAGTGCGGCTTGATGGTGAAACGGTGTCCGGCGACGTGCCATTCTTCGGCTACCCCTTCGTAAGCCTCCGCGGCATCCCGGCCATGCGTTACCAGGGTGAGGAAGTGTTTACCGCTGAGGTTGAATACCTGTGGGGCGTAACGCCGCGCTGGACCGTCGTCTTCTTCGGTGGCGGCGCCAAGACGACATCTATCAGCAGTCTATCCAAGGACGACGACACTGTAGCTGCCGGCGGCCTGGGATTTCGCTATCGCATTGCCCGCAAGCTCGGCATGCAGGTAGGCCTGGACGTGGCGAGGGGCCCGGAGGATACGTCGGTCTATCTTACGATGGGCAGCGCCTGGTGACCCTCGAGGTCTTCCGGCAACGCGGCTAGCACCGATGCTAAAACTGCCAAAGCGGTTCGGCACGGACGAAGAATGAGATGCTGTCTGCGAGTAATGCAAGGCCGAGCAGGCCGAGCATCCAGGGCATTACGACGTCGGATGCCTTGCCGATAAAGGCATTGATTTTTGCCAGCAGTGGTTTGGCGCTTTCTCCCGAGATGGCAACGGCGGCCGGCACAACAACGAATGGCAATGCATAGCTTATGTTGTAAATCACCAGGGTGGCGAGCGATTCGGGCATGGAAAGATCTGCCTTGAGAAGCTGATCCACGACCGCGAAGTACGGCAGCGCGAACGGTATGCCAATGAAATTGACAAAGGCGCCGAATCCGAGGCACTTCATCGGGGTCAGCTCCCATTCGGGTTCGTCGGCAACGGGCGCACCTTCTTTCTTTGTCTGCAGTGTCACCCACAGCAGACCGATTCCGACGATCGCGCTGATGATGAAATCGATGCGCTGCGGATTTGCCAGGCGCTCGGTTGCCTGCTCGATACCCAGCGATACGAGAATTCCCGCAACAAAGTAAGCCAGCGTATGGCCGACCAATATCGCTGCACTGTTGGTAACCGGCCGGCCCGAACCGGCTGCGAACACCATGACGGCAAACAGCACCGGGTTCAGTATGTCGACCAGGAGTATAGGGAAGAGTACCGGCAGCAGTTCCAACATCACCACAGTATATCCGCAAGCGACATTACGGATTCAATCGTTCGGGGGACGGCGGCGACATCCCGACTCTTCTTCCTGGTGCACAGTCACGCAACCAACTGCGGCGCAACTGCCGCAGATCTGTCGACGAGACTTTCCAGACTGCGAATTTTCCGTCTGTGGCACCGCCGTATCGCGCGGCCTCGAAGTCCCGCCACATATCAGCAAACCCGGACTCCGGTTGGTCCTGCGCGATCGCACTGATGGAAAGCGGCGGCCGGCGACCCGGCAGACGGTCCGCCCACCGCCAGAAAGAAGCGACGATGCGATCAGCATTCCCGGAGTGCACCGCAACTAACAACTCATCGAAGAAACGCGCTTCCGAGTGGCGGTGGCGTTCACGCCGGGCCCGCAGCGACTCGAGCCAGCCGGGAACGAAACGACGCCACAGCCAGCGAATTGCGAACAGGGCCCCTGCCAGCAAGGTCAACCAGTGGATATTCAAGGCGAACCAGTCGAGTGCACGACGAAGTGCATTTGCAGGATCGCTCGACCGTTCCTCGGCGGCCGGTTCCGGATCGCCGAGCAGGGCGTTCGGATTCGGCAGAACGTTCACGTCGATGGTTTCCAGTGTCTCGGTCCTCATGCGGCCGCTACGCAGGTCGAACCAGTGAAACTCGATCTCCGGCAGAACGTATTCGCCTTCTACCTGCAGCACGTATGTGACCTTGTCGGTACGAGTCGCAGAGTAGCTGCCGCGATTGGCCCGGTCATCAAGCTCCGGTACCGCCGGATAAACACCGAACCCGTCAATGTCCGCAAAATCGATGGTCTGCAGCACGAGTGCAAAAACATCGTCTGCCTCTTGTGTGATCGTTCGAGTGATCGCATCCCCGACCTTGAGATCCTCAAAGTCACGATCCCATGAATCTGTAACTGTCAACCGGGGCGTCGTGACAAACGCCGGCACGTCACCGCTACCGGGCGGCGCGATCACGCTGATCGTCACAGGCGGTGTTGTCACAACCTGGATGTCTCCGGCCCTGGCATCGATTGATACCGCCAACGGCAGCTCGAAGCCCGGGATGACCAGTTGGCCAACCCGTTGCGGAAAGAGTACGTAGCGCTGCCGCTGCCCGGCCCAGGTCTTGTTGCCCTCCCGTTCTGTGAAATTGATACCGAAACCTTCGGGCATCAGTGCGATTGCGCCCTCCACCTTCAGGTCCGGGTAGCGGGGCGCCGATGTGAACCAGGTGTCGGTTCGAACGTCAACAATCAGTCGTACGCGTTGCCCAAGGTACACATCGCCGGCAGGTTCGGCGTATGCATCGATTCGAACCTCCGCGCCGGCGGAGACGGTCACCAGCAACAGCAGGATAGCCCGGAGCAGACTCACTCGTCGCCCTCCCGGTGTGTCAACTGGTAGGAAAACTTGATCTCGAGGAACTCGGCCGGTGTCGTTTGTACGCGCCGCATCCAGATCGATTCGATCTGCTCATCCGTGAGGCCCTGTGATACCGCTTCGGCCTCGGACATCGTCTGCTCGGCGTTCTTTGCACGATCACTAAATACGAAACCGTCGGCGCCAAGCTTGCCGCCGGTGCCACCGAAGTCGTCATACTCCTTCTGCGAGAGCTCGTAAAGCCCTTGCACCCAGTTTCGATTGAACTGCGCCTCTTCGAAATCAGGCTGTAGGGTGAGCGCTTCATCATAGGCGGCAAGCGCTTCCGCAAGGCGATCCTGATGGGCCATCGCGTTGCCCAGGTAGAAGCGGCTATAGGCGGATTCAACTAGTGAGAACCACGTGGCCGCGCTCACGAAATCTTCGCTGGCATAAAAAGCCAGACCTTTCCAAAGGGGATCCGAAAATCGCTGCGCCGCTCTTGCATACTCGCCACGCTCGAACAGCACCCTGCCCTGTTGGTCCGGGGTCAGCCACCAGTCGATAGCAGCTGCTTGCGCGTTGCCCGTGAGCGTCGCTAAAAGCACCGCTGTCATCAGCATCTGCCGCATTGCTTTCATTGCCACTGCACCGTCCAGCCACGCCGAAACCAGAACAGGGCGACGA
>Ga0070727_10001617_pt1 | contig 23487 bp, 22 predicted proteins | sample tdAd472_FD_66722 | JGI IMG/M metagenome (GOLD analysis project Ga0070727, IMG submission 66722) | Marine sediment microbial communities from the Atlantic coast under amendment with organic carbon and nitrate - tdAd47.2 | ecosystem: Environmental > Aquatic > Marine > Coastal > Sediment | place...
ACCGCGCGGGCCGAACGCGCCCAGGGCTGTGTGGTCTGTGATCAGGTTTAGTTGGCCGTCCAGCCAGGCGGAGGGGGGCGGGGTGTCCCTGAGCGGAGGCTCTGGGTGCACTCACCCCTTCCGACTCACCGGCGACAGCTTGTAGTCGAAGAGTGCACACAGCGCCGGAGCGAAGGGACACCCCGCCCCCCTCCGCCGTCGCCACGCCAGCACGAGTCTCATGGCGGAGCCGTCCGCACCCAGCGAGCCGCGGGCGGGGGTGAACCCCGCCCCTACATTGGATCTCGCCTCAGCCTCAGCCCCTGGGCTCGGGCGGAGGTGAACCCGGGTGAACCCCGCCCCTACATAGGATCTCGCCTCAGCCTCAGCCTTAGTCCGCGCCAGCGAAGCCGGCCGAGCCTGCAACACGCCTTTACAGGCCGGCCTCGTCCGTCCATAACCTGGCATGGGTCCGAGGCTGTTGTGCTTTGCGTCTGGGGTTGCGTTGGCGGCGTTCTACGTCCACGTCGGCCTGTTGGCGACGCCCTTCTTCGGGCAGGGGTCGTTCCTCGGCGCGAGCCTGTTCGCCTCGTTCCTGCTCTCGCTGGCCCTCGGCTTCGGCCTGGGCGACGGGATCGCCTGGACGGCGGGGCGCACCAGCGCGGAGCGCTCCGCGGCGCGGCTGGCGGTGTCGGGAGGGCTGTGTGCGCTCGTGGCCACCTACGCGCTGCCCGAGGTGTGCCGCTGGGCGCTGAACATGGACCCCGACGGGTTGTTCGCCCCGGTGGTCAGCACGACCGCGATCACCCTCATCCCAGGCTCGCTGATCGCCGCGGTGGTCCCCAGCGAGATCCGCGTGCGGGCGAGCGCCGACTGCGACGGCAAGGAGGCCGGGCGCAGCGCGCTGCGGCTGCTGGGGCTGATGACCCTGGGGGGCGTGCTGGGGATCGGGATCTCCGCCGCCGCGGCCTTCCGTCCGGGGCAGGCCGAGGTGTGGCTCGAGGCCTACGCGGTGGCCGCGAGCCTCGCCGTGGTGGGGGCGGTCTCCCTCGACAAACTGGGGCGAGTGCTCTCCGCCGTGGCGCTGGCGCTGCTGGTCGGGGTGTGCGCGCTGCGTCCGAGCGAGATCCAGGACGAGCAGTTCGCGGCGGCCCTCGACCGCTCGTGGTCGGCGTCGAGCGCGGGGAAGTACTTCCTCGCCACCGACTACGAGAGCCTGCTCACGGAAGACGAGCTGCGCGCGCGCACCGAGCGGATTCGCAAGGACGAGAAGCCGGGGGTCATCCTCACCTGCGAGCTGCTCGAGCGGCTGGGCGAGGTCTCGGTCACCGGCGAGGGGCTGCGCGGGTCGCTGGATCTGCTGCTGCCCGGGGACGCGCGGCAGATCCTGATGCCGATCTTCGACTGCTTCGAGTCGGTGCGCTCCGACGGCAACGGGCACCTGTTCGTCGAGATCCGCCGCATACGCGGCGAGGAGAGCACGCTCTGCCGGGTGAAGAGCAGCGACCCCGCGGAGGAGCCGACCGAGATCCGCTTCCTCGACGACTTCACCGTGGGCTTGATCCACGAGGGCAACCTCTGGAAGCTGCAGTTCGGGCCGGTGGTCACCGAGAGCGCGGGGGTGTTCGACATTCACGACACGCGCAAGACCCCGATCCACCTGCCGGATATCAAGCTCTGGGTCGACGCGCACCTCCTGGGGCTCCTGATCGACGAGCAGCCTCACGAGACCGTGATCCACGCGATCGCCCAGGGCGAGATCGGGGCGGTGCAGACGGTGGAGCTGGCGCGGATCCCCAAGGATCGGTGAGCGACGAGGCCCTCAGGCGCGCGGCGCGGGAGGCCGCGGCCGACCCCGCCCCCGGGGAAGAGGCGGCCCTCTTGCGCCAACGGGTGCGCAGCGGAGAGCTGGAGGAGCTCGCCCTCCGCCGCGCGGCGGCCCTCGGCAGCGCCGCCGCGGCGCTGGCTCTCGGGCGCGAGCCTGCGTCCGGGGACCTCGCCGAGCGGAGCGAGGCCTTCCTCGGCACCTGCCGGCTGAGCGACAGCGTGCGCCTCGCCCTCTCGGCGGCCGGGGCCGCGGCCCGGGCCTGCGACGCCGAGCGGGCCGGGCCGGTGAAGCGCTTGCTGCGCGCGATCCGAGACCTGCTGTTGGATATCGACCTGGGCGAGGCTCAGGACGAGGTCGACGCGAGCCTGGAGGCGGTCAACCCCCGCACCCCCCTGGTCATGGGGCAGCCTACCTACCCCCCCGACGCGCCCCCCGCCCACTGGGCCCAGCAGGCTGCCTTCGAGGCCGGTCGCACCACCCAGCACCCGCAGCTGTTCCGCGTGCACGCGCACTGCGCCGTCGTGTTCGCGATTCGGGCGGTCGGTGAGGACCCCGTGCGCCGGGCCCTCGAGTCCGAGTTCTTTCCCAGCCTGCTGGGGGGCTGACGGCCCACCCCGCCTCGCGAGTCGGGCCTCGAGACGGCACAATGCGAGCTCACCCAGGGTGGAGCGCCCGTGTCCGATCGACCGAGCAAGAAGAAGAAGAAGACCTCGCGCAAGCGCGGCGAGGGTGAGGGCAAGGCGCGCAAGACGAAGAAGCGCAAGGCCAAGGACGAGGCCCCCAAGCCCCCGCCGCTCCCCGACGAAGAGGACGACGAGGCGGCCAAGGCCAAGGAGCGCAAGCGCAAGGCCCGCGAGCGCCGGCGCAAGCAACGGCAGCGTGAGGTGGCCGAGGCGATCAGCGAGAGCGTGTCGTCGGGCAGCGCCGCCCGCGGGCGCGACACCTACAGCCAGAGCGCGGCCAAGGTCTTGCGGCGGATCGCCCGCAGCTGCAGCCCGGCCCGCGGCACGGTCGTCGAGTTCGAGGAGAGTCTGCTCCCGACCCTGGGCAAGATCGGCGACCGGGCCGTGCTTCCCTGCCTCGACGCCCTGCAAGACGAGCGCTGGCGGCTGCGCTACGCGGGAGCGGTCGGCCTGCACTACCTCTCTCGCAAGCGCTACAGCAACCTCGTGGTCGACGCGATCCCGCACCTGGGCAAAGCGACTCGCGACGAGAGCGCGGCGCTGAGGCTGAAGGCCGTCGAGGCGCTGGGCTCGTTCCGCCGGCTGCGCAAGGACGTGCAGCCGTTCTTGATCAAGGCCCTCGGCGACGAGAACTCCGACGTCAGCCGCTCGGCCGTGATGCAGATCCTCGAGATCTCGCCCAACCCCAAGACCACCACCCAGGACATGGTCCGCGTGCTCCAGCGCGAGCGCAGCGAGCTCGCCAAGGTCGGCGCGCTAATGGTCCTGTTCCACCTGGGGACCGAGGCCCGCGACGCCGTGCCTCACGTGTTGCCCCTGCTCGAAGACACCTCGACCGAGGTCCGGGAGTACGCGCACCTGACCCTGATGGGCATTCGGACCCCCTCCATGCGCCTCGAGATCGTGCGCACCGCGTCCATGCGCCTCAAGGTCGCGGCGGAGGACGAGGACGAGGACGAGGAGGACGAGGACTACGACGAGGAGGAGGACGAGGAGGAGGACGAGGAGGACGAGGAGGACGAGGACGAGGAGGAGGAGGACGAGGACTACGACGAGGAGGAGGACGAGGAGGACGAGGACGCTCCACGCCGCCCCGTGATCCGCCGGCGCAAGAAGCGTCGTGCCCGCAGCCGGCTGGGCGCTCGCCGTCGACGCAGGTAACGCAGACCTCCCCCCCTTCCTGGGTGTTCGCGCAGCGTAGCGAGCCCCTGAACCACTCCGCTACGCTCTAGGGGTGGAGGCGCGGTGGGCGAGCAGGTGCTCGACGGACGCTATCGGTTGCTCGGCGAGATCGGGCGCGGCGGAATGGCCACGGTCTACCGCGGCGTCGACCTGACCTCTGGGCGCGACGTGGCGATCAAGGTCCTGCTCGGGGCGCTCTCGCCCAAGCGGCGCGAGCGATTCCTCCGCGAGGGTCAGGTGCTGGGCGCGCTGCGCCACGCAGGGATCGTCGCGATCCACAACGCGGGCGAGTTCCAGGGTCGGCCGTACCTGGTCATGGAGTTGGTCCACGGCGCGCGCGAGCTGGCCGACGCCTGGAAGGGGCACGGCCTCGAGCAGCGGGTGGCGTGGCTGATCGAGGTCGGCAACGCCCTCGGCGCCGCCCACGACGCCGGGGTCGTGCACCGCGACGTCAAGCCCTCCAACGTGCTGATCGACCGCGACGGGCGCGCGCGGCTCACCGACTTCGGCGTGGCCGTGGCCGGGGACCAGGAGCGCCTGACCCGCACCGGGCAACTGGTGGGGACCCCGCACTGGATGGCGCCCGAGGTGTTCCAGGGCGCCGACTCGGCCAGCCCGCGCTCGGACGTGTGGTCGCTGGGGGTCTTGCTCTACGAGGCGCTCACCAACCGCTTGCCCTTCGAGGGCGACACGATCCACCAGCTGATGGGCAACCTGGCGCACGGCTACGTGACCCCGCGGACCCTCTCTCGCGAGATCCCGCGCGACCTGGAGACGGTGTGCATGTGCGCGCTCTCCGCCAACCCGGCGCGCCGCTACCCCGACGGACGGGCGTTCTCCGACGACCTCGCTCGCTACCTCCGCGGCGAGCCGGTCCAGGCCCGGCGCGGCTGGCGGAAGGTGCGCCCGGCGAGCTTGATCCTGCTGCTGGCCGCTCTGGTGGGCCTGAGCCTGGTGGGGGTGCTGGCCTGGAAGGTCATGCACCTCGGCAGCGGTGATCTACCGCCGCCGCCGCCGGAGACCGATCCGCTGGAGGACAGGCGGCCGGCGTTCGACTCGGTGATCCACCTCGACGCCGCCGCGGTCCGCGGCGACGCCTTGCCGACCCTCGAGGCGCTCCAGCCCTGGGCGATCGACGCCAGCCGGGGGGCGGTTCGCTTGCGCTTCAACGGCGAGACCAGCCCGCAGCTGCGGGTCCCCTGCCGCTTCGACGGCGCCACGGCCTGCGAGCTGCGCGCGCGGCTGCGGGTGCTCTTGCTCGAGCCGACGAACCGGGTGTGCCTCGCCTTTCAGCGCTGGGACCCCGACGCCGAGCCGGTGGCCAAGGAGAGCGAGGAGAAGACGGTCATCGACTACCAACTCGGCGCCGACAACGTCCAGCGCGAGGCGCTCTACGTCGAGCTCGTGTGCGAGCCCAACGGGACCCCGTTTGGGCGCTACGACCTGCGCGCAGGGACCCAGGACGAGATCCTCTGGACCGCGCCCCTCGCCGGGGGGTTGGGCCCGTTGCGCGAGCTGGAGCTGCGCCTGCGCTTCGACCCCAAGCAGGGGGTGCACCTCGCCGCGACCCTCGACGGGCGGACGGTGGCCGAGGGTGACGTCACCCCCCCCACGCAGCCCAAGGGCGAGTGGCTGCTCCGGGTGGGGGCCAACCTGACCTACACCCCGACCACCCGCTACGGCGCATGGCGGGCAGGGGGCGCGGCCCTCGCCAGCGGACGCGTCGACCTGCTCGAGGTGGCCCTCGACACCGCCGACGCGGGCGGGGTGCGGATCCTCGAGGCCGACCCGCGGCCGCGCCACGAGCTCGGTCGACTCGGTCGCGAGTGGCTGCGCGCGGAGCCAGACTACGCCACCTTCGACGAGCGCGTCGGCGAGCTCGGGCGCCTGCAGGACCAGGACGTCAGCGACGAGGAGCTGTGGCTCGCGGGGACGGCGCGCTACCTGCGCAACCTGAGCCTCGGGCGACGCGGGCTGGAGGAGGAGGCCGTCGCCGAGTGGCGGCGCGACTTCGCCTCGTACCACGTGCAGGGGGCCAGCGCAGCGCGGGGACGATTGAGCTTGCTGTGTTGGCGCTGGGCCCACGACGTGGCCTGCTACGACCCGGTGAGCTTGCGCGCGCTGGCCCAGGCCTACGTGCGCTCGTGGCGGATCGAGTCCCCGGCCGAGTACGCCGACAGGCTGCTCCGCCGAGGGGCCCCCGGCACCTACGAAGGGCAGGCGCTGCAGCGCTATCACGGGCAGCGGGGGTTCGCGGCGAGGCAACGGGCGCTGGCCTACGCGCTGGGTGCGCTGTCCGAGGTGCGCCGCCCCCCCGGGTTGCAGGCTCAGGTGGCGTTTCAGGTCGGGGCCTACGAGGTGGTCGTCGGGACCCTCACCGAGGACGTGCTCTCCGTGCTCCCGCCGCGGCTCGAGGCGAGCTTGCGGCTCGCCGAAGCGGTCTCGTCGGTCGCGGCCAGCGGTGACCTCCAGCGGGCGCGGGCTGCTCTCGAGAAGGTCGGGCCGGAGGAGGAGTCGGAGGCGATCCGCGCCACGCGGGTGTGGCTCGAGCAGCTGGGGAAGCCGGAGTAGCGGTTAGGGGCCTGTCCCGCGATAGGCGTCGGGCCAGCGCGCAGCAATCGTCGTCGCTGGCAAGGCGCGAGGAGGCTTCAGCAATGCAGCGCATTGTGACCGACGAGCAACGCTGCCAGCGACGACGAGGGCAAGCGATGGCGCGACGCCCGTCGCGGGACAGGCCCTAGCCCTCGGGCTTTCCCTCTTCGTCCTGCCACTGCATGAGGTCCTGGAAGCGACCTCCGGACATGCGCCCGCTGCGCTTGCCGCGGTCGATCTCGCGGGCTCCAACGTTGAACGTGTCCTTGAACACCAGGGTGAAGGTCTGGGGCTGGACCTCGGTGCGGTAGGTGACGTGGACGACCTCCTTGCCGTCGAGGAGCAACTTGTATTCGACCGAAGCCTCGTTGCGGTGCCCGGCGATCGCGACGTTGGTGTAGGTGCCCTCGATCAGGTTCCAGCCGTCGTTGAGGAACTGGGCGGGCACGTCGATCAGCAGCGGGTAGCGGTCGGTGCTCGAGGTGAAGGTCCGGTGCCAGCGGTCGTTGACGTTCAAGACCAGCACGTCGTCGGGGTCGACGACCTCGATCTGGCACGCGGGCATGGGCTTCCGGGGGCGCCCGGTGGGTCGTCCGCTCGGGCGCGGACGGCGGCTCGGTTGGTTCACGAGAACCTACTGAGGAACGACGTCGATGACGCGTTCCTTCATGATCCGCCCCGGCTTGAAGGCGACCACGGTCCGGGCGGGCACGTGGACGGCCTCACCGGTCTTGGGGTTGCGAGCCGTGCGCGCCTTGCGGCGCTTGAGCTCGAACACGCCGAAGTCACGGAACTCCAGGCGATTACCTCGCGCGAGCTCGTCGACGACCTGGTCGAGGAAGCTCTGGCAGACGGCGCTGGCCTCGGCGCTGGAGCGGCCGGTCTTGTTGGCCACCGCGAGGACGATTTCCTTCTTGCTCGACGTAGGCATGAGTCCTCCGACGTAACTCGCTTGCGGGCCGAGGATAGCGCAGGGCGGGGGGAGAATGCAAGCGCATGCTGGGCACGGCTTCTAGAGGGCCCTGGGGACGTTACCCCTTATCTCAGGGTCCGCCCCGAGGCCCCTCGCCCTACCCCTCCTGCTGCTCGCTGCGCTGGGACTCCAGCGCGAGCCGCTGGGAAGCCTGGGACTGCCAGGGCAGCCCGGTGCGCTTGGGCGGGCGGTCTGGGTCGCGGCCGATCACGCCGCCGCTCATGAGGAACTTCAGCGCCTCGTCGACGGTCATGTCGACGGCCACGATCTCCGACTCCTTGGCCAGCACGACTTGCCCAGCGGCGGGGGTGCCGAGGTAGACCCCGCGCACGGCTTCGCCGGTCTGCTCGGAGATCTCGGGAATGTCCTCGGAGGTGAGGAACCCGATCGACCACAGCCCGGTGCGGGGGAACTCCACCGCGACTACCGCCTGGAAGGACGAGCTCTCTCCGCTGGAGAGGAAGAAGTTCACCATTTGCTTGGCGCCGGGGTAAATGTTGCGCACCAGCGGGATCCGCCCGGCGTAGCTCTCGAACAGCCCCCACAGCCAGGAGCCCATGAAGGACGCCATCACGAACCCGACCACGAACACGGCGACCACCGCCAGCACGAAGCCGACCCACTTGGGGAAGCGCTGGTCGATCTCGTTGCGCAGGTCGGTTTGGCGCTGGGGCTCGGCCTTGGCGATCAGCTCGATCTGCTCCAGGCGGTAGGCCTCGGCCTGGACCTCGTCGAGCCCAGGCGGGGGGGGGACCGGCACCGGCTTGCGGAGGAACACCAGGTTGTCCCACACCGAGAACACGATCGCGTTGCCGAGCTCGGTCTCGACCAGCCGCGACTTGATCCCGTCGGCGATCGGCTGCGCGATCGTCTGGTCGACGAAGGCGTAGGCCGCGATCACGATCCAGAGCGTGAGCACGGTGGGCAAGATCGTGGCGAGCCCGCGGCTGAACACGCGCTTGTAGGAGCGCATGATGTCGCCGGCGGGGGGTGGGCCCGCAGCCTCGACGCTGACGTCCTCGCTCATGGTGGCCTCCTGTCCGCACAGATCTTACGACGGACCGCCGTCCGAAATCCGTTCGCCATCGGAGGCAGTTTCCGTATCCTGTGCGCCTTCCGTGGGAGGTGGGCATGTCGCGTCGTTGGTTGTGGGCCCTGGGCCTGGGCTTCGTCTACCTGATCTGCTTCGCCTGGGGCTCTCAATACGCCGCCGCGCAGGACACCCCCGAGCAGCCCCCGGCCGCCGAGGAGCAGGCCGAGGAGGGTGGCGAGGGCGAGGCCAAGCCCGAGGGGGAGGCCAAGCCCGAGGGAGAGGCCCAAGAAGGCGAGGGCGACGGCAAGGAGCCCGCAAACGCTAACGGGACCACCACGACCGAGGACGGCCGCTTCGACCTCTCCGCGCTCAAGGACCCCAACCGGGGCTCGGGGACCACGATCCTCCAGCGCTTCCAGAGCCTGCTGGGCATGGCGTTCTTGATCGGGCTCTGCGTGCTGATGTCCAACAACCGCAGCAAGATCTCCTGGAAGCTCGTGGCGTGGGGCCTGGGCCTGCAGCTGATCCTGGGGATCTTCGTGATGCACTTTCCGGTAGGACAGTGGATCTTCGGGCTGTTCAACGACGCGTTCGACGTGATTCTCAGAGCTGTCACGAAGGGCTCGGAGTTCGTGTTCGGGCAGCTCGCCCACGGCAACAACGTTCCAGTCGGCAAGCCATTCACCGACAACGTCAGGATGGTCCCCGTGGCCCCGACGGAGAACTACGCTCAGATCGGGGCCTACTTCGCGTTCTTCGTGCTGCCCACGATCATCGTGTTCAGCTCGCTGATGGCGATCCTCTATCACCTGGGGGTGATGCAGGCGATCGTGAAGGTCGTGGCCCAGGTCATGCAGAAGACCATGGGCACCAGCGGCGCCGAGACCCTCTCCGCCAGCGGGAACATCTTCGTCGGCCAGACCGAGGCTCCGCTGCTGGTCAAGCCCTTCATCCAAGGCATGAGCCAGAGCGAGCTGATGGCCGTCATGACCGGCGGCTTCGCCACCGTCGCCGGCGGGGTGATGGCCGCCTACGTGGGCATGCTCCAGTCCCAGTTCGCCGGGATCGCCGGGCACCTGCTCTCGGCCTCGGTCATGAGCGCGCCGGCCGCGCTGGTGTGCGCCAAGATCATCATCCCCGAGCCCGACCCGACCCAGTGTGAGACCTACGGTCAACTCAAGGTCGAGCTGAAGAAGGTCGACGTCAACGCCATCGACGCCGCCGCGCGCGGCGCCGGCGAAGGACTTCAGCTGGCCTTCAACGTGGGCGCGATGCTCCTCGCCTTCCTCGCGCTGGTGGCCCTGGCCAACATGGCGATCGGCGGCTTTGGCAACGGTGTGGCCAACCTGGTCTACGGCTCGCCCTGGAGCGAGCGCGTGGCCGCGGCGCAGGCCGAGTTCGCCGACGCCGAGCTGACCCCCGTCGAGGCAGGCCAGCAGCCGACCCCCGATCAGCTCGCGGCGGCCTCAGCGGCCGCGACCGAGGCGGGGCTGCTCGACCTCGCGCAGGAGGCGGCCGCCGCCAGCGGGCTGAAGGTCTCGCTCAACGCGGGCGAAGGCGAGGGCATGGTCCAGCTCGCCTTCAGCCAGACCCACAGCGGCGCGGCCAAGGTCCAGGGCCAGCGGATCGTGTTCGGGCCCGACTCCTTCGACGCCGTCCCCGGGTTCCAAGGGGTCGCGCGACCTGAGCCCAAGGCCTACGCCGACATGAGCGAGGCCGAGCAGGACGCCGTCGACTCGGCCTGGTGGGAGTCAGGTTGGCGCACGCTTAGCTTGGAGAAGATCCTTGGCTTCTTGCTCGCGCCCTTGGCCTGGCTGATGGGCGTGCCCAAGGAGGACATGTTCCAGGTCGGGCAGCTGATCGGGATCAAGTCGGTGGTCAACGAGTTCGTCGCTTACCTCCAGCTGGCCGACATGTGCAAGCCCGGCGCGGTCAACGGGCTAACCCACCCGCGGTCCGTGGTGATCTCGACCTACGCCCTCTGCGGCTTCGCCAACCTGGGCTCCATCGGGATCCAGCTCGGCGGGATCGGCGGGATCGCCCCCGAGCGTCGCAGCGACCTGGCCAAGATCGGCTTCCGCGCCATGATCGCGGGCACCATCGCCGCGCTGCTGACCGCCACCGTCGCCGGCATGTTGATCCGTTAGGAAGGTCCTCACCCCATGCGCCGTCTAACCTTGCTGCTCCTGGCACTCACGCTCACCGCCTGCCCCGGCGGCGGACCCCCCGCCGACGCCCTCGACAAGGTCAGGGCGCGCGGCAAGCTGATCGTGGCCATGGACGTGGGCTACGACCCGTTCGAGGTCCTCGACCCCGACAGCGGCCAGCCCGTGGGCTACGACGTCGACCTGGTCAAGGCCTTCGCCGAGGACCTGGGGGTCGAGGTCGAGTTCAAGAACGTGGCCTGGAACTCGATCGTGGGCGTGCTGCAGACGGGCAAGGCCGACGTGATCGTGAGCGGCATGTCGGTCACCCCCGAGCGGCAGAAGACCATCGACTTCTCCACCCCCTACTACTACGTGGGGCAGGTCGTGGTGAAGCGCAAGGGCGACGGGCGGATCCAGAGCCTCGCCGACCTGAACCACGAGGGCATGATCGTCGCCGTGCAGGAGAGCACCACCGGCGAGCAGGCCGTGCGCAAGGAGGCCCCCCAGGCCGAGCTCCTGCGCTTCGCCAAGACCGACATGGCCTGCATGGCCGTGATCCAGAACAAGGCCGACGCGGTCGTGTTCGACCGCCCCTACCTGGTGAAGTACGTGCGCGACCAGCGCCCCGACGAGCTGGAGGGTATCTGGGAGCCCTTCACCGCCGAGGCGATCGCGGCCGCGTTCCGCAAGGACAGCGGGCTCTTGCGCAGGGCCTTCGACGAGACGATCGCGCGCCTGGACGCGAGCGGGGCCCTCGACCAAATGGTGGCCAAGCACTTCGGCGACGACGCCGTCGCCACCCAGCGCGCCAAGCGCGCCAAGCGCGCGGAGCCGCCCACCCAGGCGCCCGCCGAGACCCCCCGCGAGCAGCCGGCCGAGTCCGGCCAGTAGCGGCGTGCGGCGCACCACCCGGATTCGCCTCACCCGCTATCTGATCTACGCCCTCGTGCTCGCGACCTTCGTCGGTGTGACGGCCACCGCCGGGCGCAACTTCTCCTACAGCTGGCAGTGGGGGCGTTTCTTCAGCGACTACTCGGGGCTCCTGCTCCAGGGCCTGGGGCTGACCCTGGCCGTCGCCGCCACGAGCCTCGTGTTCGCGCTCCCGATCGGGGTCCTCGTCGGGCTCTGCCGCACCGCCCAGGATCCAGGCGCGCGCCTGTTCGGCTTCGTCTACGTCGAGCTGATCCGCGGCACGCCGCTGCTGGTGCAGGTCATGATCTGGTATTTCGTGATCGCCAAGGCGATCGAGGGCGTGGTCGAGCTGACCTCGTTCTCCGCCGGGGTGTGCGCGCTGAGCTGCTTCACCGCGGCCTACATCGCCGAGATCGTGCGCGCCGGGATCCAGGGCGTGGACCCCGGGCAAATGGAGGCCGCGCGCTCCCTGGGCATGACCCACACCCAGGCCATGATCCACGTGATCCTGCCCCAGGCGATCCGGCGGATCCTCCCGCCCCTGGCCTCGGAGTTCATCGCGCTGGTCAAGGACAGCTCGCTGGCGTCGGTGATCGGGCTCGAGGAGCTGACCAAGCGCGCCCAGGACGTGCAGGGCCGCAGCTACCTGACCTTCGAGCCCTGGCTGACGGTGGCCCTGCTCTACCTCGTGATCTGCGTGCTCTTGAGCCTCTGCGTGCGCTGGCTCGAGGGCTACCTCGGGGTCGGACACCGCGAGAGCGCGATCCGGTGAGCGACGCCAAGGAACCATACGCCGCTCCCCTCGCGGCGCTGGAGAACCTCGACGCGCTGGTCGTGGCCCGCGGCGTGAGCAAGACCTTCCCCGGCGGGATCCAGGCCCTCGACGCCTTCGAGCTGACCGTGACCGGGGGCGAGATCGTGGTCCTGATCGGACCCTCGGGCTCGGGCAAGTCCACGGCCCTGCGCTCGCTCAACGGCCTCGAGCACCCCGAACAGGGCACGCTGCGGGTGCTGGGCGTCGACGTGCTCGACCCCGAGACCGACATGAACCGCCTGCGCGCCGACGTGGGCATGGTGTTCCAGCACTTCAACCTGTTCGGGCACCTGAGCGTGCTCGACAACGTGACCCTCGCGCCGATCCGCGTGCAGGGGGTCGCCGCCGCCGACGCCCAGGCCAAGGCGGTCGAGCTGCTGGGCAAGGTCGGGATCGCCGAGAAGCGAGACGCCTACCCCGCTCAGCTCTCGGGCGGGCAGAAGCAGCGGGTGGCGATCGCCCGCGCGCTGGCCATGCAGCCGAGGCTGATGCTCTTCGACGAGCCGACCTCGGCCCTCGACCCGGAAATGGTGGGCGAGGTGCTGGAGGTCATGCGCGACCTGGCGAGTGAAATGACCATGCTCGTGGTGACCCACGAAATGGGCTTCGCCCGCGAGGTCGCGACCCGGGTCGTGTTCATGGACCGCGGCCAGGTGGTCGAGCAGGGCCCGCCGGCCCAGATCTTCGACGACCCGCAGGAGGAGCGCACCCGCGCCTTCCTCAGCGAGGTGCTCTAACCCCATGGACCTGCACCGGCGTGAGGCGCGCCGCGCCCTCCAGCTCGACCCCGCCGATCAGGAGGCGATCTTCGCCGCCTGGACCGCTGCCCTGCGCAGCGGCGAAGCGAGCGCCCAGGCCCTGCGCCTCGCCGAGCACCTCGGCGATCACCCGGCGCGGCTGTTCTGTCGCGAGCGGGGGATCGAGCTCGGCTGGGACGACGAGCTCGTCGACGACACGACCCTCGAGCTCCTGGCGGGGCTCCCGGTGCGTCGCCTGGCGCTGCACCTGGACCGCGTCACCGACGCCGGGCTGGAGCGGATCGCGCAGCTCCCGGCGCTCGAGCACCTCGACCTCAACGGGCGCCCGATCAGCGACGCGGGGCTCGCCCACCTCGCGCGTTGTCGCTCGCTGCGCGAGCTGCTCCTGCGGGGAACCAAGATCAGCGACGCCGGCCTCGCGCACCTCGCCGGGCTGTCGCTGCGCCAGCTGACCCTCACCAGCACCGCGATCAGCGACGCGGGGCTCGCCCAGCTGGCGGAGACCACGACCCTCGAGCAGGTGAACTTGACCGGGTGCGCGGTCAGCGACGACGGGCTCGCACAGCTCGCGGGCAACACCGGGCTCCGCCGGCTGACCCTCGACCGGACCCAGGTCCAGGGCGAGGGGCTAGCGGTCCTGGCCGGCATGCAGCGGCTGGAGAAGCTCTCCCTCTCGGGCACGGGGGTCGCCGACGCGCACCTGGAGCCCTTGGCGCCGCTGGGGCGCGTGCGCGAGCTGAGCCTCCGCGAGACCCGCGTCACGAGCGAGGGCATGCTGCACCTCGCCGGCTGGAGCCGCCTGGAGATCCTCGACCTCGCCCACACCGAGGTCGAGGGCAGCGGGCTGATCTTCGTCGGGAGCAACCCGGCGCTGCTCTCCTTGAGCCTCGACCACACCCCGACCGGCGACGCGGGCCTGAGCTTCGTCGCGACCTGCCCGCACCTCTACGTGCTGAGCCTCAACCAGACCCGGATCACGGGCAGGGGGCTCGCGGAGCTCGCCGGGCTGAAGCAGCTGGGGATCCTGAACCTCGAGGGCACGCCGGTCACCGGGGACGACCTGATCCCCCTGGTCGCGCTCCCGCTGACGAACCTGGACCTCAACGGGACCCAGCTCACCGACGAGGGGCTGAAGGCGGTGGCCTGCTTCACCGACCTGCGCAGCCTGGACCTGCGCAACACCCAGGTCACCGACGCTGGCCTGGCTCACCTGGAGGGGCTCAGCGAGCTGGGCTACGTGACCGCCTACGGGACGGCGATCACCGCGGCGGGCGCGAGCCGGCTGAGCGCCAACGTGAGCTACGACCGGCAGGACTAGCGAGCGCCGCGCTACCCCGGAGCTTGCTCCACGATCAGCCGCCTGGTCGTGACCTGCTGGGTGTTGCCCCGGGCGCGGAGCTCGGCCGCCGCGACGTCGGCGGGGTCCCCCGGGCCCCCCGAGCCGGGGTATTCGCTGATCGCGGCGCTGCGCAGCAAGGCCTCGCCCTCGCTCACCAGCGGGTGGATCCGATAGCGGTCCACGGGGCTGTCGAGCCCGTTGCCCGCGGCGTAGTGGGGGACTACCTGGAAGCCGTAGTCGGTGAACTCCGCCGAGCAGCCGCGGCCGTAGACGGCCTCGACCCCGACCCACATGCCCTCGCTGGTGCTGAGCAGTTGGGCGTTGAAGAGGTGCTCGCCGACCTCCTCGTGCTCCTGGCTCTCCAAGCGCGCGCCGCGGCGCTCGAGCAAGGGGGTCAGCTCCTCGCGCATGTGCTCTTCGTCGCAGAAGGGCCCCAGGTAGACGAGGTCCTGGTCGCTGATCGCGGCGGAGGCCTCGCTCGGGTCGAGGGGGGCGTAGTGGTCCTTGGTGCTCACGGCACGCTCCTGACCGCGCGATCCTACCTGGGGGGGTCCCCGCTGGCGCGGGTCAACTCAAGGACTCCGGAACGCGAACAGGCCCGCGAGGCGGGCCTGGTCTCCAGGGGCGCTGCTCGACGACCCGTGTGCCCCGACCTACCCCCGGCGCTTGAGCGCGGCGGGCAGGCCCATGGAGACGGCGAGGCCGAGCACGGCGGTGACGCCGATCACGCTGACCACGGCGGTGTAGGCGTCGTCGGCGGCGCGCCGCCACGCGGTGTGAGCCATGGCGATCATTGCGGCCTCCCGAGGGTGGCGCCGAAGACGCCGAACAGCACGACCCGCGCGACGCGGGTCACGAATCCTTGGGTGAGCTGCCTCATGGGAACCTCCAGTCCTTCGCAGGGACGACAGTGCAAGCCCGGGGCCGGACGCAACCCCTGTGTTCCAGGGGGGGCGGGCGTCAGTCGGCGTCAGGGATTCAACGGCTGACGGTGGACACCCGGGGGTATGGCGAGTGGGCGGTCTGCGTTAGCTTGGCGGGACGAGGAAGGAGGACGCCATGGGAGACGTCCAGGTCAGCAGCGAGACCCAACGCTATATCGATAAGGACATGCACTACGGTGCCCACAACTACCACCCGTTGCCGGTGGTGCTGAACAAGGGCGAAGGCTGCTTCGTGTGGGACGTCGAGGGCAAGCGGTATTACGACTTCCTCAGCGCCTACTCGGCGGTCAACCAAGGGCACTGCCACCCCAAGATCGTGAAGGCCGTGGCCGACCAGGCGGGCACCCTCGCCCTCACCTCGCGCGCGTTCCACAACGACCGCATGGGCGACATGCTGAAGAAGATCTCGGAGGTCACGGGCTTCGCCAAGGTGCTGCCCATGAACACCGGGGCCGAGGGCGTGGAGACCGCGATCAAGGCCATGCGTCGCTGGGGCTACCGCAAGAAGGGGATCGCCGCCGACAAGGCCGAGATCATCGTCGCCAAGGGCAACTTCCACGGGCGCACGACCACGATCGTCGGCTTCTCCGACGACCCCGGCGCCTACGCCGACTTCGGCCCCGTGACCCCCGGCTTCGTGCAGGTCGACTACGACGACCTCGACGCGCTGAAGGCTGCGATCACCCCCAACACCGCCGGCGTGCTCCTCGAGCCGATCCAGGGCGAGGCCGGGGTCAAGATGCCCAGCGACGAATACCTCGTCGGTGTGCGCAAGCTGTGCAGCGAGAACAACGTGCTCCTCTGCTGGGACGAGATCCAGACCGGGCTCGGCCGCACCGGGCGCATGTTCGCCTGGCAGCACGCCTGCGCGAAGAACGCGGGCTGCACCTTCGCCGGTGACTGCCCCAGCGCGCAAAAGGCGTGCGCGCGCCCCGACCTGATCATTCTCGGCAAGGCGCTCTCGGGCGGGCTCTACCCCGTGTCGTGCGTGGCCTCGTCGGACGAGGTCATGGGCGTGTTCGACCCGGGCTCCCACGGCTCGACCTACGGGGGGAACCCGATGGCCGCCGCCGCCGCGATCGCGGCGCTCGACGTGCTGATCGACGAGAACCTCTGCGAGCGCGCGCTCGAGCTGGGGAAGAAGGCCGTGGCTCGCCTGCAGGCCGGGATCACCTCGCCGAACCTCAAGGAGGTCCGCGGTCGGGGGCTGATGCTCGCGGTCGAGTTCACCCACGACAAGGCCCACGACGTCGCCGTCGACCTGATGGGCAAGGGCGTGCTCGCCAAGGACACCCACGAGACCACGATCCGCTTCGCCCCCGCGCTGGTGATCTCCGAGGACGACCTCAACGCCGCCCTGGACCTGATCATTTCCGTCTGCAACACCTACTAGTCGGGGCGCCGGGCGGAGGGCGGTGCAAGAGCCGATCGGAGGCGGGCCGCTCCCCTGGACCCTGGCGGTAGGCTTCGGCGGGGTCTTCGTCGCCGCGCTGTTCGAAATGCAGTTCCACCCGGTCCTGGGTGGGCTGGCGGCGGCGGCGATCGCGATCGCCTTCTTCGTGTGCTTCACCTTCGCGCGTCGGGTCGTGCTCACGCCGTCCCGGCTCGTGGAGTATCAGCCCGTGCTCGCCAAGCTCGCCCGCCGCTTCCCGCGGCTGGCGGCCTTCGAGACCGCGCGCCGGCGGACCATTGAACTCAGCGAGCTGCGGGAGGTCCGTCGCCGCGACTCGCGCCTCGAGCTGAGGTTCTTCTACGACCAGCCCTGCTGGTTCTACACCGGCTCCGAGGCGCGGGCGGCGGAGCTCCTGGCCGCGCTGCAGGCCTACCTCCGCGACCGCGGCCCCTACCTTCGCCCGGTGCGCGAGCAGACCGTCGACGAGAAGATCGCGGTGGTCGCCCGCACCCAGGAGGGCGGGCGCTGCCCCTACTGCCACGACGACGTCGAGGCCGACGACCGCGAAGACTGCGCGCGCTGTGGCGCCCCGCACCACGTGGAGTGCATGGCGATCCACCGCGGCTGCGCCGGCTTCTCCTGCCAAGGGCTGCACAAGGGCAGCCGCGCTCACGTGCGCTCGTGAGCGAGGTGCGCTACGGCACCGCCGGCTGGTCCTTCGCCGACTGGTACGGGCCCTTCTACCCCCAGCCCCCGGTCGAGGCCGGCCCCGGGCCGCTGTTCAGCGGTCAGCCGGCCCAGGCCCCCGACCCCGACGTGGGCCTCGCCAAGCGCGACCCGCTGCGGTTCTACGCGCGCTACTTCGACGCAGTCGAGGTCAACTCCAGCTTCTACCGCGTCCCCAGCGGCGAGACCGTGGAGCGCTGGCTGCGCACCACCGCAGACGTGGGCCCCCGGCCGTTCGTGTTCACGTTCAAGGTGCCCCAGACCGCGACCCACGCGGGGGACCTCGGCGAGCTCGACGCCTTCCGCGCGGCCCTCGCGCCAGCCCAGGCCGCCGGTCGCCTGGCCGGGGTCTTGCTCCAGTTCCCCCACGGGTTCGCCGCGACCCACGAGCACCGCCAGCGGCTGCGCGCGATCGCTGAGCGGCTGGGAGACCTGCAGCCCGTCGCCGAGCTGCGCCACGCGAGCTGGGGTCGGGGCCCCACCGCCGCCGAGCTGCGCGCGCTGGGCTGCGCCTGGGCGCGGATCGATCAACCCCAGCGCGACGACACCCTCGGCGCCGAGGTCCCGCTGACCAGCGAGGCGCTGGCCTACGTGCGGCTGCACGGGCGCAACGCCGAGGCCTGGTGGAACCCCAAAGCCGGTCGCGATCAGCGCTTCGACTACCTCTACACCCCGGGTGAGCTCGGCGACTGGGCGCGCCAGATCGAGGCGCTCTCGGGCATGGCCGCCAAGACGATCGTGATCGCCAACAACCACTACCGCGGGCAGGCCCCGGCCAACGCCCTCGAGCTGCGTCGGCTGCACGGGGAAGCCGCGCCCGCTCCGGAGAGCCTCGAGCGCGCCTTCCCCCGGCTGGCGGCGACGTGAGCGAGGACGAGCCCGCCGATCTCTCGCAGGTCCCGACGGAGGTCACCTGGGAGGTGGGCGAGGAGGAAGCCGGGCAGCGCCTCGACGCGTTCTTGGTCCCGCGGTTGACCTGGCGCTCGCGGACGTCGATCGTGAGCTTGATCCAGAGCGGCGACGTGAGCGTCGACGGCGAGCCCTGCGCGCGCAAGGGGCGCAAGCTGAAGCAGGGCGAGGGGGTCGCGGTCGCCGTGCCACCCCCCGACGAGCCCGTGCGCCACGAGGCCCTCGGGCGGGAGCTCGCGAGCAGGATCCTGTTCGAGGACGCGCACCTGATCGCCGTCGACAAGCCGCCGGGGTTGGTGGTGCACCCGGTGGGGCGCACCCGGGTCAACACCCTGATCCAGGGGCTGCACTGGCTGGTCGCCCACAGCGGACGCGACGTGCCCGGCGGGCTGCCCCGGATCTGCCACCGGCTCGACCGCGACACCTCCGGTGTGCTCGTGCTCGCCAAGAGCACGCCGGCGCGGGTCGCGCTGCAGCGGGTGTTCGAGGGCCGGACCGTGCAGAAGACCTACCTCGCCTTCGTGCAGGGCGAGACCCCGGACGCCGAGACCCTCGAGGCCCCGATCGGCTCCGACCCCGAGAGCGAGATCGAGCTGAAAATGGCCGTGCGGCCCGACGGGCTCCCGGCCCGCACGCGCTATCGGGTCCAGGCGCGCTACCCCGGGGTCACGGCGCTCGAGGTCGCCCTCGACACCGGGCGCCAGCACCAGATCCGGGTGCACCTCGCCCACGCGGGCTTCCCCCTGCTGGGGGACGTGCTCTACGGCGCGGGGCCCGACCCACGGATCGGGCGTCAGGCGCTGCACGCCCAGGTGCTCGAGCTGCCGCACCCGATCGGCGGCCAGCCCCTGCGGCTCGAGGCCCCCGAGCCTGCCGACCTGCTCGCGCTGCGGCGGGTCCTCGCCGGCGGGTAAGCTGGGCGAGTGGAGACTCGCGAACGAATCCTGGCAGCGGCGTTGACGTGCTTCTCCGAGAAGGGCTACGCGGCGACGACGACCCGCACCCTGGCGGGGGCGGCCAAGGTGAACGTGGCGACCCTCGCCTACCACTTCGGGGGCAAGGAGGGTGTCTACCAGGCCGCGGTGGACTCGCTCTACCAACGCCTGCTCGACGTCGAGATCGGCGACCTGGGCCTCAGCGGAACCCCGGCCGAGCGCACCGAGACCTTGCTGCGCTTCGTGTTTCGCCTCGCCCGGCAAAACCACGAGGCGGTGCGCTTGCTGCTCCGTCACGTGCTCGACCACGGCCTGCTCCCCAGCCGGGTCAAGCAACGTTGGGCACCCGGGCTGTTCGAGCGCGTTCAGCGCATGTGGGACGCGGCGGGGCTGACCTGGGACGAGGGCTCGGCGCTCAAGCTCCTGACCCTCAACCACCTGATCGTGCGCTACGCGATCACCGCCCCCGAGGACCTCCAGGACCTCGTGCCTGGCCAGGATCCCTTCCAAGCGATCGAGGATCATCTCGTGCGCTGCGCCCTGCTCCTCCTCGCTCCGTAAGTCTTTAATGTGTGTTCACATTGAGTGACGCGACGCCCTCGTGAAGAGAGCGTAAACCCAGTGGCTAATGTCCGATTCGGACGCGGTTTGGGCTCCTCGAACCCCTGTCGCGTCGCGTCATAAGGGGTTCGTTCCACAGGATTTGGGCGATCGAACGAGCGGTGTGGCGGAAATCGGGGGACGCACTCGACGGGAGTAGGGGTTAAGCTTGCTCCCTCGCTGGAATACCTTTCGCTGGACATCGCGCATGCACCGCCCTGCCCTCATCCTCGTCTTCGCCGCTTGCCTGGCCACGGTCTCGTCCCTGGTCTGCGCTGGCTGCAGCAGCGAGTCGAACCCGGCCCCGCCGCAGACGACCAGCGCCGCCGCCACCGTAACCTCGGCCCAGACCTACACCCCCCAGGGACCGTTCCCCCGCGGGCAGGCCCCAGCGTCGAGCCTCGACCCGGCCACCGTGGGCCCGGTGATCTCGATCCTCGCCCCGGTGCGCGGCTCGGTCACCGACCAGACCCGCGTGGACGTCTTCGTCCAGTGCGACGACGTCAACGGCGTGGGCGGCGTGACCATCGAGGGCGTCACGGCCCAGCCCGGCGGCTCGGCCGCCAACGTGTGGACCGCCCCGGTGACCCTCCAACCTGGGTTCAACCTGGTGCGCGTCGAGGCCGTCGACTCGCTCGGCAACCTGAGCGCCTCGGTGTTCAGCGTCGTCCAGGGCACGGTCGAGCCCGACAGCAACCCGTCGCCCGACGCCGTCGAGGCCTACATCAACCAGTCCGGCCTCGACCGGATCACCCAGATCGCCGAGGTCGAGGCTGCCAAGCTCGACCTGTTCTCGTTGATCTCGACCCAAGCCAACGTCGTCGACACCCGCGCGCTGAAGGTCACCGTGACCGGGCTGGTCCACGACCCGCTGCAGCTCGACATCGTGCCGGCCAGCGACGGGCTGACCGCGACGATCTCGGCCGCCAACGTCACCGTGCCCGCCAACGTCCGCGCGCTGGGGATCTCCCCCGGCACCGTGAACATCATGGCCGACAGCCTGGTCGTGGTCGCCAACGCCACCGACGCGACCCCGGTCGCCCAGGGTCGCGCGCTGGGGATCGAGATCGCCAACGCCCAGGTGACCCTCACCAACTTCCGCCTGGTCACCAGCTCAGGCCTGCTCAACGCCGCCCTGCGCCTGGCCCGCAACACGATCCGCAACAAGATCGAGGGGATCCTCGAGAACCTCTTGCTCGACACCGTCGACCAGCTGCTGGGCACCGCGCTGACCGCCTTCGGCCAGCCCGTCGACCTCAAGTTCGCGCTCAACGCCACGCAGAAGCCGACCGGGGCCTCGATCGACATGAAGCTCACCCGGGCTCGCGCGGAGGGCGCCGCGCTGGCGCTGCGCGCCGACGCGACCCTGGCCCCGATCCCCGATCGCGCCTTCCCCACGACCGAGCGCTTCATGGGCGGGCTGCCCCCGGCGGGGAGCACGGTCCAGAGCCCGCACATGTTCACGGCGACGCTCACCGAGCGCGCGCTGAACGACGTGTTCTTCGCCTACTGGAACTCGGGCACCATCGCCTACTCCTTCGACGGCACCCAGCCCACGACGAGTACCCTGCACCTCAGCGCGAACATCCTCTACCCGTTCTTCCCCGACGTGCGGTTGCTGGCCCCCGACCCCGCGACGCCGCTCGTGATCGAGCTCACCAGCCAGGCCGCCCCGGTGCTCGTGCTCCACGACCAGGGCGCGCGGCTGCAGGCGGGTGAGGTCGAGATCAAGATCCTGCTCGACTACATGGACGGCGGACCCCGCGAGGAGCTGGTGACCCTCCGCGCCGCTCTCGACATGGACGCCACGGTGGACCTGCGCGCCGACTCGTTCCTGATCCAGGTCGCCCTCAACGACCTCACCAGCGACGTGATCGCGGAGCCCGTGATCGACATCGAGGACCAGAAGCTCGAAGACCTGCTGCAGCAGCTCGCGCCCTGGCTCCTCCAGCGCTACTCGCTGACGATCCCCCCGATCAAGATCCCTGGCCTGCCCCTGGGCATGGTGCTCTCGAACTCCGCGCTCGAGCACGGCGAAGACCGGCTGACCGTGCGCGGGGATCTCTGATCGCTCGACCCAACTCGCGTCGCACCCTCCGTCGTAGCCCCCTCGCGTGGCTGGCGGCGTTGCTGCTGCTGTGCGCCTCCCCGACCCTGGCCTCGACGGGGCCGATTCCGCTGATCCTCGGCCCCAAGGGGCCCGTGAGCTTGCCCACGGGGACCGACTCCTGGGGCGCATTCCGCATGCCCTCGGGCATGGCCTGGAACCTCGACCACCGGGTCGACCTGCACGCCTTCGTGTTCGCGGGCTCGATCACCATGCGCAACCCGCTCAACGACTACGAGAAGTCCTCGAGCAGCATCGCCGGATCTGCTGGAGTGATCTTCGCGCCGGGGCGCCCGGTGGATACGGACGTGCCCGAGGGTGAGGCGGTCGACGTGCCCCAGGGGGCGCTGCAGCGCTTCACCTTCGGCTTCGGGATCTACCCCGACATGGGCGGCGGCGGGGACACCACCGTGCGCTACACGACCTTCCCCCAGGGGGTGAAGCTCAAGAGCGGGATCACCTTCGTCACCGGGGCCTTCAACGTCAGCTACCGCCCGACGAAGTGGTTTGCGGTGGGCCTGGGGCTGCACGCGATCTACGGCAACCTCGACACCACGAGCCTGGTCGGCGGCTCCTCCACGCCCCTCGACGGCAGCCCCACGATCAACGGGGTCGCGATCCCCGGGAACCCCAGCTACGCGGACTTCCTCAACCTGTTCGCCAGCGACGCGGCCAGCGACCCCACGACCCTGTTCGAGACCAACCTGAGCACGGTCCAGTTCAGCGGAATCATCTCCTTCAGCCTGCGCCCCACCGACTGGTTCGCGATCGGGATCAGCTACCGGCCGCGCTCGTGGGACCCGATCGGCTTCGAGGGCGAGGCGAGCATCGACGCCACGGCGACCTTCGCCGAGGCGATCGGCGGGCTCGATCCGGTGATCCGCGACCTGTTCCTCCAGACCCTCCCAGACGGGGGCAACAACGGCTTCGTCGCCGACTACGACGTCAAGATCAAGGGGCTCTACGTGCCGCGCCAGGCGCGCCTGAGCATGGTGTTTCGCCCCCACGACCGCGTGCTGCTCGCCACCGAGTTGACCTGGATCGAGTGGCACCGCGCGTTCAAGCACAGCAAGGTCGAGCTGAGCAACGGGAACAACACCGACCTCAACTTCGTCATCGGCACCAACGCGATCAACAGCACGTCCAAGCGCCGCTGGCGCAACACGTGGACGCTCTCGCTCTACTCGGCCGTCGCCGTCACCGACGACCTGACCCTCCGCGCCGGTGGCTCGTTCCAGCGCAACCTGATCAACGGAGACTACGCGGGCGGCGCGCCCCAGGGCGCGGTCTCGGGCCCCATGGTCAGCTTCGGAGCCGGGTATTGGCTGGGCAACTGGGAGTTCTCGACCCTCGTCGAGCACGGCTTCCACACCAGCACCCACGGCCGCAAGGCGGAGGGCTTGCTCGCGAGCCAGTCCTACTACTCCGGCAAGCAGTGGTTCTTCCACTTCGGGGCGAGCTACCTCTTCTAAGGGCTTCGCCCTTAGAAGAGGTAGCTCGCCCCGAAGGCTGTTTTTCAGGGGGCCTCTCCGAGGCCCCCTCGCCCGAGCAAGTGAATTGCTCGGGCTCACCCCCAACGGGCCGCGGGCGCGGGGGCTTCGCCTTTTCAGGGGGCCTCTCCGAGGCCCCCTCG
>Ga0070727_10001621_pt1 | contig 23423 bp, 17 predicted proteins | sample tdAd472_FD_66722 | JGI IMG/M metagenome (GOLD analysis project Ga0070727, IMG submission 66722) | Marine sediment microbial communities from the Atlantic coast under amendment with organic carbon and nitrate - tdAd47.2 | ecosystem: Environmental > Aquatic > Marine > Coastal > Sediment | place...
TATTTTCAACGAGCAGCGGCCAACGTTCGCCATCGTCGATATCACGCTGAAAGACGGAAACGGTCTGGAGTTCATCAAGGAGATCAAGGCCCGCTGCCCTGAAGTGCGGATGCTTGTCTCGTCAATGCAGGATGAAACGCTCTATGCTGAACGTTGCCTGCGCGCCGGAGCACGCGGCTATATCAACAAAGAAGAAGCGGCCGAGAAAGTCGTCGACGCGATTCGCGAGATTATGGCCGGGAAGCTCTTTCTCAGTAACGAACTGCTCGACCAGGTGCTGTATCGCATGGTCGGCGGCGAAGACGGTGCCAGTCGTCCAGCCATTGATTCACTGACCGATCGCGAACTGGAAGTCTTCGAACTGATCGGCGACGGCCTGACAACCCGGCAGATCGCCGAACGCCTGGACCTCAGTCACAAGACGATCGAGACCTACAAAGAGAACATCAAACGCAAGCTGAACCTCAAGAACGCAACCGAGCTGAACCGGTATGCCGTGCAGTGGAAACTGGAAAACCAGTAGTGGCAGACACCGGCCTCAAACCCGCGTGTCGAAGAGCAGGTTGACTTCTCACTGACTTTGCGAGGACCGGCGTATCTGCCCATTTGTAGCTGTCCATTTCGCGTTGGTCGGCGCGCAGTGGTGCGTGGGTGCGGTGAAGGGGACGCAACGGGAGCTGGGCGTCGGGCGGGAGCGTCAGGCGACCGGGAGCAGGGTGTCGAGCGGGGACGCGTCCGGCGGCGGGAGATTCAGTGTGGTCAGCGTCTGCTGGAAACAGCTCTGGCCAGTGTGTCGCCAGCGTTCCACTTCGCTCAGAACGCTTGAGAGCGAGAAGTCCTCCAGCCGGACGCGGAGCGATTCCAGGACGCTGGTGAGCACACTGCGGCGACGGGCTCCCCGCCGCGTTTTGTTCGTGCGGGCGGTCTTGCGATCGGCGGCGGTGTCGCGCAGAGCACGTTCCGCCTCGTTATCAGTACCAGGGACGTCGGCGTCCGTGACTGATTCTGGCTGTCCATGCCGAACTGAGATCACATGCTCCTCTCCGCGTCTGGCCCTGTTCCCCTCCTGCAGAATGGACAGCTACGTGGAGAAACAGTGGCCGCCGGTCGGTCCGCGTTTTCCTGTTGGGTAACGTGTCCGGATCGATGAAGCGGCGCTCCGTGGACAGCGACTGTAAGGGTCAGAAGCGGTCAGTCTCGGAAAACTGGATTCTGGGCGGGATTCCAGTTTTTGCTACTCGCTCGACAGGGGCATTGCGGGTACTCTGCCGCCCTTCTGGCGCGGCTTGTCAATGCCGCTGAAGGGATTCGCTGACGCAACGCTGCCTGATTGGACCATGTTCGCTCCTGCTGCCCGCCCAACGTGGCCGGTGGCTCCCCCTGAGACGGGGCTCTGGAGCTGTCGCAGCGAGACGTCCTCCCGGAGAACTTGACTGAAGCAATGCAGGTACTGAAGTCAACAGGCCTTCCTGTCGTCTTCCATCTTCAGTCCCCGGAATCTCGCTGACCTCGAACACTCGGATACCCGGAGTCCCCTCCGGCGAGCGTTCACCAATCACGCATCGGAACCGTTAAATGCCCACTGAAGTTTCCCTGAATGATCTGAGTACGTTTGTGTCGACTGGTTCTGATTCGTCAGAACTCGAAACGGGCGACACGGCCATTGAATGCTCGGAGGACGCTGCCTGTTGCAGCGAAGTCGTCTCGTCCGGCGAAGTTCACGCCAGCAGTGCTGACGCCGACGAGCCTACCGACGACGACGAGCCTACCGACGGCGACGAAGCTGCGGCCGAAACCGCCGTCGACGACGAGCCTCGTTGCGACCTGGATTCTCCGTGCGACCTTGAGCCATCCAGCACTCCGGAGCCGGAAACAGCCGGCGCAGCGGAAGGCGATTCTGTCGAAGAGCCGGCAGCGCCTGTCGAAGAGCTGGCGACCAGTGTCGAAGCCGCGGCACCGCTCGCGGACGAGCATCAACCGGTCGCCGAAGCAGACACGGAAGAAGCTGTCCCTCAGATTGAGGAGCTTGCTGCTCAGATTGAGGAGCTTGCTGTTCGGTTTGATGACCCAGCTGTCCATGTTGAAGAGCCGATTGCCGGCGATTCTGAACCCGTTACCGAGATCGCTGCTGCCACTGAGAAATCGGAGCTGGCGTCTGAGACCATTGTCGCGTCCGACGATTCGGATCGTGACATCGCTCCGGTAGCTGACACCGAGGCCACAAAAGACGTCGAGGCCATTGAGGACACGGAAAACCTCAAGTCCACCGAAGACGCCGAGGCCACGAAGAACACTGCGGTTACCGCGGAAGCAGCTGACGTTGACGGAGAGGCTCCGACCGAAGAGTCCGAAAGTGAAAAATCGGCGTGTGGCTTCACGGCCCTGAAGCTTCGCAATGAAATTCTGCAGACAGTGCTCGCACGCGGCTACTCGCAGCCGACGCCGATTCAGGCCGAGACAATTCCGTACATCCTCGAAGGCCGGGACGTTTTCGGCCAGGCTCAGACCGGGACTGGCAAGACGGCGGCGTTTGCACTGCCGCTGCTCTCGCGACTTGATCTGTCGCAGAAGGCGCCGCAGGTACTCGTGCTCGCACCGACCCGCGAACTGGCTTTGCAGGTTTCGGAATCGTTCGAGCGTTACGGAGCGGGCCTCGACGGCTTCCGCTGCACGGCGATCTATGGTGGCTCGGATTTCTATCCGCAGATTCGCGATCTCCGCCAGGGAGTTCACGTCGTCGTCGGCACGCCAGGCCGCGTCATTGATCACATGAAACGCGGCACGCTGCAGCTCAACCAGCTGAAGACGATCGTGCTCGACGAAGCGGACGAGATGTTGCGGATGGGCTTCGTCGATGACGTCACCTGGGTGCTCTCGCAAACACCCGAGGAACGCCAGGTCGCTCTATTTTCAGCGACTCTGCCGGAACCGATTCGCCGCATCGCTCGCGAACATCAGCGCGATCCGAAAGAGATTCGGATCGAGTCCGAAGTTCGCACCGCTGAGACGGTCCGGCAGCGCAGCATCCTCGTCAACTGGCGTGACAAGGTCGACGCTCTGGCGAGAATCCTCGAAGTCGAACCGACCGACGGCGTCATCGTGTTTGTTGCCACAAAATCAACGACGACCGAACTGGCCGACCAGCTTATTGAACGCGGGTTCTCAGCCACGCCACTCAACGGCGACATCCCGCAGAACCTTCGTGAACGGACAGTCGAACAGCTCAAGGCGGGCCGCGTTGACGTCATCGTCGCGACCGACGTTGCCGCGCGAGGGCTCGACGTTTCGCGCGTCAGCCACGTCATCAATTTTGACATCCCCACCGAGACCGAATCCTACGTGCACCGGATTGGCCGAACGGGCCGGGCTGGTCGCAGCGGCGAGGCGATTCTGTTTGTCAAACCGCAGGAACGTCGCCACGTTCGCCGCATCGAACAGGCAACCGGCCAGCGCATCGAACACATGCAGCTGCCCTCGGTCGACGAGGTCAATGAAGTCCGCCTGGCGAAGTTCAAGCAGCGAATCACGGAGACGCTCGAAGCCGGCAACCTCGATTTCTTCACCGGTCTGATCAACCAGTACCAGCAGGAAACGAACACGCCGCCGTGGCAGGTCGCGGCCGCTCTGGCGAAGTTGATGCAGGGTGACACGCCGCTGCTGATGGAAGAACCACCCAGGCCGAAACGCGAGCCCAAAGCGGAACGCGAACGAAACCGCCGCGACGAATCTTCAAGCGACCGCCCGCCGCGTCAGCGTCGTGACCGCACCGACGGAGAACGTTCCAGTCGGTCGGATGAAGGCATGGAGCGATTCCGGATCGAAGTCGGCTTCACGCACGGCGTGCGTCCCGGAAACATCGTGGGAGCCATCGCGAACGAAGCGGGACTCGACGGCAGCAACATCGGTCGTGTGTCAATTTTCGACGACCACAGCACGGTCGATCTGCCGCTGGGAATGCCCAAGGAAATCTTCCTGCGGCTGAAACAGACGTGGGTCTCCGGCCGCCAGCTTCGCATCACCCGAATCAACGGTCGCCCGCCCCAGCCGACACAGCGCGCCCACGCTGGCATCAAAGGCAAACGCCAGTTCCACAAGAAGAAGGCCCAGCAGCACGGCAAACGTAAGTCGCACCGCGAATCATGACGCAGGCTTGACGATTCCGGTGAGTTGCGCTGAGACTGATTTACTGTGGCAACTGAACCCCGTGTCGAGGCAGCAGCTCATGGTGAATATGGTCGAACTTGTTGGGGAAGAGTGGGCTGAGTGGTACAGCCTGACGCCACAACAGCGGCTCACCGAAACGCTGCGACTCTGGGACGCGTACCTTGCGCTGGGAGGAACGCTTGACCCCGAACCCGATTCTCAAAGTCCTTTCTACGATGCGGACGAATGGAGTTCGCAGTCTGCTGATGGGCGGCCAGGCATGCGTGCTGTACGGCGCAGCTCAATTTAACGGACGCCGGACCAGTCGAGGTGCTTGCTTTTCAGGATCTGGTGCAGGCGAAAAAGACTCAGCGTGACAAAGACTGGCCGATGCTGCGCAGGTTGCTCGAAGCGCATTACCAGATGTTTGCCGACGAACCTACACCTGAACGCGTTGGTTTCTGGCTGCGAGAGTTGCGAACTCCCGCACTACTTCGCGAGATGGTGTGAAACTTTCCTGACGCCGCTGATCGTCTTGTCAAGGAGCGTCCGTTGATTGCCGAGGCGCGCGATGGCGATCCGGTCATTGTCGAGCGTCTGCTCCGCGATGAGGAATACGCCGAACGCGAAGCAGATCGAGCCTATTGGCTCCCGCTGTTTCAAGAACTCGAACGCCTCAAAGCATCCCGTCCGCGACGCAAGCGTCGGCGAAACGAGTGAGCGGTCGCTCATCAGTCCAGCCGAATCTCGCTGCTGCTGACGAGGACCTCGCCGACGAGTTCGTCGTCGGGGAAGCAGGCCATCACGTAGGTGTTGCGACCGTCTTCCACGAGGATGGTGTGATCTGCTGCCTGGCCGAACGCGCCGCGAGCACTCTGGGGTGTCAGTGAGAGCTGATGCTCGCCAGCAGGGAGTTCAAGACGCAGGACCTGAATCTGATCCGGCAGCAGGCCCCAGCAGCGAGTGTCCGCCGACTCGGTGGCTTCCCAGGCAACTCCGGCGAGGTCCATCGCGAGCGCTGCCGCCGGGTGATCAATATTCGCGATCTCCTTCGTCGCGTAGACGGCCCCCTTTTTGACCACTCGCCGAACAACGGCGCGGGCCATCACGCGAGGAAACACCGCCTGGTACTGATCGACGGCGAGCTGTCCGATGTCGGTGATCGTCTCCGTCTGTCCCCGCAGCTGACCATCAATGGAAACGCCGAGACTGCGGATCCGATTCTGGCTGCGGACGACAACCGGGACTTTGATCGGAGCAATCGTCGGCGGCAGGCTGTGCTTCGATGTCGCCGTCAGAATGCGGTCGGCAATCAGCAGCGCTGCGGACGTCGGTTCCTCGATCCGCTCTTCCTTGTAAGGCCCCCGACCGACGAGCCCGAAGACGTAAACAACGCCATTGCCCTTCTGAGAGTGCTGTCCTTCGGTCACTCGTTTGAGGTCATCGCTCGCGGGATCGAACTGTGGTTCCCAGTTCGCGACCAGCTGAATTGACCGCGCCGCTTCGTCGTAGTTGACGTGCGTGGCTTCCTGAATCGCCGCGTGAATGTACGCTCCCAGAGCCACTCGTTTGTAGCTGAGCTTCGGGTTGCTGCCGTCCTTGTCGACTCCGCGATCAATGATCTGCCGCTGCTTCTCACCAACCTGCAGAGCGTACGCCGAGGCATCGCCCCCGTGGTGCATCAGGTTCGACAGCGACAGGAAGCAGCGGATGAGAATCTTCTCGTAATCCTCGCCCGCGTATGCCAGCCGGTTGTCGTCGGTCACTGTCGACAGAATCGACTCGCCGATGTCCTTCTGTTCGAGGAAGTCGAACTGGTCACGAACAACGCGCAGCGTCTGCTCCGCGTCTTTCGGTCGACCATCGACGAGGTCGACCAGCGCATGTTCGAGACGCAGGACGTCAGCATCAGATTTTCGCCGCTTGATCTCTTTGTCGAGACGGCTGCGAGCCGTGTCGAGCTTCCCCGCGTAGAACGCGTCCCGCACCGACGCGAGTCGATTTGCGTACGTCGCGCAGCCCGAACCACAAACCACGAGCAGGCAGGCCGCGATGATCAAAAGGCCGTAGGGTGCGTGAAGCGCAGCGCAACGCACCGACCGTTCAGCCATTGGTGCGTTGCGCTGCGCTCCACGCACCCTACTGACGGTCGACAGCAGCGAGACACTTCGCCTGGCGTTATCCATCAGTACTTCATCGCCCGGCCAATGACGGACTTGTGGTAGCCCTTGCGGATCTTCGCCTGCTGGCTGGTCATGCGACCGTTGCTGATGTTGATCAGCTTCAGGGTCAGCAGGTAATCGCGCTGCCGGTCGTCCTTGTTGCTGACCGTCGTGCCGGATGTCAGCTTGGCGAACAGGATGTAGTCGAAGATCTGCCCCTGCTTCTCCATGACCTCGGCGAACAGCCGCTGATTGTTTGGCAGGTAGAGCTGATCCGGTCGCAGGCCGGCTTCGCGGAGTCCGGCGGTGGCGTACTCGCGGGCGATCATGTCGAACGCCATCGCTTCGACGATGCGCTGATTGATGATCTCAAAGAGCTGCTCGCGGAAGTCGCCGAGTTCCTCGGCACTATCGTTTTCGATGCCGAAAAAGCAGATGCGTTTCGGCTGGACGGCGCCTTCGTTGAGGCTGACCTGCTGAATGCCGGCCATTTCCTGGCCGAGCAGTTTGTCGGTGGCTTCGGCGACGAGCGGGCTGAACGTCGCCGCTCCGGCTGCGTGGCTGCCGACCAGGTCGTCGTCATTGTCGTCGAGAATGTGAGCGTGCTGGTGCCCGCGGCACCCGGCCAGAGTCAACGGCACGACGGCCAGACCGCCGCCCATCAGACCCAGAAAATGTCTGCGCTGCATGGTGAATCCTTTCACCGGAATCTCACGATGCGCACGCGCACCGAGCCCGACAGAATGTGGGATGGGGAGTTGAAAAACGCAGTTCCAGGCGGGACCGCCGAGCGACGGCTGGAAGGGTGGATTGGGTTTGTATCGACAAAACGCGTTTCGCGCCGATAGCGAATTTTTCCGCCGAACCCGGCAGCTCGACGTACCTCGTCCCTGCGCAGAGCATGGAAACGAGTTCTTCGTCCTCACTCTTCCTCTGGGAGGGTCGCGGTCTCAGCCGCGGGGAGGGATTGCAGCGGACTGATTTCTGAGTCGACCAAACCAGCGAGACGCCCTCCCCGACCGCTCGTGCCTCGCGGTCGACCTTCTTCAGGAAGGATGTGAAGCAAAGCGTCGGGACGAGTTGGAAGAAGCCCGGCGGCTGCGGCTGGGCGATCAATGAGACAGCGGCTCAATGCACGAACAGGAAATACTTCGAGTTCATCAGGCCCCAGAGCAGGTCTTCGTAGCCTTCCTGCGGGGACGGCGACTCCTGGACGTATTCGCGGCTGACGGCCAGTTCGGCGTCGCTCGGGGCGCGGCACAGGGAGGCGAGGTACAGCTCGGTGACAATCTCATCGACCGGCTTTTTCTCCTCGATCAGCCGCGCAATGCGGCCCTTCTTATCAGAGAGCTTCGTCGTCAGCGTGTCGCCGTTGAGCGTGTGCAGAGCCTGAGCGAGATTCTCATCCGGTGCCCGTTCACATTCGCAGACGCTGGCGCGGCGTGGCTTAGCGAACGTGTTCAGGAAATAGTTCGGGTACTCGGCGTCGGGCAGCTCGATCGCTCGCGTGCCCAGCGGCAGGTTCTGAAACTTCGTGCGTGATTCGGTGACCTGGTCGATCGAATCGAGCAGTGGTTCGGCAGGCAGCCGCTTGACCAGATAGTGGCTGTAGAAGCGAGTGTCGCTCGCGTTCTGCTCGGTCGGCTGCGACGAAAGCTGGTACAGTCGCGAGGTCATGATCGCCTTGAGCAGTTGCTTCAGATCGAAGCCGCTCTCGACGAAGTGTGCCGCCAGAGCATCCATCAGTTCGGGATTGGTCGGCGGGTTGGTTGAACGCAGATCGTCGATCGGTTCGACGAGGCCGCGCCCCAGCAAGTACCCGACGTAGCGGTTGACGATGTTCTTCGCGAAGTAATCGTTGTCGGGGCTGGCGAGCCATTCGGCGAGAGCGATGCGGCGGTCGAGATCGTGGTTTCGCGGGTCGCCTTCGAGCGGCGTCGGCTCCATGCGCTGCCGCGTTTTCGGGTGCGAGACTTCGCCGGACGTCTTGACGATGACGACAGACTCGCGACCGAACAGCCCAAACTCCTCGCTGTTCTTCGTGCCGACACGCGCGAAGAACGCAGCGAAGCCGTAGTAGTTTTCCTGCCCGTATTTCTCGAACGGGTGATGATGGCACTTCGCACATTCGAGTCGCACGCCAAGGAACAACTGCGCCGTCGCTTCGGTCAGGTCTGTCGAGCTGCGGAAGATGCGGAAGTAGTTCGCCGGGCCGTTCGAGTAGATCGAGCCCTTGGCCGTGACCATTTCCCGCACGAACCGGTCGAACGGTCGATTGGTGCGGAACGACTCCTTCATCCAGTTGTGCATCGCCCACATGGCCTGCTCGACCGAGTTGCCGTTGCTGGTGTTGCGGATCAGGTCAGACCACTTCAGCGTCCAGTAGGCTGCGTAATCGTCGTTGTGGATGTCACGTTCCGGGTCACCGGTCAGGCCGAGCAGTTCGTCGATCAGCTGGCTGCGTTTGTCGGGAGCCTCCGATGCCAGGAACGCCTTTGTCTGGTCGACCGTCGGCAGCGTGCCCGTCGCGTCGAGGTACGCCCGGCGGATAAACGTCGCGTCGTCGCTGAGCGGCGAGGGCTCGATGCCCAGCTCGCGAAACTTCTTGACGGCCAGTTCGTCGACGAAATTGTTGTTCTGCCAACCGGCCAGCTCGATCGATTCGCGATACGGCATGACGAACAGCGAGATCGCCGCCTGACCTTCAAAGCGAGCCATCACCGCGGCCTGTCCGGCGGCCAGCGAACTGACGTGCCCGTTCTCGTCGACGTCGAGCAGGGCTTCGTCCATCGAATCGAAACGCGTCCACTGAGTGACGTCGCGAGTTGTGCCGTCTGAATAGGTCGCTTCCACTCGGAGCTGCTGTGTCAGCCCGGCCTGCCCGACCCGCTGCTTCGGGTACACGTTGACTGCAGTGACTTTCACGGGTTCTTTCACGGGCCCCGGTGCCCCGTTCTTCAGCCAGGCAACGAGGATCTGCCACGGCACGGAGCCTTTGGCCAACCGCTTCCCGCCACCGTGAGGCACGGCCATCGTCGGCTTCAGCAGAAACAGGCTGTCTTCCGGCGCGACCAGGTTCGCTCGCCGCTGCAGCCGGTCGCGAACGATCGCGTCGCGATCAGCCTGCGGCTCGAATCCGAAGACGGACAGCTTAAAGCCGCCCTTGCCGTGCTGCTGAGCATGGCAGGCGCCCATGTTGCAGCCTGCTTTGCTGAGAATCGGTTGAATGTCGCGGATGAAATCGAGCGACGGCTGCTCGCTGACGCCATCCACCTTGACCGTCACGTCGCGTGTCTGGTCGCCGGAAACAACGCGAATCTTCGCCTCGCCGTTGCTGACCGCCCGCAGCAATCCAGTCTCGCTGACGGTGACAATGTTGGCGTCGGACGACTCGTACCTCGCCGCGTGCGTCAGGTCGGTCGACTCGTCCGTGACCTGCTCGCCGGAGCGATCACGCACGACAAGCTGCACCTGATCGAAGTTGCCCCGCAGCTCGACCGTCGACGGCACAACATCGACGGCGGCCAGGCAGAATGACGGGAGCGCAAAGAGATATGCACCAGCGGCACAGAACGATCGCAGAGAACAACGCATGGCGAGGACTCCGGAAGGAGTGAGGAGTCGAACAGGCGGGAAACACGGAGGGAGATGCGGTCGCATCGGCAGCGATTATTGCGAGCCGGGTTTCCCTCTGCCAACCTGCTTTGGTAATCCACACGTTGATGTTTGCGTTTCATGCCGGTTTGCGACGTCGAGCCGGTTCGGTGCGACAGTTTCCAGATCGATCAGAACCCTTCACGAAGCCGGGCAGAAGATGAACGACGAACAACCATTCGGACTGCAACTCTACAACGGTTTGAGAGAAAGCGGCCATCTGGAGTTGCTGACGGCACAGCTCAATTACGCGGACATTCAGAAGCTGAAGAAGGCCGATCGCGAAGATGTCATTAAACTGTTTCGGGGATATCCGTATGCGTTCCTGCAGCATCTGAAGAACGACTCGCCGGATGAGCTTGCCAGGCTGATCATTCTTAAGGCCGAAGCCGCCAGGGCTGAAGCCGCTGCGGCAGAACCGAACGACTTTGGCATGATGTCACTGTTGCTCTTGTTCTCTTGAGCAGTCTTCGAGGGTGACCTCGGCACCTTGCCTCAGCCTGCCTGCATTGTGCGACCAGAAGAACTGAAAAGTGAGACCTCATGAGTCGGATCAGATACGGACAGCTCGGCACGAGTCACGCTCACGCGAACAAGATTGGCGTGTACCGTCGGTCTGAGGACTACGAAGTCGTGGGCGTTGTCGAGCCGGACGATGCTCAGTGGCAGCGGGTGAAGGACAGTGACGAATACCGCGATCTGAAGCGGATGACGCGCGAAGAGCTGCTCAACATACCGGGGCTGCAGGTCGTGGGTGTCGAGACGCCGGTTCGCGATCTGCTTGACAATGCCGAGGTCTGCATCGCGGCCGGCAAGCACATTCATCTCGACAAGCCGGCGGGCGAGTCACTGCCGCAGTTCAAGCGGATTCTCGACGAGGCGTCCAGGAAGCACCTGGCGGTGCAGATGGGGTACATGTACCGCTTCAGTCCTGCCGTGCTGCTGATGCGGGACTTTCTGAAGAAGGGCTGGCTGGGCGAACCGTTCGAGGTTCACACGGTGATGAGCAAGGTTGTCCCGGCGGCGGCGCGTCGCGGGCTGGCTGAGTATCCCGGCGGCATTATGTTTGAACTCGGCTGCCACATCATGGATCTGGCCATCGGAGTGCTCGGCAGGCCGACCGTCGTTCACGGATTCTCGCAGCACGCCGGGAAGGAAGACGACGGCCTGCTGGACAACATGCTGGCGACACTCGAATACCCAAAAGCCATCGCGACGGTGAAATCGTCGGCGCTGGAGGTCGAAGGCTTTGCCCGGCGGCACTTTGTTGTCTGCGGAACGGAAGGCACGCTGCACATCGAACCGCTGGACCGTCCGAATGTTCGCGTGGCCTTTTCGACCAACCGGGGCAAATACAAACGCGGCTACCAGACGATCGAGTTCGGGAGCTATCCGCGGTATGTCGGCGACGCCGCCGACCTGGCGAAAATCGTTCGCGGCGAGAAAGATAACGAATACAGCTACAACCACGATCTGACCGTTCAGGAGACTCTGTTGCGAGCCTGCGGCCTGCCGGTCGATGAATAGGTTGCGGGATGACAGCGCGTTGCCGGAAGGCACGATCGCCATCCGAGGCCAGCCGATGAACTGCGGAATTGTCAGGATCGGCTGTCACGTAAGTCAGGCAGCCGCCTCCCGAAGTGCGTTTTCTCTTTGACGGCGGGAACGAGCCATCGGTAGATTTCCGTTTTGACGTGTAGACTTCAGGGCACGGATCAGCTCTCACACCAGCCCGCGGCTCTTCAGCCGGGCGTCCTACTCAGATCAGACCAGGTGACCCCATGCGGCAACTTTTCTGTGTCCTGACCGCTTTCGCAGTCGCGCTGAGCCTTCAACTGCCCGCTCACGCTCAAACACCCGCTGACGTCAGCAACCCGGCTCCGGACTTCAATGATCCAAACGGTCGGCCAGATATCCCCACGCGGATGCAGAGTATCGATCTGCCGGAAGTTCAGTTCCTCTTTGGTACTGCTCTTGATCCGCAGCGTCTGAGCCTCATTGAGGCTGTCACCGAACAGAGCATCAACGATCCACGGCTGACCGAAGCCGCTAAGAGCGTCATCCGCAATCACATGGCGGCCCTGCAGCAGGTCGAACTGGCCATTCAGTTCCTGCAGGCCAACCGCGAAGACATCCTTACCGGAAGTAATTCGCAGTTCAACAGCGTGTTTGGAAACCCCGGAACGCCCCGTGACGTCGCCGTCACAGGATCTGTTCCTCTGTCTGGTCTGGCTGACGTCACCATCAATGCAACGACCGGTATGGTTCAGCTGGATTTCGACGATGCTTCACTGCCGAATCTGGAAGGCCAGGTAAACCCAGGGGACTTTGTCTATGTGGGAGACGCGACGCTGTCGACACCCACGGGCTTTGTCGCCGAAGTGCTACAAATTCTGAGGGATGACGACGGCACGAATCAGATGCTGGAGGCTGAAGCAACGTTCGGGACGCCAGCCAACGCCATAGCAATGAACGGCGTCCCTGTTTACCGAGTCATTCGGTTTGACCGGCAAGGGGATCCGGCTCGATTCGAGCGAGTCCTGATGACTTACCAGTCGATCCGCGAAGCAATGACAGGCTTCACCCCAGGCCTCGCCGCTTCTCTGCGAACAACTGGCCAGCCAATTACCTACCAACGGGATTTCGAGGACATCAACAACATCTGGATGCCAGGACAAGCGCCCTTTGCTCCCCTTGACCCGCTCGTTCAAAACGCATTCAACGATGTCGCTGGCTTTAATTTCGGCTCCACTCGCGGGGCTGATCGCCTGGTCCGGCAGGCTGGATTCTCAAACTCAGACTCCCACTTCCACCTCGATCGACTTCGCGATCAGGCAAACCTGCAAGGCACGGATTACCTCGGACGACAGACACTTCCGCTGCTTTGGACTGAAGACAACGAACTGCCGCTGCAGTTCTCCAATAACAATCCGATCCCCGGCTCGACCGACGAGGATCGTGCATTCTTTCGCAATCAGCAGACAATTTTCGGGGAACCCGACAATCCGTTCACTCAGTACATCGGTCGTGCGTTTCTGGAAGAACAACTCTTTGAGATTGGTGACTTCTTTGATGCTCAGACGATCGGAGTCGATCCCAACACACTTCAGGAGCGATTCGACCGTTCTCGCCGTCCGCAGCGAGGCCCGCTGTTTGACCTTGATGGCAGCGGAACGGCTGGTAACGGAGTTGGAACCAATCCCCCAATCGGTGACGTCGAGTTAGTCAACGTTCCCGAGTCCGGAGACTCTACAACAGCCCAAACAGACCTGCGGAAGTGGCAGATGATCATTCAATCATTTGCGGAACACTCCACCGACTTCACGCGTCTGGATGTCGCCGTCTTTGGCCTCGGCAGCATGTTCGACAACTTTGTTCCAGACAACTTCAAGGCTCAGGACGCAGGCAACTATGGGCGCTTCGCTGGCCTGATTGGCGGATCCAGCCTCGGAACAATCGACCCACTGCGGATTGAACCGTTTGGAAAACGTGGCGGTGCCGGGTTCTTCCCGGTTGTTCCGCGACAGTAGTCTGCGGTTGTTTGAGCCGGCCCGGCGTCGGCGACCATCACGAAAGAAACCCGGCCTCGATGGTTGATCGAGGCCGGGTTCTTTTTTGCGCCGCAGATTGATCGCGCAGGGTTTGCTTCCGACCCTGGTGTCTCCCGCAGTGTGGCGGGCGCTATTTCGTCGCGGCGAGATAGCGGCTCAGCGTCCGGATGTTACGGATGAAGGTCTTCGTTGTGATGATCTGCTGCGAGCTGTCACTGTCAGCAGCTTTGAGCTGGCCGTCTTCGAGCCACGCGCCGCGGGCGTCCATCGAGTCAACGAGTTGCCTGACATCGTGACGCAGCGAGTTGCTGTTGCCGGGTTTGCGGCGCTGCGTCGTCCACAGGGGGGTCGAACCGGACGTCTCTCTGAGCATCTTCTCGAACTGCTGCCGCAGCGGCTTCACGTTGGAGCTGACCTGAAAACCGTAGTGCGTCGGCAGGTCACCGTCGTCGTAAGTCAGTTCGTACTTTTTCGTGAAGTAGAGTGGGCGGTTCGTCTTCAGCTCGTAAAAGCGAGCGAGGCGACCGTCGGGAAGCTGCGAGCGTTCCAGGTAGTCGAGTGCCTTCGGAATCGGGGCGAGGTACTTCTCCTTGCCCGTGTGCCGGTAGATCGTCATCAGAATCCGGATGACACCCTGAGATTCGCCGCCGGTGACTGAGGCAGGCTCGAAACGCCGCGCCCACGCGGGCTGCATGTTCGCGTTGTACTGCTGAGCCCAGGCCGGCTGCGGCTCGGGCATCTGGGCGAGGATGATGAAGTCGCCAGCCCGCTCAGCCGCCGCCGCGTATCGCGGAGCGTCGTACAGTTCCGCCGCAAGAAACATCGTGTCGATAACGTCGGCAATCGTGTTGTCGTTGAACGTGTAATAGCTGCGGTAATCGAGCTTCGGATGCTCGCGCGGCCAGGTCTCCGGGTACGACGCTTTCAAGACAGGAAAGTCGGCGGCGTTGGGCGGCTCGGAAAATCGCTGCGGCCACGCACCGTTTGGGTATTGCGCTTTCAGCAGCGACGCGAGCGCGTACTCGACGCAGGAGTGGATGGTCTGGTCACGGCGTTCGAGCACCGTGTCGAGCTTCATCAGAAACCGCAGTGCCGACTGAGTGTTGTCGTCGTCGAGCGTCGTGACGTTCTTCGCCTTCGAGGATCGATTCGCCCCCGCCTGCACATCGACGAGGAACTGCCAGCCGGAGCGTTTCGGCGGATCGAATTCGAGCCGGTAATCCCAGCCGCCGGACACAAGCTGCGTCTGCGCGAGTGCATGGCCCGCCGCCGTCGCCGCGTCGAGCAGAAATGGTTCGCCGCAGAGCAGATGAGCTTCGAGCAGCGCTTCGCCAACGGTTGGCGTCCCCGGAGGCTGCACCCAGGCTTGCGTTGAGGTCGCGGCATTCTCGCCCTCGCGCAGTTTCAGATCGGCGCTGTACTGCCAGAGGTACGCCCCCGACGCCGAGACGTCATTTCTGAAGAAGCTGACAGCCTTCTGCAGCGTCTGCCGAGCCTGCTCGTGCGAGACGGGATCGGCACCGGCTGCTGTTCGAAAACTCGCTCCCAGGAGAATCAACAATCCGACGACGGATACGGTGAACGAGGAAGAAGGCCGTCTCATGTCAGATTCCAGAGTGACAAAGAGGGAAGCAGACGCAGCTACGCTCGCCAGGTGGCTGAGCAGACGTAGCTACGCTCGCCAGAGCGTGGATGGGCAACGTTCCAATTTCTCAACCACGGTCTCTCAAACCACGGTCTGGCGACCGTAGCTACAGGGGCCACTGTGGGCTCGCTGCACTCGACCACAGCCACCGGTCGGATTGCGGCACGTTTGACAGGTTGGGTCCGGATTTGTCGCTGCTGAGCCGCCAGGATTCCAGTATCAACGAATCGGAATATGAGAGTCCGATCACCGAATTCCACTTCGGAATTGATTGCGAAGCCCGGTTTGGGTTCAATGTCCGACTTCTTCCCGGCAGTTCCCGCGCCGGGGCAACCGTTCTGAATTCAACGGGGCACCTTCGCCCATGAGCCGTTCGGCGATACTCGACAGGCTGCGAAGCCGGATTCCGATCATCGCTCCCTCGATGCTGAAGTGCGACTTCGGCAATCTGCACCGGGAGATTGAACTGCTGGACGCGGCCGATTCCGCCGTCCTGCATCTCGACGTGATGGACGGTCACTTTGTGCCGAACCTGTCCTACGGACCGATGGTGATCGAGCGGCTGCGTCCCATGACGGACGCGATCTTCGATGCTCACCTGATGATTTCCGAGCCGGGCCGGTACCTCGACGAGTACCTCAAGGCTGGCTGCGAGGCCATCACGTTTCACTACGAGGCGGTGCCGGATGCCGGACCGCTGCTGCGACGGATTCGCGACGCCGAACGACTGGCCGGACTGGCCATCAATCCCGGCACGCCCGTCGAAGCGATCGAGCAGTTTCTACCGGACTGCGACCTGGTGCTCGTGATGAGCGTTGAGCCGGGTTTCGGCGGGCAGAAATTCATTCCCACCGCACTGGATAAGCTGCGGCGTCTTCGTGAACTGACTCCTCCGGAGACGGTGCTCTCGGTGGACGGCGGCATTGGTCCTGCGACCATTGCTGACTGTGCCGCGGCGGGAGCCGAACTGTTTGTGGTCGGCAGTGCCATTTTCGACGAAAGCGATTACGGCACCGCCATGCACGAGCTGGCTCAGTTGGGGAGTCACCCGGCCAGCTCTTCCCTGTAACGAGACAAGTTGATGTCCACAGTCGTTCTGGTTCGCCCAGGGTGTACTGACTTTGACGATCAGAAGCGAATTCAGGGTTCTCTCGAACTGCCTTTGAATGACCGGGGCCAGTCGCAATTGACGAAAGTCATTGCAGCACTGCGCGATCAACCGGTCGAGGCCGTCCTGTCCGGATCGAGTGAACCATGCGCTTCCGTCGCTGCGGCAATTGCCAGCACTCTCGGCGTCAAGCACAAGGCACGCGACGACCTGCGGAACCTCGACCAGGGGTTGTGGCAGGGACTGAGCGTCGACGAAGTGCGGCGGAAATTCCCGTCGGTCTTTCGCCAGTGGGAGGAGGCTCCGGAAACGGTCTGCCCGCCCAATGGGGAAACAACCACCGATGCGCTGGAACGGCTCGCCGGGGTGCTCAAGAAGCCGCTGAAGAAGTACGGCTGCTTTGCCGTCGTTGCTTCCGAGCCTTTCGCGAGTCTCGTAAGCTTCACCCTTCGCGGTCAGACTCCGGACGACCTGTGCGGATCCCTGTTCGGCTGCTGCGAAGACAACCTCGTGGAAGTCATCGAAACCAGTGGATCGAACGGACATCGCGTGGGCAGCAGCCACCTGATCCCGATCACCACTGCAGCCGACGCTGACGGCGGCGACGAGTAGGCCTTTCGGGTCAACTCGACCTGCGCCGCTCCGCCAGGCGGTTATCGTCAGAGACACAGCAACTGCGGACTCTCAGCAAACAGACGGGTACTGGAATGAGTCGGGCGAAGCCGGATGTGGAATCGTGGCAGCAGGCCACCAGAACCGCGAAACGCGGCGTTCCGGAAGGCTTGTGGACGCAATGTCCCGGCTGCAAAGCGACCGTCTTTCAACGTTCAGTCGACGAGAACCAGAACGTCTGCCCCGAATGTGACCATCATTTCACGGTGCCTGGCCAAGCCCGGGTTCAACAGCTGCTCGACACGGACTCGTTCGAGGAATGGTTTACCGAACTGCAGCCCGCTGATCCGCTTGGATTCGTGGACAAGAAACCTTACGCGGAACGAGTCAAGGCTGAGCAGAAGCGGACGGGACTTTCGGAAGCCTGCATGGCCGGCAAGGGTTACATGCGCGGTCGACCGCTTGTCTTCGCGCTGACGGATTCGAGTTTCATCATGGGCAGCATGGGCTCGGTCGTCGGTGAAAAGCTGACACGAGCGATCGAAGCGGCGACCGAAATGAAACTGCCACTGGTCATCCTCAGCGGATCCGGCGGCGGAGCCCGCATGCACGAAGGCATCCTCTCGCTGATGCAGATGGGCAAGACCTCCGCCGCACTGGCAAAGTTCCGCAAAGCCGGCGGTCTGTACATCTCCGTCCTGACCAATCCGACGATGGGCGGTGTGGCCGCGAGTTTCGCAGCGCTCGGCGACATCATTCTGGCGGAACCCAGAGCGTTGATCGGGTTTGCCGGTCCGCGAGTCGTCAAGGCGACCGTCAATGAAGAGCTGCCGCCCGGCTTCCAGACCAGCGAGTTCCTGCTGGAGTACGGCTTCGTTGATCGCATCGTTCATCGGCACAATCTCCGCAGTGAGATCGCCCGAATCATCGACTACTGCGGTGTATAAGTGCTGAAGCGTCTGCGGCTGAGGTGCGAAATCAGACGGCACGCCTCAGCGTCCGTTTCATGACCGATCGAACAGACGTTTCAACGCCCGCCTGAGCATTCCCGTTTTTTGCGTTGCCACTTCCCTGAGCCAGCTCTGCCTCTGCGAGTCGCCCGCGATGGACTTTCTCAAGAAGCTGTTTCAGAAGAAGCCGAAGGTTGTCAAAACCGATGTCGACAAGCGGTTTCAGAAGATCGGGCAGGCCGGAAGCGGCAGCATGTCCAAAGTCTGGCGTGCCCGCGATGCGCAGTCCGGTCGGGAAGTTGTTCTCAAGGTGCTCGACGGCCTCAAGACCAGAAAGCTGGAAGCCCGCTTCCCGCCGCAGCTCAAAAAGCCGACCGAAGGCGAAGTCGCGGTTCAGCTCAAGCATGCCAACATCGTCAACACACTCGAGCACGGCATCACCACGACCGGCGAACAGTTCCTCGTGATGGAGTATGTCGAGGGCGAATCGCTCAGTTTTCTGATCGACATGCAGCACGAACTGCTGCGCAAAAACCGGCTGGGCATCATCATCCAGCTCGCTCAGGCGATCGACTACTTTCACAAGGAAGGCTGGATTCATCGCGATCTGTGCCCGCGCAACGTCATGGTGACGAAGGACGCAGAGGTCAAGCTGATCGACTTTGGACTGGTCGTCCCCAACACGCCGCCGTTTCAGGCTCCCGGCAACCGCACCGGCACGGCCAACTACATGGCTCCCGAGCTGATCAAGCGGCAGAGGACCGACCAGCGAATCGACATCTTCTCGCTGTCCGTCACCTGCTTCGAGATGTTCACGAAGGAGCTTCCCTGGGACACGGGCGAAACTCTGGAATCCGTGCTGCATCACATCAACCAACCGCCGCGCGATATCCGCGACCGCTGCCCCGGTATCGACGAGGAAGTCGCCGCAACCATCATGAAGGGCCTCGAAAAAGACCCGCGTGACCGCTGGCAGTCGGTGGCGGAAATGCTGGTTCCACTGAAGAAAACCCGCGAACGGCTGCACCGTCAGGCACGCCGCCGTCGCAAACCGAAATCCGAATAGGCTTCTGCTGAAGACTTCGTAACCACCGATGCCGACTCACCTGCCGAAACTCGACCGTCCCGTCCGCCTTGCCGTACTGATCTCCGGCGGAGGCACCACGCTGCTCAACCTGGTCGAGAAGATCCGCTCGGAACAGCTGATTGCTGAAGTACCGCTGGTCATCGCCAGCCGGGCCGACTGCAAAGGTGTCGAACGAGCTGCCGCTCTGAATCTGCCCTGCGAAGTCGTTTCGCGGCGCGACTTCGATTCTGTTGAGACATTCAGCGACCGCATCTTCGGACTCTGCCGCGACGCGGACATCGACCTTGTGATCCTCGGCGGCTTTCTGAGCCTGATCCGAATCCCGGACGACTTTGAACACCGCGTGATGAACATCCACCCGTCGCTGATTCCCGCCTTCTGCGGCAAAGGATTTCACGGGCACCATGTCCACGAATCGGTGCTGGCCCGCGGCGCTCGAATCAGCGGCTGCACCGTCCACTTCGCGAATAACGAATACGACGCCGGCCCGATCATCGTGCAGAAGGTCGTCCCGGTACTCGACAGCGACGATGCTGACGCTCTGGCGTCCCGCGTCTTCGACGCCGAATGCGAGGCCTACCCGGAAGCCATCCGACTGTTCGCGTCCGGCAGCCTGACCATCGACGGCCTGCGCGTCAGCCACAATCCGCCTATGTCGAGCTAAGTGGTCTGTTTCGTAAGTCCCGACAGGGTTCTCGTTTGACCCGTAGCCGGAGGCGATGGCGTTTTCAGGTCACAGATAAACGCCATCGCCTCCGGCTTCGGGTCAACCAGTTACGAACTCGCGAAACGGACCACTAAGACTCAGGCAAGGATTTCCTTCACGACGCGGGACGGTTCGACGCCGGTCAGCCGCTGGTCGAGTCCCTGAAACGGGAACGTGAACCGCGAGTGGTCAAAGCCCAGCAGATGCAGAATTGTCGCGTGCAGATCGCGAACGTGAACGCGGTCCTGCACGACGTTGAACCCGAAGTCGTCGCTCTCGCCGAGCGTCATGCCGCCTTTGATGCCACCGCCGGCCAGCCACATCGTGAAGGCGTTCGGATGATGATCCCGCCCGTCGCGTCCGCCGCCCTGCACCATCGGCGTCCGACCAAACTCGCCGCCCCAGACAACCAGCGTGTCTTCGAGCAGCCCGCGTTCCTTGAGGTCCTTAATCAGCGCCGCGCAGGCCTGTTCTGTGTCTTTACAGTTCTGCTTCAGGCCATTGACCAGGTTGCCGTGCTGATCCCAGGCCTCGTGAAAGATCTCGACAAACCGCACGCCGCGTTCGACCAGCCGACGAGCCAGCAGGCAGGAACTGGCGAACGACGACTTGCCTGGCTCCGCACCGTAAGCTTCCAGAACGTGCTGCGGCTCGGCAGAAAATTCCATCAGCTCCGGCGCGCTGGACTGCATCCGGTAGGCCATCTCGAACGAATTGATCCGCGTCAGAATCTCCGGATCGCCCGTGGCCTCGTAACGCTGATTGTTGAGCGCGCTTAGCGCGTCGAGCGACCGCCGCTGCAGCGAGTCATCAATGCCCGCCGGGTTCGACAGATACAGCACCGGGTCGCCGGTATTGCGGAACTGGACGCCCTGATAAACGGACGGCAGAAATCCACTGCCCCAGTTCGCGCTGCCGCCGCTGGGACCTTTCTTACCGGTGCTGAACACAACGAAACCCGGCAGATCCTGAGATTCGCTTCCGAGGCCATATAGCGTCCAGGCACCGAGACTCGGCTTGCCGAACTGCTGCGATCCCGTGCTCATCTCAAGCTGCCCCGGCGCGTGATTGAAGGCGTCGGTGACCATCGATTTGACGATCGCAATGTCGTCCGCGACTTCCGCCATGTGCGGCAGAATCTCGGACAGCTCCTGCCCGGATTCGCCATGCCGGGCGAACTTGAACTTCGGCCCCAGTAGCACCGAGTTCGGGCTGATAAACGCCGCGCGGTAATCCCTGATCAACTCTTCGGGCGGCAACTTCCCGTCGTACTTCGCGAGCTGCGGTTTATTGTCGAACAGTTCCAGGTGCGACGGCGCTCCGGCCATGAACAGGTAGATCACGTTCTTCGCCCGCGGCGCGTGATGCGTTTTCTGAGTCGTCCCGGCGGCGGCCAACGAAGCGTCCTGCTGCAGAAGCTGCCCCAGCGCGACGGAACCGAGTCCAACGGCGCAGTCCTTCAGAAACCAGCGACGGGCTTGCGGAGTCAACATGGCTATTCCTTCGTGATGGCTTCGTCGAGGTTGAGAATGACGCGGCTGACGATCGTCCAGGCAGCTCGTTCTGGTGCGGCGACCGTTTCCGTTTCCGGAGTGGCGTTCCCGACGAGGCCGGCTGCCTGTTCTGCGGATTCGGCTTTCGAGAACCGCTCGCGCGCGTCGGCGAGCAACTTTGTGAGAACGTCGAGTTCACCCTCAGTCGGTGGTCGCGTGACCGCTCGACGGAACGCGAACGTCAGTCGTTCGGCATCGCTGCTGTTGCTCGTGGCCAGCGTCTGAGCAGCGAGCGCTCGCGCGGACTCGACGAACAACGGGTCGTTGAGCGTCGTCAGTGCCTGCAGCGGAGTGTTCGATCGCGATCGCCGCGTGCAGGGAGCTTCGCCGGGCGGCGCGTCGAAGACGCTCAGCGACGGATACGGCACCGAGCGAAACCGGAACGTGTAGAGGCTGCGGCGGTAGCGGTCGGGGCCAGTCTCGGTCTTCCACGTTTTGGGGCCATAACTCGCTGGCGGCTGAAAGAGAAACTCCGGTGCGGGCGGGTAGACGCCGCGTCCGCCGACCGTTCGAGTCAGCAGGCCACTCGCGGCGAGCGTCACGTCGCGGACCAGTTCGGCGTTCATGCGAAACCTTGAGCCGCGAGCCAGCAGCTGGTTGTTCGGGTCACGTTTCAGCAGCTCCGGCGTGACGTGCGACGACTGCTGCCATGTTGCCGAGCCGACGATCAGCCGGTGCAGGTGCTTAAGACTCCAGCCGTTGTCCATCAGCTCGACCGCCAGCCAGTCGAGCAGCTCCGGATGCGTTGGTGCCGAACCCTGCGAACCCAGGTCCTCGCTGGTTTCCACGAGCCCCGTTCCGAAGTATCCCTGCCAGATCCGGTTGACGATTGCTCGCGCCGTCGTTGGGCTGTTGCGAGCGACCAGCCACTTCGCGAAGTCCAGCCGCGTCGGATCGCTGTCAGCTTCAAGTGGGTGCAGAAAGTCGGGCACGCCTGGCTCAACCTGCTCCTGCGGTTTCAGAAAGTCACCGCGTTCCAGCTTGTGAGTTTCGCGCGGCGTCGCACGCTCAGACATGACCAGCTGCGTTGTTCCGGTCGGATGCTCGCTCCACAGTTTCTCAATCTGCTCGTTCTGCGTCTTCCAGGCAGCCACTGTCGTTCGCCAGTAAGAAAACAGATCCTCAACCTCGGCAGCGGAAATCTCCTTGAGCGAGCGGTTCGATTCGACAATTGACCGCACGTTGCGCGGTAGAGGATCGGCAACGGCATCTTCGACCGCGCTGACCGAGATCCGGAACCGACCGAGGTTCATCGTCTGAACATCGTCGCTGTTCCAACCGCCGTGCTTCTGATCGAGCGAGATCCTGAGTTTCGCTCCTGCTGGAAACGCAACGTTGTCGTCAGCAACGAAGACGGCCTTCCGCGACTGGTTACGCCGACCGGGACCGGCATCAATGCTCCAGGCCGTTTCGTCGTCGCCATCGATCGCGTAATCGACCGGCCCGGTGAAACGTCGCTTGCCCTGCTTATCGGCGAACTTCTCGCCAAGCTGCACACGCTCGTTCGCATAGTCAGCAGTCGCCCGGACGAACTTGACGGTTCGTTTCTCTTTGTCGTTTTCCGGGTTAGTCACCGTGACGTTGATCCCCGTCAACGCGAACAGCCCATCGACCGAACGGCCCGGTCCGCCGGAGGGCAGGTTGGGATCGGTCAGCATCTCAAGCCGAAACGCGCGAATGTTCGAGGACTTCGTTTCTGCGGCGAAGTGCGCGGTGAATCGAGTCGGTGCGTAACCCTGGGCCAGCAGCGAGTGGTCAGGCTGCTCGTAGTACCGCTGAGCGTTGTTGCTCGGCTCGGCATTGGCAATCCGCAGAACTTCCCACTGCGGCTGGTCGCCTCGCACCGAATCCATCCACTGCTGGAGCTTCGCTTTCCAGTCAGAATCAGCCTGTTTGAGTGACGCCTCAATCTTCGCAATCTCTGTCAGCAGCGACTGTCGCTTCCTCAACGGGTCGGGCGGATAAACCGGCAGGCTGCCTTCGTGACTGTTGTTGATGAAGGCAAACATCCGGTAGTAGTCCGTCTGCGTGAACGGGTCGTACTTGTGCGAGTGGCACTGGGCGCACTGGATCGTCATGCCGAGTACGGCTTTTCCGATCGCGTCCATCCGGTCGAACATGGCCTCCATCCGAAACTGTTCGGGGTCGATGCCGCCTTCTTCGTTGAGCATCGAGTTTCGCAGAAAGCCCGTCGCCACCAACTGGTCCTGCGTCGGTGACGGCAGCAGATCACCGGCGAGTTGCTCGATGAC
>Ga0070727_10001623_pt1 | contig 23400 bp, 17 predicted proteins | sample tdAd472_FD_66722 | JGI IMG/M metagenome (GOLD analysis project Ga0070727, IMG submission 66722) | Marine sediment microbial communities from the Atlantic coast under amendment with organic carbon and nitrate - tdAd47.2 | ecosystem: Environmental > Aquatic > Marine > Coastal > Sediment | place...
GCGGGACGACGAGCTGACGCTGTTCTGTGCACCGGATCATCCCCTGGCCAGGCAGCCGGTGCTGGGCGATGCAGAATTACTACAGGCCAGGTGGATAGTCCGCGAACCGGGTTCCGGCACCCGCCAGGCTTTCGACAGGGCCATGACCGGTTTACTATCGGATATCCAGTTGCTGTTGGAACTTCAGCACACGGAAGGAATAAAGCGTGCCGTCGAGGCAAACCTGGGTATCGGCTGCCTGTCGAAGATCACCCTGGAAGAGGCTTTTCGACGAGGCTCCCTGACTCCACTACAGGCACCACATCGCAATTGGCGACGTAAGTTCTATTTTATACTGCACCGGCAGAAATTTCGAAGTACCGGCATTAACAGCTGGCTCGATCTTTGTCGGGAATTCTGATAGGAACTGCTGGACATGACGACAAACAGAACGCGGCGAACAGGATCCTGGCTGGTCAGGCATAGACAACCACTGCTGTGGGTAAGTCTGGTGCTTGGCGTTGCCTTTGGCATCGGAATAGCCAGCACCAGCTTCAACACGTCCGTCGGTGAACTGCTGAGTACCAATGACCCCCTGATTGATGAACTCGACGAGATGAACGAACGCTTTCCCGCGCCGTTGTCCGTTACCTTTGCACTGACCCCGGAAGCCGGCGACAGCAATTCGGTTTTCAACCAGCAGGTACTGTCAGCACTAAGGGACCTGGACTCCCGCTATCGGCAGTTGCCCGGTGCTATCCGCCTGTCCTCGATCCTCGGTTATCGGTCACCGGTGCGCAACTTTGTCCTGTTCCAGCGCCCGTCGGAACAGTATTCGGCGGTTGAACTTGAGGCCCTGCATGACCAGGCCCTGGACGAACCACTGCTGCGTGGCCTGTTTCTCAGCGAAGATGGTGGCATGACCTTCGCCACCGTGACCCTTGAGCCCGGTGAAACCGACCAGGACACGAGGCTGGCGCTGGCGGAAGATACCCTGTCATTGCTGGCTGAGCTGCGGGCTGCCAACCCCGACGTGGGAATATACGCCAACAGCGACGCCCTGTTTGAGAAATCGACCCAGGACGCCATGATTCAGGACCTGACCACTCTCCTGCCCATAGTCATCCTTATCTGTGTGCTGACCATCTGCTACTGTTTTCACTCCATCAGCTTCGGCGCCTGCATACTCGGCCAGGCGCTGCTGTCCATTGTCTGCACCATCGGTCTCGTCGGCTACCTTGGTATGGGCTTCAACACCATTTCCGTCATCGCCCCGCTGGTGGTCGTCATTATCTCTGTCGCACACAGCGTGCATATCATTTCCGTTTACAAGCAACACCTGTTCAGGGGCGAGGACTATCCGTCGGCGATGGCAGGCAGCATTGCCTACAACATCAAACCGGTGCTGCTGGCCACCGTCACCACGGCCATCGGCTTTATGTCCCTCAATCTCAGCTCATCGCCAGCCATCCAGGATTTCGGCCGAATCGTCGCCATCGGCATAGGCTTTGCCTTTGTGTTCACGTTTACGCTGCTACCTGCCCTGTTGATCTGGGTGTCCAGGAGGACCAGGACCCATGGCAGGACCATGGATGCCGTGTTGCCCAATCGCATAGTCAGCCGGGTTATACCGTTCTGGCAGAAACACGACAGATCGTTATTCGTGCTCTGTACCTTTCTGGCCGTGCTCAGCCTGGCCCTGCTGCCCCTCAATGAAACCGATTTCGATCGGCTGGATTTCATCGAGACGGATTCCGAGGTCGGCAGATACTACGAGGTAGTGAGTCGCGGACTGCAGCGGGGGCCGACCCTCAGCTACGGCCTGCAGGCCAGCGCCCCGGGAGAGGCCATCGAACCGGCGTTCCTGCAGCAGGTGGAAGCTTTCACCAGCTGGCTGATTGACCAGCCGGAAATAGACAATGCCGGCAGCCTGGTAGAGATGGTGAAAACCATCCACATGGCCCGGGGCGGACAGGATCCCGCCTATTTCACCATCCCGGACGATGTCAATGCTATTGCCACGGATCTGGGCATTTACCAGGACATCGAGTTTCCGGATTTCCCCCTGGCCGATTTCGTCGACTATGACTATGCCACCATCCGGCTGGTGGCCAATGCGCTGCCACTGACCAACCAGGAACTGATCGAACTGGATGAACGGATCGCCGCGGAATTTTCCCAGGCAGTGCCCGAAGGCAGGCTGATACGTGGCAGCCCCCTGATACTGTTCGCCCGGATGGACAGCCTTATCACCACGGAACTGCTGCAGGGATACAGCGTCAGCCTGCTACTGATCACCCTGACCCTGGTGCTGGGCTTTCGCAGTCTTTACTTCGGTCTGCTCAGCATCATCCCCAACCTGCTGCCGGCTACATTCGTATTCGGTGCCTGGGGGCTATTCGTGGGACAACTGGACCCTTTCGTAATGATGCTGTTCAGCATCAGCATTGGCCTGGTGGTTGACGATACGGTTCACCTGCTGACCCACTACCTGGATGGCCGGAAGCAGGGACTGTCCATCAACTCCGCCTTCAACGCGTCACTGAATACCGCCGGGCCGGCCCTGATCGTCACGACTGCAGTGCTGGCCCTGGGCACCACCATTCTGATGGGAGCCAGTACCCTGTATTTTCAGCAGTCCGCCAAGCTGCTGGTACCCATCGTGGTCCTGGCCCTGGTGCTGGACCTTGTCTACCTGCCGACGGTGCTGCGTCGATTCGACCGCTGGAAACACCAGGCTCCGGACACCGGGGAGGCGGCCAGGACCGACTGAGGTGGTCTGCCGACACCCGGCCTGACAGACAGTTGAAAAATATGGAGCACGGGGACGCGCGCAGCCGTTTCTCAACTTCGGACTCCGGCGTCATCCCCTGCCCCTGAAATCAGTTTTCAGACCAGGACGACCAGGGATGGAAACATCGCTTTACGCTCAGTTGCAAAACTGTAAGATTAAGGGTCCCGATAATAACGAATAAGGTCCTGCACGATGACAAGTCCCGTTACGCTGCGCCTGCCTGCACTTTGGTCCCGGCGTCTGCTGATCTGTTCACTGGCAATAACCGGGCTGATTCCGGCCGCCAATGGCCAGTCGGACAATGCCTTTGGCATACCCACAACGGCCAATTCCAATCCCGCCGCGACCATTGTTGCGGCCCCCGGTGCAAGGGGCCAGGGCTGGCTGGCCCAGGGCCGGTCGGAGGTGCTGGCGCGACACGGCATGGTAGCCACCAGCGATCCGCTGGCCGCCCAGGCAGGGCTGGAAATACTGCAACAGGGCGGAAATGCCATCGATGCCGCGGTGGCAACTGCCGCCGTGCTGGACGTGACTTCCCAGAACGACACCGGCCTGGCCGGCGACCTGTTCGCGCTGGTATGGAGCGCCCGTGACCGCAGGCTGTATGCCCTTAATTCGGCAGGCTGGGCACCCGCCGGCTGGACACCGGACTACTTCAGGGATCAGCTGGGGCTGGAGCGGGTCCCGGGAACCGGGGTCAATGCCGCCACCGTGCCGGGCGCGGTCTCCGGTTATGATGCCCTGCTCAAGCGCTTCGGCACAATGGGCTTCCAGGAGACCCTGGAACGGGCCGCGCAGCTGGCCGAGGAAGGCTGGGCCCAGGCCGAACGCCGCCACAACGACCTGGTGAGTGTGCAGGAAAAGTTGCGGGGCGACGCAGATTCAGCCGCCGTGTTTCTCCACAACGGCCAGGTACCACCCCTGTACAGCGTGATTCGCAACCCCGGGCTGGCCGACGCCCTGCGCCTGATTCAGCAGCAGGGCCGCGATGCGTTTTACCGCGGACCCATTGCCGATGCCATTGTCGCCAAGGTGCAGGGAGATGGCGGAGTGATGACCCACGCCGACCTGGCGGAATTCCAGTCTGAATGGGTGGAACCCATTGCCACCAGTTACCATGGCTACCAGGTTCACCAGCTGCCGCCTCCCGGCCAGGGTTTTGCAGCCTTGGAAATGTTGAATATCCTGGAAGTCTGCGCCCCGGTGCACGGCGTCAACCTGTCCGCCCTGGGGCCCTCAAATCCGGACTACTGGCATTTCCTGGTCGAGGCCAAGAAACTCGCCTACTCCGACCTGCAGGCCTACAACGCCGATCCGGAATTTGCTGACGTCCCGGTTGACCACCTGCTGTCGAAATCCTACGCGGCGACTCTGTGCAACCGGATCGACATGGATAAAGCCTCGGAGCCGTCCATTCGCGGCGGCCTGGATGGCGGTACGGTGTACCTGACCACGGCTGACCGCTGGGGCAACATGGTGTCGCTGATTCACAGTATCTTTTCGGTTTACGGCAGTGGCGCCACCATACCACCCTACGGCATGATCCTGCACAATCGCGGCGTCGCCTTTACCCTGGACGAAGATCATCCCAACGTAGTTGCGCCACGCAAGCGACCTTTTCACTCCATCATTGCCGGGTTTGTAACCCGCGACGGCGAGCCCCTGATGACATTCGGCAACATGGGTGGTTCGGTGCAGCCGGAAACCCACGCCCAGCACATGGTGAACCTGATCGATCACGGTATGAACGTGCAGATGACTACCGACGCGGCACGCTTTACCCATAGCCAGAACAGCAACCTGCTGTCCCTGGAACACGGCCTCTACAGTCTCGTTGGCCGGGCCCTGGAAGCGCGGGGCCACCGGGTTCGCAGCGTCAACGGCGGCCGCGTCGGCGGCTACCAGGGCATACTTTTTACCCGGGACCCCGACCTGCCCGTGCCGGTATTCAGCCAGCAGAGCATCACCGAGGACCACCCGGTAAACGGCGTCTACCGGGGTGGATCCGATCACCGCAAGGACGGACAGGCAGTAGGCTGGTAGCTGCCATCGCAGATGGCACGAGGTCAGCTGCCGGCCCCGGCTGTCGCTGGCAGCTGCCGTTCCAGGATTACGTTTCAACCACCGGCCTGGCGGGTTGCACCAAACACCCCGACGGGCCACCAATCGGGATGCGAGTGCCAGACCCGCCCGGTTAAAACACGAGGAGTGAATAGACCATGAAAAGAGCCAACAAGATGAGCCGCCGGGAATTTACCAGGGCAGGCGCCGCGGCTGTTGCCGCCGCCTCCCTCGGCCAGGCCAACCCGTCCTTTGCCCAGCAGCCGGCCAGCCAGCTGCAGTCCGCCTACCTGATGGAACTGCTGCTGGATGGTGATCCCCAGATCAACACCGGCCATACCCTTATCGCGCCACTGTCCGGCGGGACGTTCAGTGGACCGAACCTGCGCGGTACCGTGTTACCCGGTGGCGCCGATTGGGTTACCCAGGTATCCGGACACAGCAGCCTGGATGTGCGCATCACCCTTCTCACCGACGACGACGCCCCTATTTACATGACCTATAAAGGCGTGATCCACCGCGGCGACAGCGGACTGTACTGGCGGGTCACTCCCACGTTCAACACCGCCTCGGAAAAATACGACTGGATAAACCATATCGTGGCAGTGGGCAAGAACAAGCAGGTCGAGGGCAAGATTGCCTACGACATCTGGCAGATTCTTTAACCGCCAGGCCCCGGACAGCTCCACGGAACTCATCGATTCTGCTGCGAGCCAACTGCGTTGTTGCGCAGTCGGGATCAGACTGACTGGATAATTATGGACATCAGCCTAGAGACAGTGCTGAGCAGACTGGAGGAATATTCCCTGCAGGCACTGGACTATTTTTCCCGGTCGGAAGTGCTCTTTCAGTTGGGCCTTGCCGTGGGCCTGCTGCTGTTGTCCCGGCCGGTGGCGGTGCGACTGCGTCGGGTGCTGGAGACCCAGGCGCGCACCATCAAGGGCAGACCGGGGCTGCTGCGACTGATCGTGATCGGTCTGAGACGACTGAAATGGGCGGTGTTCGTCGCCTTCCTGGGACTGTCTATCCTTGTCATTCAGAGCATCGGCTGGCCCGCCCGGTACCCGATAATTTCCAGTACTGCGCTGCTGGCACTGGCCTGGCTGGTCATTTCATTGCTTTCCAATATTCTGCGCAGCCGCTTCCTGGCCCGCTCCATTGCCTTCATCGTGTGGATTTACGTGGCCCTGATTATCCTGGGGGTAGCCGATACCGCCGCCGAACTGCTGGACTCCGCGGGCTTTACCCTGGGCACCACGCGTATCTCCATTCTGCTGCTGCTGAAGTCGGTGTTTTTCCTGGGCGTCACCCTGTGGCTGGCGGTGTCCCTGGGCAACAGCCTGGAAAACCGCATACAGCGTTCGGAAGACCTGAACCCCTCGCTGCGGGTACTCATCGGCAAGATACTGAAAATCTCCCTGATCGTCATTGCCGTGCTGGTAGGCATCTCCGCCATCGGTATAGACCTCACCGTGTTCACGGTGTTTTCGGGCGCCGTCGGTGTCGGTATCGGATTCGGCCTGCAGAAAGTGGTTTCCAATTTCATATCCGGCATTATCATATTATCCGATCGTTCCATTAAACCGGGCGACACCATTACCGTTGGTGAAACTTTCGGCTGGATAAGGGAGTTACGTGCCAGATTTGTTTCCGTGGTGACCCGTGACGGCCGGGAGTTCCTGATTCCCAACGAAGACCTGATTACGCAGCAGGTAATAAACTGGTCTTTCTCCAACGACCTGGTCAGACTGGATGTGCCCTTCGGCGTGTCCTACCGGTCGGATCCGCACCTGGTGAGCCGCCTCGCCATAGAAGCCACGGTCGGCGTCAATCGCGTTGTGGAAAGTCCGGCGCCGGTCTGCTGGATGACTGGATTCGGCGAGTCCTCGCTGGATTTTGTCGTACGCTTCTGGATTCGTGATCCCCAGAACGGCCTGACCAATGTGCGGGGCCAGATCCTGCTCGCCATCTGGGACACGTTCAAGGCCAATGACATCCTGGTGCCCTATCCCCATCGGGAAGTGTACGTGCACCAGGTGGACAAACCTGAATAGCAGCGTCAGCTGCTTCCTTGATAATCCGTTATGGCTCGTCCCCTTCCAGTGGCCGAAAGTCGCCGTTCGGCCCGGGCGTGATATGAATGAACCGTGCTTCTTCGATCAGTGACACTTTGTGCCACTCCCCTTTTGGAACTATACAGGTATCCCCAGGCCCCAGGATGAGGTCTTCTCCTGGTGAAGAATCGCAGGACACGCGGACCTTTCCTGAGACTACATGCAATATTTCATCACCGTCCGGATGCATCTCACCATTATGGGGAGCATCCGCCGTTAAACTGAAAATCCCCACCGTCATGCCATCTATTCGTTCTGGCGGTCCCGGCTTAAACTTTCGAGGCTTGACTGAAAGATCTCTATGGATATCGAGACAGCACCGTGAAACATCAACAGGAATCAGTTTTGACATCGTGGATTGCTCTCCTCAGGCACAAAACCAGGTGCCATTTTAAACACCTAATAGCGGTAAGTGTTTCAGCTTGTGATAGCTGAGGGATAGGGATATGCAATGCTTCAGCTCCTGGACGGGTATTTCCTGGGATAAGTTTATTACTATTGCCCGTTTGCCATCATAGTTGAAAGTATCCCCATAAATTTCCTTGAAAGTTTCTATTAGCCTCGTCTGACATTGAAAATATACAAAGCATTTTTCGGGAAATTCTGGCTTCCAGTCTATCCTCACAGTACTCCCACCATTAGCAGAATAACTGGCCTCGCCCCATTTTAACGACTCCTCCAAAAGACCTACTTCATAATCCTTTCCCGTTTGAATGATGAGATCTCGCAAACGAATCAGCGTTAAACGGGGCCTTTCAGGATAAGAGTCAAAAAGTTCTTTTACCAAGGTATCCATGAACTCGAAGCCTGTTTTGACTCAGCGTACAAACCGCCCCATATCGAAGAGCAAGCCGCGCAACGGTTTGTTCAAGACCCTGCCGTGACGGGCAAGCTGGTCAACCAGTAGTTCTTCAGTCTTCCAGGACAGGAAGCAGGTATTCAACAACCGGATGGCACCGGCACTTGACCTGCGTGGCACAGACGGGATATGCGGGTTGTCCGGGTGGAAGTGGTTCGGCAGGCGGTCAGGCGGAACTCTGCCCTCGCCTGCCGCCGTAATAATAGCTACCTCGTGTCCAGGCTGATTATCACCTGGACTGTGCAGCAATCACTCCCCGCCTTCGTCGGCATAAATCCACCGCATGGCGCCGAAGAACATTTCGTCCCAGCTCTGCTGTCCCCAGGGTACAGACCGGGCGGGGTCCGGGTTGTAGGGATTCTGCTCGCTGTTATCGAAAGCCCCCACTGCCACGAGCCGGGTACCGGCGGGCATCAGTCGGGGTTCTTCATAGGTGTAGGCCAGCTGCCAGTTGTAATTGTAGTTGGCAATGTTGATCAGCTCTTCACGATTACCATCAGGGTATTCGGCAAAGAAGCGCATGTACTTGCCGCGGAAGTGCATATGGGGCGTGAAGCTGCGCAGGTAAGCATCCTTGCGCAACGTAACGCTGGCTTCCTGGACGAATTCCGGATCATAGGGCGGAATGTTGGTCCACGTCGGGGTAAAGATACAGGCGCAGGCACCGGATAACCGCTTCTCCGGTACCTCTCCCTCCGGGTAGAACCACAGCCCGATTTCACTTTCGTCGGTAGTTTCCCTGCCATTGGTAGTGTAATGCAGCTGCAGCGCCAGCCGGGAGCCCTTCTTCAACAGGCCACCGGTATTGTCCGGCATCCACTCCGGCTCCGCGCCAGGAATGTAGGCGGTTATATTGGCGGCATCGGGATCGCTGCTGCCCAGGAACCCGCGCCGGCGATTGTTGGCATCCGGCGGTATCAGGCTGTTCAGGGTATGGTGAAGCACGGTGCGGTCCCCCGCGACATACTGGCTGCCCCGGACCCAGTAATCCCTGTCGGTTTCGATGGGCACGACAACATTGATGTAATCCAGCACGCCGGTTGCCGGGATGGTTTGCGGCGGCAGCTTGATGATGTAGTCGGGTTCACCGAACGCCCACTTGCTTTCCGGCCAGGTAAGTTCCGCCAGCGGATCGGTCTGCCCGTCCTGCGGCGCACCGGCATCGATCCAGTGCAGCAGTTTCTGCTGGTCGCTTTCGGCCACCAGCATGTCATTGATGAAGTCTCCGATGTGGCCGTCGATCTGGCCTGGTGGCATCCGCTTGGTCATGAGCACTTCACGGATCATCGGTGACCAGCCCTGGACCATGGCGTGACTGTTCAGGGCGAAGGGCGCGATGCCCCCTTCACGGTGACAGGACGCACAGTTTTCGGCAATTATCGGGGCAATATCCTGTTCGTAGGAGGGGACGTTGCCGGCATGCTCGGCTTTTGCAGCAAAGGTGATGGGATCACCGGTGGTTTCCACCCGGGCAACGGGTATCTCGTTGCCGGCGAGCATGGCATCCAGCGCCTGCTCCAGCTCGACACCCGCCGGACCACGAAACGCGACCATGAAAGTTTTCGGATCGTAGACAAGTATCTCCCCGGTGGTGTCGATTCCCAGGGACTCGGCAATGTACTGGGTGTCGTCCATGAGTACCGGAATTGCGATTCCCTGTTCAGCCAGATCGGCGGCGATGGCATCACGGTTGTGCCTGCCCATGGGATTCAGCATGAAGAACTCGATACCCTGGTCATCGTAACGGTGGCGGAGCGCAACAAACTCGTCCAGCGCCGCGCGGGTGGCATCGCTGTCCATGGCATGAACCAGCAGGGCGATGGCGGCATGGTCGTCATACCAGCTCATCTGGTGGAAGTAGCCTTCCTGGTCCAGCAGGGCAAAATCGCCCACGCGATCGGCGGCCAGCAATGTTGCCGGCAGCAGGCACGCGGCCAGGGTTACGTTCCTGATTAATGATCTGTACATGGTGTAATCCTCGGGCCGGGCAATTACCCGTCTGCTCCTCGATTGATTGATTGCACTGCCTGCGGTGTTAACAGAATAATTTATGACCAACCAGCCCGGGAGTCAATGCGACAACGCGATAAATGCGGTATGCGACAACATTCCCGGGTTGCTTGTCGGCTTCAATAAAAGGTTTGTTTTTCAGCAGGTTGGCGACTTCTGCAGGATCTTCTCAAGGCGTGGATACAGTACCGGGTTGGCTACCAGTATATTCTTGCAGTAAAACTGCGGCGGGATGCCCTCGGGAACCTCGCTGAAATGCCCGTAACGGGCCCCGGCTTCCCGGGCGATGAGCTGTGCCGCGGCGAAATCCCAGACGCTTAGCGATTCGTAGTAACCATCCAGGCGTCCCGCCGCCACCCAGCAGATATCCAGCGCCGCCGATCCCAGGCGGCGGATATCGGCGCATTCCCGCAACACGTTTACCACCCTTGCCAGGAAAGGTTCCAGGGTGGACTTGTCATAGGGGAAACCGGTGGCGATTAATGCCCGGGCCGGATCGGTTTCACCGGACACCCGAATCGGTTCATCATTCAGAAAGGCTCCACCGCCGGCTTCCGCCCAGAACAGCTCCCGGGTAAACGGGTTGTACACCACGCCGGCCACGATCTGTCCTTTGCTGACATGGGCGATGGACACCGCCGACTGCGAATGCCCATGGGCGTAGTTCACCGTGCCGTCGATGGGATCGACAATCCACAGGTCGGACTCTGTATCGGTCAGCTCCCCGTCTCCGGGCGCCAGTTCTTCGGACACGATGCCGTGTTGCGGATAACTTTCGTTGATCAGGCCGGTAATCAGCGCGTCCGCCTTGAGGTCAGCCTGGGTGACCATTTCATTGCCACCCTTGAAATCCCGCTGCAATGGGGTCCCGGCGCGCTCCTTTACGATCATGTCGCCGGCATGTACAGCAGCCGCCTTGGCAAATTCGATGATGTCAGGCATGAATAAGGATCGAAACCTCCGGTGTTGAATTGAAACTGGCGATGCGGATTATACAGACAATTTACACATCGCATCGCGACCCGGACAGGACACCAGGGATGCCGGCCAGGTTGCTTCCCGGTCCACTGTCGTTCAGCGGCCGGCGGCCGAATCATCTATAATGCGCAACTTTTTCCGGTCCCTGTCAGGCCCTATGAAAATCCTGTTCCGCTACAGCCTGTTTGCCGGCATCGCCATCGTGTTGAACCTGGCCAGCCAGGAGATAACCTACAGGGTATATCCGGGCGCGTTCAACCTGTACCTGGCGATCCTGGTCGGCACCGCGGTGGGTCTGATCAGCAAGTATCAGCTGGACAAGCATTATATTTTCACCTACCGGGTCCAGGGAGTGGGCGATGACCTCAACCGGTTTATGGCCTATAGTCTCACGGGCGTCATTACAACCCTGGTTTTCTGGGGTTTCGAGCTGGGTTTCGACGCCCTGTTCGGTACCCGGGCTGCTCGCTATGGTGGCGCCATCCTGGGCCTGACGCTTGGCTACCTGATCAAGTATCGACTGGACCGGCGTTTCGTTTTCAGCAACAGGACAATGTAGATGAATCTTCATGGCTGGGGTCGATTTCCCCAGGTTGAATCAGAAATTATCGAGCCGGTGGATCGCGGCACTATCAAGGCCCTGTTGACCGAGCCCACGGCCAACGGTCAGCTGATTGCCCGTGGTGCCGGCCGCAGCTACGGCGACAGCAGTCTCGGCGAGACTGTGCTGGGCACCCGGTTTCTGGACAATTTCCTGCGTTTCGATACCACTCATGGCACTCTCGGCTGTGCCGCCGGAGTGACCCTCGACCAGATCCTGACGCTGATCGTACCCAGGGGCTGGATACTGCCCGTCCTGCCGGGTACCTGCCACGTGTCAGTCGGCGGCGCCATCGCCAGCGACATTCACGGCAAGAATCACCACCGGGACGGCTGTTTTTCCAATTTCGTTGAGTCCATCACCCTGCTGCTGGCCTCCGGCGAAATTGTACGCTGTGGACCGAATATCAACCGCCACCTGTTCCATGCTACCTGCGGAGGCATGGGCCTGACCGGCATCATTCTGGAGGCCAGGCTGAAGCTGGAAAAGATCAGCAGCGCCTACATTGAACAACAGACCGTCACGGCGCGAAATCTTGCTGACGTTTTTTCCTGTTTCGACCAGCATGCCCCCAGCAAGTACAGTGTCGCCTGGGTGGACTGCCTGGCCACCGGTGACCGTCGCGGAAGGTCGGTGCTGTTCACCGGGGAACCGGCCAGTCGCGGTGGGCTCGACACCTGGACACGCCGACAGATTCCGGTACCACCCTTCAGTCCCGGCCAACTGTTGAACCGCTACAGTATCGGCCTGTTCAATCGACTCTACTATGGCGTACAGCTGACCGGTCGCAAGCACGATATACCCTATTACCGGGACTATTTTTTCCCGTTGGACTGGATGAGCAACTGGAACCGACTGTATGGCCCCAAAGGATTTATCCAGTACCAGTTCGTCGTACCGGAACAGAGTGCCAGGGAAGCCATCGACGAGGTGCTGGCGGAGATCTCCAGCCAGGGCAAGGGTTCGTTTCTTACCGTATTGAAGAAAATGGGGCCGGAGAACAGGAACCTGCTGTCTTTCCCCATGGAGGGCTATACCCTGGCCCTGGATTTCAAAATCGAAGACTCGCTGTTCCCGCTGCTGGAGCGCCTCGACGCCATCGTCATGCACCACGGAGGCCGGCTTTACCTGTGCAAGGATGCGCGCATGAGCGAGGCGATGTTCAAGCAGACCTACCCGCGCTGGGAGCAGTTCCAGCAGCTGCGCAGCGAAATAGACCCGAAAAACCGCCTCGGCTCTTGGCAGTCCCGACGACTCGGGCTTGGTCCGTAACAGGAGTTGACCGACTTGCAGACTGAAAACAACAGCCCCCGACGAATCCTGATTATCGGCGCGACCTCGGCCATTGCCAAGGCCAGTGCCCGGCTCTATGCCGGTGAGGGATGCCGGTTGCACCTGGTTGCCCGGAATCTCGAAACCCTGGAGGCCGTGGCCAGTGACCTGCGGGTAAGAGGAGCCGAAGAGGTGTCCGTGAGCCTGCTGGATGTCAACGAGTTTGATAAACACCCCGGGGTTGTGCGACAGGCCGCCGAGTCCCTGGGGCAGATTGACGTGGCGCTGATCTGCCACGGCTCACTGCCCAACCAGCAGGTCAGTGAAAAAAACTTTACCATCGCACGCCGGGAAATCTATACCAATGGTGTCAGTGTCATTTCCCTGTTGACCGTGCTGTCCGAGTACTTTATTCAGCAACAGCGGGGAACCATTGCCGTGGTAACCTCGGTGGCGGGCGACCGGGGCCGTCAATCGAATTTTGTCTACGGCGCGGTCAAGGCCATGGTATCCACCTATTTGCAGGGACTGCGCGGTCGACTGTTGCCCGCTAACGTTCACGTGGTGGATATCAGGCCCGGATTCGTCGACAGTCCGATGACTGCCCACCTTGAAAAAGGGCCTTTGTGGGCAAGCCCCGAGCAGGTCGGCTCCATCATCGTACAAAGCATTGCAAGGGGACGGCACACCGTTTACGCACCGTTTTTCTGGCGCTATATCATGCTGGTGGTGCGCCTGGTTCCCGAAGTGATTTTCAAACGGATCAGGCTCTAGTCCGGAAATACGAGCTATGGACAACAATAACATCCTCTACGTCGACCTCGACGGAACCCTGGTAAAAACCGACCTGCTGCTGGAATCCTTTTTCCGGCTGCTGGCTGAGAACTTCCTATACCTGTTCCTGGTTCCACTGTGGGCACTGCAGGGCAAGGCTCACCTGAAAAACGAAATCGCCAGGCGGGTCAGTCTGAACTGCGAACTGCTGCCCTACAATGAAAAACTTATCTCCTTTCTGGAAGAGCAGAAATCCAGGCAAAGACACCTGGTACTTATATCTGCTTCCAACCAGAAGCTGGTTGACGATGTCACCAGGCAGTCCTCGCTATTCAGCCAGGGCATCGGCAGTTCGCCAACGGTGAACATGAAAGGCAGCAGAAAACTGGGTAAAATACTCGAGCTGTCCGGCGACGCCCCGTTCGACTATGCCGGTAACGAGTCAGCAGACCTGAAAATCTGGGCGCGGGCAAGAACCGCCATCGTGGTTGGTAGCGGGCCGGGGCTGGCCCGGGAGGCGGAAAAACTGGCGGAAGAAGTGGTTGTCCTGGACACCGGTGAGAAACCGCTGGCAGCCCTGCTGCGAGCCTTGCGCTTTCATCAGTGGGCCAAGAATCTCCTGCTGCTCGTGCCCCTGCTGCTGTCGCACCAGCTTAGCGACCTGCAACTGGTGCTGTCCGCCCTGGTGGGGTTTTTCAGTTTCAGTCTTTGTGCTTCCAGTGTTTACCTGCTTAACGACCTGCTGGACCTGGAGCACGACCGGCAGCATCTCAGCAAGAAAAACCGGCCCTTCGCCGCCGGCGATCTGTCACTGACCGTGGGCCTGTTCGCCACTCCCCTGCTGCTGATGGCCGCGTTTCTGCTGTCGATGTTGCTGCCCTGGCAGTTTTCACTGGTCCTGCTTGGTTACTATCTGCTGACCCTGTTTTACAGCTTCTACCTCAAGGCCTTCGCCATAATCGACGTCCTGCTGCTGGCCTGTCTCTATACCATCCGGCTGATAGCAGGTGCGGCAGCGATATCCACGGTTCCCACCTTCTGGCTGCTGGCTTTCTCCATGTTCCTGTTCATGAGCCTGGCCATTGTGAAACGGGTGGCCGAACTGGATAACCTGCGCAACCAGAACAAGCAGGAAGCCCGGGGACGCGGCTACAACGAGGCCGACCTGGAGCCGTTAACCATGCTTGGTAGTGCCAGTGGCTTCATGGCGGTACTGGTTTTCGCCCTTTATATCAACGCGGAAGAAACCCGGATACTGTACGGCACACCGGAAATCCTGTGGTTCATCTGTCCATTGCTTCTCTACCTGATCAGCAGAGTCTGGCTGTTGACAAATCGTGGCCAGTTGCACGAAGACCCGGTTGTATTTTTTATCACGGATCACAGCAGTCAGATTGTCGCCTTGCTTTGTGGAGCCCTGGTCTGGGCCGCCACCGCCGACTGGTTGTAGGCCTGCGACTCAATCCGCAAGAAAGCGGTGATGAAAGCGTAGATGCTCGGCGATGAAAGTCGCGATATAAAAATAGCTGTGATCATAACCCGGTCTTGAATGGTAGGTGATTGGAAAGTCGGCGTCCTGGGCTGCTTCCAGCAACAGGTGGGGAAGCAGCTGTTCCTCGAGAAATTCGTCGGCTTCGCCCTGGTCGACAAGCAGGGGAATGTGTTCGGGCGCCCTGCTGATCAATAGCGAGGCATCATGATCCCGCCAGGCATCCCGGTCCTTGCCCAGGTAATTTTCAAAAGCCTTCACGCCCCAGGGACAGCGGGTTGGCGAACAGATCGGGGCAAAAGCCGACACCGAGCGAAACCGGGCAGTGTTGCTCAGCGCGATGGTAAGCGCCCCATGGCCACCCATGGAGTGCCCGGAAATTGCCCAGGCGTCGGGCCTGGCCGGGTAGTGCCGGTTTACCAGGTCCGGCAATTCGTCAACGATGTAATCATACATGCGGTAATGGTGTTGCCAGGGTGACTGGCTGGCATTGAGGTAGAACCCGGCCCCCAGGCCCAGGTCGTAGTCACCCTCAGGATCGTCCGGCACGGAGTCACCGCGAGGACTGGTATCAGGTGCCACCAGAATCAGCCCCAGTTCCGCCGCGATGCGTTGCGCACCGGCTTTCTGCATGAAATTTTCATCGGTACAGGTGAGACCCGACAGCCAGTAGACCACCGGCGCCTTTTCCTGCCCCGACAGCGGTGGCAGAAAAACAGATACCGTCATTTCACAGTCCAGGGTTTCGGCCCTGTGCCGCAAGCGAAGCTGTTCCCCCTCAAAGCAGCGATTACTCGAAAGCTGTTCCACGGTTACCTCCTGAGCCCACCGGGTCTGAATCCTTCCACGTCGAAGAAACCAATGGTTGCCTTACCCGGGCTTGATGTCAAACTCCCCCGGACTCACCCATAACCACTGAACAGAATTTCAAACTGAGACACCACCTACCGCCGCGGCCATTGGACTGATCAGAAAGGGTGTGGCTAAATAGGGAGTTGCGACGCCGTCGATGCGTAACCATTCAGGTTGTCCTCACAGGTCAATATCAGCTGAAACGCCGCGGTGGTCGCTGCCACGCTGACGTTTACCAATAACAACAGAGAAAACCATGAAATTCCTACCCGTCTCACTGGCCGTATTAACCGCCATCCTGCTGCTGTCCGTGCCCACTCCGTCCCGGGCGCAGTCACCGACTGCCGGGGACAGCCAGAGCTGCCAGGCACTGCTGGACACAAGAAACCTGACCCTGCTTTCTGCCCGGATCCGGACCACCGCTGACGGTGTCCCCTATTGCTATGTACGTGGCCTGATCCAACCCGCCATCCACTATCACGTGCAGCTGCCCTTGCCTGGCCGCTGGAACGGCCGCTTCCTGCAGTGGGGCGACGGCGGCAAGGACGGTGACCTGGACTTTGCCGATCATCGGCTTGCCGAGGGCTACGCCGTGGCCAACAGCAATACCGGTCACGACACCGGGACCGAACCCGGTTCGTCCTTCGGCTACAACAATCGCCAGTCGGAAATCGACTTCGGTTACCGGGCGGTGCATCTGACGGTGATGGCAGGCAAGACACTGGTCAATGCCTATTACCGCCAGGCACCGGACTATTCCTACTTTGAAGGCTGTTCCACCGGCGGGCGCCAGGGCCTCATGGAAGCCCAGCGATTTCCCTACGATTTCGACGGTATCGTGGCGGGCGCCCCGGTGAATTTTTACCAGGCCATGAATGCTGCCGGCGTCTGGCATTTACAACAGATGTTCAAAAACGGTATGAGCGGCAACCTCGCCGTTGATACCGACGGTGACGGTTCCAGGGACAGCACCCGCCTGGTGGAGATACTGCATGACGCTGTACTGGGCAAATGCGATGCCAGCGATGGTATCCGCGACGGCGTCATCGACGATCCGTTCAGCTGCAGTTTCGATGCAGCCGAAGACCTCGCGGAATGGACCTGCCCGGCGGGAGTCAGCAATGATGGTTGTTTCACGCCCCAACAGATCCAGACGATCAGCGACTACTACAGGGGGCCCTACGACAGCAGCGGCCAGGTAATCTACCCCGGCAAACTGCCAGGTTCCGAGCCCGACTGGATCGGGCTGTTCATCCCGGGCGAGCACAACGGCAACCTGCCGGGAATGCTCAGGGGACCTGCCGGGGACCATGTGAATTACCTGTTTTTCGACAACGATCCGGGGATGGCAATTCCCGTGCTCAACGATAGCGATTACCAGCCGCGCACAGCCGGCATGAATCCCGAGTACCACTGGATGTCATTCAGTGTCGACGAATTCACTGCGGGCAATGCCCAGTTGATGAGTTCCATCATGGATGCCACCGACACTGACTTGAGCAGCTTCCTCCAGGACCATGACGGCAAGCTCATCGTCTACCATGGCCTCACCGATGCGCTGTCGGTGGCCGCAGCCACGGTCAATTATTTCAGCGACATGGTTGACACCACCTACACGGGCGACTTCAGCGCGGCCGCGGACAACGCCCGCCTGTTTCTGGCCCCCGGCATGGGTCACTGCGGCGGTGGTGCCGGGCCGAACAGCTGGGACAAGCTGCCGGCGCTGGTTGACTGGGTGGAAAACGGCAATGCCCCGGACGCCATCGTGGCCACCCACAGCAGTGGCGGCCAGGTGGATAACGAGCGGCCATTGTGCCCGTACCCCCAGCGGGCTCGCTACCGCGGTCCAGCCGGTGGCGAGAACGATCCCCGCAACTGGATTGCCGAGAACTTTTCCTGCCAGTAATTTACCTCAATTGTAATAAGGAGTGTTTCTGCCGTGTCAAAGCCCGTAGTCGCCGCCAATACCCCCGCCAGGGTCAATCTTGAAAAGGGCAAGGAATACTACTTCTGTGTCTGTGGACGTTCAGCCAGCCAGCCCTTTTGCGACGGCAGTCATGCCGACACCGGCCTCAAGCCGAAACCGTTTACCGCCGGGGAAGACGGCGAAGCCTTCCTGTGTCGATGCAAGCACACGGCTAATCCACCCTATTGCGACGGCAGCCATAAACAGTTTAATGACGACCAGGTGGGTAAACCCGGCCCTGGCAGAGAGCAGTCGGCCGACGATGATCAGCCACCGGAGGCCCGGGCTACGGAGGCAGAACCCACCGTCGAGATGATCCACCTGCTGGCCAGGGAAGGACTGGAAAAAACCGGGCATCACGGCCCCATGACCGCCATGGGCGTCCCCCGGCACAAGCTGCCGCACTGGGATTCGATCCAGATCATGACGGCGCAGCTGGCCAGTAAACCGCTCATGGAGGACGTCGCGGTTGCCACCGAGACCGTGATCGGTCCGGAAGCTGCCAGGCCGCTGGTCCTGACCATTCCCCTGCTGGTCTCCGACATGAGTTTCGGCGCCCTGTCCGAAGAGGCCAAGATTGCCCTGGCCCGCGGTGCCGAACAGGCGGGCACCGGTATCTGCTCCGGTGAAGGCGGCATGCTGCCGGAAGAGCAGAAAGCGAACAGCCGCTACCTTTACGAACTGGCCAGTGCCATGTTCGGCTATGACGAAGCCCTGCTGACCCGGGTTCAGGCGTTTCATTTCAAGGGCGGCCAGGGAGCCAAGACCGGTACCGGCGGTCATTTGCCGGGCAGCAAGAATACTGCCAGGATTGCCGCGGTACGGGGCATACCCGAAGGCCAGCCTGCCGTTTCGCCACCCACTTTCAGAGACATGACCAGCGCCGCCGATTTCCGTAAGTTCGGCGATCGTGTGCGGGAACTGTCAGGTGGCATTCCTGTCGGCTTTAAAATCAGCGCCAATCATATCGAGGCGGATATCGGCTTCGCCCTGGAAGCCGGTGCGGACTACATCATCCTGGATGGTCGGGGTGGCGCCACCGGAGCGGCCCCGGAAATCTTTCGGGATCACATCAGCGTGCCGACCATTGCGGCCCTGGCCCGGGCACGCCGGTTTCTCGACAGCCAGGGGGCCAGTGGCAGGGTTTCCCTGGTGATTACCGGCGGCTTGCGTCTGCCCATGGACTTTGTCAAGGCACTGGCCCTTGGCGCAGACGCCGTGGCCATCGCTAACAGCGCCCTGCAGGCAGTTGGTTGTGTGGCGGCACGGATCTGTAATACCAACAACTGCCCCACCGGTGTCGCCACCCAGAAACCGGAACTGCGCCGACGCCTGAATGTCGATCGTTCTGCCGCAAACCTGGCCCGTTTCCTGGATTCGTCAGTTACACTCATGCAGGTGATGGCCCGCGCCTGCGGCCACAGCGATATCCACCAGTTCAACCTGGAAGACCTGTCGACCTGGGATCGTGACATGGCCATGCTCAGCGGGATTCCCTTCGCAGGACTCCTGGAACCTCGTTGAATTGTCGAGATTGGCTAAATCGTCACATTGCGTATAATGCTGGCAGGACACGCAGTCCCGGAAGCGGGCCCTGTCAGCAATAACACCGGATTTCGCGGCAAAACCCGCTACCGGTACCAGTGAAATCCGGGAAATAACAAGCAGGAAAATTCCACCACACTTGCGTTCGCCTGGCCGAAAGATGACGACATTATCCCCGGCCGGCCGCTCACTATAAAAACCAGACAAGAACAGAGAGCCACCATGAAACTCCCAACCAGATTCCCCTCGCTAACTGCCCTGTGCCTGCTCGCCAGCGCTGCCGTGATAGCGGCCGCCAGTGCCCAGTCCGGCATGTATCGGGCCCGTCTCTCCGAAGTACCGGTGACGCCGCAGACCTACCGCACCATCACCGGCGTCGGCGAAGTTTTCGCCACCCTGGACGATTCCACCCTGAGCCTCACCGGCACCTACCAGGGCATGAGCTCGGCAGCGTCCGCTGCCCACGTACACAATGCCCCCCGGGCGATGAACGGCCCTCCCATAGGCGCCCTTGAAGTGACACCCGCCCCCTCGGGTGAACTCAGCGGCAGCCTCGAGTTGACAGCGGCGCAGGTCGAAGCACTGCGAAACGAGGCGCTTTATATTGTTATCCATAGCGAAAACAACCCCGGCGGAGAAATTCGTGGCTGGCTGTTGCCAAGAGAATAAGAGGTCCAAGCTGATGAAAAGCATTAACCCGAAGTACACTGCCCGACTGGCCGGAACCAGCAGACTGTTCAGCGCCACGGTTCTCGGTGGCCTGCTGTTAGCCGCCTGTTCGCAACAGGACTCCAGCAATACCGTGGACCCCGGACCTCGAACCTATACGACAGCGCAGGCTGAAACCGGTGCTGAACTTTACGCCGCTAACTGTGCTACCTGTCACGGTGCCGAACTCCAGGGCACGCCACTGGGACCGCTTCTGTCCGGCGAAGATTTCCTTTCCAGGTGGGGCACACAGACCCCGGCAGCGCTGATCTCCAATATTCAGACGAATATGCCTCCCGGTGGTAACGAAAACCTGGAACAGGCAGATTACGTCAACATTACTGCCCATATACTGGCCACCAACGGCATGATTCCCGGCCAGGTCGCCCTGACCGCCGACTCCGCTATCGAAATAGCGGCCTACGTGGCCCGGACCGGTGCCGCTCCTGCCCGGCAAAGATCGGAACCGGAAGCGCCGCAAGGCCTGGTCATCGAGGGCACCGTGGACGACTACGTCCCGCTTACCGACGCCATGCTGGAAGATCCCGATCCGGCGGACTGGCCGATGATCCGGCGTGACTACTACGCCCACAGCTACAGTCCCCTGGATCAGATCAATACAGGCAACGTGGAGGATTTACGCCTGGAGTGGGTATGGAGCATGAAAGACGGTGACTCCGAACCGGCTCCGATAGTCTATAACGGTGTCATCTACCTGATAAATCCCAGCAATATTGTCCAGGCGCTGGATGCCGCTACCGGCGAACTGATCTGGGAACACCATTCCGGTCCGGCAAACCGCCAGGACATGCGCAATATCGCCATTTATAATGACAAGGTGATCCAGGCAACCACCGATTCCAGGCTGATAGCACTGGATGCCCGAACCGGTGAAAGAGTGTGGCAAACGGTGGTTGCCGATGTCAGCCAGGGATTCGTCAATTCCAGCGGTCCCATCGTTGCCGACGGCAAGATCATTCAGGGTCAGGCCGGCTGTGCCCGCTACATCGAGGCCAACTGCTACCTGACCGCCCATGACGCCAACACCGGTGAACGCCTCTGGGAATTCAACACCATCGCCCAGTCCGACAATCCCGATGGCGATACCTGGGGCGGCCTCGAGGATATCTTTCGCGCCGGTGGCGAAACCTGGATAACGGGCAGTTACGATCCCGAATTGAAACTGACCTACTGGGGTACCGCACAACAGAAACCCTGGGCCCCGCCAAGCCGCCACCTGACGATCAACGACGTTGGCCTTTTTACCAATGCCACCATCGCCATCGACGTGGATACCGGAGAACTGGACTGGCATTTCCAGCACGTACCCGCCGAAGCCCTTGACCTGGACGAAGTTTTTGAACGGGTACTGGTGGATCGAGGTGATCAGAAACTGGTGCTGTCCATCGGCAAGCACGGTATTCTGTGGAAGAACGATCGCGAAACCGGGGAATTCCTGGGCTACACGGAAACGGTTTTTCAGAATGCCTTTACCGACATCGACGCGGAAACCGGACTGGTGACCTACCGCGAGGATATTCAGAATGCCCAGCTCGACCAGTGGATACCGGTATGTCCCAGCAGCACCGGCGGCAAGGACTGGCATTCCATGACCTACCACGAACCGACGGGAACGCTGATTGCGCCCCTCAGCCAGACCTGTCTGGAAAACAATGCCCGGGAAGTGGCCCTGGTCGAAGGTGGCGGAGGCCTGGCTTCCAGTCGCCGTTTCTTCGAGATGCCCGGTTCGGACGGCAACATGGGTAAACTGGGTGCCTACAACGTGGATACCCTGGAAGAAGTCTGGAAGTTCGAGCAACGCGCCTCCTATCACACCGGCACGGTTTCCACCGCCGGCAACCTGGTATTCGCCGGAGACCTTGACCGCTATTTCCGGGCCCATGATGTTGAGAACGGAGATGTGTTGTGGGAAGTGCGACTTGGCACTTCTGTTCAGGGACATCCCATCGTGTTCGCCGTGGACGGCAAGCAGTACATTGGTGTGACCACTGCGCTGGGAGGTTCCAGTCCACGCACGGTACCCCGGGTAATTGCACCGGAAATACAGCACCCCGACAACGGCAATGCGCTGTACGTGTTCAGCCTGCCAGACCAGGACTGACAGGAACCGCCGCCTGAATCGCCTGCCCGGAGCACGACTCCGGGCCGACTGGCGGATCACGTCGATAGCAAGTCGGCCGGGGTAACTGTTTCCCAGTCACCCCCGCGCCACCCACGGCGAAGCCTGACAGTGTCACTTACCCTGACCCGGGTCCTCTCCTGCTGCGTTTTCCGGTGTTTCAGCCACCCGGAATTGATCTACCTCAAACTTGTCCTTCATATTCCTGCCTGCTGCTTGTTCGGGTTGATTACCTTCCACTAGTATTGCCAGGGTCAGGCCGCCCCGACAGCATTGATTGTGCCAGGAGCCAGAAGTCTTGCCGGCAACGGCACTCGCGGTTGTCCGCGAACCGGTCACCGTCCAGAATTCCGACCAATCGATTCGTTGTCTCCTGCGGCCAGTTTCAACAAAGACAGCCGGCCCAGTCCAGCTGAAGGGGAGACCATGTCTATTTCCGTACCGCGTTTTTTGAGCGCCTGGCTTGCTGCTGCCGCCATGGCCCTGACCACGTCGACACTGGCCCAGAGTGTCACCTTCCACAAGGATATCGAACCCATTCTGCAGCGCAGCTGTCAGAACTGTCACCGTGACGAGGGAGTGGCGCCCATGCCCCTGGTGACCTACGAACAGGTTGCGCCATTCGCCGGCCTGATCGAATACAAAACCGCCATCAGGGACCGTGCCGGGGCCATGCCACCCTGGTACGTGGAGAAGGATATCGGCATTCAGCAATTCAAGAATGATCCGTCCCTGTCGGACCAGGAAATCGCCGCCATATCCCGGTGGGCGAGAACCGGCGCACCCCGGGGCAACCCCGCAGATGCACCGGCAGCACTGGTGTTCGATGACAGCGTCAAGTGGACCCTCGGCGAACCGGACCTGGTTATCAACACCGAGGACTTTTTCATGGAGGCCGGCAGACCCGACTGGTGGGGTGAAATCGCCCGGGTTGCCAGCGGACTGGAAGAGGATCGCTACGTCAAATCAGTGGAGATCGTGGAGGTCAATGACGTGCCGGCGGCGGGCAATGGCCGGGAGACAGTGGGTGGTCGTTACATCTTTCATCACATGATCTGGCGAACCGAAGTACATGACGAGGATGGCAATCCCTTACCGGGGCAGACCGTAAACTGGCCGGTCCACGAGGTCGGTCGTAATCCGGATATATTCGACGAAGACGCCGGCAGGCTGCTGCGGGCCGGCTCCGTGTTCGCCACCGATTCGGTGCACATGCATTCCAACGGCAGGGATACCACCGGTCACCTGGAAATCGGTT
>Ga0070727_10001628_pt1 | contig 23364 bp, 22 predicted proteins | sample tdAd472_FD_66722 | JGI IMG/M metagenome (GOLD analysis project Ga0070727, IMG submission 66722) | Marine sediment microbial communities from the Atlantic coast under amendment with organic carbon and nitrate - tdAd47.2 | ecosystem: Environmental > Aquatic > Marine > Coastal > Sediment | place...
GCCTGTGGTTCCGCCTCACTGCTGATGAAATGCGGCATGAAAGTACGCAAGCATCACGGCAGTAAACAATACGCACTCTATGGTCAGGAAGCCATTGGCCCCACTTGGTCGCTGGCGAAAATGAATATGTTCCTGCACGGTGAGGATAACCACAAGATTGAATGGGGTGACACCATCCGTAACCCCAAGCTACTGGATCAGAACGGCAACCTGATGCTGTTTGACATCGTCACCGCCAATCCACCGTTCAGCCTGGACAAATGGGGTCACGATATGGCCGACCACGACAGGTTTAACCGTTTCCGTCGCGGCATGCCGCCAAAAACCAAGGGCGACTATGCTTTCATTCTGCATATGATCGAAACCCTCAAACCCGATGGGCGCATGGGTGTGGTCGTGCCCCACGGCGCACTGTTTCGCGGCGCCAGTGAGGGCCGAATTCGCCAAAAGCTCATCGAAGAAAACCTGCTGGATGCCGTCATTGGTCTGCCGGAAAAGCTCTTTTACGGTACCGACATTCCCGCCGCTATTCTGATTTTTCGTAAAGAAAGATTCCCTCTCCCTCAGAGTGAGGGAGTATTGTTCATCGACGCCTCTCGCGAATTCAAATCCGGTAAAAACCAAAACCTGCTGACCGACAAAAATATCGCCAAAGTCGTCAGCACCTATCGGCGGGCGCGCTACCGGACAGAGCCGGAGATGGAACTCAGTTCGTCCCCCTGTATGGCTGATGATTTCAGTCAGGTGCAATTTGGTGTGGTGGTGGATAAATACGCCTATCTGGCCAGCTTCGAAGAAATTAAAGAGAACGACTTTAGCCTTAAGATTTCACACTATGTGGATACTTTTGAAGAAGAGTAAGAAATCGACCTGCCAGCAGCGGGGCGCATGCAGTTAGTCATGGACTTTATTCAGTAGAGTTCTTATTATTTCCGCTTTAAAGCGCACTAAATGGCAGGTTGAAAAATAGCATTTACCTGCCGCTCATCTGATAGGGAAAATATGAGTGACCGTTAAAAAGATACTCACGATCATCATTGCGCCGGATCAACCTGGAAAAATGTATCTGGTGGGTCAGCGTGCCCCCTAACAAAGCCTGGTCAGATAATTCACCAAAGATAGTATGGTTAATGGTCGTCCTTGGCGCCGCTCTCGGACTGATTTTGAGCTGGGGTGTATTAAGTGGCGATCAGCATGGCAGAGTTAATTTGCTGTATTTGCTGTTCCTCTACGTATTATTGCCCATTGCGAGCCTGCTCATCTCCCTGGTGTCATTGCTGGGTAGGAAAGGTATCAATTTGGCTCGTCTGTTAATTGCGCTGCCGCTTTGGTCAGCACAACAACAATCATTGTTCAGAAAAACCCGTCAACTCAATTTACATAAACACTGGTTGTTATTGCAGAGCCAGGCTGCGGCATTGGCATTTTCATGTGCCAGCCTACTGGTGTTTTTCGTGCTGTTGTTGGCGACGGATATTAACTTTGTCTGGCGTAGTACCCTGCTTGACGCCACTGACCTATTACCGTTTTTGAATACGATCGCTTTGCCCTGGGGATTCTGGGAAAGGGCGCAGCCTTCCTTGGTATTATTGCAGGCAACGCAGGATTCCCGATTACTGATAAGCGGAGTCGATGCGACGCGCTACGCAGGCTGGTGGCAGTTTATTCTGGCCAGCCAACTATATTATAGTTTGTTGCCCCGAGCCTTGGTGCTGGTCGTCGCGCGCCTGAGCTTTATTCATCAGGCCCGGCAAGATTTGGAATCGAGACTGCAACAGGAAATCATTCGTCACCCCATCACTCCCAGCAAGAGCCATGTATTGGCTCCAGTGGTAACTGAACTCCCGTCGGCTATTGCTATCAATAATTGGTGCGGAGTAGCGTTAAGTCTGCTGAAGCCATTAACTGAGCTGGATTTACGGGCGGAAAACTTACTGGTCGCCGGGCCGCTGGCAACCCAAGAGCAACAAGCCAGCGCCGAATCATGGCATGGGGAACAACTTGTGGTGGTCAAAGCCTGGGAACCTCCGTTAGGGGAGTTGCTGGATTTTTTACAGCATGGCCGTGGTTATCTGTTGCCGCTGGATTGGGATGAAACGGGATTAAAACCGCCGCGCCCAAGCCATCTGCAAGAGTGGCAGCGGTTTGTCAGTCAACTGCCTCAATGGCGGATATTTTTACCGCAACAACTGGGATAACTTTGGAAAAAGTAATTTTTGCAGTAGTGGGACACCCCAACAAGGGTAAGTCATCGATTGTTTCCACCCTGTCACAAGATGATTCAATCAATATTTCAGGTGACAGTGGCACCACTAAAAAGGCGACCTGTTATCAGGTGAAAACCGCTCGTTCGGGCTATGAGCTGGTTGATACGCCGGGCTTTCAGCGGCCAACCAAGGTCATGGCCTGGCTCAACCAGCATGCGCCGACGGCCAACCTTCGCGCTCAGGCGGTCAGTGCTTTTGTGGCTGATCCACAATGCCAACAACAATTCCCGGATGAAGTGGAATTGCTCACTCCATTGATTAAGGGTGCGGCAATTCTGTATGTGGTGGATGGTTCCCGGCCCTATGGAGCAGAGTACGAAGCCGAAATGGAGATACTACGTTGGACGGGTCGGCCCAGCATGGCGTTGATTAATCCCATCGAGAGTGAGCAGTATGTCGCGGAATGGGAGCGTGCGCTGACCCAGTATTTTAAAATTGTCAGGGTGTTCAATCCGATGACTGCTGACTTTACCCGGCAAATAGAATTATTGCAGGCATTCACTTACCTTACCCCCAACTGGGCCGGAACCCTAAACACTCTCTCTGAAGATCTGCAACAACAACGCATCACACAAAAAGCTAATAGCGCAATGATTTTGTCGCGGCTGGTGGAGGATTTGTGTTTTCACCGCGAGAGCCAGAAAGTACTGAACCAACAGCAGGCCAAAATAATTCAACCAGCCCTCGAAAAAAAATATAAAAGCTGGATGCAGGCAAGGGAAAATCAGGCAATACGCGAACTGTTCGCCAACTACCAACATTTTCAGATCAAAATCGATCTTAGCCAGCTGGATTTCCCGCCAGATCTGTTCGACCTTGACAAGTGGTATGCCTGGGGGCTAACCAAGCAGCAACTGGTTTCGGCCGCTGCACTCGCCGGTGCTGCTGCCGGTGTTACCTTGGATATTGCGTTGGCGGGCCACAGCTTGATGCTCGGTGCGATAGGTGGTGGCCTGGCGGGGTTTGGCAGTGCTTGGTTTGGCGCTGATCGGTTAGCTCAACTCAAATTGCATGGTCTGCCGCTCGGCGGTTACGAAGCTTGCTTTGGGCCGATAAAAAATCGCAACTTTCCTTATGTGGTGATCGGTCGCTTTATTCACCTGTCCCGCCAAATCAGTGAACGCAATCACGCTAACCGGGGCCAGTTGAGCCTCGCGGCAACGGATTTTCAACAAAAGGTGATTTCGCTGGAAAAGTCGACCCAAAAAGCACTGCATCAAGCCTGTGATAAGCTCATCAAGCAACAGACCGTGGACGATTTGCAGACAATATTGCTGCCGTTACTTTAAGGAAATTCAGGGGCAGGGAAGTTTTGAGGCGTAGCTTGCCTTTGCCCGATATGGGCATGATGCGCTTACTCGCCGGAATTCGGTAGATAGGTATTGATTTGAGGCGAATCCAGTGTTTGTATAATGGTAGTTTTATCTACTCAACGGTCAAATTATCTATGCCAGACAGCAATGCAGAAAACGGGCCGGTTACGGTCAGTATCGCACGCCGCATTCTCAAGGGGAAAGAGGAAGCATATGAAGCTTGGTTGCGCCGCACCATAAGCGCAGCGAAGCAGTTTCCGGGGCACATGGGAGTCGATGTGCTGCGCCCCTCCGCGCAAACAGGCGGCGATTATGTGCTCATCGTTCGCTTTGACTCCTATGCTCATCAGCGCGATTGGGAGTCGTCCGATACTAGAGCAATGCTGTTGCTTGAGTTGAGCGAACTGACGGAAGGTGAGACCCGGGTAAAAAAAGCGTCCGGTATCGAATTTTGGTTTTCGCTGCCCGAGGTTCCGCAAAATGTGGCACCCAGTCGGCACAAGATGACCTTGGTGTTATCAGTGGTAGTCTTTATTCTGGTGCTCCTGGTTAACATACTGTTTGGCGATTGGTTAGGTCAAATGTCACTGATACCCAGAGTCTTGATATTGGCACTTTCCCAGGTATTAATGCTGACTTATGTAGTCATGCCGCCGGTTACTCGCCTATTGCGCCACTGGTTGTACTAAATACGTCGGTTATCCACAATCAATAACGGAGCTTTGCACGACTGGAACTCGGTCGTGCCTTCGGTCGGGTTGTTTAGCATAACGCCGCTGGATTTGACGTCGAAATTGTAAAACCGCAACTGGCTGGTGTTCTTGCTCTAATTGCAGCGGAGGGGTTTTTACCGGGCCCGCCTTTGTTAACTTTCAGGAGAATTGAGATGAAATATGCCGATTACGCAAAGTGGACAGATCGCGCCACTAAGTGGATCACTTCCTATTTCAGTACTATTGCAGACCAGCCCGTTCGTGCCAAGACAACGCCAGGTGAAATCTCTGCCCAGATGCCCGGCTCTCCACCGGAACAACCGGTCGACATGGAAACCATTTTCGCTGATTTTGAACGCATTGTGCCCAGTGGCCTGACCCATTGGCAGCACCCCCGTTTTTTCGCATATTTCCCAGCCAATGCGGCACCCGTTTCGATGATCGCTGAGCAACTGGCAAATGCCATTGCCGCTCAGTGTATGCTTTGGCAGACCTCTCCGGCAGCGACTGAAATTGAAATGGTCATGATCCAGTGGCTGCGTCAGGCTCTTGGCCTACCTGAGGGGATGCAGGGGGTTATACAGGATAGCGCCTCATCAGCCACGCTTTCTGCGGTTTTAACCATGCGCGAAAAGGCACTGGAATTCACAGGAAATACGGCTGGGCTAAGTGGGGCCAAGCATTTACGTATTTACACTTCTGCTCAGGTCCACTCCTCGGTGGACAAAGCCTGTCAGGTCTCAGGTATTGGTCTGGACAATCTGATCAAGATTGAAACGGATGATAATTTTTCCATGAGCCCAGCCGCGTTGCAGAACGCAATCACAGCTGACCGCGCGGCAGGATTGACACCGGCGGGACTGGTAGTCTGCACCGGTGGAACATCGATCGGGGCTTGCGACTTCCTACCACCATTGGTTGAAATAGCCCACAAGGAAGGCCTTTATGTCCACCTCGATGCCGCTTGGGCTGGGGCAGCGATGATCTGCCCTGAATTGCGCTCGATTTGGCAAGGAGTGGAGCAGTGTGACAGCATCGTCTTCAATCCGCACAAATGGATGGGAGCCCAGTTCGATTGCTCGGTTCAGTTTCTTGCTAACCCGGTGGATCAGATTCGGACATTGGGGATGCGGCCAAGTTATTTGGAAACTCAAGGCCAAACTGAAATTGTAAACTTCAATGAATGGACTGTACCATTGGGTCGCCGTTTCCGCGCCCTAAAAATCTGGTTCTTGATCCGTGCCTATGGGCTGGAAGGTCTGCGGGAACGCATCCGCAACCATATCAAATGGGCGCAACAGTTAGAGGCAAAGCTGGCCGAACACCCCGATTTTACCATCATAACCCATTGCCGGTTTTCGCTGTTCACCTTTCAGTACACCCCACAAGGTGCAAACCCTGATGAAAAAACAGCTGACCTGTTGCAACGGATTAACGATGACGGGCGGATTTATCTGACTCAAACTCGTCATCAGGGTAAGTTTGTGATTCGTTTTCAGGCCGGTCAGTTTGATTGCACCGGTGACGACGTAATGATGGCTTATGATGTCATCACAGAACTGGCTCAGTAGGGCACAATTAGCCATTCCGGCTCATGCTAATACCAGACTTGCTACATCACTTAAGTTGTGGCCCGTATCCGCTATGGGACGAGTGAAGCTGCGCTCAGGCCATAAAAGAACTCAATCAGAAAAAAGCAAGCTGAGTATTATCGCCGACGAAATACTTTGCCTGACTTCGCGCCACCATGATGATGTGTCATTGGTTAGTCACTAATGGATCTGAATTATGCGAGTAACTTCTGGATTTCATCCACACTGGAAATCTTTCCTTCGACGACAACTTCACCATCGATCGCCAGCGCTGGGGTACGCATCACTCCCGCGTCAATGATGTCATTCATATCGGTTATTTTTTCGATATCGTAACTGATTCCCAACGCTTGAGCTGCAGCTTCTGTGTTGTCTGTCAATGCCTTACACTTGCTACAACCACTACCGTAAATTTGAAATTTCATTGTATTTTTCCTTTCCGTTTTTTACCAGAGATTGCCATAGAGATAACCCGTGATTGTTGCCATCACTATGACGAGAGAACAGTAGACAATCGTCTTTTGATTGCCAAGGATCGTCCTTATAACGAGCATATTGGGTAATGATAATGCTGGGCCAGCCAACAACAATGCCAGTGCCGGTCCCTTGCCCATTCCCGACCCCAGCAAACCTTCCACTATGGGGACTTCAGTCAGTGTGGAGAAATACATAAATGCGCCCAATACCGACGCAATCACGGTGGACAATAACGAATTGTCGCCAACCGCTGCACTGACCCATTCAGAGGGCATTAATCCCTCGTAACCTGGGCGTCCCAGCAGTAGACCCGCGATAAAGACGCCACCCAGTAGCAGTGGCATGATCTGTTTGGTGAAATCCCAACTTTGTGCGGCCCATTCTTGCTCTCGTTCATTCGATGCTGCCAGGAATAGAATGCCCAAGGCGCCGATGGCAAAAGGCAGTTCAGGTGTATTCGGTACCAGCAGAGCACTGCCCAACACCAAGCCTCCCAGCACCAACAAATGGGTAGTCGACCATTGCCACCGATAGATGAGCAATATTCCAAGCAGCACGGCCAGCAATGAGGTTATCTGCCACTTCCATTCATACACCTGCATCCAGAATTGGCTGTCGGCAGCTGCCCAGTTGGCGAATACCAAAATGCCAATCATCAGGCTAAAGAAAGTCACGACAGTGGCAAGTGGCTTCTCTGCCTCTTCAGCGGCGAAACCGCGCGCTGAGGCATCCGCTCTGGCCATTTCTTCCTTGCGATAGATCAGGTGCATAATAGCGCCGATGACCACCGCAAAAATAATGGCGCCAACGCCCCTGGCAATACCCAGTTCCGCTCCCAGCACCTTGCCTGTCACGACAATCGCCATAATGTTAATGGCTGGACCGGAATAAAGGAACGCAATCGCTGCGCCCAGGCCTGCGCCGCGCTTATAGATGCCACCAAACAAGGGTAGAACAGTACAGGAACAGACCGCGAGCAATGTGCCTGATACCGAGGCCACGCTCAGGGCTATGGGCTTCGATGCCTGTGGCCCTAGGTGCCGTAATACCGATCCCTGACTGATATAAACAGCCATGGCACCGGCAATGATAAATGCCGGGAGCAGGCAGAGGATGACGTGCTCCTGTGCATACCAGTGGGTCAGGCGAAAGGCTTCAAGCACGGCATTATCAAAGCGTGCATTACCCGCTGGCAGGAAATAAATCATCAGGAATACAGCGACCATCAGAACGATTAGCCGTCCCTGTGCCGAGTTTTCTTTCCACAGGTTTACTAAATTTTCGTACATTTTTCTCCCTTTTGGTTTGGCCTGGCGATCATGGCCGCCTTGGCAACAAAATTGCGATAGCCGCCGAAGTGATAATCAGCACGCTGGAAATCCATAAGCAGTATACCAACCCCCAGCTCTGATAGACCCAACCTGATGATACTGTTCCCAATAACCGACCCAGCGCGTTTGCCATGTAGTAAAAACCGACATCCAGCGATACCCCATCAGTTTGAGCGTAGCTGATAATGAGATAACTGTGTAAAGCCGAGTTGATAGCAAACAACATGCCGAAAATCAGTAACCCCAGCAGCAGACTGAACTGCACCGCAACCCCCATTGTCATCGCGATGGCTATCAATGCGGGAACCAGCGACAGCGCAGCAGCCCATTTGCTTGCGGTGCCACCATTGGGTGCGCCGCCACCTCTACCCCCTGTGAATCGGGGAGCCACTGACTGCAGAATCCCGTAGCCTATGACCCAACTGGCCAAAAATGCGCCCACCGCCCAGTGACTCCAGTTCATAGTCGAAGAGAGATAGACAGGTAGTGCTACTACAAACCAGACATCGCGGGCCGAAAACAGAAACAACCGCGCAGCGGACAGGCAATTGACGGCCCGACTTTTGGAAAACAAATGGCTGAACTTAGGTTTAGTCGAGGATTTACCCAAATCTCTTTTCAAATTAAAGATGCTGAACAGCCAGACGATCGCCAGGGTGGAGGCCATCATTCCTACCGCGGCCCTGAAACCCCAGGTGGTGAGCAATACTCCGCCGAGGAAAAACCCCACGCCTTTGAGCGCGTTCTTGGAGCCCGTTAGTATTGCCACCCACTTGTAGAGTATTCCCTCGGCATCAGCAGGCACCAGAAGTTTGATGGCGCTTTTGGCGCTCATCTTATTCAAGTCCTTCGCTATACCAGAAAGTGCTTGTGCGGACATGACCCAAATAACGCTAAGTATGCTTTCGGGCACCAACAGCATCGACAATGCTACTATTTGCAGCACAAGACCCACATTCATAGTGGTGTTCAGGCCAGCCTGTGCCCCCAGCCAACCGCCCAGAAGATTGGTGATTACGCCAAATATTTCATAAAAAAGAAACAGCATGGCGACTTCTAAAGGACTGTAGCCCAACCCGTGGAAATGAAGTACGACAAGCATCCGTAACGCGCCATCCGTGAGTGTGAAAGCCCAGTAATTACCGGTAACAATCAGATATTGCCTCACTTCCATAGTGAGTCCAGCCAACGTTTTCATTTCGGAATCTAACTCTTATCCTGATCCATCAGACTCACCATACGCATCAACTCGGCGGTGCGGTTAGCGTAGCCCCATTCGTTGTCATACCAAGCATACAGTTTTACCTGTGTGCCATTGATTACCATCGTCGAGAGCGCATCAATGATGCTGGAACGAGGATCGGTTTTATAATCAATCGATACCAATGGGCGTTCCTCATAACCGAGAATGCCCTTGAGTTCACCATCGGCGGCGGCTTTTAACAGGGCGTTCACTTCGGCTGGGGTGGTTTCCCGTTCGACCTCAAACACGCAATCGGTGAGTGAGGCGTTAGCCAAAGGAATTCGAACCGCATGTCCATTCAATTTACCCTTAAGTTCTGGGAATATGTGAGTAATTGCCGTTGCTGAACCGGTGGTTGTCGGGATTAAACTCATCCCACAGGCACGGGCGCGGCGCAGGTCTTTGTGGGGTGCATCTAGAATGGTTTGGGTGTTGGTAATGTCATGAATGGTGGTCATTGATCCGTGCCTGATACCCAACTTTTCGTGGATTACTTTGACCACTGGGGCAAGACAATTGGTGGTGCACGATGCGGCGGTCACAATGCGGTGTAATTCGCGATCATAGAGCTGTTCATTAACACCCATGACTACATTCAATACACCTTCTTCTTTAACCGGTGCCGTGACCACGACACGCTTCACGCCTTGGTCGAGATAGGCTTGCAGCAAGGCTTTAGTTTTCATCTTGCCGGAGGCTTCAATCACGACATCACAAGCCGACCAATCAGTTTCATTTATGGTGGTGTGACGACTGGTCGTCATGTGTTGTCCACCGACCCTAATCTGATTGTTCTCCGCCGTCGCTTCATATTGCCAGCGGCCATGGACAGAATCAAAGGTGATCAAATGGGCCAATACCGTGGCATCGCCAGCCGGATCATTGATATGAATGAACTCTATATCGTCCCAATCCCACGCTGCACGCAAGATTAAGCGTCCCATGCGGCCAAAGCCGTTAATACCTACTTTGATGGTCATCTTATTTCCCCAGGAACTTTAGGTTACCTAAATCGGTGCAAACCAATGGCGCGTTCGGTTGGCGATGGCGACCAACGAGAGCATCACCGGAACTTCAACCAACACGCCCACTACGGTGGCCAATGCGGCACCGGAATGAAGACCGAATAATGAAATGGCCACCGCCACCGCCAATTCAAAAAAATTAGAGGTGCCAATTAAACTGGCTGGTGCAGCTATGTTGTGGGGTAATTTCATTAGCTTTGCGGCACCATAGGCTAAGGCGAAAATACCGAAGGTTTGCAGTAATAATGGAATGGCAATCAGGACGATGGTTTGTGGCTGACTGATGATGGTCTCCGCTTGAAAGCCAAATAACAGTACAACCGTGGCCAATAAGCCGATCACTGACCAGGGCTTGAGTCGGCGCACAAATTGCGACAGTTGTTCACCATCGTCTTGGGCCTCAAGCTTATGCCGAGTCATAGCCCCCACGACTAACGGTAGGACGACATACAGAACGACTGATAGCAACAATGTGTCCCAGGGCACTTGAATATTAGTGACACCCAACAAGAATGCGGTGATGGGGGCAAAGGCTACCACCATGATGAGATCATTCACCGAGACTTGCACCAGCGTGTAATTTGGGTCTCCTTTGGTCAGTTGACTCCAGACAAACACCATAGCCGTACAAGGTGCGACACCAAGCAGGATCATACCGGCGATATATTCGTTGGCGGACTGTGGATCAACCCAGTCGGCAAATACTCCCTTGAAAAAGAGCCAGCCGAGCGCCGCCATCGTGAAGGGCTTGATCAACCAGTTGATAACCAATGTCAGCGCGAGCCCCTTGGGCCGTTTGCCAACTTCTTTAATCGATGAAAAATCTATCTGTACCATCATCGGATAAATCATTATCCAAATGAAAAGAGCCACGATCAGGTTGACGTGAGCGATCTCAAGACCCGCGATGAAGGCGAAAGCGCCGGGTGCCACATTCCCTAGCAAAACACCAGCGGTGATACAGAGTGCAACCCAAAGCGAAAGGTAGCGTTCAAATAAGCCCATTAGCGGTTCTCCCCGATGTCGTTTATTAAGCTTGGCTGTGCGTCTTTATTTAGTGATTCCAATGGATGAGCGAACAGTTGATTGATGCGCGCTTCAAGGGTGCTGATAATGCTATTTTTTTAACAGCAGGCGCGCGCACGTTCTGGTCTATCGCCCATGTGCCGTAAATTCTTCAAGTTTTCTTTGAGAAAATTCATATTTGCTTCGGTTGTCTGCGTCAGAACCGATTTGGCCCAGCCCGGTAATGACGGGTTGATGCGGTAAAAAATCCATTGACCCTGACGGCGATCAAGGAGCAACTCACATTGGCGTAACTGTGCCAAATGCCGCGAAATCTTAGGCTGGATCTTCTGTAACGCTTCGGTCAGCTCACAAACACATAACTCATTTTCATGCTCAATCAGCATCAGGCACCGAAGCCGAGTTTCATCCGCTAAGCACTTATAAAATTGAACAGGATTCATGTTTAAACCTTTGTTTCGTGGTTTGTACTAGTACAAATATTTTTATACGCTCATCAAGCTCTCTGAGGATGAATTCAAAAGGCTTTGTCCGTGAACGATTTATTGGGCCGTCAAAATTCCATGCGATCTATTCTTACACCCATCCACCGATTTATATACGAAATTTAGTATATACGTTATTTCATATATGTAAAGCCGTTTCGAAAGGCTGAATAAGAGGGGCTCTATTTTATCTGGGGTAGTAGTGCTTGAGTCGGGGAGTTACGAACGGTAAAGGTTAGGGATACTTAGATACGAAAATGGCTGCTTTCAACACTAGACGGCTAAAAGTTTCTCCATCATTAATGTAGTATTCAGCTGTTATTTTGTTTTCACTTACAGGAATCTAATCCAGTGCTTAAACTCCCCCAGAACCATCCTGCCTTTCTATTGCCCTTAATCCGTTGAGAAACTGCGGGTCCTGAAAATCCTTTATTGCACGCTCAATTTCCTCAGGCGTATTCATCACAAAGGGGCCGTATTGCGCCACCGGTTCAGTAAGAGGCCGGCCACTGAGTACCAATAATTCGGCGCCTGAAGCTCCTGCTTTTAGCTGCAATGCGCTGCCGCTGGCGTAGGTGCCGAGTTGGCGCGATGTCAGCAAATCCGTTCTGCCGTTATAAACATACACCAGCGCAGGGTTGTCCGCCATGAAAGACAATTCAACTGTTTCGTTGGCGGTCAATTGCACATCGAGCAATACCGGCTGCGTCGATATTTCTGGCAGCGAACCTTGCAGCGCCTGATGATTTATTGTCACGTTACCTGAGATGACACGAACCAACCCGCCGTTAGGTAACCGCTGCTCAGCGATATCAGCACTGGAGATATCTTGATAGGCCGCCGGTTTCATTTTTTCGCTGGCAGGTAAATTCAACCATAGTTGAAAGCCGTGCATTAAGCCTTGTTCCTGCTCGGGCATTTCCGAATGAAGTACACCGGCACCTGCTGTCAGCCACTGTACATCGCCAGCACCAATGACGCCCTCGTTGCCCATATGATCGCGGTGGCGCATGCGGCCGGCTTTCATGTAGGTGATGGTTTCAAAACCGCGATGAGGATGCTCTGGAAAACCGCCGATATAGTCGGCGGCATCGTCAGAATTGATTTCATCGATCATCAAAAACGGATTAAGTAGCTGATGTAAACGACGACCCGCTAGCCGGTTAATTTTTACACCGTCACCATCGTGAGTGGGCTGAGCATTAATGACTTGTGTTAATTTTCTCATCGGTGTCTCCAAAAATTGTCATTTCGAAAATAGCTACCTAGCTTTGACACTATCTCGGCCGTGCGGCGGGGTAAAATCCTGCTCAGGCCCGACGGGGATAATCCCGCTGGGGTTGATCGTAGGGTGGCTGGTGTAATAGTGCGTTTTGATATGTTCAAAACTGACGGTTTCAGCCACACCGGGGACTTGATATAACTCGCGCACATAACCACTGATGGCGGGGTAATCGGCCAATAGTTGACGATTGGTTTTAAAATGTCCGAAGTACACCGCATCAAAACGGATCAAGGTGGTAAACAAACGCCAATCAGCTTCTGTCAATTGATCACCCGCCAGGTAACGCCGCTGCATTAACAGCCCCTCTAGCCAGTCCAGTGAATCGAACAGGGTATAAAAAGCCTCTTCATAGGCTGCCTGCGTCGTTGCAAAACCGGCCCGGTAAACACCATTGTTGATGGTCTCGTAAATACGCTCGTTCAACGTGTCGATCGTCTCGTGCAACGCTTCGGGATAGTAATCTTCGGTATTGCCGGTTAGATGATCAAACGCTGTATTGAGCATACGAATAATCTCCGCGGACTCGTTACTGACAATGGTTTGTGTTTGCTTGTCCCACAATACCGGTACCGTGACACGGCCTTCATAGCTGGCGTCAGCTTTTAAATACAGCTGATACATAAAATCCAGGCCGTACAGTGGATCGCTCATCTCCCAGCCGTTTTCCAGCATGGTCGGCTCGACCACTGTGACATCGATATAGTCTTGCAGTTGTTTAAGCTGGCGAAAAATCAGCGTGCGATGTGCCCACGGGCAAGCCAATGACACGTAGAGGTGGTAGCGCCCTTTTTCCGCTTTGAAGCCAGGCTCGCCATTGGGGCCGGCTTCACCATTCGTGGTTAGCCAGTTTCTAAAACGGCTATCCTGTCGGCGGAATTCACCGCTGCTGTTTTTGGTGTCGTACCATTCGTCTACCCATTGACCCTGCTGTAATAAGCCCATTATGCTGCTCCTGAAATATCGCGGTAATGAACACCCGCTATCAAGGCGTCGACCTGTTCTTTACCCTGAGCAATCACTTGCTCTGGACTGCCTTTTGAGCCACTGGCATCGATATGAAACACTTCACTAGTGCCGATAAACCGGCAAATGTGCTCTAGATAGCGGCTGGCAAAATCCATCTCACTACCGATAGGTGTGCCGCCCGAAGCGGTGATAATGAAAGCCCGCTTTATTCCCAGTAAACCCACTGGGCCCTGCTCGGTATATTTAAAGCTAACACCTGCACGACAGATCGCATCGATCCACTGCTTTAATGAGGCCGGAATCCCAAAGTTGTACATTGGCGCTCCTATGACTAGGGTATCGGCGCTTTTCAGTTCAGTAATCAGCTGCTCTGACAATGTCAGCTGAGGTTGCAAACTGGCTCGCTGACTGTCGGATGATCCATGCACAGCTATCAGATCTTCTGCGCGGATAGGTGGCAAGGGTTGCTGTGCCAAGTCTCGGTGAATCACTTGCTCGCCCAGCGCGTTAACTAGATACTGTCCAAGGATTCGAGTATTTGAATTGCTCAGCTGTGCGCTGCTATTGATATGTAGTACGGTCATGTTCTTGCTCCATCTCTTGTTTCAACGTTTATTTCAGTTCTGTTGATTGGCGTGGCGGGATTTTACTTCGCTAGCTGGGTTTGCAGTAAGTGATCGGCACTCAGGCTACCTGCGCCCCTGAACACAATAGCAACACTAATCGCCAGTAAAGCCAGGCCAAATTCGTAGCCGTTATTCGCCATGAATAGACCGTTTTGCAAGTGAACCGTAACGATCGCCACAAGCATGGTGATAGCTAACATTAATGCTGCTGGACGAACCAGTAGACCGATAATCAAAAGCAAGCCACCGAAGAATTCTGCGCTACCGGCCATTGCCGCCATCAGCAGACCCGGCTCAAGCCCAATGGAAGTCATCCAGCCTGCAGTACCCTCCAAGCCATACCCGCCAAACCACCCGAATAATTTTTGTGCTCCATGAGCGGCGAAGATTGCACCTGCTCCCACACGAAGAGGTAAGGAATCAAAGCCGGTGGTCGAGGTGGTTATTTTGTTCATTAGTGATTTCATATTTATCTCTCCAAAACTGGATTTGTGTGTTTGTTTAAATGATGTGGCTATTGTAATGATTGTAATATTCGCAATAAGACCTATTTTTTGTTTAGAATGTTCTAAATATTAGAACTAATGGAATATTGCTATGGCTACCAGAAATCCTATAACTATAGAGGCGCTGGAAACGTTTGATGCCATTGAACGGCGCGGAAGCTTTTCAAAAGCAGCGGAAGAACTGAACAAAGCTACCTCGGCCGTTTCTTACACTGTGCAAAAGTTGGAGGAGCAACTGGACATTGCCCTGTTTCGGCGCGAGGGACGCCGCTCGGTGTTAACGCCAGCAGGGCGATTAGTGCTAGCAGAGGGTAGGGAAATTCTTCAAACCACAGCACGGCTGGCTAACAAGGCAAAAGAAATAGCTACGGGCTGGGAGCCCCGCATCAGTATTGCTGTTGAGTCACACCAATCGTATGCGGTATTTTTTGGCGTGCTGCACGATTTCCTCAACGAGCATCCCACTATCGAAGTGGATGTCCGTGAGTGCGTGCTCAACGGTGGATGGGAAGCTCTTGAACAAGGACAGGTTGATCTGGTTGTAGGCTCGCCTGGCCCAGTGCCGCTGCAAAAGGGCTATCGGGCCATACCAGTAGCTCACATCGAACTTGTGCCGGTGATTTCCTATCGCCATGCTCAGGCGGATTTAGCCGGCAATAGCGAGGCCTTCAAAAATGTCTTTCCAAAACTTCGACGTGTTATCACACACGATACATCCTTGGTTGATGTGGCTCGCAGTGAAGGCTTAAGCAGCGATGGAAAAGTATTCTATGTGCAAAATATCGATCAAAAAGTCGAAGCGATACTGGCAGGGATTGGCATAGGCCACCTGCCACAACAGCGTGTTCAAAAACAGCTCAATAGTGGCGAACTCATACCTTTGGATTTGGGGGAGGAGGCTATGCAAGAGAATTTTATTGCGTGGAAAATCAGTAATAAAGGTAAAGGGCTGCAGGCGCTAACTCAGCGACTCGCTGATATGGTTGGCTAAAAAAAGTTCTGTCACAAGCGTTATAGCCCCACCCGCTAAATTTCTGCAATTAAACATTGCGTAGTGTCATTAATTGCTGAATCTGTAGATCAAGCAATAGATGGCGTAATTGGTGAACTGGATTACACGCTGAAATTCAAAACTCAGGAATGGGAGTTTTAGCAAAGAACCAAATTGCTTTAGGTCCGCTTATGGCCGAAAACAGCTAATATGGAACAAGGGTCTGCACACACGAGCCCGGGGCATGAATTACAGCTCACAGGTTAGGTGTATTGGTTTAGCCCCCAATTTGACCGTTACGGGCTTTAAGCCAGTCTCTCATCTAATCGTAAGGAATACTTAGAGGTGAGAATGAGTGTGTATAAAAATCAATAAGTTACCTTTCTTCAGACATTAGAGACGAGAATGTCTGCTTTTCAGAACCCATAGCGTAGGTTCGCGTGATTGAAATTCATGCGATTATCGATCCGACAGCTTAGTCCTAAGAAGAGACATTAATCATACGATCTCTTTTTTGTTAGCTCGATCTGTGCATATATACAGCATAACAAGAAGAAATTAATAAAACGTGCTCGTTTTGCGCCTGCACAATGGCTCGCTTTGCTCTAGCTATATTTTGTAATATGGCTCAGAATCAAGGTGTTAGCGATGTTTGGTGGGTAGATATGCGGCCCCCCTTAGGAGTACATATGAGGCACGCTCGCTTTGCTATGAAGGGAATCTGGGAAAACTCCCAAAATCTCTTCTTATTCAATAAATTACCGATACAGCCTAGAAATATAATGGCAGCAAAACGCGTATGCGTGGTATATAAATTTTAGGCTTTTCCATGGCAAATACGATCACCGGAAAAATGAGCGCAAGAGAATCTGGTCAGGATACATTCTTACCTGCTGGGCCACCTCATACATATTTGGGCGTCGCAAAATCCATTCTCCCCAGCATAATTCTACTATCAGAAAACCCTCAGGCCTGTGGATTAGGCTTACCAATGCTATGTGCCCATGCTCTAGAGTGTTTGCTAAAAGCTTTTTTATCTCGAGCCGGTGATGATCGTGCGGTACGAAAAAGTGATATACGCCATAACCTTACCAAATTGTGGTCTAAGGCCTTTGATGAGGGCCTTGCCATACCAGAGCAACCTCCGACATGGATTACTAGATTAAGCGAAGTTCATGAGCCGCCATATTTTCTTCGTTATTCTACAAAAGTGCACGGCATAGTAACTCCTGGCCGGGAACCTATGGTAAGTGAAATAAAAGAGCTGTGTGCCGTAGTTGAGAGGCAATTACTTTGAAACAACAAGGTACTGCCGGATGATCTTTGCCCTTAGGGATTTCCTCCAATATCGAAGCAAAAAGGGAAGATTTTCACGTTCCTATAAAGCCAGCTTCATGGGTGCGGCCTTTCAAGGGGGATTGTCACCGAAAGCAATCGCGGAACTCAGGCCGGGAGACCTGCTATTCATAGAAACTCTGAATTCATGGATCTCATGGCTTGTGATGTATATGACGAAATCTGAAATAAGTCATGTCGCGTTTTACGTTGGAGATCATTCAATCGCCCATGCAACTCTTTCTGGTGTTGCGGTTGAACCAATAGAAGTGCTATATGATCAAGAAACGCGAATATTGCCGTTCATTTGGCCAATGCCAGATGAGAAAAGGGAACAGATATTACCTTTTATCGAGAAGGAATACGCCGATACGCCTTATGGTTGGCATGATGTCGCGAAAAAGGCAATCCGAATCTTTTTTGGCAGGGATTGGCGGTATTTTCGTTGGTCATTTCTTATCGACCTCATACTGATTTTACTGGTGCTGGATGTGCCGCTATTAGTTGTGTATGAACGCCTATTCTTCTCTTGGCTAATTATTCCATACTTGAGTGTCGTTGCAATCAACTGGCTGTTTGGTAGATTCAAACCATTGGCTTTCGATAAGAGCACGGTAAAGCCGCACGAGTTTATGGAATTCGTTATGGGACAAGGAGGCACGGCAATTTTTGATGCATACGAGCTGTCTCAACAAAAAATGGCAGAACAAACAGGCCATAAAAAAGCTTAACCAGGCGCTGCAGCCGACCGCTGAAAGCAACGTTAATGTCCGCTCCGTGGCTTGCTGCTGTTCAGCCATCGTGACAGCCCCTAGTACAAAAGGGAGACCCCCCAGCTCTGCTGGGGCGGCGGGCATAGTTTGACATTTAAAGAAGTCTCATAGTAACTCCAAAGCGTGAGCCGCCAAAGCATCACGCAAAGGAGAAACCATGAGACAAGTAGAGAGTTTAAATCACACTCGCTGGGAGTGTAAGTACCACATAGTGTTTATCCCCAAATATCGGCGTAAGGTGATATTTGGCCAGATACGCCGAGACCTGACGGAAGTATTTCACCGGCTGGCACGGCAGAAGGAGAGCTTGATAGAAGAGGGGCATCTGATGCCCGATCACGTGCATATGATGATTTCGATCCCACCGAAGTATGCGGTGTCCTAGGTGGTGGGTTATATCAAGGGAAAAAGTGCGATCCACATAGCGCGGATGTATTTCGACAGGAAGAAAAACTATGTGGGTCAGAGTTTTTGGGCGAGGGGCTATTTTGCTTCGACGGTTGGCAGGGATGAAGAGGTGATCCGAAATTATATTCGGCACCAGGAGCAGGAAGATCGTCGGCTTGACCAGTTGAAATTGATGTAACCCCCTTTGGGGGGTTCAAGGAAGCGAAGCTTCCGTAACCGCCGCTTTGAGCGGCTCACAAAACTAAAGCCCCCGGCTTTGCCGGGGGATATTTACTCTATGAAATCAATAACATATTCTGTTGAACCATGGAGATACCTTAACAGCGATAAAAATTAAATTTTAAAGAAAGTCAGCGTATGTGGGTTAGGTTTGGGTGATGGAATCAATACCGATAGATCTTGCGCTAATCTCCTTGATTAATTTTACAGACTAATCAATCTTTCAGGGTCGAACCCTGTGATTTTAATGCTCTCGTGTGGATATCTGCCCATGTTGCAATACATGGGAACACCATAGATTTCCTTTTCAACGGCAGCGTGAGTGTGGCCGTAGAACCACGCATCTGGTTTGTATTTATCGATCAAATCATCACAGTTTGCGTTGAAGTATGGCGACAGTTCATCACCGATAAACATGCTATGACAAAGCTGATAGGTTGGCGGGAAGTGAGTCACAACGATCGTTTTTCCGTTATGACTTTTTGATAATTCTGACTCTAGAAAACTTCGTGCCGCATGATGCCAGCCTAGCATCACCGTGGCTGTAATGGATTTGCCCTTATACCGGATGGTTTGAAAGTCGTATACATATCGCTCAGCGGATTGCATACAGGTTGCTTGGGCTGCTTCACCAAAGGCTAAAAAATTTGTCCAGAGCGGGGAACCTACAAACCGGAGACCGTGGATGACAACCGATCGATTAATCAAGACATGTACGTCCTTATGCCCATAGCCATTCGCTAAATCATTCATCGACTGATAATCACGGCGATAAAATTCATGATTTCCCGGCACGAAGACCACAGGTAACCCCGTGTAATCGGCTGTTTCTCCACATATTTCTAGGGCTCTAGGCATATCTTTTAGATCGCCAGCAATAACAATAATGTCTGCTCCTGCCGGCACATTGATCGGCCCATGCAGTCCCCAAACTTCGTGGTGAAGATCTGATGCAAGGAAAATTTTTTTAGTCATCTGATATCAATGCTCCTTTGAATAATGGAATTAGGTTTGAAGTCTGGGTAGACAGCTACTGAAAAATGCTCGCAAAAATAGCAGGATTGACAGAGACTCGTGTGCCAGAACCTTGGAGGATATAAGCAGTGTTTCGAGACAAGAAAATGCAGTTTTTATAAAAATCCTGAAGCAGGGTTGTGCGCACGGATTTAAAATCTCTCCTCATTTCGTCATCAACTACCTGATGGGCATAGACTGCAGAGGGCTTTAGTCCACGCTCTTCCAGGGTGGCCATCGCCTTATTGGACACAGTGAGATCGATCCAAACCCAGTCTGAAACCACACAGTATGGGTAAGAGGGAAAGCTTTCTTTTACGTACACGATCATTTTAGGGACCGCTTGTTCAGAACATCCAAAATCACAAGTGTCTCCATCATTGTTAAAAACCTGGTCCAATTGGGTTAGCACGTCTTTGAGATCCATGGCATTCACCTCTTAGTAAAGTCTTCTTGTTGAATTCGTTCGTTGGCTTGTTCAATTAAAACTTCAATTTTCTGATCCAGTGTCGCATGACCAGACAGTGGCCCCTGGAGCGAGTAATAAAATCTCAGTCCCCCATGTTTTTCTTTCACATCACTCACTTCTATTTTGAAGGTGGGGGTGCTGATGAGAATTGTGTTGATAGCGATCGAGAGCCAATTAAGATTTTCAAACCAGTGGTCTGGAACGCAAAAAGTGAATTGGGGGTCATAAATTGCCGGGTAGGAGAGGATGAGTTTATTGATCAGCTCAGCGCGATTTACCATTCGGGTACACTGTTTTTTCATGTTGGATTCCTTGTTCGGTGACAAATTGGTACAGGAGTGAGCGGATAGTTGTTGCTTTAAATAGTAACGGTGAATGAATAAACCCTGTATCCGAGTAGTCCACGGCGTCAAGAAGCCCTAAGCGTCGCCAGGCAAGAATTTGCCCCCGTGTGCAGCCGATATATTCTGCTGATACCTTAGCGTCCCAATAGTTTTGGTAATGCTCGCGCAATGATTGCACTTGACTGGTGCTAAAGAACGACTGGCCGTAGAGATAGTATGTGCGTGCTTTGAGTAAATATTTGAATCGTCTTAGCAGGTCAGCTGTTGGGGTGTTCAGTTCTTGCGCTAGGTCGTCCACCCTGACTAACCTTTTCAGGAACGTATGAGTGCGTGAAATGGTATCGATTCGATAAAGCTTTTCGCCATCGGAGCGATTGTTTGCTTGAGTTGAAATCAGCAGCTCCGGTTCAGCAAAATTGCCGATGTGCTCCACCGGAATGCCCAGTTGACGGGCAGTTTCTTCAGCCGTGACCCACTGAGAGCTGTCAAACAAGTCTGAATCATTTTTAGATCTTTGTGGTTGAGTGAATTTAAGGCTCTCAAAATCGATTGTTTTGATCAGATTGCGAGCAAAAATATAAGTCACATTCCCATCAACGCAAGGTCCTGAAACTGGTTTGATAGTAGCACTGATTAACTGTGTCAAAAGTGTACGTTCAGAGCTGCCAAGCTGGCGGCACAACTCATTCATCGTTACATATTGGCGGTGAAAAGCTTCAATGTCAGATTTGAGAATAAGATACCGATTATTAAAATTTTTCTGATGAATGGCCGGTAAAAACCCGTGAATACGTAAGTTGCGGATAATTTCCCATGAAGTATTTAAGTATAAGGCCGCTTCCTTAATGGTGAGATAGCCACGCGGGACTGTTTTATTGGTAGGGGCGATTGTATAGATATGCAGCTGGTCAAGGGGGCGTTTGCCATCGTAGGAGGCTACGGAAAATTCCCCTCCAGTGATCTTAAGTAGCAGCCTGTCGATAGGTTCTTTTTTTGTGGCACTAATCTCTGTTAGCGACGAAATAGGCCCGGTTACATTTTCCGTATTTTTGAAATGTTGATAAAACTCGATGAGCTGTAAATGAGTAAAGCAGCATTTTGAGGGGCCCTGATGAGATCTAATCCCAAAAAACTGCGCCTCAATCGTTCTTGTTAACCGAGTTTGAAGCCCTAATGCAAAACGAAATTCTTTTAAATTTAACCAGAAGGGTTTATCGAATTTACGCTTTTTATTTACAGGTTTTGGGGTGTATGTGTCGAGGGTCTGGTGACTGATAGCCTTAAGGATTGGAGACTTTGCACAGGTCATGGGTGCCAACAAAACGCGAATCGGCAGAAGTGGGAATCGGGCTGTCAATCGATGAAGAAGTGGGAAAAATGCCGTTTTATCACCGGATAGCAATTGCTCAATTAGTTTTGGGTCGTAGGCCCGAAACCCATAGCGGTCAACCAAGAGTGTCAAACATTCAGAATATGCTTGAAGGAGCTCCAATTTGGATTCATGGAACCAGCGTTCGAGTAATGTGGCCTCGTAGACCTCTCGCTCCTTTGCGGTGCGTAAAACTTTGAAAGGGGTTCCACAACGACAGCGGTCAAGCCAGGGGCGGTTTGCTGTGACGGTTTGTCCGCATTGCACACAGTGAGTAGTCAACCTCACTTTATGCTCTGCGCATGTACGCATGAGCTTGAAGTCATGCGTTGCCGGGGTGTATCCCTTACGTGCACAAAATGGGCACATCGAAGTTTTTTGGAAATCAATCCAGTTTGAAAAACCATTCTTTGCGGCAAGGCTAGATTGTAATGCGTTTTGTTGCCACTCAGAGCGCGATAACGCTGAGTTGATGGCTTTGCTCTTACCTTGAAGCGCAAATTGATATTCGGCTTGCAGAGGGCGCCTAGTGCCTAATTTAGCTAATAGGGAGCCCGGTGTCATAAATTGTGACGAAGCTGATCGAAGCATCAAGCTGGCAAGGCTTTCTCCGGTTTGATGCTTGGGGTAATAATTAAGCTGCATTTCAGGATTTACCTGTGAGCCAGGATTGAATTTTCTTAGCGCTCATTTCGAAAGGGTTTTCTTTAATGCGAACCGTTGGCGGTGGAGCCATCGCAAAACCTGCTGAGAGGTGTTTTAAGGTAAGAGCGCTAGACTTTTCCGCCAGAGTGATTTCGATGGATTCGCTGAGCACTCCTCGGATTGCGTCCAGATTGCCGCCAGTGGCTAAGTAAAAACGTTGTGAAAGCTCTAATAGGCTAATTGATACCTCAAGCTGGATACTGCAACGGTCTTTCATAGCGCTGAGTAAAAGTACCAGTACTCTATGGAGGCTTGACTGTTCATCTCTTGGCATACCGAAGGGGGATACCTTTTCTTTATATTTCACTCGACGATCTAGCTGTTTGCAACCTGTGATGAATCCTCTGGCATCTGTGGATCCAATGAAAACAATTGGAATTTGTGTTTTATCGATCAGGGTCTTCATCCAGTTGCGGATCGAGGTTAATCGTGTGGCAGCGGCCTTATCTAGAAGGTGCTGGGTCTCATCAAGGATGAGCATTTTTACGCCACAAGCGATGAGTGCGGCAACAAGATCAGGTGTCATCTTTTGCTCAGTTTTATCGGGGGGGATTTGCCCTAATGCGTTGAAAATCTCGACAATGACACCCTTTGTTGTAACGGGTGAAGGGATCCTGACGTAGAGCACAGGCGTTTTACGCTTGATCTCAAACCCAGTTTCTTCCTCGTAGGGTGGGTATTCCTCAATAAACTTTTCGGCGATGGTACTTTTACCAACACCGGCATCACCATAGATAAGAAGTCCCTTGGGGTTTTTGACTTTGCCAGACTTGTTAAGCATCCGATCGATTTGAGTCTTAATCCGCCAATAATCAGGGTGAGTAACTAAACGGTTATTAAAGTCTTCCAGCAGCATTTCTTTTTCATCTGTAAGCATGTGGT
>Ga0070727_10001630_pt1 | contig 23336 bp, 19 predicted proteins | sample tdAd472_FD_66722 | JGI IMG/M metagenome (GOLD analysis project Ga0070727, IMG submission 66722) | Marine sediment microbial communities from the Atlantic coast under amendment with organic carbon and nitrate - tdAd47.2 | ecosystem: Environmental > Aquatic > Marine > Coastal > Sediment | place...
TTCAAAGCCACCGATAGTATTGATCTCGGTCACCCCAGGCACTAATCGTAGTTGAGGGCGGATCACCCAGTCTTGTAGTGTGCGTAATGCGGTGGCATCGTACTTTTCACCGTTGGCCTGTCGCGCATCCTTATCGGCATGTACCGCATAGTGAAAAATTTCGCCAAGCCCGGTAGCAACAGGCCCCATCACAGGCTCGATGCCCGATGGCATATCGCTTTTGGCTTGCTGAAGCCTTTCATTAATCAGATTGCGGGCAAAGTAAATGTCTGTTCCTTTCTCAAATACGACTGTCACCTGGGAGAGTGCGTATCTTGATAGAGAACGCGTACTTTCCACATAAGGTAAACCCGTGATGGCAAGCTCAACCAAATAGGTAATACGCTGTTCGACCTCTAGCGGGGAATAACCCGGCGCTTCGGTATTAATCTGTACTTGGACATTGGTAATATCTGGCACCGCGTCAATCGGCAGGTTTTGGTAATTCCAAATGCCCAAGGCGCTGATCACCAGCACAAAAAACATCACCAGCCAACGACGGGCGATGGAAAATTGAATCAGTTTATCAATCATAGCGAGGCCCTGTTATGGTCTAGCACTACAAAATAGTTTGGTGCTGGTGGCAAAAAATCACGCGCTTTAAGCATAATGTGATGGATACGGTTAGTGACCATGTTCAGCATCCTCCTTACCCATTTCTGATTTCAAAACAAAGCTATTTTTTGCCACATAAACTTCTTCAATTTCTAAACCGGAAAGCACCTCACTCAGCTCTCTATCGGTACGTCCCAAACTAACCGGGCGTGGCTCGAAACCTTCTTCGCCCTTGACAAAAACCACCTTCTCTCCCTCAACAAGTTGTACGGCTTCATTGCTAATAACTAAGGGAGCAGTTATCTCTGACAAAGTAATTTCAGCGTTAACAAAAAGTCCTGGTTTCCATTGGTCATCTGTATTGTTAATCAATACTCGAACGATAGTGACTTGGTTATTGCTGTTGCCGGAAGGCGCAATGTAGATGATTTTTCCCTCGCCAGAGATAGAACCATTAACGTTTTTTATGTGAACTTTTTGTCCTAGCCGTGCTTTGGTCACGTCCTTTGGAAATAAGGACAAATCCACCCAAACCGTTGAGAAATCTTCAATAATAAATAAAATTCTATCGGCGGTTTGCTCGCCCATATTGGCATTGCGCTGAGTGACAACGCCGTTAAGTGACGCAACAACGGAATAGGCTTTGAGGCTTTCATTGGCTTCAACAGTGACCAACGTTTCTCCTTTACGAACCTGATCGCCAATTCTTTTATTGACTGAGCGAATAACACCATCAAAACGGGCACTGACCGACTGTACTTGTTCTGCATTACTGGTAACCACGCCATAGACAGGCAAGGCTTCTCGAATCGTTCCCGAAGTAACCTGCTCAAGGCCGATACCGGCATGTTTTATTTGCTCTTGCGTTAGTTCGATGTGATCTTCTTCATGCGCTTTCTCTGCACCATGACCGGTTTCTGCTAGCGCCAGCGTCGGCACCAAATATAAGGTTAAATAAAACATAATGTTGATGACGGGTGTGTTTATGCGATTAATTGGTTTCATTATTTTGATCCTGAAAATTCGGTTGATTCGCCATATTGCGATGCGGACAAAGGCTCGGCCGTTAGCTGTTCGATTTCGGCACCATAAACCAGGGCCGATGAAGCGGATTCAATCAGTGTAAGTCTGGCACTAAGTAATTCCTGTCTGGCGGAAACGTATTCAAGATAGCTGTAACGGCCGCGTTGATAGGCTGTCTGTGTTTCTTTTAGCGCTTGCTCAAGAGCGGGGATGATGGTGTTTTGCAGTGACTTTGTAGCGAGAATGGCCTGCTGCCTATTGTGAAACGCCCGAAATAGCTGCGTGTGCATATCGAGTAATGCCACTTCCCTTTGAACGTAGATCTCATTTCGCTGGGCAAGCGCAGTGGAAACTGCACCGGAATTTCGCCGAGAAGAAAATAGCGGCATGCTAAAGCCTGCAACAATTGCGGAATTTTCACTTTCCTCGAAACGACGCACGCCTAACGACCAGCTAATATCAGCAGTGGACTGGGTTTTCGCAAGACGCAGCTCAGCCTCTTTGAGTCGTTCTTCAGCCGCAAAGATTTGAATCGCCGGATTCTTCTCTACTCTGGCATAAAGCACATCAAAGGTTATGTCGGTTCCAAAGCGAAACAAATCACCATCAACCTCGGTGAATTCGGGTGTTGTTTGCCCCCACAGTGCGGTGAGTGATACTTTCGAATAATTAAGCTGTTGCAGGACAGATTGCCAAAGGAGGTGCGTTTGTGCGGCGGCAGCTTGTGCCCGCTTTACCTCTGCTTCAGGGATGGCACCTGACTCGGAACGCTTTGTTACTAAATCAAGTGTATTCTGCGCCAGCTCATTCGCTTCCTTAGCGAGGGACACCTTTTCCTGGGTTGTGAGAACATCAATATAGCGCCGGGTAACTTCACCCAATAATTCCAGCGACTCCACCTGTCGCTGAGCATCTAACACTGAGAAGTTGTTAGAAACAACACCTCTCCGGGCAGCGCGCTTGTCACCCATTTCCAGTACAGAAGAAAGTGCTAGTGTGAGTTCTGCGCTATCGAAGTTACTGAGCTCATCAGAGCCTGAAAAATTCTCAGCCTCTACACCCAATTCATAGGCCGGTTTTAAGTTTGCTGTCTCCCGCTGCCCAGTCAGTGCGGCACTGCGAAAATCATAAACTTTAAGGGAGGGATTTTGTGCCAGCGTTTGCTCAATGGCTGTAGATAGAGAAAGTACATTCTCGTTAGTGTTGGCAAGTAGTAAATTGCTAAAAGAAAACACAAAAAGATTAAGGAAAACGAAACCAAATCTATTGGAGAGCCTAAAAGAGTTGGTTAGCCTTTTGGGGTGGAAAAAACTTTTCATAAAAAGAGTCATATCGGATACCTGTTGAACAAAACTATACGTAGAAATTGATCGCCAGCTACCTTTCCTTAGCTGGCGACTGGTCTAACGCGCTATCGTTTTTTCGTGAATAGGGTTTTGTTCTGTGGGTAGTTTCTGTGAATGAAAAGCGACCTTGATCGTGGAATTTGGTGGTAATTCCTTAGCAACTGTAGTGGAAAAGCGAACCCCTCCCTTTCGTTTTACGCTATTTGTCAACAATCGAGGGGAGTATGTGGTTGTAGTTTCCGTGATGAGCTGACCATTGGGTTTATACGCAGCAATATCAATATGACCTTTGGGAAGCCCAAAGCTACGGCTAGCGGTCATGCGCCCTTTTACTCGAACTCCCTCATTATTGGCATAGGTCTTCACACGGCTAAAACGCCAAGCCGATGAGGGGGGCTTAACTATTTCTATGGTTGGTTTATTTTCGTCCCCCCAGGCAGGCAACATAACAATGGCTGTTAAATAAATGGCAATAACCAGTTTCATACAATTTCATCCTCATTTTCGAATAAGCCTCAGCCAGCGCAGAATACTGGCTGGTATAAATGAATAGCGTGACTTTCGATTAAACGATTGGAGGGCGGAAATTGGGACGCTGTATATTGGATAGATAAGCTAGTTGATAGCTTGGCGGGCTCTGTTTTGATGCTATATTTTGTAAATAGTCATCATTACTTGATAAAAATAAATGACTCATCGTATGGCAATGACAACAGTGATGGCAGTCATAGGCGCTGCCAGTTGTTGAGTTTACTGGGCTCAGATCATCGGCTGTTAAGTTATTTCGTGCTACGTCGGGGTTATCATCGTGATCGAATTCTAAATGTTCGACTCCGGACTGGTGGGATTGATGGATATCGGCCATTGCCATAACCGATTGACAAGCAATCAGTGCAATCAGCAAAAACGATATCCAACGTTTAATCACGGAGTAACCCTTAGTGTAATAGACAATACTTTATCAATGTGCCGAAAAGCGTTCGATATGCATCAATTCGAAATAAATGACCGGCTAAAGCTTCGGTCTGCGCTAAACAAAGTATGAGTTCCTTTGTCCTTTTTCATTAAAAAAAGTTGCAGCTTGGTCAATGATAGCATCGCGAGTTAAACATTCAAATGTAAAATACGTTATTCAGGTTAAGTACGACTGCACCCGTAATCGGGCAATAATAAGATCACGTCATCATGATTTTCTTAAAGCAAGAAACCCATCATAAGCGTTGAAAGAAGCTCGTTGTTGAATACATGTCACTTTAATACTTCACCCAGCGTTCTCCTTCCGGTGCCGACCTCACCTGAATCAAGAGATTCTTAAGTTGGTAAAGTTATAATTTAACGGGCAATAGTAGATTTCGAGAGTAGTTGTCGATACATTTATGGTTCTCCTTATAGTATAGGGCCGGTATAATCGCCCATTTTCTATAGGGCGTTGTTTATTGGAACTCCTAACTCCTTCTTTGATTGAACAACTGTCTATTTCTGGCATATCTTTTGTCCTGGTTTTTCTGGCTGAATTTGGTGATAAGAGTCAGCTGGTTTGCATGACTCTGGTAGCCAAACATCGTCCTTGGCCAGTGTTGTTAGGTGCGGTGACGGCCTTTGCAGTGCTCAATCTGCTGGCCGTAGTGTTTGGCACGGTGGTCGCTTCTTGGGTTCCTGAGTTCTGGCTAGCATTGATCGTGGCAGGGTTATTTGGCTTTTTTGGGATTCAGTCGTTGCTGATTAATGATGATGATCTGAAAGAGGATGATGCGAAGATCCGTAGCAGTCACAGCCTATTTATCACCGCATTGTTAATGATCTTTGTTGCAGAGTTTGGCGATAAAACCCAGCTGGCGGTTGCTGGCTTAGCTTCTACTTATCGCGGTTTGCCTGTCTGGGTTGGAGCAACATTGGCGCTGTTGGTCACCACAGCGCTGGGGGTTATTGTGGGGCAGCGGTTGTTGAAGCAATTTCCACTAGGACTAATCCATAAATTTAGTGGTGTACTATTTTTGTTGCTGGCGTTAGTGGTTTTGTGCCAAGCGTTTGTTTGAACTGAGTACCCAATTATGGGTATTAGTGAGACTTGTACCCTAGATTAACCCAATTTTTGCAAAACATTTTGACCATTATGTTTGCCGTAACTACCGATACGATCGTTTTATCGACCCTCGGGGGGGGTATAAAGCAAAATGCAGCAATTGCATAAAATGGCTCGAAAGGCCATTGCGTGGGTTCCTGAGGCTCAGTGGTTCGTCAGGCGTTGCCCTTAAGTTCGGTTGTATGTGAATAAAATTCAGTAAAACTTACCCAGCCATCGCGGGAACGCTAATCGCCCAGTTGTATTTGAATATCGTCCCAGCAATCGTATTCGGGCAGCAGTCGAGACAGGATATTCTGTAAAGATTTAAAAGTCTTACAAGATTTGTTGGTGCCGTTGAGTTGAATCAATGTATAGCAGGTCGGTTCGTTCCCCAGCAGAAAATCCAGATAAGCCTCTTCATTGCAGAGTCTGATTCGCACCTGTATTTTTTGTTGTTCCTCTAATGCCGTCCTCAGAAAGGTCTGCATGGTCTTAAAATGACAATGTTTACGCCGAGGGAAGGCAAGGGGCTGAGCAACTGACGACATGGATTATTGTCTATCTAAAAAGGCGTATTTTACGATGATCAGGGGGCTTGTAAAAGTCGAATTTTATCTCATCGGCGTAGATTCTTAATTGTCGCCGAACATTCAGACATACCCCCCGCTTTTTTGGGTGAGAAAGCCAACCCATTTGTTCGCCGACATGACACTATGTCCAGACTATTCATTGAAGAGACGCTGCGGTGCGGGCACAAGAAATTAACCCATCAGAAGAGTGCCAAGGCGGGATAAGGGATATTCTCTCCGCTGTCATCTGACAAAACCGATTACAGAAACAAAATGGGAGATGGATCCAACAAGTACGAAAAAATGCCATATGCCATGAGCATGGTTGAACCAATTCAGTTCGTCAATAATATAGAAGGCAATGCCGACCGTGTAGGCTATACCGCCTGTCAGAAGCCAAAAAAAGCCCAACCCCGGCAGCGCCGCTTTGAGGCTGCCGATATCTATAGTACAAATCCACCCCATACTTAGATAAATGATAATCTGGCCGATCTTGATAGCTCGCCCGGATAAGAAAATCTCAGAAAATATGCCAATTATGGCCAGTGTCCATACGATGCCCAGAATTAGCCAGCCATTTACGTTACGCATACTGATCAGCATGAAGGGCGTGTAGGTGCCGGCAATGAGCAAATAGATCGAGACGTGATCCAATACTTTGAAAAGACGTTTGAGCTTGGGCGGATGAAAACTATGGTATAGCGTGGACATGCTGTAGAGCAGCACCAGGCTAAAGCCAAAGACACTAAACCCTATGATGACAATCGGTTCCCCGATCTGAATGCTGACAGTTAAGAGGGAACCTAATGCGATTAACGCAAAGACAGCACCCACCAGATGACTGATACTGTTGAGTTTTTCGCCGTAGTACATATTTTGCGATCACTCCAATCAAAGCCGCATTTTATCTTGAAACCGTGTTCTAAAAAAATGAATATAGTGCTTTTTGGCGGATTGGACGATCTTGTGATAAGCAAATTGCTGCCTGCGGCTTACCATAACGCGCCTCAGCATCATGGATGCGAGATGGCATCTTTGCCGGTAACGATGCGCAAGCAAACGCTTTTCTCGATTATCTCAAAATGTTGCTCAAAAATATCTATACAACGATTCTGTTGAAAAGCTCAGTAATTTTTCAGCCGCGTCCTTACCTCTTTTCGCTCTAATTCGAACTTTTGTGTGATTGGCCAACATTTCTTGGCCAATCATGGTTAATGGGGATGTTGATTTAGTCGCCAATTAAATTATTGCAGGCGCACCTATCCCGTGGTCAGGCGGTGGTCGACTGCGAAGTTTGGCCATTTTTCTTAAACTTTGAACAGTTACCACTAATCACTGCTGTCCCGTTAAAGTTATCCGTGCGGATGCTAAGCCTATGTACTTAAAAGTATAATAGTCATTTTATCACTTTACCCATTGGCTGCGTTTAAAAACTCTACCCAGTTTTGTGCCGGAGCTAAGACGGCAATACGGCGTTGTCGCTCTTGCTAAGGGCTACGGCCATTAGCAAGAGCGACGCCTTTTCTTGCCGCTTTAGCTCTCACCACAAAATCTGTGTCCAACTGATTAATCTAGGTTAAAAGGACATGCGCACACCCAGCTGCAAGCCTCGCCCCGCATCCGGCGCAGCGTTACGCAGAAAGGAAGTGGCGTTGCGGATCTCCTCGTCTAGCAGATTGCTGCCCTTGAGGAAGATCAGGTAATCCAGCCCATCGCGGTTGACGCGGTAATTGAGCCGGACATCGAGACGGGTGTAACTGTCTGTGTTCGCCTCAAACTCGCCTGGACGGTCTTGCTTGGCCACCTCGGTGAGCCGCAGCTCGGCCTCCCACCGATCAGCACTGAACTGCAGTTCGGCGCGCACGGTGTCGCCGAAAAGGCGCAAACGCCAGGCCGTGGCCAGCGGCAGAGTCATTTCGGCCTCTATGCCCTTAAAAGTGGCGTCCTCCTGGTCGTAGGCGAAGATAGCTAACCCCTCCTCCGCATCCTTTGCACCGGTATTGCGCCGGTAAATAAAATCGTCGATACGGTTGTAGAAGAGATTGACTGCCGCTTCCACCTCGCCGTGCCAGTGGTAACCCAGCTCCAGGTTGAGACTGGTTTCCTCATCCAGCTCGGCGTCACCGACATCGAAGCTGGCGGTGGCCAGATGGGGACCGAAGGAGAAGAGTTCTTCAACAGCGGGCGCGCGCTGGGAGCGAGAGAGGATCAGCCCAAGGCTCTGCTCGGTGCTGAAGTGCCACTGCGCCGAAGCCGAGGCACTCAGGCTGGAGTGCTCCACTGCCTGGCTCAGGTCGGGGTCGATCCGCTGGCGCTCAGCACGTGCCCCCAACTCATAGATCCAGCTGCCCCGCTGCAACTCCTCCACCAGAAAGAGGCCGTAGTTGCGGATATCGGATTTCGGGATAATGGCTTCTTCACCAATAGCGGAGAAGTCCTGGTCAAGTAGTTGAAGGCCAACGGCACCACGCCAGCCATTGATGTCACTGTGTACCAGCTCGATCCGCCCCTCCAGCGCATCACTGTCAAACCGGGTGCCCGGCTCGCCATCTTCCAGTTCCGTGTGCCGGTAGTCGTTATAGCCGAGGCGGAAAGTCAGTTTCTCGAAGCCGTCGAAGGGTTGTTCAAGGCGACCCTTAAGGTCGTAGCGGGTCTGCCGCAGAGCGATGCGCACAGATTCCTCGGTGCTCTCCTCAGGCGCCGCTGCTTCCTCCTCCGTTTGAGCGCCCGGAGGGATTCCGTAGTTATTCTCCAGATAGCTGACACTGACGCCGATAAAACCACTCTCACCCAACCGCGAGATCCCCGCGGTACCGCCTCGGGTTCGGGCATTGGTATTGGCGATAAAGCCGTCGCTGGTCTCCGCCGGGTCGCCGACGCCCAGAGCAGCGAGGCCATTAATCTCCAAGTCGTTGCTGTCGCGGTAGAGGCCGTCCAGGTGCCAGGCGACACCCTGGCCGCCGCCATTGAGGACGAACACGCCGCTGTTCTCGTCGTTGACGGTCGCGTGGCGCAGCTCCGCGGCACCCTCCAATTGCTCAGGTGCCCGGTCGGGGATGCAGTTATCAATCAGGTTGACTACCCCGCCGATAGCGCCGCTGCCGTAGCGGAGGGTAGCGGGCCCGCGCAGCACCTCGATCCGCTCCGCCAACAGGGGTTCAATACCCACCGCGTGGTCGGGGCTGGCACTGTAGACATCCAGTGTGCCAATACTGTCCTGCATCACCTTCACCCGGTTGGCGCTCTGACCGCGAATCACGGGCAGACCCACGCCGGGGCCAAAGCTGGACGAGCTGACACCCAACTGCCCGCTAAGTGTCTCGCCGATGGTGGCGGCGGCTTCCTGGCGTAATTTATCGCCGGCGAGAATGCCCACCGGTTGGTTGACCGCATCGCGGCTCTTTTCAAAGGGGGAGGCGGTGACGGTTATCTCCCCCATTGCGGTGGCATTGACAGTCGCACCCAGCACCAGGGCACCGGCCAAAAAAGAATACTTCATTATTAATCACTCCAAACAGCGGAACACGCCCCTATTTCCGGCACGCAGGACATAAATCGTTACTATGTTTTGTGTCAGGCTTGGAGTGATAGAGGGGGAGCGCGGATCGTCACTGCCGTCATTGGGCGGCGGGTGAAGGCTATCGGCTGAACGACCGCATAGCTGAACTGTTGGGCTGGAAGGGATGGTTGTGGGGCCGCATGGAGAGCTTTTTGCCCTGATCACCACTGTGCTTACAGATGCAGCATTCGTCGCTGTCGAGGAGGTCTGCGTGTATATGACCACTCACCAATGCCTGGCCGAGAACCAGCACCGCTACGGCAGCAAGAATCCACCAGCGGAAACGGGAAACTTTGCAAGCGGACGTTCGGTTCATCCGCGCCACTGTAAAATATTTCCGATGGCGCCGCAAGACTGATCGACGCGGGGTGCGTAAGTGCATATTCCGGCCCATGCCGGGCACCTTTTCTTGGGGGTCAGTGCTTATCTTCACCTGAATTCCGAAAACGCCAGCGTTGCATGGGACGCATGCGTTAACCTCTACTCTGTGATGACAAGGGCGATGCCGTCGCCACTGGTAAATTAACGATGCCTGACGACGGAAGAGTCCTAAAAGAGGTGGTTCGGACATCTGCGGTTATTTAGTGATTTCGTATCACTTGTCGTTAATGGAGCAGGCGACACTATACCCATAATACGAATGATATTGATTATCATTCGTATTATGGGTATAGTGTCGCGCATGTCCCCTACTCAACATAATAAGTAGCGCATCATTATTACCAGACCATTTAAGGAGATCTAATGAAGTACCCGAAAACTTCCGGCCACATCCTGTTGGCCTGCACGACAGTGTTATCCGCCTCTTTGCTGGCTGAAGAGCTCACTGAAGAAATTGTGGTGACTGCCAGCCGGACCAACAAACCCATTACGGCCATCCCCAATACGGTGAAAGTCCTCGACCGTAATACCCTGGACACACAACTGGCCGTCAGCGGCAGTTTGCTGGACAGCCTCAGTTTTTCGGTTCCCAGCCTGACCCCCGGCCGCCAGAAAATGACCAGTAGCGGTGTGACGTTGCGCGGGCGCACCCCGCTGTATCTGGTAGACAGTATTTCACAATCGACACCCTTGCGTAACGGTGAACGCAGCGGTTTTACGATTGATCCTGCTTTTGTTGATCGGGTTGAAGTGATCTATGGTGCTAATGCCATCCAAGGGGTGGGCGCCACCGGTGGTGTAATTAACTTTGTAACAGTCGATGCGCCCCGTAGCGGTAATTGGCTCCGAGAAGTCAATATTGATCTTGAAACCGATGACTTCAACGATGACGGGATGCACTACAAGGTATCGGGGCTGGCCGCCAAAAAATTCGATGCCACCGACTTTGTGATTGGGCTCACCTATGATCTTCAGGACCTGTATTACGACGGCGATGGCAACCCTGTTGCCGTTGATCCGACCCAGGGTGACACCATGGACAGTGGCGCCTGGAATCTGTTCACGAAACTGGGCCTGGACCTAAATGAACATCAGCGCATTGAGTTGACCGGCAACTATTTCGACCTTGAAGGTGACGGCGACTATCTCCGCGTTAGCGGCGATATGGAGGCCGGGATTCCCGCCACCTCTGAAGCAGGCAAGGGTACCGGTGATCCCACCTACAACGAAGCGCTCAATGTCGCACTTACCTACACCCACGACGATGTCTACGAAGGTCAGTTAACCGTCCAAGGCTTTTACTACGACTTTTATGCCTTGTATGGTGGCGATACCTTCCCGGTGTTTCAGGATCCGAGTATCGCCCCGGCTGGCACACTGTTCGATCAGTCTGCACTCAGTTCGGAAAAGTACGGCGCCAAGTTAACCTATATTCGCGACAACACCTTCTGGGAAGGGCTGCAACTAGCCACCGGGATTGACTTTCTGCACGACGAAACCTATCAGGAATTGGCTCAAACCGGACGCCTGTGGGTACCCAAAATGATTTATCAAGGCTGGGCGCCCTTCCTGCAACTGGAGCAGCGTTTGCTTGATGATCGTCTACGCTTATCCGCCGGGGTGCGCCACGAAAACGTTGAACTGGAGGTACCGGGCTTTACCACTATCGCCAGTGCCAATTCGACTACAGTACCGGGCGGTAATCCTAGTTTTGAAAAAGCACTCACCAACGCGGGTATTGTTTTTGATCTAACCGACAACCTGAGCCTGTTCGCCTCATACGCCGAAGGTTTTACCATGCCCGACGCCGGTCTGATTCTGCGGGCAGTCAATACGCCTGGGCAAAGTGTCGACGAACTGGTTGATCTGCAACCGGTGATCGCCGACAACATCGAAATCGGTGCCAGCTATCACAATGACGGCCTGGAAATATCCGGCAGCTATTTTTGGTCAGACTCGGATCTCGGCTCACGCATTCAGGTAGTAAATGGCGCCGGCCAGATTCGCCGGGAGAAAACCGAGATCGAAGGACTGGAGCTTGCGCTAAATTACCGCTTTGAGTCCGGTCTGACTACCGGTGTGACCTACAGCAAGCTTGACGGTCGTTATGACAGTGATGGCGATGGTTCCGTAGACCGGGATCTTGATGGCCGTAACATTGCGCCCGATCGCATAAACCTGTTTGTCGAAGGCCCACTGGCGCGCAACTGGAACGCACGGCTGCAATATTCCAAGCTGTTAGACCGGGATTTCGACGGCGGTCTGCCAGAACATGACTTTGACGGTTACAGCCTGGTTGACGCCATTGTGTCGTATCAAAGCCATGATCTGGGTGACTTTAGCATTGGCATTCAGAACCTGCTGAACGAGGAGTACATCACCTATTATTCGCAAACCGTGACTTTCGTGAATGACGATACCTTCGTTGCCGGTCGTGGCCGCACTATAACGTTAGGCTGGGAAAAAGCCTTTTAATTGATAACAGCTATCGGCAACTCGTTAATTTATGACCGGACCAGGCCGTATTCACATTCGCGCCCATGGACTTAGGCGTTGGCATCGCTGGGGCGGCTTAATTGCTCTGCTGTTCCTGTTGATTGCCGCTATTAGCGGGTCACTACTGGTCTACAAAAAGGGATTGATCAGGCTGTTGGTGACCCTGGACGCCAGCTTGCCTGCGAACTTCACTCCTTACGACATGGCGCCTCAACTGGATCGGATCGCGCGAACTATTGCGGAGGAAAAGCGGGATCGGATCAAGGCGCCCAACTGGGAAGAACCTTACTGGACTCTGACTGGCATCAACGGTAGCGTACAATTGCTGGCGGTGGATTCACTGGAGTCGTATCAAAACAACCGGTGGCTGCTGGAATGTTTTTCTTTTCTACGTCAGCTGCACACAGAATTACTGAGTAGCCTGATTGGCGAAACCGTTTTATTGGCCAGCGGCATACTGGGTTTGTTTCTGTGCGGCACCGGCCTGATACTGTGGTGGCCCACACGTCACGGTTTTCGCTGGCGTTGGGTGATGCCAAGGCCTGTTCGTGTATCTTTCCTGCTGCACTATCATCGTCATGTCGGGGCTTTGACTACCCTGACAGTCATGCTGGTAATACTGACAGGTTCGGTGATGCTGTGGCAAAAACTCGTCCGCCCAATTCTGCCCCCCGTTGCTGTCAGCACTCTGCCCAAGCCGATTGAAAACCCATCAACACTTGCCCCCTCACAATTGCTGTCGACGGCGCTTGAAGCTATACCCGACGGCTGGCCTACACACATTCGGCTAAAGTCTACCGGCGGTATGGAAGCCAATTTTCGATTTCGCCTGCCCGGCGAATGGCACGCCAATGGCCGCACCTCAATAACCATTCACACCACGACCGGCGAAGTCAGCGTCAGCAGCCGGTCAGATCAAGCGCCCCCGGTGCGAAAACTACTCAACCGGTTATACCCTCTGCACTCCGGCTACGGCATGACCACCCTTTATACTTTGCTGGTAGTGGTCAGTGGCGTGGCCTTAGCATGGCTGGCTGTAACGGGGGGGCTTAGTTACCTGAAACGATTTAGTTTCAAAGTATTCCGCGAACCGTCGATAGGCAGCGAAATTAGCAAAATCGATAGCTATTACCGAGTAACTCATGGCTCAGAGACGAGAGTAAACCGTGACAGAGAAAGTAGCGCTCGCTAACGCCAGCAGCGCCAAAGACAGGACAGATATTCTACCTTTTCAATTCACGGATCTCTGCCGAATTCTTTGAGTTGGCCGACCACGAGAATCATAGGTTATTTTCTCCGAAATACACAAAAGCGATTAAATTTGGATTACAGGTAGTTTAGGTAACCCGATTATTTGGATCAAACCCAATTGTATTTCAAGCCAATAGGCATGATCTTTCTCGGTATCTTTGAGCAACATCCCCAGGATTTCTCGCATCCGGTAGTCTTTTTCACTTCACAAAGCTTCATAGCATTCTTCAAAGCTTTTTCATTTCCATATTCGAGTTGCAGGTTATTTTTGAATATCCTTGCACATCTTTGCCAATATTGAGGCTTTTACGTTTAGCCATATCCGGCATACCCTCGAAAACAGCACGCGTTCAATCAACATCGGCGCATGCGTGTTGGTGCCGATTGAATGCATTTATCTGATCGGTTGTAAGTCGGTTTCAACACCATAATGAATAAACCCTGGAAACGCCCATCGAATGGATAGATAAACCCCCAGCAGGCCAAATACGAGTTTGAATTGTTGCTTCTGCTTTCCCGGTCGCCGGCGGGCAACAAGTCACTTAATTCCGAATCAGCTCATTTGTGACTGTATATAATTCTGAATTCCGACCTTATCAATAAGTCCTAGCTGTTTTTCCAGCCAATACGCGTGGTCTTCCTCAGTGTCTTTGAGCATCGCCTCCAGAATTTCACGGCTCTGGTAATCCTGGCAGGTTTCACAAACCGCGATGGCTTTTTTGAGGGCAGCCACCACCGCCAACTCTAGCTGTAAATCATTCGCCAGCATACTGGGCACATCCTTACCCACTGCCAGCGGATCCCGCTTGGAAAGATTGGGTGTTCCTTCCAAAAATAGAATACGCTCAATCAAGGCGGAAGCATGTCGTGTCTCATCCTCCATTTCATGTGCGATACGTTCGTACAGTTTGCTCAGCCCCCAGTCATGGTACATACGGGAGTGAACAAAGTACTGATCCATCGCAGTCAATTCTCCAGCCAGCAAAAGATTGAGTTGTTTAATGACTTTGGCATCACCTTTCATGACTTTTCCCCTTGATCTACATAAGATTACCGTTCGTTCATGGCCGACTATAGAAGAGTAATCTTTCGTCTCAGCAAAGTCCACACAGCCGACCCTTTTCAAACGGTATCAGGACCGAACATGGCACTCACTGGGACGAAAAATTTGCCTAAACGCTTGACGATAAAGCATAGTTGTTGGTGCCGATTGAATTTTGACTACGCATTTTACCATGCAGCGTACCACTCTGCCGTGTATAAGCCGATCAGAGGCTATCTTCGGTTTTAATTTTCTGTTTTGCATGTTGGTGGGTTGTTGGTCGACATGCTTAAAAAATTAAATAAGATACATGGGGCGCTAACAGCCACCCTCACGCTTTTTTTGCTGGGCCTTTCGGGGTTAGGCTTTACCCGCACGCGATTAAAAAGTTGCTGGATATAGTTCAGAACTATCAAGAATAGCTGAATGTTTCAGATCTGACCGTCCGTTTCACGCCCCGAGTCATTCCGTCAGGCGGTGTTCTTAACCATCAGCGGTGATCCAGAGCCTTTAGATATGAAGAAACAATGTCTCTTTGGGAATGGGATCAATGCCTGTCACTCATCTGGTTTGATGATGACCAAAGGTCCGTCGGACAACGCCGGGATCATGGTGAAGAATACGACCCGCTACTGGAAGAACTGGATGGTATTCTTCCTTGGCCCTCAAAGAGTCGCAGAAAATAATAGGCCCGGTTGGTTCGTGTGTTGGCTACATTGGCTGGCATTTTGTTAAATCTAGAATTATTAACGTGTAGCCTGATAATTACGACGACTTGAGCCGTCTGTGTTAATTTGCAGTTAAATGTGACCCCCAGGGAGGGAAATTTTCAGTCAGCGTCAACAAAAATGACCACCACGTGCAAAGGTCAAGCCTATTCGCTGGATCAATGACCGATTATTGATGCCTTATATGACCGGATATAATTCAAAGATTATTCTTTCAAAAAGATTGCTCGGCGGCTAGCCGCCGAGTTTAAGCCAAATTGATTGACCAAAGATCAGGCCGAAATGCCCGCTTTTAATTTATTTTAACTCAAGAGCCAGTTCTTCAAGGCGGCTTAGATAACGCGCCCGATCCTTGTCATAGCTAATTCCCGCGATATGTCTTTACTATGCGGCCTTCTCCACCTTGTCTTTATCTTTTCTTTTCGACGTCGGTTTCGTCGAGAAAATAGGCTCGGCTAACCCAGTACTGTGTTCGAGTATTTGCCGGGCTGACTCCTGACAAGCAGCTACCGCCTTGTTGGCAAAGTCGGAATTAACTAACGCAGGTCCAGTGCTTTGGATCATGCTGAACCAACTATGCCACAACTGTCCACGCAGTTCCCGCCAGTTATCGTTGGCCGTCTGTATTTGCATAAGCGTGTGATTCACGGATTCGGGCAATTGCTCCTGCTTATCAACCATATCGCGCATTTGCTGCGACCAGGCCGCCTGTGTTTCCAGGCAGATATCGATCATTTTTTCCTGGGTGTGTGCGGCCTGGTTGAATATTCCCACAACAGGCGCTTCAATATCAGATTTTGATGTGGCAGTATTCAGCCATTGATTGAGCAGCTTTTGCTGGTTATCCCACCATTGACTCATTAATTCATTTAACTGCTGAGAATCTTTCATTATCGGCTCCTTAAATCTGTTAATGGACGATTTTCCTCTCCGGTTAGCGCCTGTTTTGACCACTGTCGCTACGGACAAGGTCGGTAATCGGTTGCCGAAGACAGCTAAAATCATCTTTCTTAACGGCGCATCCGGCACTTAAGCCACGCACTAGGTTCCCCTAATGCCGTTCCTGGCAAATGGTCTTTCCCTATTTTCCCCTTATCCTCCTGCTCGTTTTTGATATCCACTCTCGGGGCAAAGAGAGATGGGCTCTCATCCTGGAAGGTACGTAACGGGCCAAGAAGAGGCCTGGGAGAATTGAAAAGTTATCGACATTGAACTTGAAGTTCTGTGGTACCAACATGCTCATGATGAGCACCTCGAAGTTATCGAATATCCAGAAAAGGCATCAGCTAAAGGGGGAAAGTATTATGAAGGTATCCAGGCCAGCATGGCAATGATCATAGTCAAAAACCAAGAAGATGCTGACGCGTTTTGTTGCATTACTCAGACTGGAGCCGACCGAGTCAAGGGACGCAACTAACACCGAAACATGAAGCGACCTATGACGGACCTGTAAACCGCAGATTGGATCACAAAGGCCTGCACAAGTCTTGATTAATACTCAGAGGAAAGCAGTTTACTCATACTGAAACTACCCGCTATCATACTCATCGCTCACAACTTTCGAATTTAGATCAAGGGGAAATGCCAATGAAACAGGAAAGACGCTTATCGCACAATTTCTACTGTCAGCATTTCCTCTGTACGGCACTGCTGACATTGTCAAACAGTTTATTCTCAGCCGACACGAACAGTAATTCCTTGGCGGACCAAATTACCGATACTCAGCGCTTGGCCGAACAACTGCAATCTCAACTCAAATCATCGAACGCGACTACTCTTACCCCGGCTTCTACAATGCCCGGCCAACAAAAAAAAATGATGCCGATGGGCATGATGGGTGACCAGAAAAGTATGAAAACCCCTGCAGGCAGCGCCGATAGCATGGGCGGCAACATGAGTATGATGGACGAAAGGAAAGGCATGGGGAACCCAGCCGACAATACCAATAGCATGCGCGGTAATATGGGCATGATGGGGAGGATGAAAAGTACTGGCATGAACAACGCAGATAGTAAATTACCTGCTTTCCCAGGCAACAAGCATCTATATCATCTCGGTGCAAATAACTTCTTTCTCGATTCAATAGATACTATTGGCTTAACTTCGTCACAACAACAGCAGCTAAAACAAATATCACTCAACTGGCAAAATGCGGATCAACAGTACAATCAAAAAATTGAACAGGCTGAGCAGGATCTATGGCAATTGACTGGTAGCGATGTCCCCAATAGTCAACAAATCGAACAGAAGGTTCGCGAAATTGAGACCATCCAAACTCAAGAGCGTATCGCCTTTATCCAGGCAGTGGGGAAAGCGGCAACAGTATTAACAGTGGAGCAAAGGTTATCGCTAACCCAGACTGGTGTCCCACCAGAATCTATGCTACAGCAATAACTCTATCAGGAACGATACTATGCATATGCGATTTGCCATTACAGCACCGCCGGGATTCCTCGCACTTGTGCTGTTGGGTGTATTGTTTGCGTTCAACGGTACAGCTTTTGCTCAAGCTGAGCATGATCAACATCACCCGGACGCCGCTAACCAGAATGTCCAGTCCGGGAGCCGGGTGACAGGCGGGATAGCGCCTGGATCGGGGATGGTGCCTGGACCGGGAATGGCATCTGGATCAGGAATGGGGCCAGGCATGATGGGGGATGGTATGGATATGGAAAAGATGAGGCTGGGGATGCAAGGCGCACTGCCAACCCCGAAAGATCTTTATCCTACCTTGATGAGCCTGCCAAAACTCAACCCACAGGAGCGCGACGAAGTCCTGCAACAGGCCCAACAACGTATGCGCGAAGGAATGACGCTGATAAATACTAACCTGGGGCTGATGGCCAACGCCGCCGGAAAAGACGATTTCGCTGCAATGCAGACAGCAACCTATAACCTGCATCAGGGTTTAGCTCGATTTGACAGTGGTCTTGCAGTAAAACAAGCGATCGCCGAAGGACGTGAACCCCGCAGTATTGCGCTGGATTGGTTTAAGGCTGAATTGAATCTCTCGCCTACAACGGCAGTGCAAGCATCTGGGCAACTGTCCTTTTTCCATTGGTTCGTGATGGGTTTATTACTGGCTTTTGTTGCTCTGGTACTGGTTGTTCACCTGCTCAAAATGCGTCACGCGACGAATTTGCTGCAACACCTGTTGGAAACTGAGAGCGCTAATATGCCGGAGGAACCTGCCGTGCCCGTGGTCCCTGTTCCGAAGTGGAACGGGCGTTTAAAGGTGATAAGCATTTTTCAGGAAACGCCGGAGGTCAAAACCTTTCGCTTGGTGAACGCTGACGGAGGCGCAATCCCTTTTACCTATAAGCCAGGACAATTTCTACCGATACGCATGCAGGTAGATGGCGAGACAGTTAAACGCACCTACACCATCGCCTCCTCACCAACGCAGCGTTATTACTGCGAACTGACGATCAAGCGTGAAAGCCTGGGCAAAATGTCACGATTTTTGGTCGATAAGTTAAAAGAAGGTGACCTCATTGAAGCGGATAAACCCGGTGGAAAATTTACTTTTACTGGGAGTGAGGCAGAAAGTATTGTATTGATCGGCGGAGGTGTAGGTATTACGCCCCTGATGTCGGTTTTGCGCTATCTGGCTGATTCCGGTTGGAAAGCGCCGATCTATTTTTTATTCTGTTGTAAAACTTTGAATGATTTTATCTTTCGCCAGGAGCTGGAATACCTGGATGCACGTATTAACAATTTACACTTACATTGTTTCGTATTGGAGCTTGAAGAAACCGTCTCCTACGCCGAGCAAGGTTTAATAAACGTAGAACGAATAAAGGCGCTGGTACCGGAAATTCAATCCCGCCCTATACACCTGTGTGGTTCACCACCAATGATGGATGCTGTCAAAGCCATGCTTGCGGCACTAAATGTACCGATGCCGCAAATCAAAACGGAAGCCTTTGGTACCGGCAAGCCGAAACAAACGGTCTCGCTGGACAGCGCCGTTGAAAGCGACCCCAAGGTGACCTTTCAAAAGTCTCAAAAAACAGCCCCTTTCCCTGAGTGTTGTACCCTATTGGATGTCGCCGAAAATATTGGCGTGGAAATAGAGAGTTCCTGCCGGATGGGGACTTGTGGCATTTGCATGACTAAATTGATATCCGGTGAAGTCAGCATGGAATGTGAGGACGCGCTGGATGACAATGAGAAGGCTGCGGGAATGATCCTAGCCTGTCAGGCTAGAGCTAAAACGGACGTGGTCGTGGATGCCTAGATGATATTGTCATGAAAGAGAATGAACGCGTACTGATAAGCAGCCTTGTACTGCTATTCCTGGTCGTATGGCTGGGATTTACTTTTCACTCGGATCCACATTTTGCCGGTAGTGCGCTGGGCGGCTTGTTTGGAGTTATCGGGGCGCTATTTATGCTACTGCCCCTGTTTTATCTGATCATCAAACGTATCAAACCAGTTAAAACCACTGTCACCCGACATGTATCCATGCGCAGTCTGCTGGCCTGGCATATCTATGGGGGTGTTATCGGACCAATCCTGGTGATGATCCATACCGGTCATAAATTTAACAGCGTTATTGGTATTGGCTTAACGGGAATGACGCTTATTGTGGTGCTTAGCGGCTTTATCGGCCGTTATCTGATGAAGCAAATCAGCAGTGATATCAAAGACAAAAAACAGTTGCTGGCGGGGCTTTCGGCCGCTTACCACTACGCGCAGTACCAACTGCAAACTTGTTGCCAGGAAGAGCGTCAACATCTGCAGCCCTTTGCTGGTTTTTTTTCACGATTAATGCCATCAATGCTGAGTAAAAAACAACTCTACGATCAGAGCATTAAGCAAATCCCAACCGCTCAACGAGCACTGATGTTAAGCGAGACAGTTGCCGATGTGGAATACAGTATTGCTGTTCACGAGAGGGTCAAGCAGGTTTTTAAGCGTTGGTTAAAACTGCATATCGCCTTGTCTTGTGTTTTATACCTGTTGTTAGGCTGGCATATTTTTTCAGGTATCTATTTCGGTTTGAGGTGGTTCGAATGAGGCGGTATTTCATTATTGCAATCATTTCACTCGCGATACTGGCAGTGGGGGTCAAACTGGGCTCCGAAAAATCGGTACAGCATGTCCTCAGTCAACTCACTAACAACTTCAGCTGGCAATCATTATCATCCCCTGGCGATTTATCTCTGGCACACCAGTTTCTTGAATCCGAATGTGAAACTTGCCATCGGCCGGTTACTGGTGTTGATGACCGGCAATGTATTCTCTGTCACGCCAATGAGTCTTCGCTGTTAATCCGTCAACCCACCGCCTTCCATGCCGATATTCAGGAATGCTCTGCCTGTCACATCGAGCATCAAGGCGTTGATGCCTCACTCACGCAAATGGATCATTCTTTACTGGTGGCTATCGGTCGATCCCTGGCGGATAAAGCGAGTACAGAATCACAGGACGGTCAGGTGCTTGCCGACACATTGGATCAGCTACAGCAGCACTTTCGTATTCAGCGCGGAAACAACCCATTGTTATCAAAAACTGAATCCCTGTTAAACTGCGCGAGCTGTCACGCCAACGATGACCGCCACTTTAAACTATTCGGTGATGATTGTGGCAGCTGCCATGGAGCCGATCAGTGGACTCTGGCGGATTACCGACACCCACCCCCTAGATCAATGGACTGCGCGCAATGCCACCAGGCTCCACCCAGCCATTACAAACCCCATTATAAAATGATGTCGCAGAAAATAGCGGGCCGGCCCAATACACCGGTAGAGCAATGTTATCAATGTCATCAAACTACCGCGTGGAACGATATTCAGCAATTAGGCATCTATAAACATCATTGAAAAACAGCGTTTCATGAGATGCCGCATGGAAGTTAGCCTTTACTCACTGTTGAGGTGAACACTGCCTTAATAAAATATTCCGCAATTGCTCTCGAGGAATATTTTAAGTCAAGATAAATAGTTGACCCGATGAACATTGATTTTCATTGGGCTTTATTAGTTCTGGCGCAGAGTTTGCATTAACTGATGTGTGGTTCTAAAACTAGCCACAAGTTTAGATTTATTATATCCCGTTCTTTGCTAGATATTCTTAACAAAGAATAACTTAAGAGGGTTTTCTGAAAAGAGACATTGATCCGCTATTTTGGTGCAAAAAATCTAAAGCCGTGCCATTTTGGTGCTTACATACTAAAATTGCCGATCCCCTCTCAAGTGCCAGCCCTATGGGCAACAAGATATATTCGAATAATTTGGAGATTAATTTATGCGTAATATTATATTCATCATCCTGCTAGTCACCTCCGCAATTGTATATGCGGCCGATCCGGAAACAGAACGACCATTGGTATTGAAGAACGGTTCGTATTTGTTTATCAATGAGGCCGATGGCACCATGAGAATGGTAGATAAATTCGGCAAACCGGTTCAAATGAAAGATGATGTGGAGATGGAATTGGAGGATGACACAGTCATCATGATGAAAAATAAAAAACTGTGGCGCCACATTCACAGAAAAATGAAGTAATAAGACTACGGCTGCTTCTGCGCTAAGCAGGAGCAGTTCTCCCTTTCACAGGCTTTGTCACATTAACGAAACCAAACTGCTATAAACCAAGGAAATTGGATCTTGCCTAATAAATGGACACAAATGGCCTGCGCCCACGTAACAAACGCTCGGGCTCTTAATACGCGATAATTTTTGGCAGAAAGTAGGTGTCGTTTTGTAGTTCCCCTAATAATTGATCAAAATTAGCACCTATTATTTAACCATTTCCTTCTAACCATGTGGCGCAGGAATCGACCAAAGAATGATAAAAACCAATAATAATACCAACAGAGTCCCGCCGCTTAACCTGAGTCTTTTGTTCACTCCATTAAGCTGTTTATTGATCAACGCCAGTGCGATCAACACTTGGAATAAATAATAGATTGCGAAACCCTTGGACGCATAATTGATGATTTCGAAAACGTTGGCCGACCAGGTCAAACCAATGGACACAGCAATCACGAACATGTAGTAAAATTGGTTGGAAAGCTTTGTTGGAAAAAGTTCTTTCAACAACCCGCCACCTCCTAAGGTATCAGCTAGTGCCGCACTAAGTTGACTAGCTGTCGCTGCAAACAACAGCAATATAGGAACTACTGAAATCGCTTTTCCTAAGGTATAACTAATAGTGGTTTCACTCAGCTCAGCAATAGGAAATGTTAGGAAGATAGGACAAGTCAATCCAATGAATACTACATAAAGGAAAATGGCAATCCCTTGAGAATAACGTGCGGCATTAATACGAACTTGCTGAGGGTATTGAGCTCCCATAAAACGAGTAGTCTCAAATCCTTGTGTAACCATCAGCATACCTGCCAACATGGCTATCGTATCCCAGTTTGACAGTTTTTTAATTGGCTCATGTTCAAACCAAGCTGTTCCAGAAATAATATCGTAACTAGCTAACGCAACCAAAACGCCTATGATAATTGACAATTTGAGCGTCACCGCAACCAATTCAATCCACTCCAAACCACGCGTCCCTCTCCACCAAGCTAGCGCCATAATAGTTAGCAGTAGTGCGGTGGTGGCCCACTTGGCCCCTAACATACTAGTCACAGATATACGGTCAAATACAAAAGCGACAAACAAACTAATATAAAAAGCCACAGATATGGCGTAAGCAATACCTAAAAAACCCTGTGATACTTTCTCCAATTTAACCAAAGCACTGTCAGGGTGTGCTGCCAGATAAGGCTCGGCATAACGAATATTAAAACGAATTGTGCTGCCAATAGCGTAGGCCAAAATGGAGAGTGCCAACATGCCGCCCAAAGCCCATTTCCCCAGTACGGAATGTAACAGGGGGGCAACTACCAGAAAGCCACTACCAATAATCGAAGCTAACGGTGTTACTGTTGCTCGCCACTGATTTAAATGAAGAATTTTTTTATTAGCAAGAAAGACAAGTGTGAATATCGTGACAACAATAGCAATACTGTTAAGTAACATTTTCTGCTCTATCTATTTAGCCGGCCTAAAAAATGAATGGTTAGAAAATTACACACTCAGCACACGCATTTATAAATATCATGGTCTGAGCCCGTTTCCATAAAACACCTTTAAATTGAATTTTATGGTTTCCCCCTGACATCCATTGCTAAATCTTTGTCAGCGCTTCGAAGCCGGAGACAAGATCAAACAACTCGGCATCGATCGTCCCCTGACGCAAGCGGTGGTACCCTTGATTCAGATCCTCCAACAGTTCATCAATATTTTTTTCAGCACGTTGCATGGCCAGCAGACGG
>Ga0070727_10001632_pt1 | contig 23262 bp, 21 predicted proteins | sample tdAd472_FD_66722 | JGI IMG/M metagenome (GOLD analysis project Ga0070727, IMG submission 66722) | Marine sediment microbial communities from the Atlantic coast under amendment with organic carbon and nitrate - tdAd47.2 | ecosystem: Environmental > Aquatic > Marine > Coastal > Sediment | place...
ACATAACAGTCAATGACCTGCTGAGGGTCGAGGGAACTGTCAGCCAGGTTGTCAAAGTCGTCGAGCTCATAGGCCAGGACTGCCGCCAGAATTTCACCGTACCGACCGCTATGATCACTAATCGCCATTTTAATGTCGTCGGCCAGCGGTAGCATGACCAGCACCTCTTCCATCGGCACCCCTAACAGGCGATCAAGACTGGAAAACAGACCCACTAAAAAATAGCTGGCGCTCTCATCTTTTTTACCCGTCGCGATGGCCAGTCGCTCACACATTCGGGCACGAAACATCGCCGATCGATAATCGTCGCCGTTCACCGCACCCATGCTGCCGATGGCGACCATATTTACCAGTTTCACCAACGTATTCATCCCGAGAACGACGATGGCATCACGAATAGAATCAATTTCGCGATTGAAGCTGTACATGGCGGAATTGACATACCTCAGTAGTTTGTAACTGATGGCGATATCCTGCTGAATTAAGTCTGTCAGCTCGTCGATAGTCACGTCCGCACGGTTTAACTCGGAAAGTAGCTGCATGGTCGCCAGCTGATTCCCGGTTATCTTTTTACCGCTGACCACCTTGGGTTTTGCAAAATGGTATCCCTGAAAATAAGCAAACCCGAGCTCTCGACAGATTCGTACTTCATCCTCTGTCTCGACTTTTTCGGCCAGTAATTCGACCTTATACCGCGCCAGTTCGCTGACTCGATCGGCCAGCGTGTCGACCCCACTGGCCATGATGTCTATTTTGATAATGTCGGCCAGCTCGAGAAACGGCTCGAGGTGTTCCTCAAATACGTAATCGTCCAGCGCCAGGGTGTAGCCCTGTTGCTTCAGGTTCCGCAACGCGTCAAGCACATCCGCATCGGGTTTGACGTGTTCCAGAATTTCGATGACCACCTGCTGTTTGATTTCGGGGAGCGGATACTCCCCCAGCAGAAATTCCCGTGGCATATTGATAAACGCGCGTCTGTCACCCACCAGCGTATCGAGTCCAATCGACGTAAATACGTTGCTGAGCAGTTCGGCAGTCGCGTGGTTATCGTCATCGATATCGGCCCAGTTTTCCTTGCTATTTCGATAAAGCAACTCATAAGCAAAAACCGTGTCATCCGCAGCATAAATTGGCTGTCGACCGACATAGGTGAGATCTGACATAGCGTTTTACTCGTCATGGAATAGGCCCCGAATCAGATCGGGGTGGTGAGTACTAACCGTATATGTCGTCTGGTTGTTGCGTAACTTGAAAGGAATTGCCGGCGATTAAGGGATGCAACACCCGCTTCCAACCAGGCCTGGCCGGCGCTGGTCTAGGCGGTAGTAGCGACGGCCGCTTCCAGCGGACTGAAAATGTCACGAGAACCGGCCACTGAGACGTTGGAACTTTTACCGCCCTTTACGGAGGGTGCAATCGGATCTGGAATACCGGGAGCAGCGCAAAGAAAGCAAATCGTCATGCCGATAAAGGCCAGGTTACGAGGGGCCCGCATATCGAGTTGGGAATCACCGGGGGCCTCCGCATGGCGGGTTAGACCAGCCCCAGCAGTGAAAACCCCTAACGGCGCTGTCCGATTATTAACCGATCAGCCCAACAGGCGGGGATGAAGGAAGCACCGCCCGTCGATGGGCAGCGCCGGGCGCGGTTTAATCCTGGATGCAGACCTGTAGCCGCAACCCGATCAGGTCCATTCAGTGAGCTTGTTGCCCTCTTTATCGGTGAACGAACCGACAATGATGATAATGAAGTCAATGAGTGCCCAGATGCCCAGCCCACCCAGAGTCACAATCATCAAAATGCCAGTACCGATTTTGCCGACGTAGAAACGGTGCGCACCGAACATTCCAAGGAAAAAGCAGAGCAGGAAAGCCGGCAAAATTCGTTTGTCGCTCATCATATAACTCCCAGTGGTTACGGGTGAATGCCCCTCTAGTGATCACCCTGTCCGAGTAACTATCACGCCTTTTCAAGTAGTCGGTCAAGATGATCGGCAAAAGACTTACGGTCCTGCTTACTCAACGGTGGCGGACCGCCTGTCTGGATACCACTTGAGCGCAGGGTATCCATGAAGTCGCGCATGTTGAGCCGAGCGCGGATATTTTCGGCCGTGAACATCTCACCGCGGCCGCTCAGGGCCACGGCCCCCTTTTCAATCACCTCGGCAGCCAACGGAATGTCACTGGTGATCACCAGGTCGCCGGCGCTGACTCGGCTGACTATTTCGTTGTCCGCCACGTCGAATCCGGCCTTCACCTTCAGCGTGCTGATGTAGCGAGACCTGGGTACCGATAAAACCTGGTTCGCCACCAGGATTAGTTCCAGGGCCTTACGCTCAGCGGCCCGGAACAATATCTCTTTGATCACAACCGGACAGGCGTCGGCATCCACCCATATTTTCATTTCAACCCCTTTCACTGCCAGGTTATTAAAACCGGGTCACTGGTGATTATGGTGAATACCAGAACCCGAGATGACCCAGGTCAATACCGCTCTCTCACGTTAACTCCTACCATCTATTTAAAACTTGGCTTTTAAAAAACGATAACTGACAACAGGCCACACGGAGTGACAAAACTTGCCCAGGAAAAAGCCTCTGGCTGCCCTGTCCAGGGCGGCACCGGTAATTTTAGCAACTGGCTTTTTCATCACCGGGATTGTCACCTGGGCTGGGCTGGAAATGGGAATGGAGGCAACCAACCGTGAAGAATTTTGCATTGCCTGCCACGAGATGAGTCACAACGTCTATCCCGAATACCGCCGCACGGCCCACTACATCAATCGCACCGGAGTACGCGCCACCTGTCCCGATTGTCACGTTCCGCGCGCCTGGCCACACAAGGTGATGCGTAAGGTTCACGCCACCAACGAGCTCTACCACTGGGCCATCGGCACCATTGATACCCGCGAAAAGTTTCTCAACAAAAGGAACGAGCTGGCTGAGCAGGTCTGGGCAAGCATGAAAGGGTCGGATTCACAGGAATGCCGTAACTGCCACGGCGAAACCTACATGGCCATCGCGGATCAGACCCGCTTAGCAGGAAAAATGCATCTGTTAGCACTGGAATGGGGCAAAACCTGTATCGATTGCCATCAGGGCGTAGCCCACACATTACCCGATGAATTCGATCGGGAAGCCCTGTTTGACCAGCTCCACCAGCAGTTCGAGCAGCAGGATATCGCCTGTCATGAGTGCCACGATGATGTTCAGGCCCACCCGGATGAAGAAGCATGGTAAGTCTACTGAGGAGAGCACGATGAACCGGCTCAAACAAGCAACGGTTGGGGTACTCACACTAACCGCTCTGGTAATTAACCCTTCGGCGGCAATCGCGGACGAGGACACTATCGCTCTGGGCGAAAAGCTCTATAGCCAGAACTGCTCGATCTGTCACCAGGCGGATGCCATTGGCATCCCCGGTTTTGCTCCGTCTCTATCCAACCCGGAATTCCTCAGCGTCTCCTCCGACAAATTTCTGCTGGCAACCATCCGGGCCGGCCGGCCCGGCACCGGCATGCCTCCGTTTGCCCATCTGGGTCGAGATCAGGGTCGAGCGATCCTGTCCTACCTGCGCTCATTCGCAAAAATCCCAAACCGTTCCGCTGAAATAGACGCCCAACCTGTTGCCCAGGGCGATTCCCAACACGGCAATCAACTTTACGACCAGATCTGCTCGACCTGCCATGGTCCCGATGGCGATGGCTACCTGGCGGGCGGCACGGGCACGGCTATCGGTAAATTCGGCACCCTGTCGAAAGTCAGTGACGGCTTCCTGCGCACAACCATCAAGGAGGGGCGGACCAACACCCGCATGCTGGGCTTTTCCGGTCCGGCAGCCATGGCCGACCTGACCGATCAGGAAATTGACGACGTCATTGTCTACCTACGCACGTTAGCCGAATAACCGGAGCAGGATTATGAAACGAATCAAAATGGATCGGCGCGATTTCATCAAAAACAGTGCCTTCGTCACCAGTGCCGCTGCCGGCGCCGGCTTAATGGTCGGAGCAAACCCGGAACTTGAAGCTGCCACCGGTACCCGCGACACCAACAATGCCAGCCGCACCACGGCACTGGCCCAGTGCCCCTATTGCGGGGTGGGCTGTGGCACGGTAATTCAGGTGGAAAACGGCAAAATTGTCTCCATGCGTCCCGACAAGGATCACCCGACCAATTACGGTTTGCAGTGCATCAAGGGACTTACCGCCGCCGAGCCGATTTACGTGGATCGTATGGAAGGTGACTCCTACGTACGTAAGGATGTCTGGGAAGATTGGCAGAAACCGGGCCACGGCGATCTGGAATACGTGAGCAAGACCAAAGGCTCGTTTGACGAGGAGCACTTTGTCCGGGTCTCTTATGAACAGGCGAGTGAAATGGTCGATCACAAGATCGCCCACCTGGCAAAAACCTACACGGGCAACTCCATTGCTCTATATGGCTCCGGACAGCTGACCATGGAAGGCCAGTACGTGGAAAACCTGTTCATGAAAGGGGTGCTCGGCTCCAACACTATTGAGGCCAATGCACGTATGTGCATGACCTCTGCCGTCACCGGTTATTTCAAAACCCTCGGCTCGGATACGCCGCCGCTGGCCTACGAAGATATCGAGCTGGCCGACATGGTCATGCATTTTGGTCACAACGCCCGCGAGGCGCATCCGATTATCTTCTGGCGGATTGCCGACCATAAACAGAAAGCCGATATACCCACCGTAGTGGTCGATCCGCGCTACACCGGTACCGCCAAAGGCTACGCCGATATCAATCCGGATAATTCGATCCATGTCCCGGTTCTCAACGGCGACATCAGCTTTCTCAACGCCCTCGCCCACGTGCTCCTCAAAGAGCACGACGATGTGATCGACTGGGATTTCGTCAAGGAGCACACCAGCGGCTGGCAGGAGTATGTCGACGAAGTCACCAACAACTACAGCCCGGAGCAGGTGCAGGACCGCATGGGTGGCCCCAGCCACGATGTATCACCCGAGCTGATTCGCAAAGTCGCCGGCATGTTTGCCGATGCTACCCGCAAACGGCTGGCCCGTGGCAAAGGCTCTCATTCTGGCGATGGTTACGGCGGCGTTATCATCATGTGGGGAATTGGCTACAACCAGCACATCCACGGCCAGCATAACGTTATCTCCGTCATCAACCTGCTCACCCTCACCGGCAACCTGGCTAAACCCGGTTGTGGACCCTTCTCCATGACCGGTCAGCCCAACGCCATGGGCGAGCGCTTCACTGGCGGCCTAACCGGCCGGTTGCCGTTTAATCAGCCACTGACCAACGATAGCCATCGCGCGCACATGGCCAGACACTGGCGGCTACCGGAAGAGAATCTGGTCACTGCTATGCACGCCAAAAACCCGGGTATGGCCATCGGCATGATGGAGCGGGCCCTCAAGGGCGAAGTGAAGGCGATGTTCCTGGTCTACGCCACCCATATCGACCTGCCGGATCAGGACAACCTGATTCGCCCGGCACTCAATAAAACTTTCAATGTGGTGCAGGAGATCTACCGCCATGCACCCAACAACCTTTATGCCGATGTAATTTTCCCTGCCGCTACCTGGGGCGAGGTCGATGGGATTTATATCAGCTCCGAACGACGACTTAACATTGTCGAACAGGCAGCGATGCCGCCACCCGGCTGCCGCCCCGATCTTGACATGGTGATCGACAAAGCCAAAGGAATTGGCAAGCTGCTCGGTCTGGATATGGACACTGCCCTGCCCTACAGGAAAACGGCCAGGGGTTTTTACGATGCCGAAGAGGTTCTGCGTGATGTCATTCGCGCCTCCGAAGGCACGGACACCGACCTCACCGGTATTCTTGAGGTGGAGAAACTCGACGGACTCTCACCTTATGAGCAGTTAAAGAAACTGCGCGGCATCCAGTGGCCCGCGCCCACCTATGAAATTGCCAAGTATGGCGGCACCAAGCGTCGTTTCATGCTCCAGGAAGGCAACTGGAAAACCAAACCCTACGGTTATTTCCGCACCAGGGACGGCAAGGTCAACATGCAGATCTGCCATCAGGATTACAGCGATCGAGAAGCGATCACCCAAAAATTAATGGAGTTTGGTACCAAACCTGGCCACTACACCATCGATAATATTGACCTGCTGAAACAGGCCCGCGACAGAGGGTTAACCCCCGACCTCCCGGATGAAAAAGAGCGCGGCAAAAAGTGGGATGCCATTGGCAAGGACAAATACCCCTACTGGCTCGGCCTCGGGGTGGTCTATGAACATTTTCACACCGCTAAATCCAACCGCAGTCCCACGACTCGGCGACTGGTGCCGGAAATGTACGTGGAGATGCACCCTGACGATGCCAAAGAGCTTGGCATCGAAGATGGTGACAAGGTGAAGCTGATTACCCGCCGTGGCGAATTTCAGGCCAAAGCCCAGGTGGGTACCAACAGTTTGGTGCGACCGGCGCGGAACAGCGTGCCCAGGGGTTATATGTTCAGTCCCTGGAACCTGTCGGTGGCCGATAGCGCCGACCCAAAAAAGAACAAATGGCTGGTTAACAGCACATCCAGCCGGGTCTGGGACCCGGTCTCCGGCCAGGTTGATTTTAAGAAACTGGCCATGCGGGTGGAAAAGGTTTGACCCGCCGATATCAGGGCCAAACTCGAGCTAAACCAGAGCAATGAAACGCCGGGCGGTGATTAAAGCAATGGCAGCGAGTGCTGCCGTGTCAACGCTGCTGCCCGGTGTCGGCCGGGCAGCCAGCAGCAAACCATCGCTGCGCTATTTACGCCCCCCCGGTGCCCTGCCGGAACAGGAGTTTGAGAGTCGCTGCATTCGCTGCGGCCAGTGTGGCGAGGTCTGCCCGAATCGCTGTATCGACTTTTTTGGCCTGGAAAATGGCCTTGGCTCTTACGACACCCCCTACATCACGCCCCGTGACCAGGCCTGCATTCTCTGTATGAAGTGTGGCGATGCCTGCCCTACCGGCGCCATCGAGCCGGTAGAACGGAAAATGGAACCCATCCTCGACAAGGTAAAAATGGGCACTGCCGTGGTCGATGAGAATCTCTGCTTATCCTTTCAGGGCAAGACCTGCGGCGTCTGCTACCGGGCATGCCCGCTGCAGGACGTGGCAATTCGCACCGGCTTGCTGGAACAGCCCGACGTACTTGATGGCTGCGTGGGCTGCGGGCTCTGTGAACGCTCCTGCATCCAGTTACCGCAGGCCATTCGCGTTATTCCCAACCGTGGGTAATGATCAACAATGAGCAATCCCACGCCGCCGTTTTTCCTCTGGAAGCACCTGAACAAGCTGCGCTGGCTAACCCTGTCCACCGTTTTTGCCATGTTGATAGTGATTCCGTTTCTGCACGTCTATCAAACCTTCCTGAGCGCCCACGCCTACGATTTCCTTACGCCGGGCGAGAAGCAGATTTACGACATCATGGAACAGCTGACAACGCCCTTTGTCAGCGATCCTGAAGAACAGCTCGACCTGATCAAGGGCACCACCTGGAGCGGCACCTTTGGCCCACTAAAGCTTAGCGACCCTCTGGCTGTCGTCGGTCAGGCTGCGGGTAGCTTAGCGGTCTACTGGCCCTTCGCCCTCACAGCACTGATCCCGGTATTGGTCACTGCGCTATTCGGGCGGGTATTCTGCGGCTGGATCTGCCCGGCCAGCTTCCTGTTTGAACTCAATACCAACCTGGGCGTGCTGCTGCGCAAGTCTGGCCTGAGCATTGGCAACAAACGCTACGACCGCCGACTCAAATATGCTGTTCTCGGGCTTGGGGTCATCATGGCCATGGCGACCGGGTCAGTGGTATTTGCCGCCATTTACCCGCCAGCGGTGGTCGGTCGGGAGATTTATTACGCCATTGCCCTGGGCGGATTTGGCAGCGGCATGATCTATTTCCTGCTGATTCTGCTGTTTGATCTGCTGGTAGCCAGGCGCGGCTTTTGCCGCTACCTCTGTGCCGGCGGCGCCCTCTATTCCTTACTAGGCCGGTTTCGTCTGGTGAGAATTAAACGGGTCGTGGAAAGCTGTAACGATTGCGGAAAATGCAACGCGGTTTGCGAGTTTGGCCTCGACCCACTACGCGACAAGTTTGGTCAGGAGTGCACTAACTGCAGCGCCTGTATCGCCGTCTGCCCCACCGACGCCATGACCTTCTACATTGCCCCCAAGGATATTGGTGGCCAGGGACCGGGCCACCTGGGGCGCAAATACCGTCGCCAGAACCTCGCAAACCAAAGTAGAGGTAAAAATAATGCGCCGCCGTAGCGCTCTAAAATGGTTGGTTTACTCGGCCGGCCTGCTGGCATCGGCAGTAACGCCCCTGATGATCACCCGATTACTCTCGCCAGTGCAGGACATTATTAGCCGTCGCCATTTGCGACCACCCGGTGCACTCAAAGATGATGCAGCCTTCGTATCTGCCTGCATTGGTTGTGGACTCTGTGGTGAGGTTTGTCCGCCTCAATGCATTCAATTCCACCAGCGCGACGGGGGCGGCCAGGTCAATACTCCTTATATCGATCCGGAGCAGAAAGCCTGCATACTCTGCGACAAGTGCATGGAGGTCTGCCCCACCGAAGCATTAACCCTGGTGGAGCGCGATCAGGTGGATATGGGCATCGCTCAGATCGACCGTACCGCCTGTTACCCCTGGGTTGATCGGGGTATTTGTGGGGCCTGCGTAAGTATCTGTCCGATCGGAGACAAAGGCATCGATTTCAAGCAGTGGAACCAGTATCAACCCGTTATCCAGGACGGCTGTGTCGGCTGCGGGCTCTGCGTGGAAGTCTGCCCCCACCCGAGCCTGCCGATTCGTATTGTCGAGCGCAGTGCCGGCACCATCACCCATCACGCGGTTTAATCATGCTCAACCAGCCTCGGTCCTATGGTTTGAGTCTCTTGCTGGCGACCCTCATCGGCTTTTCACTGGTATTCCCAGCCGCCGCCCACCATGTCCTTGGTCGTCCCTCCTACAGTTTGAACGAAGACTCGAACACACCACCGAGCATGAATATCGAGACCCAGATCGGCGATTACTTTGTCACGGCCATGGTCTACCCGGCCTTCCCGCGCGCCAACGAACCGGGCCGAATTAATCTCTACGCCTCACACCTTGATACTCAGGAACCACTCAATACCGGCATAACCTTCAGTGTGCGCGACGATAGCTGGTTTAAAACCGATACCGAAAAACTTGGCGCTCAGGTGCTCGACGATAACGTCTACCGCCAGGGCTTTGAGTTCCACAATGATGGCAACTACATCATCACCGCCACCTTTCAGGCCAACGGCGAACCCTACGAAATCGATTTTCCCCTGCGGGTTGGAAACCCACCGCCGATCGGCATAATCGGCATTGCGGTGGGGCTGGTAGCAATGCTCCTGGGCGGTGTCACCGTCATCCAACGCAGACGGCTTGCCAGCAGCAAAGCGGCCATCGCCCGCGATGATCAACGTGCCCCGTCAACCAGCGCCGACTCTAGCCCACCATGACCATGACCCATCCTGGCCTGTCGCTATCCTGGGCGCTACTGGTTGGCGTTGCGATCGTGATGATTGCCGGCTGGTCACTGGTTAAGCCGACCCCTAAGGCCCGGCCAGGCAGGCACTTCAACCTCTCGCGCTTCCCGCTAATCGGAAAACTCATCGTCCGACTCACCACATCAAGAGCGCTGCTACTTGGCCTGAAGCTGCTCATGGTGGCCTTTTTCATCACCGTCATCGTTACCGGTCTGTTCGGCACGCCTATCGCCGAACGTAACTTTGCCACCCTGATTACCTGGAATTTCTGGTGGGCCGGGCTGGTGTTTTCAATCTTCTTTTTCGGCACCGCCTGGTGTGCCGTCTGCCCCTGGGATGCGCTCGCCCAATGGCTGGTGCGGCGCCGCTGGATTAAGCGGGCTCAGCCCAATAACAGCCTTAATCTGCCCCTGCCCCGCTATCTCAACAGTATCTGGCCGGCGCTGGCGCTGTTTATCGGCCTCACCTGGCTGGAACTGGGCGTGGGCATCACCACCAACCCCCGGGCCACTGCGCTAGTGGCACTGCTAATGGTGCTACTGGCCACCATCTCCCTGGCGCTATTCAAACGCAAAGCCTTTTGCCGCCACTTCTGCCCGGTGGGCCGTACTGTGGGGGCCTACTCCCAACTCGCCGCCGTGGAATTACGACCGGTTGAACCGGATATCTGCGCCAGCTGTGAGACCCTGGCCTGTTACCACGGTAACGATGACATAGATCCCTGCCCTACCTTTCTGGTAATGGGCATGCTCACCCAGAACAGCTACTGCACCGCCTGCGGCAACTGCACCCAGAGCTGCCCGGATAATAATGTTGCCTGGCGATTGCGTACCCCCAGCACTGAGGCGGCCCAGGGAGGGCGGCCCCACTGGGATGAAGCCTGGTTCATGATCGGTCTGCTGGCCCTGACCGCCTTTCACGGCTTGACGATGATGCCTTTCTGGGAGAGCTGGATGAGCCGTCTGGCCAGAATGACTGGCGATTCTGGCCAGTTACTGGGCAGTTTCACCCTCGGAATGACTCTGACCATGGCCGTGGTCGCTAGCGGTTACCTGGGCGCAGTCGCCGCCACCCGCCATCTGACCCGGACACCGCTGGATTTTAAAAAGAGCTTTTCCGCCCTCGCCTTTGTGACTTTGCCACTCGCCTTCACTTATCACCTGGCCCACAACCTCAATCATCTGTTACGCGAAAGCAGCGACTGGTTAATCGTCATCACCAATCCCCTTGGGATTAATACACTGCCGCTTTCAATGGCAGAAAAACACCTTCGCCATTCACACGCCTGGCTATCGGCCGACGCCTTACAGTTCATGCAGGCGGGATTATTGATAACGGGTTTCTGGCTGGCGATGACAATCATCCGCCATCGCCACCAAACCCTGCTCGCCTGCGATCAATCACAAACAGCAAATTCAACTCGGCGACAGTTAATCCCGATGGCCGGATTCGCCGTTATCATTACCGGCTTTCACCTCTGGATGTTAATGCAACCTATGTTGATGAGGATGTAATGGATTCCACTCCGACAGCACTCAGCCATGGATAGACGGGAATTTTTTCGGTCGGCCCTGCAACGCGGCGCCAAAACCATGGTTGATCATGCGGAGGAGAAGGTCGAGCAGGACGCCCGGCGCTGGGTTCGTCCTCCCTTTGCGATTAATGAACTCGATTTTCTGCTCGCCTGCAGCCGCTGCGGGGACTGTGTGACCGCCTGCCCCCATGAGGTGATATTCCCGCTACCGGCCCGCCTGGGACCAACGGTAGTCGGTACCCCGGCACTCGATCTGGTTAATAAAGGTTGTCACCTGTGCGAGGAGTGGCCCTGCGTACAGGCCTGCAATGAGCCGGCGTTATCCCTGCCCGCACTAGAAGGAAATTTGGAGCCAACAGCACCGCCCACTGAGGACACGACCAAACTGGCCGAACAGTTGTTACCGCCAAAACTGGCTGTACTCAGTATCAATACCACGACCTGTTTGCCCTATCAGGGCCCTGAATGCGGTGCCTGCGAACAGAGCTGCCCGGTGCCCGGTGCACTCAGTTGGGAAGGCACCCGGCCGATTATCAACGACGATCTCTGTGTTGGCTGCGGGCTGTGCAGAGCAGACTGTATCCTTGACCCCTCGGCAATCACGGTTCAGACAGTTGCACAGACTCCAGCGGTGTAACTCGCCTTTAATGGATCGCGCGTTAGCGATTACCCACGCCGCCCGGCAACCGGCTGCTATGAGCCATAATGGATATGGATAAGGTCACCACCCATTCCGACAGAGCAAAACGCGGCCTGTCTTCGTTCTCATTTTCTGATGTCTCCTGACCATGGCTGATATTCTCCCCTTCAAAAAACCCACTGCTGCGCAGAAAAACCGCGGAAAAACGCTCTGTAGCCGTGGGTTTCACCAGTGGAAGGCGGACAAAAAAACCCGGTTTGATAGCCAGCAGGGCAACCTGGTTACTCGTTACGTTTGCCAGCGTTGTGGCAAGACACGAGTGCCACGTCAGTAGCCATGTGCGCCATCGATACCTTGTTAAAAAAAGTTACTCAGTGCCGCCTTTGCGAAGCGCACCTGCCGCACGGTGCCCGTCCGCTTGTTCAGCTTGCACCCTCCGCCAAAATTCTGATCGCCGGTCAGGCACCCGGCAGCAGAGCCCATGAATCCGGCATCCCCTTCGACGACCCCAGCGGCGATCGATTACGAGAATGGCTAGACGTTTCACCGGCCGTTTTTTATGACCCCAACCAGATCGCCCTGCTACCCATGGGGTTTTGTTATCCAGGCCGGGGCAAAAACGGCGACCTGCCACCAAGACCCGAATGCGAACCGGCCTGGCGAACAGAGCTGCTAGCCCAGTTACCCCACCTGAAAATGACTCTGGTACTGGGTCAATACGCCCAGCGCTATCATTTCGGCGCAACCGGCCCGACCCTAACCGACAGAGTTAAATCCTGGCAAACCTGGTGGCCGGATAAAGTGCCATTACCCCACCCCAGCCCTAGAAATAACGCCTGGTTGAGCAAAAACCCCTGGTTTGAACGCAACCTGTTGCCTGCCCTTAAGCAGCAGATTGCCACGGTGTTAACGGGGTAACCGAAAGTGACTCTCGACAAGGTTCACTGCAGCCGGTGCGAGGCGTGTTGCTGTCGTCTGGAAGTGATGCTGATTTCAGAGACCGGCGTCCCCGAACGCTTTATCGCCGAAAACCAGTGGGGTAGTCAGGTAATGGCTCGGCTTGACGATGGCTGGTGTGCTGCCCTGGACCGCAACACCCTGAGCTGCACTATTTACGATCAACGACCGCAGATCTGTCGTGATTTTGAAATGGGCAGTTACGAGTGCATCACCGAACGAGCAGCTGATAACCCAACACAGCCAATCGATAAATCAGGCGCTGGTTGAATCGCCGGGAGAGAGAATTTCTTCGTTATGCTCGCCCAGCAACGGCGGTGGGCGCGAGACGTTGCCCGGCGTCGCCGAGAATTTCACCGGCACGCCGGAAAGCTGAAGCGGCCCGAAGGTGGGGTGATCGGTCTCCACCACCAGTCCTTTAGTACGGCTATCCGGATCGGCGAAGAGATCCCCGGTGGTTCTCACTTTAGCGGCAATGGTATCCGCCGCGACCAGCCATGCCATCAGCTCATCGCTGTCATTACTGAGAAAGATGCCTCGTAAAATCATCTCCAGTTCATCGCTGTTAGCCAGCCGGTCCTCCCCGGTAAGAAATCTCGAGTCATCCGCCAGCTCTTCGCGCTTTAGTGCGCGACAGAAATTACGGAAGAATTTATCGTTATAGGCTGCGACGTGGATGTAGTGACCATCTCGGCATTTGAAAGCATTAAATGGCTGATAGAAAAAGCTACTATTGCCAATGCGTTCCTGCACATAATCACAGAGGCCGTACTGGCCATTCTGCACCGGCATAACATGCACCAGTCCGGCCTCCAGGGAGACACTCACCTGCTGGCCGATGCCCTGGGTACGGTGCACCCAGAGCGCGACCATCGCCGCATAGGCCACCAGATTAGCGGCCGTTGCATCGGCGATAGGAGCACCCACTTTAAGTGGCTCCCCGCCGCCCTCTCCAGTGATATTCATCATACCGCTACTGGCCTGGGCAGACGGATCAATGCCGGGCCTGCCAGCATCCGCACCCAGCTCTCCGTAGGTGCTGACTGAAATGGTAATAATGTCGGGCTTGATCTTCACCAGTTGATCGTAATCCACGCCCAACTTTTTTCGCGCGGCTGGCCGGTAGTTATCAATCACCAGATCGGCGGTCGTGATCAGCTCCCGCAGCTGCTGTTTCCCGCCCTCGTTGCGCAGGTCGAGGACAATGGCCCGCTTGCTGCGGTTGTTACCGACAAACAATCCACTGGTGCCGTCCCGGCCAATGCCCATGCCGCGACCTTCTTCACCCTGCGGCGGCTCAACCTTAATGACATCCGCACCCATATCGCCAAGCATGGAGGCGCCCCAGGGCACCGCCACCATACTGCCCAGTTCAATGACGCGGATACCCTCGAGAGCGGGTTTGATTGAGCTCATTGAAGTGCTACCAGTATTTTCGGTTTAACAGCCCCGCTTCGCGGGCCTGCTGGTGGAGCTGATCCCGATTATCTGGATGAGCCAGGCCAATTAACGCCTGCGCCCGCTGGGCAACGCTTTTGCCTTTCAGGTTAGTAATGCCGTATTCGCTGACCACGTACATGACATCGGTGCGTGGCGTGGTAACCACGGTACCCGGCGCCACCCCCGGCACGATGCGCGAGACACTTTTATCGCCCCGGGTGAACTGGGACGACAGGCACATAAAGGATTTACCACCAGGGGACATCACTGCCCCACGAACAAACTGCAACTGGCCACCGGTACCGGTGCGCTGAGCGTGGCCGGCGCTCTCGCTACAGACCTGACCGCTGAGATCGATCTGCATGGCGTTATTGATGGAGACCACATTGGCATTACGAGCGATATTTTCCGGCAGATTGGTTTCGTTCACCGGCAGGCTGATGCACTGCTCATTCTGGTCGATAAAGTCATAACAACGAGCACTTCCCAGAGCAAAACTGTAGGCAATCTTGCCGCGATAGCTGGTTTTTTTTGCGCCGCTTAATTTGCCCCGTTCCGCCAGATCCACCATGCCATCCACAAACATTTCGGTGTGCACTCCCAGGTCCTTGATGGAGGAGTCGGCCAGCGCACCACAGACCGCATTGGGCATACCGCCAATACCAATCTGCAGGCAGGCACCGTCGTCGACCTCGGCCAATATATAGTCGGCCACCTGGCGATCGATATCGGTTATCGCAGCACTGGGCAGTTCAACGGGTGGCTGGTTATCGCCTTCAATCACCGCATCAATTTCACTAATGTGCACGGCGTTTTCGATGCCGTAGCAGAGCGGCAGGCTGCTACTGGTCTCGACCACGACCCGTTTGGCGATTTCACAGGCGACCCGCACCATGGCGTTGCTGGCTCCGAAATTGAAATAACCGTGACGATCCATGGGCGTGGTCTTAATCACCAGTAGATCGATGTCCAGGTAATCCCGGTAGATTTGCGGAGATTCGCCAAAATTAAACGGAATGTAGCTCACCAGATGCTGATCAAACTGACGCCGATCCCAGGTACCGAAGTGCCAGTTGTCGTAGCTGACATGTTTCTGCTCCGGGTCAGCCAGCACCACCTGTCGGGGTGACACCGTGAGGATGCCGCGAATATAAACGTCCTCAAGTTCGTTAATGCGATCCGCCAGCGCCTGGTCAAACAGATCCGGCTGGTTAATGGACATGCCGTAATCCAGTACGTCACCACTGCGTACCGTTCGGGCTATCTGGTCAGCCGTAGTTTTTTTATCAAGTAATTGTTGCTGTAGATCCATATTTCATTCTCACCTGTGTTTTAACCGGGTTACCGGATTCACCCCGATTAGTTGTGGCAATTATTACCTTTCTTGCCCGCCCGGTTGCAATGGCAGCCTCTCGCACCCTCTTCCCATTCGCAGAAACATGAACTCCAGCGCTTTGATCCACCGAAACTAAATAACGGAGAGCAGTGGTGCGCTTCACCGACCCGGGCTCCGCGTCCGGTAATCGGCAAACAGCTAATACTTCTCCGCGTCTGCCAACTTCAGCAGCCGAGAAATAACCGTATTTGGCTGTTTTCTTTCAACGTTCAAAGTAGCTGGATGCCGCAAGCCCAAAAAAGGCACCTCAACCAGGCAAAAATAGTTACTTAACTACTTGTTTTTTAGTTTCTTTTTAAATTTTTTACATTTTATAAAAAAAAAGCTTTTTTGATTTCCCGTTTGACCGTATAAAACGCGCCGCAATTAACCCGACCTTGCCGGGTGATACCAGCTGAACCTTCTCACCTTTCATGGAGTATCGGTGACATGCTTTATCCTGCTATCTATGGAAACGACCCGCTTTTTCCCCATTACCGTGATTTTCAGATCGTCGAGAAAGATGATCTTGTCGGCAAGGGAGTCATTAGTTTCCGCGCGTTTGAACAGGGCGCCCTGATCGCAAAAATAACGGGCGAACGAACATCCGATGTTCGCCAGCACACGCTACAGATCGATTCTGACACCCATCTTTTTGATATCTGGTTCTCAGGATACTTTCTGCATTCATGTGACCCGAACATATCCCTGAACATGAAAGAAATGACGGTAACCGCGCTGAAAAACATTGCGCCAAACAGCTTTCTTTACATGGACTATGCGGAAACCGAAGACCATCTGTTTCGTCAGTTTCCCTGTAGCTGTCGCGCATCAAATTGCCGCGGGTGGATAAGCGGCAGAAAAGAGCTACCCGTATCCCAGTTACATGCTTTGTCCGCAACTATCGGCACTGGGGGTCATTATTGACCAGTAGCAGGTGGTGGCAGCGGGACGATCTTTGTTACCAGCAGGATAGTCTGCACTTTGCTGGCCACCGCGTCAGCGATCTGGCCAGGCAGCTGCCAAGCCCCTGCTTTATCTATTCCGGCAAGCGGGTAACCGACAACCTGCAGCGCATCAAAGGAGCGCTAACCTCCCACGGTTTTGATCAGCAACACAGCCTGTTCTATGCCATGAAAGCCAACCGATTCGCCCCCCTGTTGACCTATTTGAAAACAACCGGGCTTTGCGGGATCGATGCCTGCGCACCCAACGAAGTCACCCACGCGGTTAGTTGCGGATTCCAGCCCAACGAAATCTCGTTGACCGCCACCAGTCTTTCCCGCCAGGATTTTGAAACCCTGGCTGGCTATGAAGGACTGATCATTAACTGCGATAGCCTGCACAGCATCCGCAGCTGGGGCGAGCTCAAACCGGGTAGCGAAATTGGCATACGCATCAACCCGGCCATGGGTACTGGCCGGGCTGACAACGAAAAATTGCAATATGCGGGTGACCAGGTCACTAAATTTGGCATCTATCGGGAGCAGTTTGCCGAAGCACTTGCGCTAGCAGCAAGTTACCGGCTGACGGTCACCAGAATACACCTGCATACCGGCTGCGGTTACCTAAACCAGCAGCTCCCACAGTGGCAGAAAGTGCTCGAAAAAAGTCTCTGGTTCATAGAACAAGTCCCCTCTGTCAAAGCAGTCAATATTGGTGGCGGTCTGGGCGTTCCCCATGTGGCCACTGATCAGCCGCTCAGTCTGGACAAGTGGGCGAAAACACTGGCAAAGGTCATGGGTGGAAAACCCTGGCGGATCGAAATCGAACCCGGCGAATACCTGGCCAAAGATGCCGGACTGTTATTACTCGAAAAAACCTTTGTCGAGCAAAAAAAAGATCAATGGTTCGTCGGCGTCAACGGCGGCTTTAATCTGGCACCGGAACCGGCCCACTACGGCATGCCCTTTCTACCGGTGGCCTTACTCAATACCCCTGAAACGCGCCGTGTCAGCGTGGTTGGCAACATTAATGAGGCCCTGGATGTCTGGTACGCCGACATCGACCTGCCCTGTCTGGATGACCAGCCCTACCTGGCCCTGATTAATGCAGGAGCCTATTCAGCTTCCATGGCGTCCAATCATTGTATGCGCGGGACGGTCAACGAAATTTTGATCCTATAAAATCTCAGGATGGCCGCTGTTAAAACTCCAATATTCGTTAATGCAATCCTGATTAACACCCATCCTAAATTCAGCCCCGCTGACCGCTTGTTCGTTAGCCTTGTGGTACAACCCCCGCTACCAGATTTCCTGTCGCTCACTTACACGGATCACCTAACTTGTCACCTCTGCTCACCAATTTAATTGCACTATTGCTTGGCCTCGGACTGCTTGCCTGGAGTGCGGACCAGTTTGTCGATGGCGCCGCTGGGCTGGCAGTTAGACTGGGCGTATCACCGATGATCATTGGTCTGACTATCGTCGCCTTCGGCACCTCTGCCCCAGAAATTCTGGTCTCTGCCATGGCCGCATTTAACGGCAATCCGGGACTGGCACTGGGTAATGCGGTGGGCTCGAATATCGCCAACGTCGCCCTGGTGATCGGTACCACCGCATTGGTAGTTCCGATGACCGTGCAATCCCAAACCCTGCGACGGGAGTTTCCGCTAATGGCGGTGGTCATGGTTTTTGCACTGGTGCTGCTAGTCGACCTGCAGCTGTCACGACTGGACGGTGCGCTGCTGCTGATCGGCATGGTGGTATTGATGGCGGTCACTATCTGGCTAAGCAAACAAACCGCCCCCGGCGACCCTCTGGTAGAAGAGTTAATTGCCCATCAAACCCCGGAACTCCTCGATACCTCCAGTACCCCACATACCCTCTGGCAACTGGTATCGGGCTTGCTGGTGCTACTGGTGGCATCGCGGATGCTGGTTTGGGGGGCAGTGGGGTTTGCCACTCATTTTGGCATTAGTGATCTGGTGATTGGCCTCACCATTGTCGCCATTGGCACCAGTCTGCCGGAGCTGGCCGCTTCTGTTGCCGCCGTGCGTAAAGGCGAAGACGATATCGCCATCGGCAACGTCCTCGGCTCCAATATGTTCAACCTGTTAGCGGTTATTGGCGTGGCTGGCAGCATCGCTCCCACCGACATCGATCGGGCGATGATGGTGCGTGACTACCCGCTAATGTTATTGCTGAGCCTGGCGCTCTACCTGATGGCTCGGGGTTCGCGGGCGAAACCCGGACACATTGGCCGACTGCCGGCCAGCCTGTTACTGACGGTTTTTGTCGTCTATGAGGTCTGGCTGTATGTCAGCCCCTGAACCATTTGGCCCAGGGGTTAACGCTTCAGGTACCGCCGAAAGGTACCCCGTGGCACCAGTTGCCACGCTCGCTCGTGCAGGTAATAGATAAAAAATTTAAGCACAAACTCGATACTGCCGATGGAGATAGCCGTAGCGACATCACCAGTAATAAAGAAGGCAATAAGTGCAGTGGTCGTGGTCGCAACGATTCGCCACGAAAACGCCTTCAACAGACTACGTATCGGTGATTCGCGCTGTTCCGACGGCGCTACATGGACCTCCATTTAATTCCCTTCTCCGTCGTTAACGCCTTACTCGGACTAAAAATCGATCTGTAGCTGGCTAATTAGCGAGTCGTGGTCCAGGCTACCGTCGGTACCGTTATAGTGAGTGAATTCGTTAATGATTCGCGCATTGCGATTCAGAATAAACGTCAACATGGCGTGGTAAGCACTGCCATCGTTCATACCACGTGCTATTTCACCGGCAGATCGCCCCGTTAAATCGCGAAAGAACCGGGTGCGAGACGGGTGATCGTTATCCACCGACTGGTACTGAAACGCCAGCGCCCAACCCTGAACATCCGGATTACCGCTAATCGGAAAAGTATGACTGCCACCGATGGTCCAGGCCGATGAGTTCAGTGAATCACTGGCGAGGCCATCGGTATCGATCACCTGGCCGTCGCGGGCATCGGATACGAAGCCGTTCCAGGATGCCCAGCCAAACCAGTGTCCATACTCGATGTCCGTCCAGAGGCTATACCACTCATTATCCAACTCTACCGGGTTGTTCAAAGGCGGTGCGGCCTGCACGCCACTATCCAGCGTTGCTGTATCCCGCGAACTCGCATAGGCTGCGTTGAACCCATAGTTGAAGCCTCGTTTTTTAATGGCGTACTCGTCTGGCCACACCGACTGTCCGGTAGGACGCCACCCTAAAGTAGCGGCAAATAGCAGTTCATTATTGTCGTTATTGAGCGCTAAATCAGGGGTATTAAACAGGCCGACACCATAGAGCAGGTGATTGTTAAAAATACCTTTACTTGTGGTTTCTGGCAGCCCGTTATCACCTCGTCTCAAGCTGATACCCCGTGCTCGCCCCGCCGCCCCGGGGTAGAGGAATTCCGAAAATTTACGCTCGACACTGGCGCTGAGTTGCGGCGCCCGCGTATAGCCCGGTATGAACTGCTGACCGACAACAATGTCGCCGATTTGATCGCGAAAATGTTCAAACCCGACCCAGGCATCAAGCAGATTCGTCGCGTTGGAAAGCCCGGGAATTTCGTTAGACGCCTCGTACTGGTAGCGAAATGGCATCTTGTTAGCCAGGTAGCCTTTCAGACCAATCCGCGCCCGCCGAAAGGTAAACGAGTTTGTGCCCTCGCGGCCGTCCTTCGATGGCACATAGGTATACCGGGGCTGCAAGCGACCCCAGACTCGATAGCTGGGAAACCCCGGTTTGGGCTTGACCGCCTGGCCGACTGTTTGAGCAGCCTTGGCAAGCAGCCCTTGTTGGGTAGCCCCTGGGGTGGTTTTCACCCCGGCTGTTTGCGCTTGCTCCTGCCGCGCCGCCTGGCGGGCATCGAGCTTGATGTCATGAACTTCCTGGTCGGTCAATAATCCTTTTTTTGCCAGGGCCTCGAGTACCGCATCGGCATAGGCAGTGCCCGCAGCCATGGCCGTTGGCATCAAGCAAAAAGACAGACAGAACCCTAACCCGGCAAGTCGGGAGGGCGTGAAGATTTTATTCATTGTGTTCCCCAGTACTACACTACTGAAAACAGATCCGCGGGACCGCTTGAGAAGTTTTTTTGGGGACAGTATAGCGCTTTCAATTCCGGGAAATCGACCAGTAACTTGCAGCCCTGTCAATCATTATTTGGGTTAGAGACTGAATCAGAGAAGGCATCACCCCTTGCAGAAGTGATGCCTTATGCCCCGTTCAGTGCTCCCCGTTAGCAGTGGATAATCCATCGCTCCGGCGCAAATCCGAAAGGAACAGTGGGCGATCCCCCGAACACCTCAATGGAGGGTGAAACTTCCATAAACACCAGCGCCAGAGTCATCAGGTTATGAGCCGCCCAGGGCATATTTTCAAGGGGATACTGGTCAAGGAAATCACAAATCTCTTCCATCCGTGGCAACAGGGTGTCGTAAATCTTCCGTAGCTCCAGCGGGTCGCTAGCCAGACGAGCCCGGTGGCGCTCGTTTTCGGTTTCCAGCAACCACCTGTCGGTTAAAAATTCCAGCGCCTCAAACCCATCCGGTAAATGGTTACTCATGAATTCTCTCCGCTGTTCACCCACTCCATCACCGTGGCGTGCTGATGACGCACCGCTACCTCGGGATCAAAAGTGGCATTTAAATGAGTAAGCACGCCGGATTCCAGCATCTCCTGGGTGTCTTCGAGAGTGCTCAAATCTTCATAAACGATATCCCGCAGAATGACCTTGGTGTGCTCCTGAGCAATTTTTTCACTTGGGGTCTTCGCATCTGCCTGATAGATGTTCATGATCCAGACGGTTTCATTCTCCGAAACCGGACGAAAGTTGTAGGTGAAATACCAGCCGGGACCTACATCAACGAAAAAGTTTGGAAAGAAAACATTAATATCAAACCACCAGTTTTCGTCGTTGCTGGGGTTTAGCCCCCCCAGCTGGTTATTTTCGCCCGGAGTGAAGCTGACGCCATACTTCCAGGCGATAGTCTCGGCCGGCGTCGGTTGATGATCAGGATTTGCCCACATGGAAACCGAGTGGTGGGGCCCGTAGATTCGCGCCGAATTGGGAACGCCATATTCGGGTGTGGCACCACAATCCGGAATCGAGCGACCGTGCAGAAAAACCGCGTGGTACGCCTCGTGAAAAGCATCAATAAAGGCCTTCCAGTTCGATTTGCACCGAGCACTATAACGGGCTATATGGTTGAAATCGTCAAACGGGAAATCGTCCAGATCCCTGGCCAGTGGGTCGATAAACTCGCGCAGGGTCTGAGGTGGATTCTGCTGGTAGTGGACAAAAATGAAACCGTTCCAGGTGTCAACGGAGATTTCTGGCAACCCGTTCTCACTACGCTTGAAATCTTTGGCCAGGTACTCTTCGCCCACAATCGGCCGCAGTGAACCATCCAGATCATAAGTCCAGCCGTGGAACGGGCAGACAAACACATGACCATTGCCCTTCTGGTAAACATCGGCGTCCCCAAACGGACCACCGCTGTCCTGACAACGACTCACTTTCATCCCCCGATGGGGACAGATATTGTGGAAGCCGCGAATTTTGTCATCCTTGCCACGAACCAGAATAATCTCGCTGTCCCAGGCTTCCATCTTCGAAACCAGGAAATCACCTTTTTCCGGTATCTCTTCTACCCGGGCCACTTCCAGCCAGGCCTTTTTGAATATCTGCCGCTTCTCTTTTTGATAGAACTCGGGTGATACATAGGGCTCAATGCTAAGCGGTCCCGGGTCCAGGGTCGGTAAGGGGGTTGCCCACTTAACTTCGCGATCTGTAATCGGTGCGGTCATTTGTTACTCTCCGTAGGAACATAAAAGCAGCGACACCCGATGCTGGTCGCGACGTAAAAGTTTCCACCCGGGAGTCTGCAACAGTCGTGAAACTGGCAAAATGACCCGCGTCAGTTTGCCGGAAGGAAGTGATAAAAGTGCTCTACCATCCTTCAACCCGTCGCCAGGTCAATCGCAGGTAGTCAATCAACGGAACCTTCAGGCCGCTGATCGGTCAGTTCTCACTGCCATTCATTTTTTACGAATAACAAAGACAATTAACCCATGACCCCTCTCGAACAGCTACAACGCCTTAATCAGCAAATTCAAAACAGCATAATCGGCCAGAAACGGCTGGTGAACCGACTCGTCATTGCATTACTGGCCGACGGCCACCTGCTGGTCGAAGGTGCCCCGGGACTGGCTAAAACCCGGGCAATCAAATCGCTGGGAGATGCGCTGGAGGGAGATTTTCACCGGGTTCAGTTCACCCCGGATCTGCTGCCTGCCGACCTAACCGGTACCGAGATTTACCGCCCCCAGGACGGCAGTTTCAAGTTTCAGCAGGGGCCTCTGTTCCACAATCTGGTGCTGGCGGACGAAATTAACCGTGCCCCGGCCAAGGTGCAGTCGGCGCTGCTCGAAGCGATGGCAGAACGGCAGATTACCGTGGGTAGCCAGACCTGGCCCCTGCCAGAACTGTTTCTGGTTATGGCCACCCAGAACCCACTGGAACAGGAAGGCACCTATCCCCTGCCGGAAGCACAGCTCGACCGGTTTTTAATGCAGGTCAATATCGACTACCCAGACCGTGACGATGAGTTGACCATTCTGCGACTGGCCCGTGACGAAGCAGCCACTCAGTACGTTGAGGCGCCACTGGAAAAACTCTCCCAGCAATCGCTGTTTACTGCTCGCGACCAGGTGCTGGCCGTGCACATGAGCGAATCCATTGAGGCCTATATCGTCGAATTAATCATCGCTACCCGCGAACCCCACCGCTACGGCGACGACCTGGCCAGATGGCTGGCGTATG
>Ga0070727_10001633_pt1 | contig 23247 bp, 20 predicted proteins | sample tdAd472_FD_66722 | JGI IMG/M metagenome (GOLD analysis project Ga0070727, IMG submission 66722) | Marine sediment microbial communities from the Atlantic coast under amendment with organic carbon and nitrate - tdAd47.2 | ecosystem: Environmental > Aquatic > Marine > Coastal > Sediment | place...
GCCCCGGAGAGCAGCGCCCCCTCGTGCAATCCCCACTGGATAAGGGTTGCGCCCAGGCTAAACAGACTCCAGGCACAGATATATCCCACCAGGAAAAACGTAACCGGTTTAACGCGGGTATTGCCGTGCTTATCCTGCTGCAGGCGGGCATAAAGCAGAATGGTCGGGGCGGCGGAAGGCACCATCATCGCGACCATCATCACCGCCCACATCACCAAATTAGCGGTGAAATCGGTAAGGGTCCAGGACATCACCATGCCGGCCATGGATTGGGACATTCCCCCACCCATGCCCTCCATGCCGCCCATTCCTTCCATGGAGGCTGACATCTGAGCCGCCAGGTAAAACATGTACCACCAGCTCAGGGCGGTGATGGAAATCAGCCCGGCAATAATCGGCACCTGCGGTCGGCCGACCAGGCGATTAAGCATGATTGAATTTCGCCGGGAGTGTTTCGTCAGGCAGCAGCGTCCTTATCAAACACGTAGTCAGTTGGCTTACTGGCACCACTCCAGTCAAACGAATAGAAATGACCGTTATTGGTTTTGGTCTCGTCATCCCAATCGATACCGCCGACATGGACATGACTGCCGGTTGCCAGACCCAGCGCCAGTTTCGAGCTCACCGGGTGGCCAACATTATCAATATAGAAGGGCTCGCCGTTCTGACGCCGCGACAGATAACCCTCAACGCCGATCTCAATCATGCCGGGTACCACCACGGAGCGTTTGTTTTCTTCCAGGTGGAACTGGATATCGCCGTAATGAACACCCGTGAAGTCTTTAATCATTGGCTGCAACATCGACAGCGGGCCACCGGCCTGACCAGTCGTGATCAGCTCCAGCGCCTTACGCTGGTCCGGGTTGGCCTTTTCGTCGACGATGACCGCCGTGGTCCAGCCGCCTTCACTCATTACCAGTGCGGTTTTTAAAATCACCATGAAACTCAGGCCATTCAAGCTCACATCACCAAAGTGACCGTCAACAATGTTCAGTGCGATGGCGGCGACACAGTGATCACCAATTTCTGGGGTGGCAGGAATCGACAGCGCCGTCGAATTGGTAAAAATACAGGGACAGAGATAAACACAGCTGCAGTTCTCGGCATACTGGCCGGATAGTTTCCATTCGATATCGCTCATTGTTTCTCACCTCTGTTTGCAGACTTTATCCGTGTAGCAGTATGTAACATTCCGCCGCCGCGGGCCAATACCGGACCAACCGCTTTCGCCGATTTTCATCGTCAGCCACTCAAGACACCGCAACCGGCGCGGCTGGTCATTCTGGCAAACAGGCTCGGGGCTACTGCGTCACCCAGGACCTAAGCCACCTGCTCATTCAGCCGGCAAACTTCGACCTCAACGGTGATATGCACCAGCCCGGCAGATTTCGAGAGCCGGCTTTTGTATTGATCCGGGGTCACCGGATTGTGCGCAACCAGGGCGATCTGTGCCGAATAAATGCCCGGACCAATCGACCAGAGATGCAGGTCCGTCACCCGGCTATCGCCATCCCCCTCCATTGCCTCCCGAATCGTCTGTTGCAGCTTCTCAGGACCCTGCCGATCGAGCAGCACCGAGGCGGTCGTGCCTAGCAGCCCATAAGACCAACGGGCCACCAGCACCGCGCCGACAATCCCCATGATCGGGTCCATCCAGACCCAGCCAAAATATTTCGCAGACAACAGGGCGACGATTGCCAGCACCGACGTTAGCGCATCAGCCATCACGTGCAGATAGGCCGATTTCAGGTTGTGATCATGATGATGTCCGTGATGGTGATCATCGTCGGCATGATGGTCGTGTTCGTGATTATCGACGCCCAGAATGAACACGCTAGCGCCGTTTACAAGCAGACCGAGCACCGCAACCGCAATCGCCTGGTTAAAAATAATTTCCACCGGGTTCATCAGACGAGCCACGCTCTCAAAAGCCATGAACAGGGCGAAAATGGCCAGCAACACTGCGCCAGTAAAGCCCCCTAAGGCATTAACCTTACCCGTGCCAAAACTGAAGGTTCGGTTCCGCGCATGGCGACGGGCGTAAACATAGGCAAAGGCCGTGATTCCCAGCGCCACCGTGTGCGACGCCATGTGCAGGCCATCCGCCAGCAGGGCCATCGACCCATAATGAATGCCGGCGAAAATTTCCACCACCATCATCAGCGCCGTAATGGCGATCACGACGAACGTGCGGGATTCTCCCGGCCGCCGTTCGTCCTGGGCGAAAGTGTGGTCGTGGTGCCACTGGTTAAGGTTATTGCTGTGCATGGTTTTTTTGAGTAAACGGCTCTTCACCCTGTGTGCTGGGCGTCAGGCGTGTTTAGTATCCAAGGAATAGAGAACGGAGCGTTATTACTTACGGTTTAACGCGGTCTGCTCCTAACTATTATCCCCTAATCGCGCAAGCCACATAACCGGTAACAACATTCTGTGACACTGTAATTTTGAAGCCTAAATGATTACCGCGATTAATAACCCACGATGCGTGGTTGCGAGACCTGATCCCCGTGTCCTGTTTTATTTTCCCGGAGCGTTCTGTTGGTGTTACTGATTCGTGTGATTTTCGAATATTGCTTGGAGGTGATCCATGAAATCAGGGAACTCGCCGATTTTAAATGATTTGCAGCCTTCCGAAGTTAAGTAGAGAGCTTGGATTTCTCCGCCAATGTAGAGTCTCGATTCCGCAGGAACTCGAGTTTGAAGTTGCCGCTGCTGTTCCATCATTTTTGGTATTGCTTTGATTAAATCACCTTGCGGTACCGTACACTCCGGCTTGAAACCAGTGCCATAGGAAAGCTGTTCTGATTCAAAATTATGAGTTGATCGGTACACAAACGAAACCACCTTATCTGTAACCTCAGAAAACCCGAACTGATAAACGGTGGTAGTTACGCTACTTGCCATTTCGTATTTGTCCAGATACTCCTCCCATAATGAGCGAAGGGCGTCAGGCGTATGAAAATTCAGATTCTCAACACCCCTGAGCACCATCTGCGTACTGACCGTTAACGCCCATTGATTTGCAAATCCCCCTATGCCAGTTCCTGCGATGATCGTTTTGAGATGTGGTATGTGGACAGCCTTTGACATAAAGCTAGATGGCTCCCCGCTCGGACTTACGCTGAGAGTATCCGTAGCGACGAGAACCTGCTTTTCATCAGTTGTGAAAATCAGTGATGACATTGCCGAATCTTTGATGCACTAATGCCTTGAAAGGACCGTTTTTTAGGTCCGTTTGTGTTAATTGTTAGCGAAAAAACCGTAGTCGGGTTTTTCAATCAAGCAAAACCCAACGAGCCTTTACTACCTGCCCAAATCCCCCGGATGTAGACTAAACACCCACCTCACCGCCTTGTCGGTCGACGGAATCGGTGAATTAGCGATCCAGATATCCCCAGTCTCGGGGTCAACTGCGCCAATCCGGACGTGCAGGTCTTTGATACCGGTGGGGTACTCGGTAATGCTGTCGCTGGCGATGTCGTATTTAAAGATTCGATCACTGTTGACGGTGCCGCTCCAGAGGGCATTGCGCACCGGATCCCAGATGAGTGAATAGGGGCTGGAAGCCCGGTCAGGCAGGTCGATGCGTTTGATCTCTTTGAGGTTGACCGGATCGTAGGCAAGAATTTGACCGGAGCCGATAAGACTCACATAGAGGGTACCGTCGGGGTGAACCACCATGCGGTGGGGACCGGTGGAGCGCTCAAATTCGACGTAGTGATCCACTTTGCGGGTTTCGGTATTAAACCGGCCTAAACCGCCGTTGTTCTGGGCGAACCAGTAGTGACCATCGGCGGTGAGTGCGCCACCATAAACGCCGACATGAAAGGGCGATTCATCGGCGGGTAGGGGCAGATCGTAGGCGGGGGTGACTTCGCCAGTTTCGGGGTGAAAGCCGATGACCTTGTTACTGGTAATGAGGGTAAGCCAGGAGTAACCGGCTTTGTCGAAATCAATGACATAACCGGTACCAGGGGACTGGTCGTGGGCGACCGTGCCTTTGGGGAAACCGTCGTAAATACGCCAGTCACCGGTTTTGGGGTCGAAGCGCACCACGGATTTGCCATTGGCTTCGAGCAGGGTTACCCAGAGGTTGCCGTGGGCATCGGGCACCATGCTGTGGGGTGCCGGGGCGCCGGGGGATGGAACATCGTGCCAGACATAGCCGCCGGTGATGGGGTCGAGCTTGCCGAGGCGGTTGCGGGAAATATCAACCACCCAGACATTGCCATCGACGATGGCGGTCTCGCGCACGAATGATTTCTCGCCGTAGCTGAACTGGCGGATCACCGTATGTTCGTTAACCCCGGACTTGCCGAGCCAGGCATTGACATCGGCCAGCGGGTAGTTATCAAACGAGGTGGCGAAGTTTTCCGCCAGCCAGGGGGCAAGCAGGTCTTCGTCGAGCTGATCGATGAAGCTGTTTTTGGCATCGATAATATAGGCGATCTGTTCGGGGGTAGCGGGAATGGAATTTTCCGCCTGCAGGGCGCCGTACATCTGCACGCGCATGGCGGCGAACATTCCTCGCCAGGCTGCCTCGCGCTGGGATACATCGAGAGAGGCCAGCGCGGACGAGAAGGTTTTAACCCGATCATTGGGAAACTGATGGCACTGGCTGCAGACGTTAATAATGTCATTTTGCAGCGGGTGGTCACCCATTTTTAGCACCCAGGCCGACGCTGGCACCTGGGCCGCAACGTTGGTGGTCGGTTGCATCACAAAGTTGACGGTAACGCGATTGTCGACCACGGGTATCTGCAACGCAGCCAGAGATGACTGGGTGGGGGATGTCTGCTCAAAACCGAGTTTATCGACACTGGCCTTGATGGAATTGACGTAGACGTTATCGCCCAGGTTCGGCACCAGAAAGTGGCCATCTTTGCCGGAAAAGACCTTGGTCACCGTGGCCGCCGCACTGGCGCTGCGCACCGTGATCATCGCCCCGGCGATGGGCTGGTCGTCAGGGGTAACCACCCGACCGGCCACTTCCACCGCCATGAGGGTGACCGGCATGGCGGTCAACCACCAGGCAATCATGAGTTTGCGCGTGAAAGTTGCCATTTTTTCTCCTCTCCCTAGAGATAATTAATAGTGACGACAGACTGGTTTTTAGTTAATACAGCAAAACTCCGGATCCGATCATCGCTTAGCCTGCGCCCAGTTTATGGAAGTTACGCGGGTCGGCGATGACCCCAGATACTCACGGAATTATGTCGCTGCACGGTCCAGGTTTCCGGGTCGAGCGTGCGGGCACCGGCACCGAATTCGACGTCAAATCCCGAGGGGGTGCTGGAGTAAAACGACAGCATGTAATCGTTGGTGTGCCGACCTAGCGTCATGGAGATAGGTATCGCTTTGTCCAGGCAAAGGTCGTAGGTGGCGCCGACTTCGTCGAGAGTGGTTGCCTCGACCATGAAATGCAGCAGCCGTTTGGGGGCGGGCGCCTGGGCAAAAGCCAGCGAGTGCTCTCGCGGGTTGCAATGCAGGAAGGCAACAAATGCCCGAAAGCCGGGCATCATCTCGAAGTCGAGATAATCACTCAGGCCCATGCCGAGCAGGTCGCGGTAAAAATGGAGGGTGGTGTCGTAATCATCCACCGCCAGCACGATATGCCCCATGCCCTGCAGCCCGGCATTAAATCCGGATATACCCCGGGGTGAGTTAAAAGGGACCTCCGGCCGAACGACTGGGCCGTAATAGATCTCCGAGGCTATGCCGTTGGGCTCAACAAACTGGGCGAGACCACTCACCTGTTTGGCGTCGCACTCTTCTTTGCTACCGCGACGCACGGCGACGACGCCCGCTTCAAGCCGCTGGATCACGTTTTCCATCACCTGATCGTTGAGCACTTCCCAGCCGATCAGACAGATATCGTCCTTCTCATCCGGCACGGTGATCACCCGATGATGGTTCTCGTCCATGCGGTAGTAACGTGTCCCCTGGCCGTTATCACCGTTACTTTGTAGCCCCAGTATCTGAGTAAGGTAATCATCCCAGGCATCCTGGTCACTGACTCCAAACCCGATATAGCCCAACTGACACACTGAATTGTGATGGTTAAACGCCACGTTTTTCTCCTCCGTAGGCCCCCGGGTTGATGCGAGTATGGGGACTCTGTTTGACTCAGGCTCTAGCCGCCGTCGCGCTGAATTAATAATGCATGAAACAGCCACCAGGCCCGAATCACGGCTTAAACCATCTGCTCGACTGCACTCTTTTTAACATCTGAGCTCGCCATTCGGCTAGCACTTCGACCAGTCGGTCAGTGGTAAAGTGGAAGGCCGTCGTCAGCACTATATAATCCGGGCGTTCCAGTGCTCCAGACGTTACCCAAAACCCTGACAACTCAACGTTCCTTTCCCAACCTATGGCGCGAACAATGACCAGCTTTTATTCAAACGCATGCGGCCGATTATCTGCCGGGTTAATGCTTCTCGGCTTAATCACCGCCCTGAGCGGTTGCTCTGATCAGCCGACTGAGGCCGCGGACACTATCACAGACGCTGCCCAGCCCAGCCAGCAGTACGAGTGGAAAATGGTCACCACCTGGCCGAAAAACTTTCCCGGACTGGGCACGAGCGCCAATGATCTTGCCGCAGCGATCGAAGCCATGAGTGGCGGTCGCCTGAAGGTTAAAGTTTATGGAGCGGGTGAACTGGTGGGACCCTTCGAATCTTTCGATGCCGTCTCTCGCGGCACCGCTCAGATGGGACATAGCGGCGCCTATTACTGGAAAGGCAAGGTCGAGGCGGCGCAGTTTTTTTCCTCGGTTCCGTTTGGTCTCACGGCTCAGGAGATGAACGGCTGGCTCTATTTTGGCGGTGGTCTGGAACTCTGGCGCGAACTTTACGAACCGTTTGGCATCATCCCCTTCCCCGCCGGTAATACTGGCACCCAGATGGGTGGCTGGTTTAACAAACCGATTGATTCGATTGCCGACCTCAAAGGCTTGAAAATTCGCATGCCTGGCCTGGGCGGCGAGGTCCTCACTCGTGCCGGAGCAACCACGGTTAACCTGCCGGGGGGCGAGATATTCACTGCCCTGCAATCCGGGGCGATTGATGCCACCGAATGGGTCGGCCCCTATAACGACCTGGCTTTTGGTCTGCACAAGGCAGCCCGTTACTACTACTACCCCGGCTGGCATGAGCCTGGCTCCACCATTGAGCTGCTGGTTAACCAGGAGGCCTACAACGCCCTGCCGGCAGACCTGCAGGAAATTATTGCTCAGGCCACCACTCAGGCTAATCTGCGCATGCTGTCAGAATTCACCGCCCGCAATAGCGCTGCGCTGGCAACACTGGTCAGTGACCATGACGTGGAACTGCGGGCCTTCCCCCCCGCGGTGCTGGAAGAGTTGCAAAAACAGACGCAGGTGGTCTTTGATGAGCTGGCCGACCGCGATCCAAAAGCTGCCAAAGTCTATCGTTCCTTCAGCCAGTATCGCCGTCAGGTGATGGAGTGGCACGCCATTTCGGAACAGGCCATTCTGGCGACGCGACCCCTGCCTGAATCAAACCCCAGCCCGGCAAGCTCACTAAACGAGTAAGGAAACCGCTGATGAAAATGAAGCCCCTGCTTGGCGGTCTGCTCGCCCTCCTCGCCACTGCTGCGGTCCAGGCAGCGGAATTCAACTGGAAATACGCCACTATCGTGCCGCCGAACTTCCCGGTATTCGGCACCGGTGCTAATCGCCTGGCTAAAGCGATTGAAACCATGAGTCAGGGTCGCATTTCGGTCCACGTCTATGGCGCCGGTGAACTGGTATCCGCGTTCGAGGTGTTCGACGCGGTTTCCCGCGGCACGGTGGAGATGGGCCAGGGCGCACCCTACTTCTGGAAAGGCAAGGTCCCTGCCGCACAACTGCTGGCGACCACCCCTTTTGGCATGACCGCCGAAGAGATGAACGGCTGGTTTCTCTACGGCGGCGGCATGGAGCTCTATCGCGAAGCCTACGCGCCCTTTGACATAGTGCCGGTGCTCGGCGGCAATACCGGACCCCAGATGGGCGGCTGGTTTAACAAAGAGATCAACACCCTGAAGGACTTGCAGGGTTTAAAAATTCGCGTGCCGGGATTGGGCGGCGAAGTGTATAGCCGCGCCGGGGCCACCACCCTGAACCTGCCAGGGTCAGAGATATTCCCGGCCCTGCAGGCCGGCACCATCGATGCCACCGACTGGATTGCCCCGTTTAACGACCTCGCATTTGGCCTGCACAAGGCCGCCCGCTACTACTACTGGCCCGGCTGGCACGAGCCCGGCGGCACCGTTGAGGTACTGTTTAATAAACAGGTATTAGACGCCCTGCCGGATGACCTGCGGGAAATTGTTATCCGTGCTGGAGAAGCCTCCGGCCATGAAATGCTGGCCGAATTTACCGCTAACAACCACCGCGCCCTGCAGACCCTGCTGGCCGATGAGAAGGTCGAACTTCGCCGATTCCCCGATCCCGTGATTGAACGATTTCGGCAAATTACGGCGGAGGTTATCGACGAACTGGTTGAGGCTGATCCATTAGCCGCCCGGATTTACCAGTCACAGAAACAATTTTTAGCCCAGGTCTCGGCCTGGCAACGGATCTCCGCGCAAGCCTTGATGGAGGCCCGCACCGCACCATCCAGGGACGCCGCGCCGAATCAATCGGTGGACGACTGATTTAATCGCAGTGTCATCAGGTCAGCCTCCAGGGCGGCCAGTAGCGCTGAACCACGCCGGTGGTGGCGATAATCACTGACTGTCGGCAGATGGCCCACGAGCAGCCGATAATCGTGCAGTAACCGCGACAGCAACCGCTGCTGGGTTTGGCTAAGCCGCCAGTTATCCAGAAACGGCTGCATATCGGCTGCATCAGCGACCGCCAGTGACGTCTCGGCTAACGGCGCCTGTAACCGATCCATCAACTGCTCTAACGGCGCCAGCAGACCACCCACAAGCTCACCGATTACCGCCTTGTTCAGTAACGAGGAGGGGTTATCACGGTTATCGGAAACGACTTTTAAGCATTGCACCAGTTCGCCGGTTGCGAATCGGCAGGCGGTTGGATAAAACCCGCTACTCTCCATGTCCACCGCCCCCTGCGCTGGATATTCCAACGCGGGCGTTGCCACCGTGACCAGCTCGCTAGTGGTCAAATCGGCGGTCAACACCTGGGGGGGATACCAGCTCAACCCGGAGTGCTGGTCGGTGATCTTGCTCGCTAGCAGCGGCGTGCCGATCGGCAGGTCGGCATGACCGGCAATGCCGACATTAACCCAGGCAGCGGGGATGGCCGTAGGGTCCAGACCTAGCAACATGACGCCACCGGCCATGGCCACCGGGCCGACACCGGTGACCACCAGGTCGATTTGCGGATTACCGTAGCGGTGAAATCCGGCCACCGGCGGTCGGCCGTTCAGACCAAAGTGGTTGATGATGGGCCGGGCCTCAGCCTGGAGAGCCACCAGTAAATTGATCATTGCGGAAGCTCCGATTCAGTGACCGAGGAAAGTTTGGCCAGTGTTTGCTGTAACTGGCTCACCTCTTCACGGCGCCCACGTTTACTTGCCCCTGCGGCGTAAACCCGGGTTTTTTCAGTCAATATTGAGAGCGCTGCACGGTATTGGATGGCACTGAGAGACCCGCTTCCAAGTAGCCGCTGCAGTGCCCGGATACGAAACCGATCCATGCCCCAGAACGCCCTGGAAAGCTGGTCAGCGTGGCCACCGTATTTTTTGATCTGCGGCTCTTTTACCAGCGCGACGGGATAGCGGGCAGCGATTCTCAGCCAGAGGTCGTAATCCTCACAGGCCGGTAATTGCTCATCAAACAGGCCTACCCTCGCCCAGACATCGCGATGAATCAAAATGGAAGACGGCGACATGGCGCACAGCGGCAAACACTCGGCAAATATATCGCCCTCGGGTTTGGCGTGACGTTTGCCGGCGTTGACCCGGCGACCGTTCCGAATCCAGATCTCTTCGCAGTGACATATTTTTATTTCCGGGCTCTCCCGCAGGCGCTGAAACTGACTCTCCAGCTTGCCCGGCAGCCACTCGTCGTCGTCGTCCAGCAGCGCTATCCAGGGTTGGCTCGCCTCACGAATGCCCACATTACGCGCACTACTCACACCACGATTGGGCTGCCAAAGGTAGTCCACCTGAGGATAAGCCTCTTTTAACCACTGACCGGTGTGATCGGTGGAGCCGTCGTCCACAACGATGATCTGGGAGGCTGGTAAGGTTTGGGCGTAGACCGAGGCTAGCGCCCGCGCCAGCGATTCGCGACGGTTATAAGTCGGGATTACCACCGTAACACCGGTATCAATAGAGCTACTGACCGTCATCGCAATTGAATCTGCAATCGATCACCGGCGGAGAGCCGCGCCGGCTCGGTGCCCGACACTTCCGGCACCAGGTTGATACCAAACAACACTTCTCCGGCACTGTCGGTGCGAAATTCCGACAGGGTGGCCAGGGGCTCGCGGCCAGGCTGTTTTTCGCCACTCTGTTGATCAACGGTGGTGACCATGCAACGACCGCAGGGTTTCGCATTCACCAGCCTTATTCCATTAATGGTGAGACTCGCCCAGCCATCTTCAGCAAAAGGGGTTAGGGCCTCATCGCCCTCCACCACCAGATTAGGCCGGAAGCGGTTCATCGATACCGCATCGATCCCCTTTTTCATTAACCGTTGATTCAATTCATGCAAAGAGGCGGTGGAGGTGAGCAACAGCGGGTAGCCATCGGCAAAGCCCACCTGCTGTTTGGCGAAACCCTGAACCCCCCGACGGGACGACACCGGCAGGTAGACCAGTCGGCAAACCCGACCCAGGAAAGTCGATAACCAGTCATTCACGTCTTCATCGGCCGATTGCGCGGCACAACTTTCCTGCCAGACGCTGACGGAAATCGTCTCCCCAGCCGCATCGGGCACGGCTACCCGACGATTCTCGCCCGATGGTAGTTCAAGCTGTAAGTAGCCGTTCGTAAGCGAAGCGCCGATCGTTGCCATTTTGGGCAACTGCCGCTGGCTGAGAAACTCCCCCCGCTGGTTAACCACCATCCAGCGCCGATCATTGTGGAGGCCATCGGTACCCATCGTCAGCGACTGCCGCGAGCACGCGCGAAAGGATTTCACCGGGTAACTGAATAGCCCGGCTACGATTACATTCATCAACTCAGTATCAATCCTGCGATTTCCTGTTGAATAACGTGCGACCATGCGTCGCTACTGCCACATAATATTAGGTTCAAATCGTCTACAAAACGTCTATCAGGATTAAAAAATGCCCGCTGCTCTCACCGACACACTGACTTTACCCTGCGGCCAGACCTTACCTAACCGCATCATGAAATCGGCCATGACCGAGGGACTGGCCGACGCCGATGATCATGCCACCGTGCGCCATGAAAACCTTTACCGTCGCTGGTCGAACGGCGGTGCCGGATTGCTGATCACCGGCAATGTGATGATTGACCGACGCCACCTTGAGAAAGCCGGGAATGTTGTGGTTGAGGATGAATCGGGGCTGGCGGCGCTGACAAGCTGGGCCGCGGCCGGCCAGGAACAGGGCAATCAGCTGTGGATGCAGATCAGCCACCCCGGTCGCCAGTGCGCCAAATTAAATAACAAACACCCGGTCTCTGCCTCCGATGTACAGCTGCACCTGGCTGGCGGTTTTGCCCAACCAAGGGCGCTTGAAGAGGCGGAAATCGAAGACATTATCGAGCGCTACGCCACGACTGCCGCCATCGCTAAAAAGGCCGGTTTTACCGGGGTACAACTGCACGCGGCCCACGGTTATCTGATCAGTCAATTTCTGTCGCCGGTGACTAATGTACGAAATGACCAGTGGGGCGGCAGCCTGGAGAACCGCGCGCGACTCCTGCTCCGGTCTATCCGTGCAACCCGGGAGCGGGTGGGAGATGATTTTCCGATCAGCATCAAGCTAAATTCTGCGGATTTCCAGAAAGGCGGATTCACCCTGGACGAATGTGTGCAGGTGGTCTCCTGGCTCAACGACAGCGGCCTCGACCTGCTGGAGATTTCCGGCGGTAGCTATGAAGCGCCGCAACTCATGGGGTTTGAGGGGGATGTTGCCAAAACCGAATTACCGCCTCGTCAAAGCACGCTGGATCGAGAGGCTTATTTCCTCGACTACACCCAGGCGATTCGCAAGGTGGCAACCATGCCGGTGGCCGTCACCGGCGGTTTTCGTAGCCGCAAGGTGATGGAGGAGGCACTGGCCGCCGATGAGCTGGACATTATAGGCATGTCACGCCCTTTTGCCGCCGATCCGGACCTGGCCAAAGGCCTGCTCGATGGCTCTCTGCAACAGGTACCCACCATTGAAAACCACAAACGCCTCGGTCCCGGATTGCTCAGCCAGAACAGTAATATTGGTATTGTCAAAATGATCACCATGCAGGGCCAGGTCGGCTGGTTTGCCGAGCAGATGACCCGCATGGCGGATAATCAGCCACCTAATCCCGACATTGGCGTGCTCGGCGCGATGATAAAAATGGTTCGCACCGAAATGAAGACCGCGAAAGCGCGGCACTTCACCCCTTAAACGCTCACTCTTCTGTTTAACCGCAATAAATGGAGTGTCGCCCGCGCTGATCGTGATTAGGATGGTGATGATTTAACGGACAGGTACCGGCAATGACTACGGTGACCACCACAAACAACAGAACAACGACCACTGATCGGCCAACCGATGATGATTGCTGGCAGGCGGTCATCGGTCGAGACGACTCGGCGGTGGGCCTGTTTTATTATGCCGTGCGATCAACCGGCGTCTACTGCCGGCCCAACTGTGGCGCACGACGACCGCTCAGAGAGAATGTAAGCTTCTACCGCAGCGGCGCGGAGGCGGAACGGGCCGGCTATCGCGCCTGCAAACGATGTCGACCAAACCAGCCATTGCTGGCTCAGCGGCACCAGCAAATAATATCGGCTGCCTGCCGAGCCATCGAAGCGGGGGATAAGATTCCTGACCTGGCCAGGCTGGCGGAAACGGCGCAGATGAGCCGGTATCACTTTCATCGGCTATTCAAAACTATTACCGGCGTGACCCCCAAAGCCTATGCAACGGCTGTCCGGCGCCGGGAGCTAGCGGCCGGGTTGTTAACAGAGAACTCAGTCACGGACGCTCTGTACGGTTCAGGGTTTAATTCAAGCGGATCTTTTTATGCATCATCTAACCGGCTACTCGGCATGACCCCCACCCATTTTCGCGACCAGGGCCAGGGGGAAACCATCCGCTTTGCGGTGGGCGAATGTTCACTCGGATCGCTGCTGGTGGCAGCCACCGACACCGGTGTCTGCGCCATTTTTCTTGGGGACGATCCGGAAGCCCTGACCCAGGATCTGGAAAACCGTTTTTGCAACGCCACCCTCGTGGGCGCCGACCGGAATTTTGAACAGTTGATGGCGCAGGTGGTGAGTTACATCAATGTGCCGACCGCCAGCGTTAATCTACCGCTGGACATTCGGGGAACCGCATTTCAGCAACAGGTCTGGCAGGCATTGCAGGAAATTCCCAGCGGGACCACCGTCGATTACAGCGACCTCGCCAGTCGTATTGGGTCACCCAAAGCCTGCCGCGCCGTCGCTCAGGCCTGCGGTGCCAACCCGGTAGCGGTGGTTATTCCCTGTCACCGGGTGGTACGCCGTGATGGGGGCCTGGGCGGCTATCGGTGGGGGATTGAACGCAAACGGCAACTGTTAGCCCGCGAAAATCAGGAGAGCCCTGAATAATGGGCACTGGCTCGCGTGACCAGACCGTCCTGATCAAATTCAAACCACTCCGCAGCCTGCAGGTTATTCACTGATTGATAAACAATCGCCAGGCTACTGGCCCCAACCAGCATCTCAGTCAGCTGGAAATTTAGATCCGGGTAACTGGCCAGCCCACGTTGCCAGTATTCACCGATCGCCTGCTTGCCAGTGAGCCGACCCCCGTCATCCCCCGTTAGCCTGGCAATCAGCGGCGATGAAAATTCAAAATCGTCGTTGTAATGGCTGAGAATGCTCGCCAAATCGTGACTGTTCCAGGCTGCGATCCATTGGTCGGCAAACCGCTGGGCGAATTCTTCGGTTAACATTTTTGCTTCCTCTTTTTCCTGCAAGTAAATATCTGTCGATTTTTCAGGAGCGTGACCAATGTCGAAACGGTTGGAAGACAAGGTAACCATTATCACCGGTGCAGCCAACGGTATCGGCAGAGTCGGGGCAGAGCTGTTCGCCCGTGAAGGCGCCCGCGTGGTGATCAGTGACATCGATCCGGCAGGCGAGCAGTGGGCCGACGAGTTAAGAGAAAAAGGACTGGATACCTTCTGGCATCCCTGCGATGTGAGCGATGAAGCATCCGTCGAGTCTCTGGTTGCCGCCACCGTCGATCATTATGGCCGGCTCGACGTGCTCTACAACAATGCTGGCCTGGAAGGGGGTGACGGTAACCTCACTGAGCTGACAGTTGATGACTGGCAACGCCTGACCGACGCGAACGCCCGGGGCGTTTTCCTGATGTGTAAACACGCGGTCCCGGCCATGCTCAATAGCGGTGGCGGCAGCGTCATCAGTACGGCGTCGGTCGGGGCGCTGGTGGGTGGCCCGGTCCTGCATATCTACAGTGCTAACAAGGCTGCGATTATTTCGTTAACCCGTTCGGTGGCCGCTACCTACGGTCGCCGAGGAATTCGTGCCAATACCCTCTGTCCCGGGTTCGTCAGCACCGATATGGTTGCCCGGCTGGGCCCCAAAGTGCTTGAAGCCGGCGCGAAAAATTCAATGCTGGGACGGGGGGCAGAACCGCATGAGATTGCTCAGGTCGCGCTGTTTCTGGCCAGTGACGAGGCGTCCTTCGTCACCGGCACGTCAATTACGGTGGATGGTGGGTTCACCGGTCTTTAACCACAGAATCCTGGCACAGGGCCGCATTTAACCCGGAACACAAACCCTGCATCTCTTCGATCACCTGGGGGAATTGCTGATAAACAATACCCTGCAGCCCGCGACTCACCGCCCGATCGACGTTAGCCGGATTATCATCCACAAAAAGAGTCTTCTCGGCAGTGGATTTCATCAACCCGACTACGCGATCAAACACCAGGGCATCGCGCTTGCTCTGCTGTATGTAATAGCTGTTATAAAAATAATCGAAATGGTCGACCAGATCAGAAGTAGCGGCGATTTCATCCAGCCAGTCGGTATGATCACTCAACAGGGCAACGGTTATGCCACTGGCCCGCAACTGGTCCACCAGCGCCACCATGGACAGGCGCACAACGGATCGACGAATAACCGCCGACCGAAACAGGGCCGAACTGCCGCCAATATCGCTAGTGGCGGTCAGTGTTGACCAGAAATCCGCCTCACTACCCTGTCCCACTACGTAACCTGATTTAAGCAGGGCGCGCATACCCTGTCGGGCGATGGCCGTTAGCGCCTCCCTGTCTTCGTACTGGGGACTTATCTGCTGTTGACCATCAATCGTCAAATCGGCAGCGACAGGCGACATCAATTCGGCAAGCGCCAGCCGAAAACCCGGTTCAGCCATCACCCCGTCAAAATCAAAAATGACATGCGTAATCATTTTGCCGGAAACACCCGTTGCACCACCTCAATCAGTTCATCGGTGGTAAAAGGTTTTCGCAATGCGACCTTGGTTGCATAACCGCCACGGCGGTTGACCGATTGCTCATAACCGGTCATCAGTGCAATGGCCTGATCGGGGAATTTCTCGAGCAGTGTCTCGGACAGCTGGTAACCATCCATCACCGGCATAATCACGTCGCTAAGTACCAGGTCAAAACGGCGCTCAAGCGCAAGCTCCAGCGCCTGGGCTCCATCTTCCGCCACGGTCACCTCGTATCCGGTCTCGGTTAGAACAGTCTCCACCAGTTGCCGCAACGCCGGTTCGTCGTCAACCACGAGGATCCTCTGTCCGGGATATTTAATCGCTTGACGCTCGCCGCTACCAAATTGCTCGGAAACAGTTTCACCGGCCTGATCATGGCGCGGAAAATAGAGCTCTACCCGGGTTCCCTCGCCCGGCGTGGAATCGATAGAGAGGCCACCACCGATGCGCTTGATAAAACCATAGACCTGACTTAGCCCCAGTCCACTACCCTCTCCGGGTCGAGACGTAAAAAACGGTTCGAAGGCCCTCTGCAGGGTATCCTGATCCATGCCTTCGCCATCGTCAGTCACACTAACCTGCACATATTTTCCGGGATCGATATCCAGTGCTTTCGCGCGGGTTTTTTTCACCACCCGGTTTTTGGTCGCCAGGTTGATCTGACCGCGCTGATCAACGGCATGGGTCACGTTGATGGCCAAATTTAGAATCGTATCCTCAAACTCGCCGGGATCAAGATAGACCGGCCAGAGATCTGCCTGACAATTGAGAATTAGCTCGATACGCGGTGTCAGTGTTTTACGCAGCAACTCCGCACTGGCGGTTAACAACTGATTAACGTCGACGCTTTTTGCCTGTTCAGGGGAGCGCCGAGAAAAATCCAGCAGTCGTCTTGTTAAATCACGACCCCGTCGACCGGCGTGGATGATTTTCTCCGCCTTGGACGCTGTATCAACATCGCCAGACTGGGTGGCGCTGTTGTGGATCAGTTCGGAATAACCTAACACCACCCCAAGCATATTATTGAAATCGTGGGCGATCCCGCCGCTTAGCTGGCCCAGTGAATCGAGAGCCTGAGAACGGCGCAAGGTTTCGTGCTGTTTTTTTTCGACGCTGATATCCAGAAAAGAACCAACGTAGTACTTACGGCCGTCTGGCCCCGGCGGTAGCTGGGCAATCGAAAGCCGAATGGGGATCAGTTTGCCATCCTTGCGCCGGGCCTGTTGCTCCTGGGTCGACTCGTTAACGTCCACTCCCGCCGATTTAATGGTATCCAGAAGGTTAAAGGAAAAATCAATGGCCGCGAGTGCCGGAGAAAAATCCATAACCGTGAGGGCCAGCAATTCGCCAGGCCCATAACCAAGAATCTGCTCCGCGGCCAGGTTGCTGCTAAGCACGTGCCCCCGCTCATCGACAGAGATAACCCCCTCCACCATGCTGTCGAGGACCTGCCGCAACTCTCGCTGCTGGTGCGCTAGCCGGCGATCGGCGGCACGGCGATCAGCCGTTTCTACAGACAGGGTGACCAGCGCAGCGGTGGATGCAATAAATTGCATCTCGTCGTTATCCCAGTCACGCGGGGCGATTGAATCAACGCACATCACGCCAATTAATTTGCCCGACTTGCGCACCGGCATGTCAAACACCGACGAAATCCCCGCGGGCCGATAGTAACCGTCCAGAAGCTCAACCAGTTCGGGGGCCTTTTCTACGTCCCGCTGAAGAATATGACTCTCTGTCTCCAGCGCCTTAAAATAAATGGGGTGTTGAGCCCGTTGCCGTGCGTTGCCCCGGTTTTTATACTCAAGCGTCGTTGAAGCCTGCGCCTTCCTGACAAGAACGCCATCGTTCTCAAATAGCCAGACCCCCACACCGTCAGCTTCAAGGGTCGTGGCGGTCACCGTTGCTATATCGATAAGTGCAGTTACTAAATCTTCATGATCACGACGCATCCACCCCTGGAGTGCGGCAAGTTGCGCCTGCAATCGGTTAACAAAATCATGATCCACAGTGGTGGCCTTTGTAGTTACCTGTTATTAGTTGTACTAAAGCGTCCAATTTGTCAGCGATCACGCGAGACTCAAATTAGCCAATGATCAGGGCACCGACCCATCGGTTGCCCCGTCTCTGCAAGCCGCACCAAAACCTGAGGATAAAGAACATTTTATCCATCATCGCCTCGACCTATAATGATATCGGTCTCACTATCAGGGCGGCCAGACGGCAGACGCCCAAAGAGCGACACCATAGTGGCGACCTTATGTTAGTCCATAACGTTGGCCCTTATCTTGTCCGGGAATTTTACACTCGCTCCCGATACCGGACAGAATTCCGATTCACTTTATCCTGTTAAGACGGAAGTTTTTATACCTTGAAATTCCACCTGCGCACCCTCGGTTGCAAAATGAATCAGCTCGATAGTGCTCGTCTGAGTGCTGCCCTGCAAACTGCCGGCCACGAGGCCGTTGATTCTGAAGAAGAGGCCGACTACGCTTTTGTAAACACCTGCACGGTCACGGCCCAGGCAGATCGAAAATCTCGCCAGGGAGCCAATGCGGCGGATCGTAGCGCGCGCCAGGTGGCCGTGCTCGGTTGTAGCGTGCGCATTGATGCAGACAAATGGCAGGCGGCGTTACCCGATGCCCTGGTATTTGCGGACGACCTGGAAATGTACCGTTATTTTGATGCCGACGCTGACAGCGTACGCATGCCCCTGACCTCTCGAACGCGGCTTCCGGTAGCTATTCAAACCGGCTGTGATGACACCTGTAGCTTCTGTATCACGACTCTGGCCCGGGGAGACCATCGTTCTCTGCCGGCGGGCCAGATAGTCGAGCAGGTGCAGGAAGCACGGCGCCATGGGGTGACGGAGATCGTACTCACCGGCATTAATATGGCTGCCTGGGGTAGCCCGGACAGTAAACAGCAACCGCAGCTGGCGCGGCTGCATGAACTGCTGGGCGCGCTTTTAACCGAAACCGACATACCGCGAATTCGACTCTCCTCCATTGGTCCGCAATACCTGCAGGACCCCTTCTGGGAAATTTACGCCGAGCCGAGAATCTGCGATTACCTGCACCTTTCTGTGCAGAGTGGCAGCGACCCGGTGCTCGAACTAATGGACCGGGGTCACGGCAGCCGCGAAGTTGTCAACATCGCTGAACAGTCTCGCAGGGTTCGACCCAACACCGCACTAGCGGCGGATCTAATCGCCGGTTTCCCCGGTGAGACCGATGAACACCATCAACAAACGGTGGACCTGGTACGCTCGCTTGCCTTTAGCAAGCTCCATGTATTTCCCTATTCCGAGCGCGAGGGAACTCGCGCCGCCAGCATGGCCAATTCTCTGCCCACCACTACCCGTAAAGCTCGCGCCGCCGAATTACGCGAACGGGGGCAGATTCAACGCGGTGAATTTATTGCCGGGCAAATGGGTCAGCCACTTTCGGTGCTGGCGGAAGATCGGCAGCGCGGCTGGAGCAACAACTATATCCGCCTGAACACCGGCGACCTGACGGAGGGAACGATTGCCCAAATTGAGCTATCGACTGATACTCTCGCCGAAAGCCTTGGTTAACCATCGGTGACTCTCTTCAATGGCGACACCCACCTTTTTCAATGAGCGAACTTCCAACCATGACCAAACCAGTAAAACCCGTCGTCACCCAACCGCGCAACCCTACCCGTTCGGTGAAAATCGGCAACATCACCATCGGCGCCGGGGCACCCATTGCCGTTCAGAGCATGTGCGCGACCAAAACCACCGATATCGACGCGACTGTCGCCCAGATTAACGACCTGCAGACTGCCGGCGCACAGGTTATTCGTCTCGCCGTGGATAAAGCCAGCGAGGCCAAAGCACTGGCGTCCATCCGCGAGCAGGTCAGCGCTAATTTGACTGTCGATCTGCAGGAAAACTACCGCATGGCGGAGAAAGTGGCGCCCCTGGTCGAGAAAATTCGCTATAACCCGGGCCACCTCTACCACCACGAAAAACGCAAACCGTGGCAGGATAAAGTGCGTTACCTGGCCGACATTGCCGGTAGCAATGACTGTGCAATTCGGGTGGGAGTCAATGCCGGTTCGGTCGATCCGAGTCTGGCTGACCAGTTCGATCCCGAAGACTCGATCTCGCCAATGATTGAAAGCGCCATGAGCCACTGCGACCTGCTCGATGAACTTGGCTTTAAACGCTACTGCGTCTCCTTAAAAGATTCTGATCCCGCCAAAGTGATTCAGCTAAATCAACGCTTCGCCGCGCTACGGCCGCAAATACCGCTGCATCTGGGGGTCACCGAAGCCGGCATGCCGCCTGGCGGAATCACCAAAACTCGCATCGCCTTCGAGGCACTTATTGGTCAGGGTATTGGCGACACCATTCGGGTCTCGCTAACCCTGCCGAATGACCGCAAGGGTGATGAAGTCACTGCCGGGATCGAGATCTTAGCCGCCATCGCCCGGGGAGAGCGCCTGGGTAGTGGCGCGCTGGATGGCGGCCTCAACATCATCAGCTGCCCGAGCTGCTCGCGAGTTGAGAACGAGGCCTTCGTCGACCTCGCCGAACAGGTCCGGGAAATGACTGACTATGCCCAGCAATACGACATCACCATTGCCGTAATGGGGTGCCGGGTCAACGGCCCGGGTGAGACCGATGATGCTGATCTGGGACTCTGGTGTGCACCGCGGTTTGTGAATCTAAAAAAAGGCGGCACGCCACTAGGGGCCTATCCCTACAACGAAATTCTCCCGATCCTCAAAACCCAGCTTGATGAGCTTATTAGCGATAAAAAACTTTCGAGCTAACTGGGACGCTGCTCGCTCAACCGGGCGGAACTAACCGCAACAGGCGGTCATCCCGACCCTCAGGGTTACCCCGGCCATCGTGGTTACTGGTAGCAAAGTAGAGGTAGCCATCGCTCCCCTGGGTGATGGCCCGCAGACGCCCAAACGTTCCTTTTAACAGGGATTCGCGGGCAACCGGATCACCTCGTTGATCAACTACCACCCGTATCAGCGCTTCGCCAACCAGAGAAGTGATGAACAGATTATTTTTAAACTGCGGAAACTGATTGCCGCGATAGACCACCATGCCTGCCGGGGCGATGGATTGCTCCCAAATTAGTAACGGGGCCACGCCGCCTGATTCTGTTTTGTTATCACTGGCGGGCGGCCAACCGTAGTTATTCCCCGCCTCAATCCGGTTAAGTTCGTCACCGCCGCGTGGCCCATCGAATCCTGACGGACCGTGTTCGACGCTGTAGAGTCGATCGTCTCTCGGATGCCAGTCCAGTCCCTGAGGATTGCGATGGCCCAGAGTGTAAACCGGTGATCCTGGCCAGGGATTATCGGCAGGAATCGAACCATCGAGGTTTAATCGCAGCAGTTTGCCCAACAGGGAATCCTGCCGCTGGGCAAATTCCCCTTCGGTGGCATCACCGGTTGAAACATACAGTTTCCTGTCGGGGCCAATTGCTACCTGGCAGCCGTTATGGAACCGATCACCGGGCCAACCCAACAGTTCTTTTTCCTGGAGCAGACCAAACCGACCTAGCATCGATCGGGTTAACTTGTTGCGGGTGCCGAACAGCCCTTTTTGAACGCTGTAACAGAGATAGATGTACTGTTGATCACGACTGGCGGCATGGATCGCCATGCCCATTAAACCGGACTCGCCCTTTGCCAGCACCTGCGGCAACTGGTCCAGTTCGCGTAAACCCCCGGTGGCATCCAGCAGCAGCAAATAACCCTGCCGTTGAGTAATAATTAACTGACCGGCCTGAGTAAACTCCATGTCCCAGGGCACACGCAACCCTTCGGCGACCACCTCCACCTGAAACTGGATACCGTCTTCGGTCCGGTAGATTTCGGGCAGACGATGAAGCGCGGGGAGCGCCAGAACCGCCGAGCTAGCAACGCACAGCAACAATCCCCAGGAAAACCTATTCCTCATTCGCAACGCCGTGCGGCACATGGCCAGCAGCGACATGCTCGGCGGCGGAATTGATATGGCCTTGCTGATCATCAAAATAAATATCGGCAGCGAAGGTTTTTAAAAATTCACCTTTATCCATGCCACCGAGAAACATTGCCTCGTCGATACGAATATTCCAGGCCCTCAGGGTACGGATAACTCGCTCGTGAGTCGGTGCAGCGCGGGCGGTCACCAGCGCGGTGCGAATCGGCGAACGTTCGTCCGGGTAGGCGGCCTGAATCCGTTGCAGAGCCGACAGAAAGTTTTTGAAGGGTCCACCGGAAAGCGGCTGGTGGGCCGCCCCACTTTCGCTATCCTTGAACGCTTCCAGCCCTCCGGTACGGAACACTCGTTCCGCCTCGTCGGAAAATAGCACCGCATCACCGTCAAAGGCGATACGCAGCTGATCCCGCTCGGGTCCAATGGCTCGAGAGGGAATAATGGCGGCAGCGGCATAACCGTCGTCCAGGGCTGCGCGCACATCGCTCGCCTCGGCAGAGAGGAAGAGGTCTGCTTTAAACGGAGCCACATATCGGTAAGGCGATTCACCGCTGGTAAAGGCGGCACGGGTAATATCCATACCGTGGTGCTGGATCGAATTGAACACCCGTAGCCCGGTATCCGCGCTGTTGCGCGAAAGCAGAATCACTTCTACTTTTTGATCACCCGGCAGGTCATGGTTAAGCGCCAGGAGTTTTCGCACCAGCTGAAAAGCGATCCCCGGCTCCAAAATCGCATTCTCATTGGCGATCTGGTATTCACAATAACTCTCTTTACCCTGCTCAATAAAAACCCGGTGGCTTTCCTCCAGATCAAACAGGGCTCGTGAAGAGATGGCTATGATCAACGACTGGTCTCCGAATTAACCCAACTGACCACTGATTACCCCCGAACAACCGCTTGCTGATGACGCGCGACCAGGGCAATCACCAGCGCAGAAATGGCGAGAATTGAACCAAAAACAGTGAAATAGACCGGCATACCCAGCTCCTTCGCCATTAACAACCCGCCAATGACCGGCCCGAGAATCGAGCCCCAGCGGCCGATTCCCAACGCCCAGCCAACACCAGTGGCCCGACTCGCCGTTGGATAGATAGAGGCAGCCAGCGAGTTCATACCAATTTGCGCACCAAAGGTAAAAAACCCGGCCATAAAGATGCCAACAGTCACCAGGCTGGCACTCTGTGTGACCTGACCCATAGCAACAATGGTAACCATGCCCAGCAGGAAGATGATTGGCAGCATGCGTTGGCTGCCAAAACGGTTAATCAATCCAGCAAGAAATATCGGACCAATCGCCCCACCCAGATTGAGCACCAGCCCACCCTTAACCGCCTGACCGGGTTCATCGCTGAGACTCTCAAACAGTGTCGGCGTCCAGGCAATTAAAAAATAGACGACAATCAGATTGGTAAAAAATGCCGCCCATAGCAGCAGGGTATCGCGCCCATAGCCGGGAGCAAACAACTGGCGGACTGGTCCTGAATCGCTGGGCGCCTGCTCTACCCGAAAGGCCTGTTCCGCGTTGTAGGTCGTATCAGGGTCGATACGATTGAGCGTCGTGGCTATCTGTTCATTACGTCCGCTTAACGTGGCCAGATAGCGAATCGATTCAGGCATGATCCGCCCCAACAATACCGCTGCCAGCAAC
>Ga0070727_10001634_pt1 | contig 23243 bp, 17 predicted proteins | sample tdAd472_FD_66722 | JGI IMG/M metagenome (GOLD analysis project Ga0070727, IMG submission 66722) | Marine sediment microbial communities from the Atlantic coast under amendment with organic carbon and nitrate - tdAd47.2 | ecosystem: Environmental > Aquatic > Marine > Coastal > Sediment | place...
CTCCAACAGGCGGAGTTAATAATTGAAAGGGCTGACTGCCATTTGCAATGACTTCTATTGGCGTAGGCGATTCCGTTATATTCACTTCTGCATAAGCAGATTCTGCTAAAACTTCGAAACATAAAGTATAGAGTACCTCTCCGTCATTGAGGTCTTTCCCCAAGGTTTCGGAGTCAGTCCAGGCAAACGGCAGTATTCCATTTGCCAAGCCAGTCGCTGTTTGTCCAAAGGAAGTAGTCACATTCCCCAAACTAAAATTCTTAGCTTCGATGAATGCCAACAGGCTGGGGTCCCAATTGATTGAGTTTTGTAAGCCCAAGATTTTATCAAACCCCTTGACTTTCACATCTACACAGGCAATATCTCCTTGCTGTGCAGCTATGTTTTCGACTTCCAGAGAAAAGCACGCGCCAGTATTTCCTTCACCTCCATCAGGTGGTGTATCTGTACTACAGCTAGGTATAGCTATCTCAAAAATCGACCTACAACCTACATTATTAGTAACCCTTACGGAAATTAATTCCTCCGCTGTAGAAACCCTGATTTTATGCTCATTGGGCCCAGTGAAGGTTTCACCAGTACTCCATTCATAATGGTAAGTACTGCCTGAATCATCAAAAACCAAAGCGGATAACTCTAGCTCGTCTTCTCCTATACACTCCGCAAAAATACTTCCAAGGATACCTTCCTGTTCCACCGTGTAAGTCTCCACCGATCTACATCCCGTTTCAGTATTAGTAATCGTCACCGTATAAGCTCCAGTTGATAATTGATCAATATTTTGGGTTATTGCCCCATTGCTCCAGCTAAATTCATGTGGTTCGAATGGATCGACTAGCGCCAAACTAATGGCCCCTCCTGAGGCTGACTCACAAGGTACTTTGGTAACCGTAGCATCCGCAATATTGAAACTAGATGTCTGTTCTACGTGCGCTACTCCTCTGGCCATTTGCCCATTGGCATCTGTCACTTCTAGTGAGTAGAACCCTCTTGCCATAGCTTCAAAATCAGGTACTTCAGTAACGAAACCACTAGGCCCGGTCCACAAATAAGTAAACGGAGCTTCTCCTCCACTAATGGTTACATCTACCAGTGCTTGACCTAAAGCACTGCAAGTAGGAGGTAATACACATATATCTTCTATTGTCAGGCTAGTAGCAGGAGTATCGCCAAAACGGACTCCCCCCGCAATACCACTGACAGATAACAAATCTAAATTTCCATCCACAATCTCAATCAGCGTAGGTGTGTTATATATTTCTACCACCGCCTTCCCAGAAGTAGCTAATGCTTCAAAACAGAAACTAACAATCCTAGCATCATCAGGAAGATCAACCCTTTGCAAAGTAGGGCTAGTCCAAGCCGTCGTAATCGCATTATTTTCCCCAAGCGAAAGCACTGCAAAAGAGCTGGCGTCAAGTTGAGGCAGTCCAAAGTTTTTTACTTCTGCAAATTTCAGGAGACTAGGGTCATAAGTGACACTCCACTGCAAGCCTAATACGTTGTTAAAGCCAGTAGTAGTCAAATCAATACATACGATATCACCTGCCTCGGCTGTGACTTCATCTATGGTAAGAGAAAGACAGGGTTCATTACTTTGCGCTGATAAGGTGAAACTCATTAAGGTACACACCAAAATGAAAAAATAATAGGTACAATTTTTTAACATGTTCATTGGATTTTGAAAGTAGTTGGGTCAAGGCTTTAGCCACCTTATTATGATTATAATTTGTATACGTTTTGCATCACGCTACAAAAGTAAGTAGGAAAGAAGAAGATATTCAGTACATTATTTATAAATTATAGCAAACAAAAAAGATAAAAACATAAATAAATACCTATTAATCAATCAGTTAAATAAATAAATATAGAATCTAAATAAAGTATTATCTTTGAAAAATGAAAAGCTAAACAGCTTCTAGAGGGAAAATAGCATAGTAAGAGCATGTTTGGGCAAGCGTGATTAGCCGAAAGTGAGCAAATTTTCTTTTAGACAAGGCAGATTTTGCAGCCCAATGCGGGCAATTAGGCGAAAAATCTAACGCAGAATAAAAGAAAATTTGCCACTTGGAGGCAATTAAGGTCTGCCCAAACATGCTCTAAGTACATAACTTTATGCCCTATCCAAAAAAATCCTATGATTATCCTGCAACTCCTAAAACAGTTGAGCACCCGAGAGCGGACCAAGTTCCAGGAATATGTCAGTGCTCCTTTTTTCAATAAGAATGAAAAGATAAAACAGCTGTGCCAAATCCTCCTCGCCTATGCTCCTGCCTTCAATCCCGACTTGATCAATAAGGAAAGGATTTATCAACAAATCTACCTAAGTCCGAAATACCAGGAGCTAAAACTCAATAACCTAATTTCTGATTTGCTGCAACTCTTGTACGACTACCTGTCTTACTTACAATATGAAAAACAGAACATCCACCAAAAAAGCCTGTTACTGAGTGCATTACAGGATAGAAATCTACGACAACACATGCCCCGGCAGGCCAAGAGATATCGACAAATACAGCAGAAATCGCCTTTTAGGAGTCATCAATATTTTTGGGATGAATATCGCTTGTACGAGGAGCTTGATCGCCTTTCATTGTCTAGTGGCAAAAGGGGATATGATAAAAACCTCCAACTGAAAAGCGAGATGTTAGATATGTATTACTGTTGCAACAAACTAAGCATTGCCTGCGATATGACCAGCCGGAATATTGTTGTTAATGCGGGTTATGAATGTAACTTTCTAACGGAAATTCTGGCTCAATTCCAAGCTAATGAAAGACTGCAGCAACAACCCACACTCCAAATCTATTACAAAACCCTGGAAATGCTACAGCAAGAAGATGAGACAAAACATTATTTTCAACTAAAGGAACTGCTGGGACAACATTGGCAATTGTTCCCCTCTAATGAATTGCGAATTCTATACCACTACGCGCTCAATTATGGGGTAAAAAAGATCAATTCAGGCCAGGTAGAATTCTATCAAGAAATCTTAGAACTCTACAAAATCTTATTGAGCAAAAAGATTATTTTTAAAGATGGTTATCTGACACAATGGACCTATATCAACATTGTCACAGCAGGGATAAGATTGGAGGACTATAAATGGACTGAGAATTTCATTAATGAATACCGGGAAAGCTTGCATCCTAGCAATCAACACAATGTATATATCTACAACTTGGCTGCTCTCTACTATGCGCAGCGGGATTACAAGCGAGCCTTACAGCTCTTGCATGATGTAGAATTCACGGATGCCTTCTACCATCTTTCAGCCAAGATTATTCAGTTGAAAAGTTACTATGACCTGGAAGAAATAGAAGCCTTCCTCTCCCTCGCCGAAGCCACCCGCATTTATATCACCAGAAATCGACAGCTTTCTGATTATCAAAAACGCTCCAATGCTAATTTCTTGAAATTAGCTACTCGTTTGCTACAAATCCGCCTACGCGCCCCCATTTTGCCTGCCAAAGAAATCAGCCGCCAAGTTCAACAACTGCAACAGCAACTGGAAAGTAAAACGGTGGCTAATAAAGGATGGCTGCTGGAGGCATACCAGCAGCTTGATCTGCCTCACCTGAAGGAGTGAGTGATTCACTTCAAGGGGTGAGTTATTCACCCCTTGAAGTGGAAACTCACTCCTTCACCAACTTCCGCACCATCACGCCCTCATCACTCCAAATCCGCAACCAATAAACGCCATTGGGCAACGCTCGAACAGATAGTTCAGTAGTGGGGAAAACCAAGGAGTCTTGCCGAAGGAGCCTACCCGTGACATCGAATAGCGCAAGCTGGGCAGTCGTGTTTAAGCCTGATTGGATGAAGACCTGATCGGTGGTCGGATTCGGGAATACTTTAATGAAAGGGCTTAAATCTATTTGTCTGACACTTGTAATGACTTCAATTTCGGAGTCAATTACTTCAACCGGAATCACCTCCTGCTCCTTCGATAACATCTTGACTCCTTCGATTTGGATATAGAAATCAACATCACTCTTTTCCCATTCCGTCTCTTTGTGTAATAAGATATCATCCTCAATCGTGATGAATAAATGGCCAATCACACCAGAACCACTTACATTTACGCCATCTAGTCGTGTCAGCCCAATGGCCAGACGCCCGTCCGCAGAGAATTCTTTTTGCATGACGAGCAAGTCCTCCCCTGCTGTCCCCAACCAGGATTCACCAGGACTAAATCGGACACTCCCTGCTGAAACTAAAGTGGGATCATAAGTGAGATTAAATGCTAAGCCGTAGACATCTTCCGCCGGGTAGTCAGCGGTGCCAAGGCTCAAGGGCAAGGCATAAGACTGCCCTGCCTGCAGCGTATCTACCTGAATGGAGAAGGGTGCACCAGTACGTTCATCAATCGGCGTTCCGGGGATAAAACCATCATGAGTTAGTCCCCAGTTAAGATGCAAGGCGAGCGTATCAGAGAGGTTAATTTGTCCATTCCCATCGGTATCGACATGCTTGTAATTATCTCCTTCAGGGGTTTGACCAGGCCAGGGGAAAGCCGCTTGCGCCATCCAACTGAGGTCGCCATTGGGGCGACGGGGACCTCGTAAGGTATCTTCTACAATACCAAAATTGAGCACATCATATTGATCCGCAATTCCATCATCGTTGGTATCGCCAGGCCATACAGGGTCTTCCGTTGGTGCAACCATCACAATAATTTGGCCACCTCCACATATATCAGTACCATTTAGGCAGGTCGTAAAACAAAGCGTATCCAGCCCTGGGGCAAGAGCAGTGTATTCCACACAATTCGCCGTTTCATTCAGCATGGCTTCAAATACACTGCCCGCATCACAATGGTCAAGGGTAATCTGCAATCCTAAGGGATTCTGTGTCGGATCACACCATATACCCGACTCCCCTACCACCAAGGAATCCACCAATGACCAAGTAAGGTTAGGCGACCCAACCTGCACACTGACACTCGCTTCTCCCACGCAGCCCATCTGATCGCTTACACTGACTGTAAAACTAGTGGTTTCCAAAAGATTAGCAGCAGTAGGATTAGCAATGGTCGGATCGTCCAATAAAGCGGCAGGTTGCCAAGAAACAGTCATAAAGTCTTTGCCATATACGGCCAATTGAACGCTCTCTCCTGCTTGGATATAAGAGGTATTCACACTAATGCTATCAATCGGTGTAGGTACTAACGTATAACTGGCCTCTGTTCCACAACCCTGATTATCATTCACCGTGACATAGTATACGGCGGCAGCTAAGCCAGTAATCGACTGTGTAATTTCGGAGGTTGACCATAGATAGGAATAGGGTGCTTGCCCCCCTTCAATGCTAGCAGACAAGGCGCCGTCAAAATCAGGACCTTCGCAAGGGGGGGATTGCAAAAGATCAATAGAAACGCTCAAGGGATCATAAGCTTGAAAGTAACGCGTCCAGCTACAACCACTGGCCGATTGTATAGTCAACAACACATCCTGATCATTCGGCAGACCAAAAGGGCCATCGGGGATGGGACTAAATTCGCCATCATTAATCGCATAGGTAAATGGAGCTGCACCGCCCTCAATTGCTCCTATGGAAATGCTATGATTCTCTCCTTCACAACCACCATCATCATATTCTAACTCCACCGAGATAATTGTATCAACAATGATCACATCAAAGCTAGCACTAGCCCCACAGCCGTATTGATCCACCAGGTTCAGTTCGTAGGTACCCGCTCGGCCTTCCTCATTGGCAGGTAGGCTGGGAAAAGCGCTTTGCGACTGAAAACCTAAAGGCCCAGACCAATCATAACTTTGTGCACCCGGCACATTGGGATCAAATTTAATCGTATCTCCAAAACAAACAGGGCTATTGCTAAAAAGGAGTAAACCAAAGTCCAAATAGGATCGTACATTGACGAATACCGAAGCAGTGCTTTGGCATTCATCAGGCCCGGTAATCTCAACTGTAAATGTGGCCTCACCGTATAATTCTGTAACTTCTGGATTGGGACAGTCTGTACAACTTAATATGCCATCGGTACCTGACCATTGAAAAGCAGTAGCGAGTGGTGCATCGATAAAGAGACTAAAGGTATCTCCTTGACAGACCGTCGTATCTTGACTAATCCGCTCATAGGCACCTACCTGCACACCGCCGGGTACAAATACTAAATCTTGGATATCCTGCCCGCCACGCTGAATTCGCAGCGGATAGACAGATTCGGACAACTCAACGGCTGCCAATCCGCAATCTCCTAGCAAGGTGAAATACATGGAAAAGAGGGTATCGCCCTCCTGGGGATTTTCCATATAATCAATTTCCCAGTTGAAGGCTAATTCCGATGCGTTGGGATAGGAAAAATTCTCTGGAATCATGGGATAATCAGGCGAAAAGCCGACGGAATCTAATTGCAACTGGGTGTCCGACCAACTTAGGCCAAGCTGTACCAGCTCCATATTGAGAATGTCAAACAATTGAACGGGAATGACTACTTGGGTAGCCTGGGGACTCTCCACGCTCAAAACACGCACAGTGGGTTGCGCCGAAACAATACTACTCAGCAGAGTAATGAAGAAGACTAAGATGCTAAACTGGACTTGCTTTTGCATAGGGTTGTTTTATCTTGGATACTCATGGGATTAGGAGAAGGCAAGTTCAATAATCAATGCTAATTGGAATGAATCAACTCGTTTACGAACTCAGCTTCTCACTGTACTACTACAAATGTAGGGCTAGTAGGAAGAAAAATAAAGTACAATATTTCACATTTATAACTTATAATTTACTAAAATTATTTTCAATAAAACTTAACAACTACTTATTTATCAATCTTTTAATATTCACACTCACACAATATTTATAACTCAAACATAGTTAATCCTTGTAACTATTCAATCCAAATGAGGTGATTATTAGTAAAACCTAACATGAAGCAGTCCAAACTATTTGATATTCTGCAACGGCTTTCGCCTAAAGAGCAGCAGCAATTGTCACTTTTCCTGGAGAGTCCCTTTTTCAATAAGAATAAAAAAGTGACACATCTATTCCAAATACTCATTAAACATTTAACTAATAATCAATTAATTAATTTAAGTAAAAAAGAGATTTCGCACCTCTTAGAACCAGATCGACCTTATCAAGAACTTCGCTTTAACAACTTCATCTCCAAATTACTTCATCTCATCTATGACTTCCTCGCTTTTCAACAGTTTGAAGCAGAACCCAATTGGCAGCAGGAAGCATTACTAAAACAATTATTTGAGAGGGACGCCAATCGCCATCTCAAAGGAGTGATCAACAAGTGGGAAATCATACAAGAGAAGCAAGTTCAATCTAATGCTACATTCCATACTGCCTATGCCAAGCGACAAGGGTTTCAGGATCGATTCGAACTCAGTAATAACAACCGACGATACCACGAGTACTTACAGCAGCAAAGTGATCATCTGGACTATGCTTATCTATTGGAAAAATTGCGGATCGCTTGCGATATGACGAGTAGGAATACGGTTATTCAAGCCACCTATTACTGCCATCTTTTACCCGAAATAAAAGCAGCTATCCTTAAAGACGAACGGTACCTCAAGCAAGTTACCTTGCATATCTATTGGCGATGTTTACAGATGCTAGAAAGTCAGGGTGAAGAAGATTATTATGCCTTTAAAGAAATGCTACAAGCCCATAGCGAACGTTTCTCCCAAGAAGAAGTCCGCACACTCTATCAGTATGCTTTAAACTATAGTATCAAGAAAATCAATTCGGGAGATGGTATTTTCTACGAAGAAATATTCGGCCTGTATCAAGCTATGTTGGAGAAAAAACTGCTCTTCATTAGTGGCCAATTGTCACAGTGGTCCTTTAAAAATATCATCACGACGGGGATTAGATTGGAAGCCTATGACTGGACAAATGATTTTATCCAAGATTATCAACACCAACTCGCCCCAGAAGAACAGTTTAATGCCGTTACATACAACCTCGCAGCCTTAGCCTATGCGAAGGGGGATTATCGTACAGCTTTGCAGTACCTACAAAACGTAGAATTCACAGATACGTCTTACCATTTGGGCGCTAAAATTATTCAATTGAAGAGCTATTATGAGCTAGAAGAGGATGAAGCCTTCTTCTCACTGATTGAAGCCTTCCGCAAATATATCCGCCGCAATAAGCAAATCTCTTCCTATCGAAAAACCGCCAATGCCCATTTCATCCAACTAACCAAAGAACTCTTTATTTTAAAACGTAAGATTCAACTCAGAGACTCGGCTGCGCTCAAGCACTGGCGGCTTCTGCAACGGGAAATGGATAACACCTCCCCTATTGCCAACAAAGATTGGTTGCAAGATATTTTAAATGGGTTTCGGCGGCAGGTTCTTTAGCCTGTTTAAGGAAGGCATCGCTAAAAGCGCAGCAATCTCATGTGAAGGCGGAAACCTGCCTGGCCGACGCCAGATCAGACAGGGCGGAATCTCGGTTGGGCTAGGCTAGTTTTCCAAATTCCTCCTTCCGATTTCCGCTTTTTCAATATCGTCTGGCTCATTTCTGTTACATTTTTAGACGTGAACACCGTACATGAGACCGCTGGGACAGGTCTCGATTGCCTGCCCAACAAGCTCTAGTACTAACCTAGACGTAAAAGATGTGATAAAGGGTTATCTCTTTCAAAAAAACCATTTCATGAGCCCTCTTATCGGCGCCAGCTTTAGATAATATTTGCTTATTATTACCGCAGCTCACTATAAAATGATGTACAATGAAAAATGTTTATTTCTTATTGATGGCTCTACTCACTTTGCTGGCTTGTCAAAATAGTTCCGAAAAAACGGCTAATAGCAATGCCAGCCTAGTCAGCAATAAAACGATGAAAGCAGGAACAATCATCCAGCAAATTCAAGAGAATGTTACTTGCGATTGGGCCACGCAGACGGTGGATACCTACAAAGGAGGAAATGCAGAAACTCAAGTCACCGGTATTGCCACTACATTCCTAGCGACCTATGATGTACTGAAAAGAGCAAAAGAAGCGGGCTTAAACATGATTATCACTCATGAGCCCACTTTCTACAATCATCTCGATGAAACCAACTTCTTTGAAGAAGACCCGGTTTATCAAAAGAAGCGAGATTTTATCCGGGATAATGATATGGTCGTATTTCGTTTTCACGATCATTGGCACCGCACCCAACCAGATGGTATTCTCTTGGGTATGACTGAACGCCTAGGCTGGAAACAATATGAAATTCGGCCCAACGAATTACTATTTAAACTCCCGGAGCAGCCTTTGAGTCAATTGGCCGATTACCTCCAAAAGCACTTTAGTGCTACGTCCGTTCGTGTAGTAGGCCCCAAAGACATGATGATTTCTCAAGTCGGATTCTCTATGGGGGCTCCGGGTTCACAGGCTCAAATTAAGATTCTTCGCATGGATGAAGTAGAGGTACTGGTGGGTGGAGAAACGCAGGAATGGGAGACGGTAGAATACGTGCGAGATGCGATAGCACAAGGCAGAAAGAAGGCACTCATCTTAATCGGTCACGCCAATTCTGAAGAAGCAGGAATGGCATACTGTGCCGACTGGCTGAAAGCTTTTATCAAGGATGTCCCTGTTCAATTTATCCCGGCGGGTGACCCCTTCTGGACACCCGCAGTTAATGAAAAGTAGCCAAGAGTAGAAGAAAGACTTAGTGATTCTCCAGGCGCTGCCAGAGGAATATATCTAGTCTCCCAGTCATTTTATCTATAAAATTGGAACATGCTGGGACAAATGGTGATCTTCTTTTCTAGAAGCACCTGATATGAAGATTGAAATAAATTCGATGCCTTTATTTGACAAACGCAAGCGACACGCTGAGCTAAGCGAGTATGCCGGTATGCATGGATTCACCATCGACAAATCCATGAATTACCGAATATGGAAAAATCACTTGCCTAAGTTTAAGCTTTTTACCCAAAAATCAAATAAGAAGATAAGGAATATCATTTCTTTCCCGCTCTCCGAGTTAGAAGGACGAATCAAAATATTCGATTTTCTATACAGCGATGATGATATGGAGTACAAACGAACCACAGCCCTTTTATTCAAATCTGAGCTATTAGACCTCCCTCGTTTTAGGATCAAACCCAAGGGTTTTGATGCCATTCTAGGCAAGTTATTCATGACCGAATATCCCTTATTCCCCGAATATCCAATGTTCAGCAAGCAATACAAGGTAGTCGGAAAAAATCGTGCTGAGATGCGCTACGCCATTAAACCCGAGATCTTCCCTATCCTGACCCATGATCAAAAGTGGACGCTCGAAGGAACAGGGCCTTACCTATTGTGGTATCGTAAGGGCAAAACCCAAAAACGGCGAGAGCTAACCAACTTTTGTGAAACAGGCATTGAAATTTGCCACCAAATGATCAATGGGGATAGCAATGATTACGTGTGATAATCGCCATCCCCTGCTCCTAATATCCTTATAATTCTACTCGTCGTCCTAGCTTAGCCGACAATTGAATCGCATTCACTACTCTAATATCCGCTAATCCTTCTTCACCGGGCACAATGGGAGCCGTTTTATTCATGATGGCCAAACAATCGTCATCCATTTGTTTGGTTTGCTCATTTTCGATGGTAAAATTAAGTGGCCCATTACTACTCATCCCCTTCACCCCTCGATACGCTTGGAAAGGACTCAAATTATACCAACCTTTTTCTGCTGTCACATTGAGGTAGTTGATATTCATAGCAAAACTCGTAGCACAAGTTGCCAGGGCCCCACTAGGAAACTCCAATTGGAATAAAGTATTCTCATCCGCTTCGGTGAAAGCAGGACGCTCATTGACTTCTTGTGCCATCACCGCCAAAGGCTCTTCTCCTGTTACATAACGAGTAGCATTCAGGCAGTATACACCCATATCATACATCGCTCCGCCGCCCATACTGCGCTTCATTTTCCAATGGTCCTTGAAGTTGGAACGAAAGCCGGCGGCTGCCGAAATCATCTTTACCTTACCAAAGGTTTTTTCTCTTCCATAACGGATAATTTCCTGGGTATTGGGTTCATGCTGCATCCGATAGCCAATCGTCAACATCACTTGATTGTCTTTACAGGCTTTGATCATCGATTCGCATTCCCCGGTCGTCATAGCCATAGGCTTTTCACAAAAAACATGCTTACCTGCATTGGCAGCCTTAATGGTATATTCAGCATGAAGGGCAGGCGGTAGCACGACATATACTACATCAATATCCGGGTTATTGGCAATCTCATGAAAGTTGTCGTAGTTATAAATATTCTTGTCTGGGATATTGTGCTGCTTTTTCCACTTTTCAGCTTTAGCTGGTGTACCCGTGACGATACCCGCCAGGTAACAATGCTTGGTCAACTGGAGTGCTGGAGCCAATAGATCGGTACTGTAATATCCCAGTCCCATCAGCGCAATTCCCAGTCGGTCTTTCTTCTTCGGAATAATAATATTGGGAAAGGCAGTGGTCGAAAAAGAAGTGGCCGCAGCACCTATGGCCAATTTTTGAATAAATTTTCTTCTTGATGTCATGATAGTAGGTTTTATATTTTGCCTTGAAAAAACGGTTCCTGTAAAATCACCCATTCACCCATTCACCCATTCACCCATTCACCCATTCACTTATTCACCCATTCGCCTTCACCTCTTCATCCATTCGCCTCTTCACCCATTCACCTCTTCATCCTCCCCCCACCCCCATCCACACCCCCCGCAACTCTCCCAACCCCTTCAAACGACCAATCGCCGAATACCCCGGGTAGGTTTTCTTATGCAGATCATCCAATAGCTGATGGCCATGATCCGGACGCATGGGCAGATCCTGGCCTGTTCGCTCAGCCAATTTGACAAGGGCACGTACAATGGCTACCATATCGACATCCCCCGCTAAATGATCAGCCTCATAAAAATTGCCAAAGGCATCCGATTTGGTATTCCGGAGATGTAGAAAATGAATACGATCTCCCAAATATTCTATCATACTGACCAACTCATTTTCTTTTCTAACACTAAGGGATCCTGTGCAAAAGCAGATGCCGTTGGCCTTTAAAGGTACGGTTTCAATAATATATTGTAGATCTGAAGCAGTTGATACAATGCGAGCTAAGCCCAATACGGGAAAAGGAGGATCATCTGGATGAATCGCCAATTTCAATCCACATTCTTCAGCTACGGGGGCCACCTCACCTAAGAAAGCGACTAAATGTTTTCGCAGCCTGTCCGCATCGATAGATTTATAGGTTTGAAGTGCCGCCAATACTTGTTCTGCGGTAAAAGCCTCATCACTTCCGGGTAAACCCAACAGCACATTAGCATACAAGGCCTCTTTTTCTTTGGTCGTTAATCCGGCAAAGTATGTCGTAGCTTGCGCTATTAAGGTCGGCGTATAATCCAGTTCCGCCGCGGGGCGCTTGAGCAAAAAAAGATCAAAAGCAATAAAAGCCAGTTTTTCAAAATACAAGGCTTTCCCCCCATTCGGCAAACGATAGGCTGGCTCCGTTCTCACCCAATCCAGAATCGGCATGAAGTTGTAGGTAATAACTTCGATTCCGCAACGGGCTAAATGTCTAAGGCTTTTCTGGTAATTAGCAATGTATAAAGCAAAATCGCCACTTCTTCTTTTAATGTCCTCATGGACGGGCAAACTCTCCACCACTTTCCAAGATAATCCCGATGACTCAATGAGATCCTTTCGCTCCATTATAGCTGCTGTTGACCATACCTCTCCCACCGGAATCTGATGCAGCGCCGACACTACTTCCGTACAACCGGCCTGTCGAATATCCTGTAAAGAAACCGGATCCTCTGGTCCGAACCAACGCATACATTCCCGCATCCTATATCATTTTTTGAATTCAAGTTAAAACTATCATCCTCGCTCCGCTTCCTTTATCCACCTTGATTGAATGGCCCAAAGTAAAGCGCCGATGGCTATAATCCCAAACGCAAAAGGCAAAGTATACCATTTGGCAATAAATCCAATAAAAGCCGGTCCTGCTAAAAATGCGCCCATAGCAAATGTATTCATCGTTGCCAAACCAGCTCCGGGTGGAAGTCCAGGAGCCTTGGCAGAAGCAGCATACAAGATCGGAGCACCTAAAGACACACCAATCCCAGCTAGGGCAAAACCGATTAAAATGAGTAAAAGCGCTGGTTGCAGTATGAGCAAAACCAGTCCAATAGCTGCAATTACACCTCCTACTTGCAGGACAAGTTTGCTACTGAATCGGGCAATCAACTGATCCCCCATTAATCGCCCACTCGCCATAAAAAAAGCATAAACGCCAAAGCCCCAGCCCACCTGCGTTTCTGGACGGCCCAATACTTCACGCATATACACCGCAGACCAATCCGCCATCGTGCCTTCCATTAAATATACGCAAATACTAATGGTAATAATCAGCCACAATGCGCGATTGGGCATCACAAATCCTTTGTTTTTTTGTGCTGTTGCAGCTTCTTTTTGATCAGGCGGCAAATCTGCCAATGGTCTTTTGAGTCCAATCGCCAATAAGGTGACGATCCCAAACAACCCGCTCATCATCAAAAAAGGAGCTACTCCCAAACCGAATAAGGTACTGGCCGTAATCGCGCCAAACATGGCTCCCAAACTCCATAATCCGTGGCAACTTGCAATGATGTTTATCTGGCGGTCTTGCTCCAGGTTCGCCGCACAGGTATTCATCGCAATATTGGTAGCCGAAAAAGCCATCCCTGCTAGAAACAAGGCGGCGGCTATCAAGGTATTGGTCGGCATCAAGATGGGGAAAATGAAAAACAAGCCAGTCAAAACCAGAAAAAGCCGAGACATCTGGGCGGATCCCAACAATCGAAGGAGTGGGATCGACAGCGGATTCATGACCACCACTCCCGCCGGAAGAAATAAAAGCAATAACCCCAACTGAGCCTCATCCAAATCAAAGCGAACTTTAATCGATGGAATCATGGCTGTCCAGCAACCAAAAATGAAACCTATCGCAATAAAAATAATACCCGTTGCCCGCACCACTAAAGATCGGACAAAAGGAATAAGGTGTTTAAACATACATTGATGATATGGGGATATAAGATATCTATTGTTGACGATCGAACAAACCCTTTTCTAAATAATACCAGTAATGACTAAAGACGTATCAGAATGATGGCCAGATTATTTACCCTTGCCTTGGACGAGGACAAATATCGTATAGAACATGATCTTGAAATCAAGCGCCAGTGACATATTCTCTATATATAGGATGTCAAATTTCAAGCGTTGAATCATTTGATCTACATTGGAAGCATAACCATATTTCACCTGCCCCCAAGAGGTAATGCCTGGGCGCACTTTCAGCAAGTGTTTATAATGCGGATTTAGTTGAATAATCTGATCAATATAAAATTGGCGCTCTGGACGTGGTCCAACAATCGACATATCGCCCTTCAAGACATTCCAGAATTGTGGCAATTCATCCAGCCTCCATTTGCGCATGACCGCTCCCCAAGGGGTGCATCTATCATCACCATCATGCGAAAGCATTGGGCCATTATCCTCTGCATCGGTGTACATCGACCTAAACTTGTAAATGAGAAAAGGAAGGCCGTTTTGCCCAATACGCTCTTGCTTAAAAAAGATTGGCCCTTTGGAAGAAAGCCTCACGCGCATGGCGATATAAAGATATAAGGGCAAGAAAATAAGCAACATACACAAAGAAGCCACCAAATCAATCAAACGCTTTACCAAGCGCTGCCATTTCGGCATCAAATCCTGAGCAATCTCAATCAATACGGCTCCATACACATGATTCATTTTGACCGTCCCCAAGATGATATCATACATATCAGGGATAATTTTGACTAATACCTGGTCGCCAAAATCAAATAAAGTATTGAGGATCCCCTTCAAGCGGTTGTGCTCTGACGTCTCTATCGCGATGATCACTTCTTCTATTTCATGATTGTGAATCACCTCAGCAATGTTATCCAAATTGCCAAGTACGGGCAGCTGATCGGCCAATTCATTGGTACTCTTCCCATTGGTATCAATAAAACCAATAAATTCGTAACCCAATTTTTTTACTCGACTATTAATCTCCTGGTATAACTCCACTGCATTTTGATTACCCCCAATAATTAGGGTTCGATAAGATATGCGGCCGGCTTTCAGTCGCCAGCTCGCCCGGGTTAAAATGATCATGCGAACCAAAGAAGTCAGTAGAAAATGAAAGAGAAATAGCGTGATGAAAGAGGCATAATAGGTTTTGTAGTTGGTCACTACATCATCCAGTATGAGGGTAAAGAAGAGTAATATTACCCCAAAAAAACTTAGGAATAAGGTACGAGCGAGTGTCGCAATTCTCGATAAGCGGTAAATGTCCTTGTACTGATCGAAAATGCCATAAAACAATAGCCATCCCACCGGAATAACAACCACACCGTACCAGAAATTGGGATCATCTACCGCCGACCAATCTACTGCTCCCCCTTCTAAGCGTTTTCGGTAAAGGAAAAAACCTGCCCAAGCTAACATAGCAGAAAAAAAATCTGCTACCTTATAAAAAAAAGTATGCCACCTTCTTTTTTGGGTCATAAATTAAATCCTTTAACGACTAGATAGTTGTATTCGATCTTAAAACATGTGTCTCTTACAGACGTTCAATTGAACCGTCTAAAAATGCACTAGTTTAATGTTATCCAGATAGATCGTCGCTTCTTCCTGGTTGGAGCCAGATAAATCAGCTTGTAAAACAATTTGATGCGCCACCGTACTCCCCTCCAAGACCAATAGACTCAAATCAAAATAGATTTTGTTCCAGTTGTCTCTAGCTCTAAAACCAGGCTCAATGATCTTCAATTCTTCTCCCTGCAGGCCTGTAAAACCAATCACTCCCCAGGCGACGTCTACCTCTGATTTATAATTCATCTCCAAGTAAACCAAAGGGCTAGTATCGGAGAGTCCGGGGTAGGCCTCAATCGTGGCAATCTCTACCACTGGATCAGCTGTAGTCAATTCGATCATCCCTGACTGAGCACCCTCAAAGATAACATCATTGGTCAAAGTCAACCCATTCTGTCCCGCCAATTGCCGAGTAAAAAGATGGCTCCCATTCTCAAAATCTTCAATGAAAGAAAACTTCACTTCCTCCCGATAAGCAGTACTGGGGCTAATGGTGTCTGTTTCATTAGGTATCAACTCCACATCAAGAGTAAAAGCCTCATAGTAGGGATAAACATTTGGCGTAGACCTTATTCCATTATCATGTATCCCCGCCTCTAATCGCACACTCGCATTTCCTGCGGCCAATACAGGTATGAGCGCAGGTAAACTATAGACCCCCAAGAAATCTCCATTGACCGTCAACCAGGCTTCCGTAATATTAGCGGAAGCACTCCCCTCTTTGGCTAGATCCGTGGTAAATGAAAACGGCGTGACATACAGGTAGGAAGGAATTTCCTCTGCAGGATTAATCAGTTCACAAGAAGAGCCAAACAATAGGCTTATTATACTTATAAAATAGATTTTCCTCATAAAATGCTTAGCATAAAGTCCATTTAGAACCGGTTTAAAGCAAGGTCGTTCTTCGATCTATCTCTTCCATGATATCGTACGCCAACTTTAAGGCCTCATAACCATCTTCGCCGCTTACCCGAGGTCTTTCATTCTTGGTAATGCTTTCTGCAAAGGTCTGTAACTCCATTTGAATCGCGTTCGTACTCGCAATGGATGGCATATCAATATGGATATGTTTTTTCCCGGTATTGGTATCAATCGTCATCCCACTCGCGCTCTTAGGCAAATTCGGATCAGTAGGCTCGTACAAGCGTACCACCTGTGCCTCTTTATCCAAAAAGTCGAGACTGATATAAGCATCCTTCTGGAATAAGCGAATTTTTCTCATTTGCTTCAAAGAAATTCGACTAGCGGTCAAATTAGCCACACAGCCGTTGGCAAATTCGATTCGCGCATTGGCAATATCAGGCGTATCACTGACCACTGAAACCCCGCTCGCATTCACTGTTTTCACCGGAGCATCTACCATACTCAACACAATATCAAGATCATGGATCATCAGGTCAAGAACTACCGACACATCTGTACCCCTCGGATTAAAAGTAGCTAAACGATGCGCCTCAATAAACATGGGTTGGATCTTCATCTCTCCCAAGGCCAACAGCGCCGGATTAAATCGCTCTACATGCCCTACCTGTATCTTGATTCCCTTCTTTTGCCCCAAGGCTAACAACTCCTTGGCTTCAGCAGGAGTATTGGTTAAAGGCTTTTCAATAAAAACGTGCTTCCCGGCCAAGATCGCTGCTTTGGCCAGTTCAAAATGCGTGGTAGTCGGCGTCACTATATCGACCACATCAACTGCTGCCATCAGAGCCTCAGCACTTGAAAAGGGTATAACCCCCAAATCAGCGGCTACCTTTTGGCTATTATCAGCTGCTGCATCGTAGAAGCCCACCAGTTCATAATGTTCTTGTGCCAGCTGAATACACTTCAAATGGATTCTACCTAAATGACCAGCACCTAATACCCCGATTTTTAGCATGTGAAACTTCTTTTGCATTGAACCTCCTGCGCGCGCAGATTCAATTTTTGAGCGCGCAAAATAAGAGAATTCTAGCCGAAGAGGAATTTATTTCAGCTTTTAAAGCCAAATAATATCTTCCTGCTCAACTCATCTTATCATTCTATTAACCAGAAATAGTTTAAGATTAGTATACAATGGGAAAGGGAGACGCGCTACGACTCTTTTAAGCTTGGCTAAAAATAAGGGACTGCGAGCCTTTATAGGAAGGTATTCGCTAGCTGTGCCCAGCTTTCGGTGCAAAATAACAAAGCAAAGGAATGTGTAGGTTAAGCTTCCTCTATCGGTAATACATCAATATGCCACCAAACAAGGTAATTAGCGTAATTAGCACGGTCGCCATCTTGATTGAATACTGCATATGGCTAGCAAAAGTCTCGATTTGCTTTTGCATATGAGGGTATTTAGGGATCACTTCCTCCGCCATTTTCTGTTTATTAAAAACATGGGCAGCGCCAAACTCTACTCGGTTCTTCACCAGCTGCCGATAGGTCTTCAGTACTTTTGCCCGGAAGTAGAGATTCAGGAAAAGCATCGCTATGAATAAACCAATGACCAAACTTATCAGTATTGTGAACATATCGCACTATTATTAGGAATGAAGAGTAAATAAGTTGGGCCAAGTAGCTAAATATTTTTTCATCAGCCTAGGCGTGAAGAATAAGCACCTGTCGAGCCGCCAGGCAGGATAGCCTAGCTACGCGAGTGATGAACAACGACGGCTGGTGGAAAAAGATAACGCCAATTGGTCTTAGTTATTTATTTTTCATTCCTTAGGTATCGTTCTCTGCCCCATTTCTTGAGCCAACATTTAGCGAAAATAACACTCCCTGAGGGAATAAGGCTTTTCGCTAAATGACTCCTTAAAACTTGAAACCGGTCAGAGAAACCAGAAAATAATGCCAAAAGTAATAGACTTCTATTTAGCTGACACTAGAAAGGACCTTTTTTTGAGAAAAGGTCACCGCTTTTTTAGGCATAAAGATGTGGAAGGCACTACCTACCCCCTCCTCTGATTCTACCCAAATCTTACCGCCATGCTGTTGCACGATCTTTTTGCAAGTCGCCAGGCCGATTCCTGTACCTTCAAATTTATCCTTATTATTAAGGCGATTGAACATACCAAAAACCTTTTCCTTGTAAGCCGGGTCAATCCCAATTCCATTATCTCTCACCACCAAAACATACCCTCCTTCTTGTGCATAACCATCTATCATTACGACTGGCGGCACATCTTCCTTACGGAATTTTAGGGCATTAGAAATGAGGTTTTGGAATAATTGCATCATTTGAGTGGGAACCGCCTTGACTAAAGGTACGGCTTTGCGATTGATCTCTACTTTGCCGTCTTTAGTCATAATCTGATAGTGCAAATTAGATACAACAGTCTGTAGGATACCTTTTAAATCGATCCATTCAGCGGCCTGTTGGCTGTTTATCTTAGAGTAATCTAGCAAATCTGTCAAGAGTGCGGTCATTCTACGCACCGCTTCATTAATGAAATTTAAGTAATCTTTTCCGGATTGATCCAGTTTCTCGCCATGCTGCCTGGACAATAAGGAAGAGAAGGCTCCTATAGAACGAAGCGGTTCTCGCATATCATGAGAGGCGATGGAAGCAAATTGCTTCAACTCCGCATTGAGATGAGAGAGTAGGTCATTCTGCTCATTAATTTTTTCATTTTTCTCTTGCAGAATAGTATTGTAGGCTTTTTGTCGACGATACCAATAGACGAATAGTCCCAGTAATAACAAGACCAATGCGAAGGAAGCGATATAGAATTGTAGAAATCGGCGATCAATAATTTTCTTCTTCTGTAGTAGGTCTACTTCCTGATTGAGGAAAACAATTTCGCGCTCATTTTTCTCCAACTCATACTTGAACCCCACTTGCGCCATCCATTTTTGCTGCTCTTGACTAATAATACTGTCCTTCAATTCGGTGTAGACCGCTAAATGCAGATAAGCATCATCTACTTTATTCATCGTGTAGTACAACTCAGACAAGCACTGGTGGAACTCCCCTTGCTGTGCGACTGATTTTAACTCCTGGGCTATCGCCAATCCTTCTTCAAAAACCTCCAGTGCTTTATAATAAGCTCCTTGTTGCTCAAATAGTCGCCCATAATCCAAATAAGCGGTCACTAGTCCTGGTTTGTAAGCAATTTTTTTGGTCAGTTCTATGCCTTTTTCCATATGGACAGCTGCTTCTTCTAATTTGCCCATCGACAAAAGGAGGCTTCCCATATTCACTACAGCATAAGGATAGAGTTTATTACGAGGATGGAGGCCCGCCTTTGGAATCAGGTCCAATACAGCTTGGTTATATTCTAAAGCTTTGTCCAGCCTGCCGGATTTTCGATGGTTGGTTCCAAGGGCGCTATAGCAACTCAATATACGAGTTGTATCTCCCAAGATGGTACAAAGTTCTAAGGACTGCTGAAGGTACTCAATGGCTTTATCATGATTACCTTGATCGTGAAAGAGTTTGCCTATTTCATAGTATGATTTGGCCAAGCCAATACTATCTTGGATAGAATCACGATAGGCAATAAGCTCCATGTGTTCTTCAAAAGAGCGTTCATAAAGTCCAACCTGTCGATATATATCAGGAATATGGCTCCGTGATTTATACCGAGCCTTTGGATTCGTGATTTCCTCTGGAAAACTAAGGTATTTCTCTAGTCCTTTGATAGCTTCCACATTATTAGCCAATCGAAGTTGTAATCTAGCTATGGCATACACGGCCTTCACATGGCAAGTGTCATATTTGAGGTCGGTCTCTTCATTCGGGATAATTCGGTTGAATGCTTCGATGGCTAACTCTGGAGAATTGGCATGCACATAATCCATTGCATACTTATACAAGGAATCACAAGGTACTTCTTGCGCATAGGCAATAGCAGGTAAGCACAGCGCATAAAGGATCATTAAACGCTGTAATACACGGAATAACTGAGGTCTTAAGAAGTCGAGTTTGTGCTTGTTCATAGGGACGAATAACTATATATATGTATAAAAAAACTGCCACCCATTGATGTCAAGGATGGCAGTTCTTTTAGCGGTTAGGCGAAATTAATCACCAATTACCCTACAGGATCGAATTCATCTGGATCCTCTGGCCATGGCGGGGGATCGTCTCCACCCTTGACAAGTACAGTAGTTTGATCATCCAGAACAATGTCCGGATGGAGTCCCTTAAATTTTTCAAAAGTCATACTTAAAGCGGTTTAGGTTAAAAAAATGAAATAATCTTCGATTAGCTCCTCGGTTAAAAGAGCATTAGTAGCAGACTGGCTTTCGCCATTAATCTATTACATCATTCTTTTAGTGTTATGCGTGTGTAAGCTTAGTTCTATTCAAATTAAGAAATAAGGGACTGCAGAAACCATGTCAAGATAAAGTAATTGGTATTAAAGAACGCCTAGTGTGCTTGTTCAGGAAAGTTTTGTTTATGTGCGTGTGCTGTAGAAGTGTGGGGTAAAAGTAACTAACTTAATTCAATAAATCAACTTTATGGACAAAAAAAAGAGGAAGTCAATATTGACTTCCTCGAATAAACACCTAAAACCCATATTATATCATGAAAACCTTCTTTCGAAATTGAAACAAACGAATCGGAGAAAACAATCAATACGCACCTGGGGCTTAGCCATTTTGCCAACTTTGATCGAATATTTGTTTGGATTGTCGACACCTCTTTTTCATACTACCGCTATTTGGCTGGCTCGATTTCTCCGCTCGTTTGTCAAAAAACCTCTTGTGAACTATCTAACTTCTTTGAGTCTTTCTCTTTTGATTAACTCTCTCTTCGCATCTTTTACACCCTTATGACGAGCTAATGGCAAGAGGTCACAAGAATTTTAGCGAAAATTCACTAGTTTTTTCTAAAAAACACACAATCAACTGTTTTTCAGCTAGTTAAAATTCAATTTTTTTATCGAAATTATTTATAGCCATAGTCAAGTATCTCCATAAGACCTCTATGATAAGTCAATACAAGTATTAAAATAGCTCTGACAATTTATCTGCTTGCGTCTTTTAGGTACAAGAATGCTGAGCAAGGGGAGCAGCGACTTCCGCTAATCGGTCGACACAAAATCATTAGAAACCACCTGATAAAAGGAATTAGCGCTCCCAAGCCAACATTAGTCACAAAAAACGGTTTCACTATTAAATTCTATTCTCCTGCTGTCGTGTGCAAGACAAAGAATAAGCCTATATCTAACAATCACCTGACTAAGAGCATTGCCCAAACATGCTCTTAGTGTATCGGATAATATTGGAAGGTCAGACAGGAAACAAATCACGAGAATCTTCTCACTTATATGCAAAAGGATTTACCATACTCTTCTATCTTGCGCAACCTTTTTGCCTAGTTAATTCGTAATAATAGATCATGAAATATATCCTAACCTTATTCTGTTCATTACTCAGTCTGGCATTGATAGCTCAAATCAAACCGAATTTCTTCCCAGAAGATATTCCTGCTGCGGGGGTAGAACAGATGTGCTTTTGCAAACCGGGGGTCAGCAATAAGTCAAAGTCCAGAGGTCTAGAACTAAGTTATACTTGGCACGGAGGTAGTGATTTTCTTTCAGAAGAAGATGAGGTGACAAGCTTAAGTAATTTCAATCATCTGCAAAATATCAAATTTAGTGTTAGAGTACCTGTGCTATATAAAGGTAATTTCAACTTACTATTAGGTTATAAATACCTGTCCGACTTTTATGACTTTAGCCAAATTGGCACGGAGTTCTCTTCTGCCTTTGAGGCCATGGATAGTAAGGCCCTGAAAAGTAACTCCTTTGATGTGATCATGACAAAATCGCTAGATGAAACCCGCTATGTGGCAGCACGGTTGGGGTATTCGGTGAATGGCAACTATGATGAATGGTCAAGGTTTGACACCAAATTTTCCATCTATAAATTTCTAGGGCTATACGCCATCAAACCCAATGAAAATTTTGAATGGGGATTTGGTCTAACGGGTTCGACTAGTTTTAGACGTAGTAGTTTTGTCCCCTTTCTTATCTACAACAAGACCTACAATGAAAAATGGGGTATAGAATCCATATTTCCTGGATATATCTATGGTCGATATAATGCATCAGCTAGTGATATTATTCTTTTTGGAACAGAATACAGCAGTAGAAGTTATCGATTAGAAATAGACCGGCCAATGGGAGGGAATATTGATTACGCTTTAAATCAGTCAGGTATTGTTGTGTCCGCACAATTAGATCATCAGTTTTCATCCTGGGTTTGGGCTAGTGCAAAGGCGGGCTATCGTTTTAATTTGGATAGCGAATTTTTAGGTAAGAATGATAATACACTGACTTTTGATGCCGATGTCAGTGATGCTCCTTTTATCCAAATTGGTATCTTCATCACCCCTCCCGATAACTTTAAGGACAAGATGACGAAATAATGGGAGACTTCAGAAGTGGGTTGGTGGATACCCTCAAAAATCATTCTTCTTGTGAGTACCATTTTGGGAGATTAATATTCCATTCATTAATCAATTTCGGAGATTAGGTTTCACTCATTTATGCTGTTTTCCAATAACTTAAGTATTCGTACAAGCTTGGTTTTACCTTCGGTGACTCACTTTTTTGCATTGCCAAATAAAGTGGGCAAAAAACGTTTTTTGCCATCGCTTTTTGAGCTACTAGCTCAAGCCATCCCAGAAAACGAA